>Ga0209806_1000161_pt1 | contig 40889 bp, 37 predicted proteins | sample GraSoiAngelo_152_FD_186166 | JGI IMG/M metagenome (GOLD analysis project Ga0209806, IMG submission 186166) | Grasslands soil microbial communities from the Angelo Coastal Reserve, California, USA - 14_1009_12_30cm (SPAdes) (version 2) | ecosystem: Environmental > Terrestrial > Soil > Grasslands ... | reverse complement strand
CTCTCGATCGCTCAAGTCGATGAAAATTACGCCGCCATGATCGCGGGAAACGTGAACCCATCCGGCAAGCGTTGCTTCCTTGCCGATGTCGCCTTTGCGAAGTGAATTGCAGTTGTGCGTCCGATACATGGTCAGGCGGAACCGGAGACGTTGAAGAATTTTGCGACGCTGTCCAGCAGCGCGTCCCCGGCGATCAATGATTCCTCGCGCGTGGCAAGATTCTTCACTTTCACCTGCGGCCACTCGTCGCCGTAAAGAAGCGCGATGCGCGCGCCCACATTCTCCGCAGTTTGAAATTGTTTTGCCACTTTGTCGGCCGTGAGCGGGTAATCGACGCGGTAACCGCGGTCGCGCAGCTCCTGGATTTGTTCGAGGGCGTCGGGTCGGCGTTGCTCCTTGGCAATGACAACATAGATGTCGATCTTGTTTTGCTCATTGACGGCCGCGTCCAATTTCTCGCGGGCCGCAGCACGATTGCGAAGCAATTCGCCGAGGACCACGTCGCCCATGGCGAAACCGAGCGCAGGCATCGAGACCGCGCCGTCGCTGAGTTGCCCGATCAAATTGTCGTAGCGTCCGCCACCGGCAATCGCTCGCAGTTTTCCGGCGCGATCGAAGACTTCGAAAACGGTCCCCGTATAATAAGCCAGACCACGCACGATCCGAACATCGACATCAACAAAGCCGGCAAGGCCTCGCGCGCCAAGTCCGTCCACCAGTCGGTCGAGCTTCCCGCTGTCGCCGCCTTTGTCGAAAATCGAGAAGACCGGGTCAGCGAGCTTGCCAAGTTTCGCCTCCGTTGTCTCGCGCGGCTCACGCCCTGATTTGTCGATCGTCTGCAACACTTCCTCCCATTTTTCGGTCGGGAGTTTTTGCTGCCGCAAAAAATCCGCCCAGAACTCGCGATCACTAATGCGGACAACGAAATCTTTTTCAGTCAGTCCGAATGTGCGCAAGGTGTCGATACAAAGAGCGATCAGCTCAATGTCGGCAGCGAAATCGCTCTCGCCGATGATGTCGCAGTTGAGTTGATAATGTTCGCGCAAGCGACCGCGCTGTTGTTTTTCGTAACGAAAGAATTGGCCGATGGAAAACCACTTGAGCGGTTTCTTGAACGCGCGTTCGTGGGCCGCGACCACGCGCGCCAATGTCGGCGTCAGCTCAGGCCGCATCGAGACTTCGCGCTCGCCTTTGTCAGTGAAATTGAAAAGTTGATCGATAATTTCGGCGCCGCTTTTTTTGCGATAGAGATCGGTCGGCTCGAGCACAGGGCCGTCCCATTCGTTAAAGCCATAGCGCCGTGCGACCTCGCGCCAGCGCGCGAAGATGTAATTCCGCGCCGCGCAGTCGTCGGGCAGAAAATCTCGGAAACCTGGGAGTGATTGCATCATTTCAAAAACCGGACAGCCTTTTGGCCGCGAACCATTTGTGCGGTCGAATAAATCGCCGCTGCGTTGAGTCAAACGTCTTCACAAGAAAGAGCATTGGTTAACCAAAGCAAAGGACAACTATGAAAGAAACTACATTAGCGAAAATATTGGCCGTGGCCTGCGGATTGGGCCTCGTAACAGCGGTGGCTCAAACCTCGACAACGGTCACGACAAAAGATGCTGCCACCGGGACCGCCGTAACTGAGACGAGTACGACGACCGCCACGGGAACAATCAGCACCTACACGCCGGGAACTGATTACATCACGTTCCGCACCAGCACGGACACGGCACCAGTGCGGTACTATTACACCAAAGACACGACCATCCTTGATCCGGAAGGTCAGGTCGTGACTTGGTCGGCTGTCCGCCCGGATCTGCCCGCCACAGTTTATTATATGCGCGACGGCGATCGCATGATCGTACGCAAAATCGTGCTAAGCAAACCAGCCGTGATCGAAAAGAAAGAGACTACAACCACGACTACCACGGAAAGACCGTAATCGAAGCGGTTGGTAGTTAATTAGGATTCAAAGCGCTCGCGGAGAAATTCGCGGGCGCTTTTTTTAATCCTCATAACCGTGAGGAAATTTCTGGTGCCAGTTCCACGCGCTTTCAATAATGGCGTCGAGCGATTGAAATTGAGGTTTCCAGCCGAGCTCGCGTTTAATTTTTTCCGAAGACGCGATCAACCGCGGCGGATCGCCCGGCCGGCGCGCCTTTTCCACAATGTCGATCTTGCGTCCGGTAATCTTGCGGCAGGAATCGATCACCTCGCGGACGCTCGCGCCGCCGCCAGTGCCGAGATTGTAATAATCGCTCTTGGCTGCGTTGAGGGCGAGAATGTGGGCGCGGGCAAGATCAATAATGTGGATGTAGTCGCGAATGCAGGTCCCATCCGGCGTCTCGTAATCGGTCCCAAAAATTTCGACGTTCGGTTTTTGTCCGAGCGCGACTTTGAGCACGCTCGGGATCAAATGCGTTTCGACTCGATGGTCTTCTCCAAATTTCTTCGAAGCGCCCGCGGCGTTGAAATAGCGAAGAGAAATAAATTTCAGCGCGTGGATCCCCCCGTACCAGCGGAGAATTTTTTCGAAGGCCAGTTTGGATTCGCCATAAGGATTGATTGGTCGAGTGGGCATTGTTTCATCGATCGGGACGCGCTCTGGCGGACCGAAAATGGCGCAGGTCGATGAGAACACGATCTTTCCCACACCGACATTGATCATTGCATCGAGAAGATTGAGGCCGTTGGCGATGTTGTTCCGAAAATATTTTGACGGATTCTGCATCGATTCGCCAACGAGCGCACTGGCGGCAAAGTGCATGACCGCATCTGGTCGTTGTTTCGCCAGTCCCTTCTCGAGCGATTGTCGATCTTGCAGATCGCCTTCGATAAATTCAGCGCGCGGATCGATTGCGCGGCGATGACCCTCGCTCAGGTTATCGAAGATCGTGACGCCATGGCCTTCATCAAGCAATAGCTCGGCGCAAACGCTCCCGATGTAGCCGGCGCCACCGACAACGAGAATTTTCATTCTCGGGAAAATCGGCGGCCTGCGCCGTTTAATCAATCCAAAGTGCGACTGGAGGAGGTCCGAGCGACAGCTTGCTTGGAAGCGCTAGCTACCTTCGAGGCACGAACGACGTTCTTTTTTTGAAGCGCCGCGATCATGCGTCGAGGTGTCTGATGTTTTGACCGTGGGCCCAGCACTTTGAGACTTTGCTCCTCGGAGCCCCACTGCAGAATGTTGATGTCGACATTGCGCACGCCCCAGCGTTTCATCTCCAGGTTGGTCGGCTTGTAAAGATCGATCGTGCTGGTGCCGATCAACGCCGTCCCGTAATCGTCGATAATAAATTCTTCTTTCGTGTCGACGATTTGGAACCGGGTGCCAAGAGGAAAGCGCGACCAATCGGAGGCAGCGCTCATGACATGACGGCCGGATAAATATTTGCCGAGCGCGTTTCGGTGTCCGCCTTTTTCGATCCGCGTATAAGCGGTCGTGCGGACATTGGGCATGCGGCCAAGGTGCGAGTTCGCGGCTTCGACAGCAGCCAAGGGTTTCTGCACCACAGATTGTTCCGCGCAACCAACGAGGATACAACCAACAGCAAGAACTATTGTAAGGTTAAGGCTTTTAGACATTTGCAACACCGCGGCCTCAGATACCATCGAACTTCTGCCGGGCAAGTAATTATTCGCCATAAGGAAAATATCCGGGGCGTCCTTTCACCCCAGTATTGGCAGCAGGCTGCGCGCCAGTTTAAGCGCCCGTTTGCCCGGCAAACTCGGTCGTGCAATGCGGGCAACGGGTCGCTTTGATTGGAATGGTCATCGCGCAAGCCGGACAATCTTTGATGACCGGCTCGGCGTGTTTAGGCTGCTTCAAACGATTGATCGCGCGCACTATCAAGAAAACGGCGCCAGCCACGATGAGGAAATTGATCGCGAGCGTAATAAAGTTGCCGTAATTCAACGTAATCGCACCGGCTTTGGCCGCGTCCGCCGGCGTGTTGAAATTCATGCTCCCGTCCTTGGCCGCGCGGAGAATCATAAACTTGTTCGAGAAATCGAGCCCGCCCGTAAGCAAACTCAGTGGCGGCATGATGATGTCTTTAACCAGCGAATTGATGATCCCGGTGAAAGCCGCCCCAATGATCACGCCAACGGCCAGATCGACCGCATTTCCTTTGATCGCGAATTCTTTGAATTCCTTCCAAATTTTTCTCATACGACGATGTTCACCAATTTCTTCGGAACGATGACCGTCTTTTGGACGATCTTGCCGGCAATGAGCTGCTGAATTTTCGGATTGGCGAGTGCCGCTGCTTTCAATTCCTCTTCGCTCGCCTGGATCGACATGTTCATTCGGTCTCGCACTTTCCCATTCACTTGAATCACGATTTCGACTTCGTCTTCGATCAGAAACTTTTCGTCGTAACCCGGCCATGGCTGTTCGGTGATTTGACCAGGTAACTTCACGTTTTCCCACAGCTCGGAACTCAAATGGGGCGCGAAAGGATTGAGCAGGATGAGAAACGTTTGCATCGCCGAAAGCGGTATCGATTCCGCAGTGGTAAACGCGTTGACAAAAATCATCATCTGCGAGATCGCGGTGTTAAACGAGAGCGACTCGATGTCGCCGGTCACCTTCTTGATCGTCGCATGCAGGATTTTCTGCTGCGCCTTGGTAAGATCGACATCCTGCACAGCGGACGATAATTCCCATTTGCCGGCCTGATTCTCCGACATCATCAACCGCCAGACTCGGGCAAGAAACCGGGCGATGCCTTCCACGCCGCGCATGCTCCAAGGTTTCATTTGCTCGAGCGGACCCATGAACATTTCGTAACAACGAAACGCGTCCGCGCCGTATTGTTCGATCACGTCGTCCGGATTGACGATGTTTCCCCTGGACTTCGACATTTTCTGATTGTCTTCGCCGAGAATGATTCCTTGATTCACTAAACGCTGAAACGGTTCCGGTTTGGAAACGTAGCCGAGATCGAAGAGCACTTTGTGCCAGAAGCGCGCGTAAAGCAGATGCAGGACAGCATGCTCAGTCCCACCAACATAGAGATCGACTCCGCCAGGTTTCGGTCCGCCCATCCAATATTTTTCGGCCTTTTCGCCAACGAACCGCTTGTCGTTCCACGGATCGCAAAATCTCAAGTAATACCAACACGAGCCAGCCCATTGCGGCATCACGTTCGTTTCGCGCGCGGCCTCTTTTGAGTAACGAATCCAATCCTTGGCTTTGGCGAGTGGCGGTTCGCCGGTGCCGGTCGGCTTGTAATCTTCCAACGGAGGCGGCACCACCGGCAATTCAGTTTGATCGAGCGCGCGATGTTTTCGATGCTGCCCGTCCGCCTCGGACTCCCAAACGATTGGGAACGGCTCGCCCCAATAACGTTGCCGCGAAAAAAGCCAGTCGCGGAGTTTATAATTAATCGCGCGCTTTCCCTGGCCACGCTCCTCCAGCCAGGCAGCGATCTTCCTTTTCGCCTGCGCGCTCGTTAGGCCGTTGATGATCGGCGAGTTGATTGCGATGCCTTCGCCGGTAAATCCAATTGCTGGTTCTTTTCCTGTTGGCTGAACAACCTCGACAATCGGCAGATCGAATTTCTTCGCGAATTCCAAATCGCGTTCGTCGTGCGCGGGCACGCCCCCGATCGCGCCGGTACCGTAACCGAGCAGCACATAATCGGCGATCCAGATTGGAATCTTTTTGCTGTTCGCGGGATTGACTGCGTATGCGCCCGTAAAAACGCCGGTCTTTTCTTTCGTAAGCTCCGCTCGTTCGAGATCACTTTTGCGAGCGGTCTTCTCTCGATATGCGCGAACCGCCGGCCACTGTTCCTCGGTCACGATTAAGTCGACCAGTGAATGTTCTGGTGCGAGCACCAGGAACGTCCCGCCGTAAAGCGTGTCTGGGCGGGTCGTAAAAACGCGAATTTTTGCGTCCTGATTCTCGATTTTAAAATCGATCTCCGCGCCTTCGCTGCGGCCGATCCAATTTCGCTGGAGTAATTTGATTCCTTCAGGCCAATCGAGGCCTTCCAATTCGTTGATCAAGCGCTCCGCGAAGGCGGTGATGCGCAACATCCATTGCCGCATCGGTCGCCTGACGACGGGAAATCCGCCCACTTCGCTCTTTCCATCGACCACTTCTTCGTTCGCCAGGACTGTGCCGAGCTCAGGACACCAGTTCACCGGAACGTCGGCCACATAGGCGAGCCGAACTTCGTCCGGATTTTTACCACGATACGTTTTGATCGGCTCGGCCTTGTTCGTCTTCGGATTGAACCAGGAATTGTAAATTTGAAGAAAGATCCACTGCGTCCATTTGAAGTAACCAGGATCGGTGGTGTTGATCTCGCGCTGCCAATCGTAGGAAAAACCGATCCGTTTCAGCTGCGATTTAAACTTGGCGACGTTCTCGCGCGTTGTGACGGCCGGATGCTGGCCACTCTTGATCGCGTACTGTTCGGCCGGCAAACCGAACGCGTCCCAGCCCATGGGATGCAAGACATTAAACCCGCGCATTCGCTTGTAACGCGCGATGATGTCGGTCGCGGTGTAACCTTCCGGATGCCCGACATGCAGACCGGCGCCGCTCGGATACGGAAACATATCAAGCACGTAGAATTTCGGTTTACGCGAATCGAAATTTTTCTCGCCCGAGTTAGGTGCGTGAAAAATCTGGCGCTCGTCCCAGATCACCTGCCACTTGGGCTCGATCTGATCGAACGGATATGGTTTGCGGCAGTCACTGCTCATCGGATTATCAATCAGGAAAGCAGGAAAACAGAAAAAGAAAATGGATTTGCTGTTTGCGACGCGCAATCGAGATAAGAGCCGCGAGCTTCGCGAACTTCTGGGCCGCGATTTTGAAGTGATCGATCTCAATTCGTTTCCAGAAATTGGGACTCCGGAAGAAATCGGAAAAACGTTCGAGGAGAACGCCAGTTTGAAGGCAATCGCTGCGTCACGAGATCGACCAGCCTTCGCCAAACGCCCGTCCGGCTCGGACCCACGGCGCGGCAAGCATCTACTCGTGATTGCCGATGATTCCGGCCTAGAGGTCGACGCGCTGGGAGGTGCGCCGGGAATTTATTCAGCGCGCTACGCCGGCGAAAGCGCGAACGATGCGGAGAACGTCGACAAATTGCTTCGTGAATTAAGCACGAAACACATTGCGCCAGATCAACGGTCGGCGCGGTTCCGGTGCGTAATCGCGTTAGCGCAGAACGGAAAACTGCTCGGCACGTTCGAAGGCGTAGCCGAAGGGAACATTGCCGATGCGCCCCGGGGAACCGGCGGCTTCGGTTACGATCCGGTTTTTCAACCGGATGGATTCGAGCAGACGTTTGCCGAAATGGGGCCTGAATTAAAAAACAAGATCAGTCACCGTGCAAAAGCGATTGCCGGACTGCGTGACGCGCTCAGCAATATCGACAATTAACGCGGAGGAGCCGGAGGTGGAGGCGGCGCGCCGGGAGCACCAGGAGTGCCGGGCGCAGCGGCGGGACCACCTTGGGCCGCGCGGATTTGATAGCCGACCTTTTGGATCCCGGCTCGTCGGACTTTATCGAGCACAGTAACTACGTCACCATGACGCGCCATGCCTTCGGCGCTGATCGAAACTTTGATATTGGGATTCGCTTCATGCAATCGGTAGAGCCGCGACATGATTTCCTCGTCCTGGACATATTGCCCTTCGAAACTGACGGCGTTACCGGCGCCAACGCGGATTGACACATAGTCCTTTACTTGGTTCGGCGGTGGCGCCTGCGCCGATGGCAAGGCGACCTTAATCCCTTTCATGTGAGTCTGGCTCAAACTCACCATCATAAAACTCGCCAGCAGAAAGAACATGATGTCGATCAATGGAATGATCTCGATCCGCGCGCGTTTGTGCGGAATAGGTGAAGCAACTTGCATAAAGTTAGTAGGACGCCCCCGTCATCGTGTAGGTAATCGGGACTTTCACTTTCGGGGCAACTTTTCCCGGTTGAAATCGCCAGCGTCTGAATGTGCTGGTGGTCGCGTTGTCCAGAATCGGGCTGCCGATGGATTGCGCCATCGTCGCGTCCGTCACATTGCCGCTGGCCGTATCAACACTGAGTACGGCAACACCGCTGCCCATGACGTGGCGGCTGCGAGCTTCGTACGGGTAATCCGGTTTGGGAGCAAAGATCGCCACTGCTTTAGCGCCAGAGATCGACATCGTTCCTGGTACCCCTGCTTGCGGCGCCTTCACCGGACCAGCAGGCTTGGCCACATTCTTCGGTGGTGGCGGTTTTTCTTCGTGAAACTCCGGCGCTACTTCGGGAATCGGGGGGGGCTCGGGAATCGGAATATCTTCCGGTGGCGGCGTCGGTTGATCTTCCGGTTGCAGTGTCGCTTCCACTGTCGCTGTTGGAATATTCGAAAGATCGACAGCCGGAGGTTCGTGTTTAATTGCCGCGATGCCCACCGAGGCCAGATGGATCGCAATCGCGCCGCCGAGAGCGGCCCAGAATTGCCAGCGCGGAGGCGGTCGATAAAGAAGCGGTCCAGGCATGGTTGGTTATCTTCCTGATCCGGGCACTCCCTTGAGCGCTTCACTCTTGATTTCGAAAGCGACCTTGTAAAAGCCAACCGACCGCAAGATGTCGAGAACTCGGATAATATTAAAGTGAACCGAGTCCGCATCGCCACGAATGAATACCTTCGCTTCCGGATTCTCGTCGTGAACTTGTTTCAGTTTGGCGGTGAGCGTGTCGTAGGTCATTTCGGTCTTGTCGAAATACGGGTTACCGTTGGAGTCGACTGAGACGCTGATATAATCCTTTTTCGACTGCGTTTCGCCGGACTGGCCGGTGGGAAGGTTCACTTTCATGCCCTTCATGTGCACCTGGCTCAGGCTCACCATCATAAAACTCGCCAGCAGAAAGAACATGATGTCGATCAACGGAATGATCTCGATCCGCGCCTTCTTATGAGGAACTGGCGAGCTGACGCGCATAAAAAATCCTAGATGGACGAGCCCTTGGCCGAACTGGGTGTACTGGGTGCATGACCGATCGCGACTTCACGGCGTTCCTTACTTTGGGCTTCCAGCATAACTTCGAGGTTTGTGGCCCCGGTTTGCAGTTCGAACTCTAAGTTAGACACGCGCGAGGTGAAAAAGTTAAACGGAATCAGCGAGAAGATGGCGATGCCGAGACCGCAAGCGGTGGCGATGAGTGCCTCCGCGATACCGCCGGTAACAGCCTGAATAGCCAATTCTTCGTTGCCCAAGAATCGGAAAGACCGGATCAATCCGGTGACCGTTCCCAACAAACCGAGCAACGGGGCGAGGGTGACCAACGTGTCCATCACAACCAGGAATCGGCCCGCGCGTTTGATCTCGATACCGGCCGCAACCTGCAACGCGCCCTGCAACGACGCGTGCTGATGGTTCAAACCATTCCACATCATGCGCAGAACTGGATCGCGTGAATCGCGCGACAGCCGCGACGCTTCGGCAACATCGCCGACTTCGATCGCCGTGAAAACCTTTTCGATCCGTTTCGGATCGCGCCGGAACCAGCGCCCGCCCCACCAAAAGATTCGCTCGATAACAACGGTCAAGGCGACAATCGAGACGAGAAGAATCGGCCACATGATCGGACCGCCCTTGCGAAAATTATCGATGATGAAGTTGCTGCTCCAACCGCTCACTTCGGGAGTGGGTGCCGCGGTTGCTGCTGGACTCAACGTCGCAGTAACCGTTGCTCCCGGCGCCGCTGCGCCGGCAGGAGAAGCGCCAACCGGACCAGCGGGTGACATTCCCGGTGCGCCTGGCGGCACGCCGGCAGGTGGTTGTATCGGTGCGCCCGGTTGCGCGGGAGCGCCGGGCGGTTGTTGCGCTGGAGCACCGGGCTGGGCAGGTGCACCTGCCGCGGGCGGTCCCGGTGGTGGCGGCGGCTGTTGCGCGGGCCGCTGTGGCGGCTGAGCAAACGCGCTCAATGCGAGGAAGCTGAGACAGAGAGTAAGCAATGTTTTCATAATGTCGGCGGAGTTGAATTAACTGCTCGGCACATCTCCTTTATTCCAAATCGGTTGGACGCGAGTCGAGCAAAAGTTTTCACTTTTCTTGAGCGACGCTCCGCTTGGGCGCGAACGTCACTTATAGTTCGCATGAGGCGTCGTCCGAGGATGTAACGGTCGATTAAGAATCACCGCGCATTGATCACGCGATTCCGCAGCGGCGGCCAATCACCGACGCGCGCTTCCAATTCGTCTCCGGCATGGATCGGTCCGACGCCCGACGGAGTTCCGGTCAAAATCACATCGCCAGGCATCAAGCTCAGCGATTGGCTGGCAAAGGAAACGATCTCCCTGACCGAATAAATCATCTGACTCGTGCGCGCCTTCTGCCGCACTTTGCCGTTTTGACGCAATTCCAGCGACAGATCGCGAACGTCGACATCGCTGTAAACGAACGGGCCGATTGGCGTGTAGGTGTCGAACGATTTGCAGCGCCCGAATTGTTTTTCCGACTTCTGTAAATCGCGGTCGCTAATGTCGAGGCCGATAGTGTAACCAAAAACAAAATCGAGGGCTCGGTCAGTCGGGACACTTTTGGCGGGACACCCAATCACGATTCCCAGTTCGGTTTCGAAGTCGGTTTGATGCTCTGGAAATGCGATCTCGATGGTGCCGTTGTGCGGCAAGAGCGAGCTCGGCGCTTTGAACCAAATCAAGGGCGTTCCGAGCGGCGTTCGTTTCATTTCGGCAATGTGGTCGGCGTAGTTCAGCCCGACCGCGATGAGCTTGGACGGCGCGACCGGCAAATGGACATCAACTTGTGCGACCTTCCGGGCTTCACCAGTCGGTTGAATGTCGATCCAGTAAGGCTTTGCCAAAACCTGAACATCTTCTCCGCGAACTTCTCCGTAAAAGAATTCGCTGCCAAATTTGAAGCCGCCGAACGTTCTCATGCTGTCATCCCGAATCCCGCGGCTGCGGGACGAGGGATCTCTCAATCGAAGCGAAGACTACACGGATTAATTTGTGTCATCCATCACCTCTGTGAGGGATTCGTCTCCCGCGACTGCGGGATCGGAATCAGAGCGCTCTTTCAACGCGGAACAATCGCCACAAAATCGCGCACCGGTTTTTCCTCGGCGATGGAAAATGCACTTCCATTCGCCCGCTTAAACCAAAACGCGCTGGAAGAGCCCCCATCGAGATTGAGCGCCCGTTGAATCTTAAAATCGGAGGTCAGCGTGGCGGCAAGGATGCTCGAGAGATCCGCCAGGGTCGCGTCCGAGCAAAATCCCAAAGCGGCTTTGTCCCCCGCTCCAACGGCTGCAAAAGTGCGGCGTGCTGCGCGGGTTGATTCCAAACCGCGCACCGATTTACCAAGATCGACAAGCATCGGACCGGACTCCACCGCGGCCTCCGGTTTTTGCGTCATCGAAAACTCAGCGACGCGCGAAATTTGAACCTTCTTCGCCAACGCGCTAAGCACGCCGCTGAGTAAACGAGCCTTTTGCAGCGGCGCGATAATCGTTCCATCGAAAATCAGGAGTCCGATCGGTTTGTAATCCGGATCGAAATAACCGCCGTTCACCGCGGCCAGAAAATTTCCGCGGCTCATCACTTCTTCCAAATCCTGTCGCGGCTCACTCGGTTGATCGATGACGCGCAGCCGGCACGATTTTGTTGAAAAAATCGCGAACTCAAGCGAGGCCCGATCGCCGGCGGCAGAATCTTCGACCACGATGTAGCGATGTTCGAGTCCGCGCAGGGGCGATGCCTCAGATTGGGTCGAAATTTGCCTCCACTGCGCTTTGGCGGTGGAAACAAGAAGTAGAAAAAAAATCGCGGCGCTAAACTTTCGCACCGTACTTGTCGATCAACGCCTGAAAGCGCGGATCTTTGCGAAGGGGATCCCACGCCGGACTAAGCTTGAGAAGCGCTACAGTCACGGGACTTGGCCGGCTTAATAAACCCTCCAAAAGCTCAATTGCCCGCGCGTTTTCGCCCACGGTGGCATAAACTTCGGCCACGCCTTCCGTGATTTCCGGACCACCAAAAGCGTCTTTGCTCTCCGGAAGTATTTCGGTAGCGCGCCGCGCTTCAGTGAGCGCGGCGTCTTTTTCTCCGAGATAAGCCAGAACTTTCGCAAGCTGGATATGCAGGTCCGGCGAATCGGAACTCTGTTTCAGTAGCACTTCAACAAGGTCTTTTGCTTTCAACAAGGCCGCCCGCGCGCCGGCTTCGTCGTGGAGCGCTTTTCGCGCGAATCCGATGAGATAATATTTGCCGCACAGCGCCTGGGGAATCCCTGAGAGGAGACCATCCGACAGGCTTTCCGCTTCCTGCAATGCTTCCTGGTATTTCCGTTCCAAAAGAAAAACATCCACGCGCCCGCCGGCAATCCTGAGTTTGGTCTCGTCATTCATCGGGATCGATTTCGCCGCTTGAAACGCTTTTTCCGAAACACTCAGGTCACCTTTTTCGGCGACGGCCAGCTTGGCTTTGATCTCCCAAAGTCCAAGGTTGTCCGGACTTACTTTCAGCCCGCGGTCGATCGTTTTATTAGCCGCCCCGAAATCGCGCAGCGTCGCGTAACTGAGAGCGAGATTTTGAAGCACCCAACTGTCTTTCGGATTGAGAATGGCTGCTTTCTCGAGACTGGCGTTCGATTCCGGCCATTTCCCCATGCGGCGCTGGATCGACCCGAGGGCGAGATAACCCTCGGCCTCGTTAGGCAAACCGCGCTGTGCGATTTCGAACTCTTTGAGCGCTCCCTCGAAATCGTTGTCGCCGTAATAGAGCGAAAATCCCATAGCGAGATGCGCCTCCGGCAGGTCGGGCTGTAATTGCAAAGCCTGCTGCGCCAGTGTGCGCGCTTTTTGTCGACGCTCCGCGGTGCGTTCGAATGAATGAACCAGCCAGCTCTCCAGCTGTGACCAGCGTGCAAAGGCGAGCGCAAATTTTGGGTCGAGCTGGATGGCGCGCTCGTAAAGTTGTTCGGCCTGCTTCAATTTCTCCAAATCCTCCATGCTTTGGAAAAAAAGTGTATGAGCCTGCAGAAAAGCGAGATAGGCCTCGCCGTTCTCGGTTGGCTTGCGCTCCATCTGCGCTTTTTCCGTCGGAGAAAGCTTTGCCTGTAACGCGCCCGCAATTTCGCGCGCGAGATCGGTTTGGATCGCGAAAACATCGGTTAAGTCGCGATCGTAATTGTTCGCCCAAAGGTGCTCGTCGTTGTTGGCGTTGATCAGCTGGACGTTGACCCGCACGCGATTGCCTTCGCGACGAACGCTGCCTTCGAGAACGGAGGAAACGCCGAGCGTTTTTGCGATTTCGCGAATATTAGAGGTGTGCCCGCGATAAGGCATTACCGACGTGCGCGAAATTACCTTTAGGTCACCGATTTTCGAAAGGTTGGTGAGAATGTCGTCCTGAATTCCGTCGGCGAAATAAGCGTTCCCCTTTTCGTCGCTCAAATTTTCAAATGGAAGGACCGCAATTGATTTGTCGATCTTGCGGGCTGACGCGCGCGGGAGGAGAAAGAAACCAGCGGCGGCGGAAATTATCACACCGGTGGCGACAAGCATCATCACGTTCCGGCGGCGATGCGCTCCCGACGCAGCAATCGTCGGCGTCGCTTTGATCCCTTGCGGCGTGACATCGAATACCCAAGCCAGCACGAGCGCGACCGGAAAACCGATCAGCAACAGCGCGATGACGACACGGATCACCGAGTTCGAAATGTCGAAAACCGGAAGCACTTGGGCAAGACCTTGCGCGAGCGCCCAGCTTCCAACTGCGTACGCGATCGCTACGCGATAGACTTTTCGCCGCTTCAGTTCTTCGAAGAAGCCGCTCATAGCAAAAGATTCGCCTGATTATCCTTCATCGCCAACGTTTAGACAGGCAAATTCAACGCACCGTTCACTTAACACCGGTGGCGAAAATCGTTTGAAACTGCGGGTTCTGTTTCTCTCGCGAGACCACGCTCACTTCGATGTCGCGAAAACCCGCGTGTTCGAGCAGCTGATGCAATTTTACCTCGCTAAAACCGAGCCAGCGGTCGGCATAAAGCTCGCGCGCTTTCTCGAAGCGGTGACTTAATAAGTCCAGCACAACGACGCGGCCATTCCTTTTCAAAATGCGGTGTGCACCCTGAATCGCTCGTTCCGGCTTGATCGCGTGATGCAAAGCCTGGCTCAAGAGCACGAAATCCACGCTGTCTTTCGTGACCGGCGGATCTTCCAAGTCGCCCAGCCGGTACTCGAGATTTTTGAAACCGTGTTTCTTCGCAAGCTTCGAACCGAACTCGACCATCTTCGGCGAATTATCGATCGCGATAACTTTGCGCGCGCTCTTGGCCAGCAACTGGGAAAGGGTTCCTTCGCCTGCGCCAAGATCGACGATCGTCAGTCGTGGAACGAGCGAGATCAGCGCGTGCGAGAGCGCTCGCCACGAACGCCCCGGCACGTAGCTCCGGCCGAACTTGCCGGCCAATTCGTCGAAATACTCACGCGCTTTGTCCTGGCGTTTGCGCAACGTGAGCTTCAAGGCCGTTCGATCGCGCGCGGTCTCGGGAATTTCGCGCGCGAGAATCTCGATCATTTGTTGCACGCGGCCGCGAGTACCATTCCGGCCGGCGATTCTAGTCGCGCCGTAGTAAACATTTTTTCCTGACCGACGATCTGTTACCACACCGGCGCGTTTCAATTGGGCGAGATGACTGGAGATGCGCGATTGGCCCATGTTCAGGATTTGCTGCAGCTCCGCCACCGAAAGCTCTTCTTGTTCCAGCAAGAGCAGCAACCGCAGCCGGGTCGGATCGGCCAGCAGGCGCAACAAATTAATGGTTGACGTCATCGCTCTGCTGAGACGATATATCTACATATCATGATCGGTCAATATGTTGCTGGCAACTTGACTGTTCTTATCACTCGTTACTAGTCACCCGTCACTGTTTGTTATGTCGCGTCGCTATATCTTCTCCTCCGAATCCGTCACCGAAGGTCACCCCGATAAAGTCTGCGACACAATTAGCGACTACATTCTCGACGCCTGCCTCGAACAGGATCCGCTCAGCCGCGTCGCCTGTGAAACTCTTGCCAAAGGCAATCTCGTCGTCCTCGCGGGCGAGATCACAAGCAATGCCAAGTTCGATTACGTCGAGCGAGTCCGCGAAGCCGTTCGCAACATCGGTTACGTAAACGGCGATTGCATTTTTCACGCAGATACGTGCCGTGTTGTTTGCGAAATCACCGAGCAATCGCGCGACATCAAACAAGGCGTCGATCAAGCCGCTGCCGAAGGCAAGGCTACAGCCGAACAGGGCGCCGGCGATCAAGGACTGATGTTCGGTTTTGCCTGCGACGAAACACCGGAGCTCATGCCGGCGCCAATTTCCTTCGCGCACAAACTCGGCCGTGAGCTAACACGCCTGCGCAAAGTCGGCGAAATTCCCTGGCTGCGTCCTGACGCTAAGACGCAAGTGTCAATAGAGTACGACGGCCACAAACCGGTGCGCGCATCCGCGGTTGTCGTTTCCACTCAGCACGCGGCCGACGTTAAACAAAAAGAGATTCGGGAAACGCTGATCGAATTGCTGATCAAAAAAGTAATGCCACCGGAGTGGCTCGACGCGAAGACAACCTTTCTAATTAATCCCACCGGCCGCTTTGTCATCGGTGGCCCGGAAGGCGACGCCGGCATTACCGGCCGAAAAATTATAGTCGATTCTTACGGCGGAATGGGACGCCACGGCGGCGGCGCGTTCTCGGGAAAAGATCCGAGCAAAGTAGATCGCAGCGCCGCATACATGGGCCGATGGGTTGCAAAAAATGTGGTTGCCGCAGGCCTCGCCGATCGCTGCGAAGTTCAATTCGCCTACGCCATCGGACACCCCGATCCAGTCAGCGTCAGCATCGACACATTCTGCACCGGTAAAGTGGATGAGGAAAAACTCGAGCGCGCCGTCTGCGAAGTTTTCAACTTCAAACCGGCCGAGATCATCAGGCAGTTGAATTTGCTCCGTCCAATTTATCGAAAGACGACGAACTACGGCCACTTCGGCCGCATCGATGATCTCGACGCTCTCACTTGGGAGCGCGCCAATAAAGCGGACGAACTAAAGAAAGCGGTGAAATAGATTTTATGATCAGCGCAGCCAAGACGAACGCGAAGCAGGATTTCAAAGTTAAAGACATCAACCTGGCGGATTGGGGCCGGAAAGAAATTTCGATCGCGGAAAAGGAAATGCCCGGACTGATGGCGATTCGCGAGAAGTACGCGCCCCAAAAACCGCTCGCCGGTGTTCGCATTACTGGCTCGCTGCACATGACGATCCAGACCGCGGTGTTGATCGAAACACTGATCGATCTTGGGGCGAGCGTGCGCTGGGCTTCGTGCAATATTTTTTCAACCCAGGACCACGCGGCCGCGGCGATCGCGAAAGCCGGTGTGTCCGTCTTCGCGTGGAAAGGTGAATCGCTCGAAGAATATTGGTGGTCGACTTATCAGGCGATCTCGCATCCCGATGGTAAAGGTCCGCAGCTCGTGGTCGATGACGGCGGCGACGCGACCTTGCTGATCCACAAAGGTTACGAGCTCGAAGAAGGCAGCGATTGGGCCAAGACAAAATCGGCCAACAAGGAAGAACAAGTCATCAAAGATCTCTTGCTCGAGATCCTGCGCGAGAATCCGTATCGCTGGCACGAGATAGCGAAAGATTGGTGCGGCGTTTCCGAGGAAACGACTACCGGCGTGCATCGTCTTTACAAAATGCATCAGGACCACCGGCTCCTGGTTCCGGCGATCAACGTCAACGACTCCGTCACCAAATCGAAGTTCGACAATCTCTACGGTTGCCGGCATTCGCTGATCGACGGACTAAATCGCGCGCTCGATGTCATGGTCGCGGGCAAAGTCGCGGTGGTATGTGGTTACGGCGACGTCGGCAAAGGCTGCGCGCAATCGCTCCGTGGTCAGGGCGCGCGCGTCGTCATCACCGAGATCGACCCGATCAACGCGCTCCAGGCCGCGATGGAAGGCTACGAAGTCACCACGATCGAAGATACGCTCGGCCGCGGCGACATTTATATCAGCGCGACCGGCAACACGGACGTGATCACGCTCGAACACATGCAGCGAATGAAGGATCAGGCCGTGGTCGCGAACATTGGCCACTTCGACAATGAAATTCAGGTCGACGCTCTAAACGCGGGCAAAGGCGTGAAGAGAACAAACATTAAACAAGGCGTGGACAAGTATGCCTTCCCGGACGGCCACGAAATTTTCCTCCTCGCCGAAGGGCGTTTGGTAAATCTCGGGTGCGCGACCGGTCATCCGAGCTTCGTCATGTCGAATTCATTTTCGAATCAAGTGCTCGCCCAGCTCGACCTCTGGAAAAACCGCGACACCTACAAAGTCGGTGTTTACGTTTTGTCCAAGAAGCTCGACGAAGAAGTCGCGCGCCTGCACCTGAAAAAAATCGGCGTCAAACTAACTAAACTCAGCAAAGCACAAGCCGATTACCTCGGCGTTCCGGTCGAAGGACCATTCAAGTCCGAACATTACCGGTATTGAAGATTGCGCCGCCTTAGCAGCGATTCAATTACCAGAACGATTTCTGGACTTCGACTTGCGCCGCTTCAACGTAAGAGCAGCCCGCCGTCTTGCCGCGCCGCCATTTCCCCCAGACGTGCACGGTTTTGTAATCGTGCGCCGCGTCCGTCAGAATTCTTGAGACGCGAAACGGCGCGGCGAGTGAGATCGATGTCGATCTTCCAGAGTGAAAAACGAACATGATTTGCGATGTGCAGGATTCACCCAGATACAAACCCACTTTGCCGACCTGATCGAACGACGAACCAACTGGCGCAGCATTGGCGTTGATCGCAGCCGCCCTTGGTTTTTCTGGTTCGCCGCAGCTGGCGAGCACAAAGGCGGTCGCAAACACAAAGCACGAATACCGAAACGAACTCATTGTGTTAAGTGGGTGCGGCGTCACGCTGCTTATTTTTCTTCAACAAACTTTTCACCATTCCAGGTGATTTGCGTAGAACTTCCCCACTCTTCTGACTGCGGACGAGAATGATGCGGCCATGTCGTGGTAATTCGAAGCTCCAATTGCCTTCGTCGTTACCAGAATCTTTGACCGGGAAAATTGAACGGTGCGTTTGGCGGATCGTTGTACCCGATTGCGTGCGGCTACGTCAATTCCGTTCCCGCTGCGCGAGAATGATTGGAAATTTTTGCCGCCAGATAGGCCGAGAAATATCCGGCGTACTTCTTTTGCACTTCCGCGCGCTGCCAATCCTTGCCCGTCAAGGTTTTGCGACAGTTGCTCGCACCGCAATTGCATTCGACGGAGTAATCGTCATCGTCGGTCATCGCCCAATCGTGGGTCAGCTCTTCGCCGGCGTGAATGTTGCGCATAGCCACGAAAGTGATCTCGCCCCGGAGACCGATGTTCGGATCGCAGGAATGATTGCTATACAACATCGACAAGTCGCGTTCGTCGGCATTCACCGGCGCGATGAATAAATCGTCGTCGATCTGAATTTCGACCGGCCCAAGCCGCGGCATAATTTCCCGTCGCAAAGTCTCGCGATCGACAATGTGTCCGCCTTTGATCGCTACGATCTCCCCTCTGGCAATGTCGGCTTTGGCAAATAATCCGCACCCATGAATTTTGCTCTCGCGCACTTCGGTTTTCGGTGAGCGATAAGAAAGCGGCGGCACGATAGAAGTGACGAGTGACAAGTGGCTAGTGACAAGTAAAAATAGCGGCGATTCTCATCATGAGAAACCGCCAGGCCGCCATCGCTTTCATCTTTGTCACGGTCATGCTCGACATGCTCGCGCTCGGCCTGATCGCTCCCGTTCTCCCAAAGTTGGTCCTGAGCTTTTTGAACAACGACATGACCCGGGCGGCGAACTGGAACGGCATTTTTCTGACTGTGTTCGCAGCGATGCAGTTTTTTTTCTCACCGGTGATCGGCGTTTTGTCCGATCGTGTCGGTCGGCGCCCGGTACTGCTACTCTCCAGCCTCGGCCTCGGCCTTGATTACGTAGTGATGGCGCTTGCGCCAACGATCGGCTGGCTTTTCCTCGGCCGAATCATTTCCGGGATTACGGCTTCGAGCATTCCAACTGCCTTCGCTTACATCGCCGACGTTACACCAAAAGAAAAACGCGCCGGCGCTTTCGGCGTCATTGGCGCCGCCTTTGGAATCGGCTTTACCTTGGGACCTGCTATCGGCGGACTTGTCGGTAATACGAATCCGCGAACGGCATTTTGGGTCGCGGCTGGATTCAGCCTAACGAATTGGCTATACGGATTCTTGTTCGTGCCAGAATCGCTCTCGCGCGATCAGCGAAAAGACTTCAGCTGGCGGCGCGCGAATCCGGTCGGTTCACTTACGCTGCTTCGCTCGCATCCCGATTTGTGGAAACTCGCTACCATTCAGTTTCTGGCCTACGTCTCGCACGAAATTTTCGCGATCTGGGCGCTCTATGCCATTTACCGTTTTGGCTGGGGCCCGCGGAGCATCGGCGAGTCGCTCGTCGTCGTCGGCATTTGCACCGCTGCCATCTCCGGCGGTCTGACCGGTCGAATCGTTGCCTGGCTTGGTGAACGCCGGACCCTTTATATCGGCCAATTTTTTGGTGCCGTCGGTATGGTCATCGCCGGCGCGGCCCGCACCGGCGCGGTCTACATCGCGTCGATTCCAGTGATTTCGATGTGGAATATTTCCTTCCCCGCTGCCCAGGGAATCATGACGCACCACGTAAGTGAGCGCGAACAAGGCGAGTTGCAGGGCGCGATCGGGAGTTTGCGTTCAATCGCTTTCGTCATCGGCCCGTTTTTATTTTCGTGGACGTTCGCCTGGTTCATCGATCCAAAACATTCAATTCAGCTACCGGCCGCCGGCTATTACCTTGCCGCCGGGCTCTTGTTTAGTGCGATGTTGATGGCGACACGGATTAAACAGCCGCAGTTTGCGCCTACATCGACAACTACACCCCAAATTCCTGACGTCGTACCGCCTGAAGGCGTGACTTCCGGCTCAGTGGCGCCACTTATCGATCCAAAAGAAAGCATTTGAGCATTGGTGCCGCGTCGGCGATTGAACCGATGTGAGAGCAACGGCGCGTTGCCTAATCGTCGCGATTACCATCTGCTCGTGGATCGCGATTTCCAATCATTGTGCGTTTCGCGCGCTCGCGGCAAAAACGGCGACGGCTCAAAGCGGTTGTCCATTCCATTCCAAGCCGGCTAAACCTCAACCGCGACCCGCCGGGACCGAGTGTTGTAAAATTCTTCGCGCCGTCTCGACAACACCGGCAAAGATTCTTGCACCGGCGATTGTCGACCTCGTTCATGTCGATCTGGCACTTGATACGCTCGCGGTTTTCCCACCGCCAAAGATTTCGTTCCTGCCAGCAACGCTCGACACCGGACCGCCCGGCACAACCTCATTCGTGGAATTGCTGGGAAGCGTGCGCGCGCACGCTCCGCCTGTCTTCGCTTAAGACGCGAACTTTCGCGTCTCGGTTGTAGGGCAACCGCTCCGCTTGCCGCTTCTTAATTCGGAAGTCGGAGCGTCTGCCCTACAAAGCCAATCGAATTCGACAAACATTCATGAAAAAACAAATTTTAATGTTGATCGCCAGCGCGATGACATTCGCCGTCACAATGGCCGTTGCCCAGTCTGCGCCAACGCCAAGTCACTCGCCACCGGCCCAGCACACACAACTCTATACCTGCCCCATGCATCCCGAGATCGTGCGGTCCGAGCCAGGGCAATGTCCCAAATGCGGAATGACGTTGGTGCCGATAAAAGAAACGAAGCCGAAAGCCGAACATTCAATGCCGAATCCAGAACATGCTACGCATCAAATGCACGGCGAACACGCGACCCATAACGCAAACGGCATGGCCATGCCGGAACACGCCGAGCAGGGAATGGAAATGAAGATGCAGTCGTCGGTGAACATTGCCGATCCGATGAACCGGGAAAGTTCCGGCACCGCCTGGGTTCCAGACTCCACCCCGATGTACGGGTACATGAAAATGTTCAGCGACGATATGCTGATGTTGCACGGCGGAATTTTTCCCCGCTACACCAACGTGACCACGCGCCGCGGCGACGATCGCATCGACGCGCCGAACTGGATCATGGCGATGTATTCGCATCCGTTTAGCGACACAACCCAAATTGGCGGGAGACTCATGATGAGTCTGGACCCGCTCACGGAACAGGGCCGCGGTTATCCTTTACTCTTTCAAAGCGGCGAGTCCTGGCACGACCAGCCGCTGCACGACCGCCAGCATCCACACGATTTGTTTGACGAACTCTCAATAAGTTTGTCCCAAAAATTCACCGACGATCTTAGCGCATATTTATATTTCGGTTACCCGGGCGAGCCGGCGCTCGGTCCGCCCACGTTCATGCACCGATTGTCGGCCATGGACGATCCGGATGCTCCGATCGCCCACCATTGGCAGGATTCGACGCATGTGACCTTCGGAGTCGCGACCGCCGGCCTGCAATGGCGAAATGTGAAGATCGAAGGCAGCATTTTCACGGGCCGCGAGCCGGATGAGAACCGTTACGACTTCGACCGACCGCGGTTCGATTCATTCAGCGGACGGATCTCATGGAACCCAACGCCTGACCTGGCGCTGCAAGTTTCGCACGGCTACATCAAGGGACCGGAAGGACTCGAGCCGGACGTGAACCGGCACCGAACCACGGCGTCGCTTATATATAATAAGAGCCTCGGCCCGGACTCGAATTGGGCGAGCTCGCTGGTCTGGGGACAGAATGATGACACCCACGAAGGAAAAACGGAGTCGGTGCTGATCGAGACAAATTATCAGCGCGGGCGCGACACCGTCTACGGGCGTTGGGAGCGGGTCGAGAAATCAGGACACGAGCTGGTGCTCGCGCCCGCGGATCTCAATGAAATCTTCCCCGTCAACGCCGTTTCAATCGGTTACGTGCGCGACCTTTCCCACGGAAATAACATCGACATCGGTTTGGGTGGACAATTCACGATCGACTTTTGGCCAGAGGAACTTGATCGTTACTACGGCGGCGGACCAGGCTACGGATTTCAAGTTTTCCTGCGCATTCGCCCGTCGCGGCACGACCACGGCGCAATGCACATGGAAGAGCCAGCGCAATCAATGTCCAAGTAATTGAGCGCGCACACGTTTCATCTTTTTTCCTTCTATGCGATCGTTGCCGGTTGGACGGCGTGCGCCGCCATTTTCATTCTGCAAAGGAAGCGCACTCGTGATGGAACGAAAAGAAGCGACCCTGCTTCCGTCATTGGCCTTGCTTTACAAAGCGTGGCGTTCGCTCTCGTGTGGCTGGGTCATCGCCATCCGGGGCTGTCGATCTTCGCTTTTGGTCGTTGGTTTGAATTTCTGCTGCTCGTGATCGCCGTCACGCTTCTTATCGGTTCGCTTTGGGTGTGCTCCGCAGCGGTGCGGGTTCTCGGCAAGCAATGGAGTTTGCAGGCGCGCGTGCTCGAAGGTCACAAATTGATTCGCGAAGGACCATATCGATTTGTCCGGCATCCGATTTACACCGGAATGTTGGGTATGCTGATTGCAACGGGTCTCGTCTACAGCCACTGGGTCGCGTTTGTCGCAGCGCTCGCACTTTACGGTGTCGGCACCGCGATCCGCGTCCGCAGCGAAGAAAAACTTTTGCGCGAACAGTTCGGCGCCGCGTTCGACGATTACAAACGCAGGGTGCCGGCAGTCGTTCCAGTCAAATTCTGATCCACGCCTTGATCATCGTTGACGAGTGCGTCAATCTACCGCTCCGTGATGCATCGCCTTCCGAAGCAGAACTACCACGACATCGAACGCATCATTGAGTTCGATTTCGTGCGCGCAACGGAAGCGGCCGCGCTCAATTCATTGCGCTGGCTTGGGCGCGGTGACAAGGAAGCGGCGGATGCGGCGGCGTGCGACGCGATGCGCGGGATGTTCGATCTCATGAACATCTGCGGCGAAGTCGTCATTGGCGAAGGAATCAAAGACGAAGCGCCCGGGATTTTTAAAGGCGAACAGCTCGGCACCTGGCTGCCCGGCGCGCCGCAGTTCGACATCGCGATCGATCCGATCGACGGGACAACAAATATTTCCAAAGGCGCGCCGAACTCGATCAGTTGTATCGCGGCCGCGAGTCCGCAAGAAGGCGTCAAAGTCGCGTTGCGCGACGTGCCGTCGTTTTACATGTCAAAGCTCGCCTACGGGCCGCGCGTGATTCAATACACGCAGAAACGCGGCGATTCGCTGAACATCGAAGCGCCAATCGCCGAAACACTGGCGATTGTCGCGCGCGCCGTGGACAAACGTGTCCAGGACGTGGTCGTGATGATGCTCGATCGGCCGCGTCACAAAGAGATCGTCGAACAAATCCGCGCGGCCGGCGCATCGCTGCGCATGATCGGCGACGGCGACATTGCTGCGGCCATGGCGCCGTCGTTACCCGAATCCGATGTCGATCTTTACATGGGCATTGGCGGTTCGCCCGAAGCAGTGCTTGCGGCGGCGGGGATTAAATGTCTCGGCGGCGAGATGCAGTGCAAAATGTGGCCGCGCGATGAGAAGGAGCGCAAACAACTCATCACCGACGGCTACGAAAAAGATCTCGAGCGCGTCTTCACCGCCGACGATCTCGCTCAAGGCGAGAATATCGTTTTCTGCGCGACCGGGATCAGCGACAGCGCGCTTTTGCGCGGCGTGAAATCAAAAGGCACGACCGCGATCACCCATTCCATTTTGATGCGCGCCAAAAGCAAAACTGTGCGGCTCATCCGCGCGATGCACAATTTGCAAAACAAAACCATCCGGCTCCGCTCCGACAACCGCGAACATTTGATCTGAACCACGGATTACGCGGATATCGCGGATAGGGAAACAGGAATGGAAAGCCGTCTGTCATCCGTCTAAATCCGCGCAAATCCGCGGTTCAATCTTCTCGACAGGGGGCGATGCCTGGCTCAAGATCGACATCGAACCTCCGCCGCTTATGAGACAAATACCGAAAACTGAATTGTCGCCGGATAATGGCTGTATCATCGACATGAAATGGAAACTCGGCCCGCTTGGATACCATGCGAGCGGCGCCGGCAAAGTGAACATCGAACCGACCCAGGAGGCCATTCGATTGCCGGAGCTCGTCCTTTACGATCACATCGGCTTCAAAGGCGCTTACGCGCGGACGAACTTGAGCTTCCATTACATCGGCGATTTTTGGAACGATCGGGTAAGCTGCGTCATCGTGGTCAGCGGCGTCTGGCGGTTTTATCGCGACGAATATTACAAAGGCCCCTACTGGGATCTCGGCCCCGGCTACTACGAAAGTTTCTTCGCCGCCAAAGGCCCGGACGACGTCGTCAGCTCCTTCCAGTGCATCGCACTGACGTAAGCGATGTTTGAGTCAGATAGGTGGCATTCGGGCAATTGATGCCTCAACCTGCGAGCCTGATTTCTCGACACGGCTGGATTTTGGGGGTTTACGTTCATGTGGATGTCGAACATTCCCGAAATAGGTATCTAGCTCACGGCTAATTTGCGATCGTGAAAACATTTTCGGCGCAACCCCAGGAGAGAGTGAACCCGGAGCCGCCGTGGCCATAATTGTGAATGACGGTGCGGCTGTCGGGAAGTTTTTCGCGCTCGAGGCGCACGCCTGATTTTCGAAATGGACGAAGACCGACGCGCTCGTTAAGCACGCGCGGATTCTTGATCTCCAAGACGCGGCTGCATTCGGCGACGATGCGCGATGTCGATGCTGGATCGACGTCGAGATCGTCACTGATTTCGTTGGTGCCGCCGAAGACGCAATCGTTCGTCCGCGGAATGGCGTACATGAGCGGGGCGTCGTCACAGACGATCGCGCAATTGAGATTGTCGACCTTGGGGACGATCGCGACCTGGCCGCGGTGCGGTTCAAGATCGACATCGTGCACGAGGTCACGCGCGCCGATTCCAGCGCAATTGATTACCACACCGAATTTTAGATCGACGTCTTCGAGTTTTTCGAAGTGAACGCCCTCATTGATTGCGCCGCCGGCTTTCTGAAATCGATCGGCGAGGTAGTCGAGATAAATCGTGGTGTCCATGAGGGGAACGTTGAGAGAGAAGCCGGAGGAGAACGCAGACGCAGAAATATCTAGAGATGTCTCGGCTTCGCTCGAAATGACAGAAGGAGAAGTCGACACAAAAGGATGCGCCCAATCGGGAATAGAAATTTCGCTGGCGCGCGAATATTGGCGAAGCTCAATCATTGAGACGCCGGTACGCGAGTCTTTTATAAGATCGACAAGCACTTTGTAAGTCGCGAGCGCCCACGGAATCATTTTGTCGGCCGGCCCGGCGTCGTATGGAAACCAAAGCGCGGCCGCGGCGCCAGAAGTGGTCTGCTGGCCGATCTGCTCGGTAAAAATCGCGGTTTGAAATCCGTGCTCGGCAAAAAAAACACCGCAGGTCAGTCCGGAAACGCCCGCGCCAACGATCGCGACTGATTTCGCCATGCGAGAAGTTGTAGGGCAGACGCTCCGTCTGCCAACTTTAAAAACGGCAACCGAGGCGGTTGCACTACAATAGGAAAGATGCGTGCAGACGGTGACAAGCTCACATAAGATCCACCGAATGAAAAACTTCGGCGCGTTCTTGTTCATCATCGCAACTGCGAGCCGGCTTGTCGCGCAACCGATCGTGAGTGAATCAAAGTTCCTCGATGTCGATCATCTCAAGGTCCATTACACGAACTACGGCAAGGGCGACACGGCGCTGTTTTTTGTTCACGGTTGGAGTTGCGACGAAACGGTTTGGAGCGAACAGGCGCCGGCGTTGGCGGAGAAAATTCGCGTGATCACGATCGACTTGCCAGGTCACGGACAAAGCGAGAAACCAAAGACGATTGAATACACGATGGATTTGTATGCACGCGCGATCGACGTCGTATTGAGCGATGCGACCGTGAAGTCGGTGATTTTGGTCGGACATAGCAATGGGACACCGGTGATCCGCCGATATTACCGGAAATTTCCGGCGAAAGTGAAGGCGCTTGTGATTGTCGAAGGCCCGCTGCGGCCGTTCGTGAACAAGGACAACTTGGAAAGATTCATCGGGCCGTTCCGCAGCGACGGTTATGTGCAGGCGATGGGCGAATTCGTGGATGCGGTCACTAAGCCGATCAATGACGGCGCGCTGCGCGACAAGATCAAAGCGCTCATGCTGAAAACGCCACAGCACGTGGCGGTAAGCGAATTCGAAGCAACGGTCGATCCTGATTTATGGAAAGAGGACAAGATCGATATCCCGGTTTTGATGATTTTGGCGAAGCAACCAGTGTGGACAACGGAGTACGAGCAGTTCGTGCGCGGTCTCATTCCGAAACTGGATTATCAAGTGTGGGAGAACGTGTCCCATTTCCTGATGATGGAGAAGCCGCGTGAGTTCAACGCCGCGCTCACGGTTTTTCTGCAACAAAGTCAGCTTCTGCAAATCGCTCGTAAGTAGCGGACGAGTCGGTTAAACTAGCGTTAATGGTTTCACTGAATCGAGATACGCTCAGCGACAAGGTGCTCGAAGGGGAACGCATTTCATCCGACGAAGCGATCGAGCTGTATTCGTTGCCGCTGGAGGAACTCGGCGCGCTGGCAGACGTGCGGCGAAACCTGGCCAAGGAAAAAAGTTACGGCGGCCGCGGACGCGAGATCGTAACTTACATCGCCGACCGGAACATCAATTACACGAACGTTTGCAATGTGTATTGCAAGTTCTGCGCGTTTTATCGGACGGAGCGCGACGAAGATCACTACGTTCTTTCGCTCGCACAGATCGACCAGAAACTCGACGAGCTTACGGCCGCGGGCGGTGTGCAGATTTTGATGCAAGGCGGGCATCATCCGAAATTGCCGTTCAGCTGGTATGTCGATCTTCTGCAGCACATCCGAAAAAAATATCCGTACATCAACATTCATGGATTCAGTCCGCCGGAGTTCCAGCATTTCGCGGAAACTTTCCGAATGCCACTGCGGGAAGTGATTTCCGAATTCAAAAAGGCGGGACTCGGATCGATCCCCGGAGGCGGCGGCGAGATTTTGGTCGATCGGGTGCGCAAAAAAATTTCGCCCTTGAAAATTAACAGCGACCAATGGCTGGAAGTGATGCAAGTCGCGCACGAGCTCGGTTTGAAATCGAGCGCGACCATGATGTTCGGTCACGTTGAGACCATCGAAGAACGGATCGAACATTTGCAACGAATTCGCGATCAGCAGGACCGGAGCGGCGGATTCACCGCGTTCATCTGCTGGACGTTTCAGCCGCAACACACGGTCTTAAAAGTGAAACAGCCGACCGGCGTGGCGGAATATTTGCGGATGCAGGCGCTGGCACGGATTTTTTTGGACAATATCGACAACATCCAGAGTTCTTGGGTCACGCAGGGACCCGGCATTGGGCAGGTGGCGTTAAAATATGGCGCCAACGACTTCGGTTCCGTGATGATGGAGGAGAACGTGGTGAGCGCGGCGGGAACGACTTTTCATCTGGACGCGGAAAAGATCGAGGCCCTCATTCGTGATGCCGGTTATGAACCGCGCCGACGAAATAATTGTTACGAACTGTTGAACTGAACGGACGCTGGCGCTGTCTATGACAGACCCTCGCCACTCTCGAAGAAAATCCCGCCTTGACGATAGCCCGCTTCTCCTCTAATTGCCGCGTGTCCCGCGCCAGTTTTTATGCTGCGCGGGATTCGGCATCTTGATTTATGAGAGAATTTCGGGGATCGGCAGAGGGCTGGGCGGTGGCGATGTTTTTCGTGACCTGCGCAGCGTTGTTCGCGCCGGCGAGCGCACACGCGCAACAAGGACCACCGATCGTACGCTCGATCGACGTGCAATATTCCGGCCCGGCGACAGTGTCGAAGGAAGCGATTCTGGCGCAAATCAGGACAGCGGTCGGTCAGCCGTATTCTGATTCGACGGTCGAAGACGACATTCGCAATCTTTACAAGACGGGGACCATTCAAAACGTGCGCATTTTCGCACAGCCGGAGGGCGACGGCGTGAAGGTGATCGTGGCCGTGCAGACCCGGCAGGTGCTGCGCGAACTGGTTATCGATGGTGCGCACCGTGTGAAAGCAAAGAAGCTTCGCAAGGAGATTGGCGTGAAGCTCAACGCACCGGTGAACGAAGACGATCTGCAAAAAGCGCGGCAAAAAATTATCGATAGTTATCAGAGCAAAGGTTTCACGGATATCGCAGTGGATTTCCGGGTCGAGCCGATCGACGAGAGCCGTGGCACGGCGCGCGTGATTTACACGGTGAAAGAGGGCGTGAAAGGAGCGGTGAAACAGATCCGCTTCCAAGGCAACAAGCATTTCAGCGAGCGAATTTTACGCAAGCAAATGAAGACTCGCGGAAAAACAATGATCTCGATCATCGATAAATCAGGGCGATTGGACGAGGTCCAATTGCAACAGGACCTCGATAGCATCAAAGAGTTTTATCAAAACCACGGCTATATCGACGTGGACGTGCAAGAGGTCGGCCGGGAGCGAAAGAACGGGCCGCTGGTTATCACGATCGGAATCAAAGAGGGGACTTTATATCACGTCAACAAACTGTCTTTCACCGGTTACAAAGAAACGACCGAGGAGAAAATTCGTAAGGTCATCAAAACAAAAGAGGGCGCCGTCTACTCGCCCAAACAATTGCACGACGATGCGAAAGCGATCGCGGATGCCTACGGCCGCGGGGGATATGTCGATCTTGTGATTCTGCCGCAAGGGGCTCCGGCCGGGGCCGGCTTGATCGATGTTCATTACAAGATCGAGGAGGGCAATCGGTCATTCGTGGAGCGGATCAACATTGTCGGAAACACGCGCACCAAAGATAAAGTGCTTCGCCGCGAAATTCTGGTCGCCCCCGGCGATGTGTTCGACACCGTGCGAGTCGAGACGAGCAAGAAACGCCTCGAAAATCTTGGTTACTTTTCCAAAGTCGACACCTATCCGGAAGAAACCGGCGTCGAGGGCCGCAAAGACCTGGTGGTCCAGGTGGAAGAAAAACGAACCGGTTCGCTCAACTTCGGGGCCGGCTACAGCACGGTTGACAGTTTGATCGGATTCGTGGAGTTGACGCAGGGTAACTTCGATATCACGAATTGGCCCGGATTAACCGGCGGCGGTCAAAAATTTCGGGCGAAAGCACAGATCGGCAGCCAGCGGAAGGACTTTTCAGCCGGCTTGACCGAACCCTATTTCCTCGACCGGCGGCTTTCGCTCGGAGGCCAGGTATTTTACTCGGAGGCCACCTATCTGAGTTCTGTCTACAGCCAGCGCAACTACGGCCTTTCAATCGAAGCGCGGAAGCCAATCTATTCCTGGATCTACGGAGTGCTCGGCTACAGTCTGCAAAACTACGAGATCTACGATTTGTCCAGCGGCGTCTCGCCGCTAATTCGCGCGGAAGAAGGCACAACGACAAAAAGCATGGTGAGCACCGGTCTGGTTTGGGACCGGCGCGACAATCCATTTTTAACTCGGCGCGGCGAGCGAATTTCGATTTCGCCCTTTGTGACCGGCGGTCCGCTGGGCGGAAACGAGCAAATTTACGGAGTAGATTTCGGAGCGACTAAATATGTCCGGGTTTGGAAAGACGTTATCCTTTTGGCGGATGTCGAGGCTGCCACCGTGGACGTGTGGGATAAGTCCGAAACAAAATCAATTCTGGGCATTTCCGGACTGGTATTCGATGCTAACGGCAAACCCGTCATTAACCCCATAACAATGAGCCAGGAGATCGTGAACAATATTCCAACGGAGGTCTCAAACGTGCCAATCTACGATCGTTTGTATCTCGGAGGCTCGAATAATTTGCGCGGTTTCAAATTTCGCGATATCGGACCGAAAGATTCGAACAATCAACCGATCGGCGGCCAGTCAATGGCCCGCGCGACCGTCGAAGTAAGTTTTCCTATCATTGAAAAGGCCCGTGCGGCCGTCTTTTACGATTGCGGTTTCGTCAACCCCGATCCCTGGGATTTCACTCCTGAGACAATTGCAGTGCCACGGGGCGTGAATGCGCAGGCGAGTGCTATCTTCTTCGGACGGCCAGTCACCCCGCGGCGCACTTTCGATAGCTTCGCCTCTGACTTTGGGTTCGGGCTTCGCCTCGATCTGCCGATTGGACCATTGCGCCTCGATTACGGGTTTCCCATTGACACAGCTGGGAACAGTAAGCACGGCCATTTCAACTTCAGCGTCGGCTACCAGTTTTAATCCAATATTGGCACTTGCGGTGTGGCCGGTTTCCGACGACTTATTTAGCCCTCTTATGAAAAAATTGCTATCTTTGACGCTGGTTTCATTGCTCGTCCTGCCGATCGCGGCGCGCGGGCAAGGAACCTTGAAAATCGGGACGGTCGATATGAACCGCACCTTCCGGGAATACAATAAGACCAAGGACGCCGAGGCGAAGATCAACGACGCCAAGAATCAGGCGAAGAAAGAATACGACGAACGGGCAGACGCCTACAAAAAAGCGCTCGACGATATCAACAACCTCAACAAACAACTTGAGGCCCCAGCCTTGAGCGCCGACGCCAAGGCCCAAAAAGCCAAAGAGCGGGACGACAAGATTTCAAACATCAAGAACATGGAGCGCGAGATCACCGAGTTTCGGCAGACTCGCGAACGTCAGCTTCAGGAACAGGCGCTGCGTATGCGCGAAGGCATCGTCAAAGAAATTACCGACGTCGTCCTGGACAAAGTGAAAGCGAGCAGCCTCGACCTGGTCTTCGATAAATCCGGCAACAGTCTCAATGGCGTTCCGGTCCTGATGTATTCTCGCGACAGCGTCGATTTCACCAACGACGTGATCACGGTCTTGAACAAGCCAGGCCGGGCCAGCTCAGTAACGATTGCAACCAGTCCGAGCAAGGAAGGAACAAGCCCGTCCGCCACGCCGAAGAAGCCTTAACGGAAATTCGCGAATTAAGGAACACACGCGGGAAAGGACCTGGCGTGTGTTTTTTGCGTACGGATTCAAAATTTACGATTACGTTTCGGGTGGATTCGGAGCGAACGTGAATTCAAAGGAATACAAGCGAACTCGGTCGCCTGGATGCAAAACTGCGCTTATCTGTTTGATCGCTTTCCTGCCGCTTGCCTTCGTTGGAATTGGACAAGCGGCGCCGAGTTGGGAATCCACGCTGACCAAAGATCCGCCGGGTAATTTTCCGGAACTCCGGCCGGTTCGCGCTACATACCATTTCGGCTGGTCCGGATTCACTGCGGGCACCGGGGACACGCACTTCAGCAAGACCGCTGATAAATATTTTCAACTCGAGGCCGCCGGTCGCACGATTGGTCTCGTCCGCGCCTTGTGGAAATTAGACGCCAGTTACCGCGGCCTGGCCGATGCCGAAACATTGCGTCCGATCGAAAGCAAGCAGACTGAGATTTACCGCAAAAAAAAGCTAATCACCGATCTTACCTTCACCAATTCCGGCGTGACGCGCGCGCGAACTGAAGGGGCCAGTGCCGAAGCAACGAAGACCAAACCGTTCAATTGGTCGGGTTTATTTGATCTGCACAGCGCCCTGCTTTACCTGCGGAGCCAGCCACTCAATGACCGCAGCGTTTATCGCATCGTTGTTTATCCCGCCACGTCGGCTTATCTGACGACAGTCACCGTGCTGGGACACGAGCGAGTATCCGTTCATGCGGGAACATACAATGCGATCAAAATCGATCTTCAGCTCAAGCGTATCGGTAAGAACCTTGAACTGGAACCGCATCGCAAATTCCGGCGCGCGACGATCTGGATTTCGGACGATGCTAATCGCATTCCACTTCGCATCGAAGCGCAGATTTTTGTCGGCACCGTGTTTGCCGAACTGCAAACCGTGCGTTTCGATCAGGATAAAACTTAAGCCAAACGATCGCGATCTTTTCCCGAGATCGATCCGCCGCAGGACGGATTCGCCGTAGCGAACAATCAGCGGTCGGGAATCCATTCGCCGCGCACCGGCGCTTGTCGCCACGGACGACGGCGCGGCACGTAAACCGGCGCGTTGGCGCCGGGTAACAGTTCAAGCGCGGCCAGCGTTTCCAAGTCGAGTCGACCCGTAACGGGAAGCCGGACCCGCGCCTGATAGGCACGCAACGAAAATTCCAAATCGGAGCCGGCGTTTCCGTCGATCGCGCCGCGATAGAGTCCGCGTCGCGCCAGAATATTTTGGGCTGAAATAATCACATTGCGCTGAACCTGCGGCGGCACTGCTTCGTACGGCGTGCCGGCAAAATTCTGGGCGGGACGCCCGGGAACGACATCATAATCCGGACGAGCCGGCACTTGTCGACTTTGGGGCGGTTCCGGAAACGGTTGGCCGGTCAACGGATTTGTCGAACCCGCGCTTTCCCGTGGTTCGGCGCGCAAATCCGAACTATCCGGTGCTGCCGGCACGGGAGATGGCGAGGCTTTGGCAATCGCGCGCGCACCGGAAGAATCGACGCCAAGAGACTTCAATGTCTCCTCATTGAGATCGCCCGTAATCTGGAGCCCGTTGCGAATCTGGTAGCGGCGAATCGCCGCGGTGGTGTCCGCATCTTTTGTTCCGGTAATTTCACCGTAATAGAAACCCTGGTCCTTCAGTGCCTGCTGCACATTCTGGATCGCTTGGTCGGCCCAAAGCGGTCCGACCGAAGTGAGCAGAATTAAAATTGCGATCCGAAGTCTCATCTGATGTCGATGTTGCTTTGACGCCTAAATCTTCCCCCTATTCAGTCCCTGGGCCGGTCACGGCCAGGGGCAGTTGGCGCTCCTTCAAAACGTCGCGATAACGCAAAATCCCTTCGCTAATCGCGGCCGCCATTTGCTCGCGGTAATCGTTACTCTCAAGTTTCGCGATGTCCTCCTTGTTGCTAAGAAATCCGGCCTCCACCAACACCGCCGGTACCCCGACGTTAGCAATGACAAAAAGCTGTTCCGCTTTCGTTCCACGATCGGGCGCCTTCGTCCGGGCCACCATCGCTTCCTGAATGAATCGGGCCAGACTCTGGCTCGCCAACGGGGGCGATTCGGCCGCCGGCCCCTGGAAAAAAGGAATCCACGAAACCAGCCGCGGAGCCGGAGCAGCCTGATGTTCCGCGAAATAAGTCTCCACGCCGCTGACCACTTTCTTTGCCTCGTTGAAATGGATGCTGACAAAGATGCAATCCCGCGCGCGATTCGTAACCGCGGCGCGGTCCGCCAGCGAAACATAACTGTCGCCGACCCGCGTCATCAAAGTAGCGAGGCCCTGGGCTTGAAGTAATCGATCGACTCGTTGTGCCACATCGAGCGTCAAATCTTTTTCGAAAATCGCGCCGCACATGGCGCCAGAATCCTGGCCACCGTGGCCGGGATCGAGAACAACCAGCGTAAATGGCGCAGGCGCGGCCGTGTGTCGCACCGAAGCTGCCGGCCGCGGAATGGAAAGGATTTGCCACCAGACGAACGATGCGACCATAAGCGAAAGTCCGAGCCACGCGACAATGTTTTTCACTGTCCCGCCGAAGCCGAATCGCGCTCGAAACATCGTCAACATTGAAGGCTGGAGCGCAGGTCTTCGTCCGGTAAAATTCGATAACGAATCGCGCTCTTAGTGTCGCGTTCGAGCACAGCCGCTTCAATTCCGGCACCGGCAAGTTGCTCATCCCGATGTTTGCGGACAGCGGCGGGGTCCGGCAATTCTTTGCTCGCGTTTTCTCCCATCGCCATTCGGCCAACGCTCCATGCATCCAGCGCCGTGTTGACCGCATCCGGCAGCGCCGCATCGGTGACGTGCGCTTTTTGCAAAAACTTTTCCATCAGTTCGGCCGACTGGCGCGTTCCACTCAAGACCGCGAATCGCTGTCGCGGCTGCGCCGTTAAACCATCAGCCGCGATCGCGCCATCATAATCGATTCGCAAAAATAAATCTTCTTTCGGACTCGAACCGATTTCCGCGAAAAGAAGCCGCGCCAGATAGGGCGGACCATAAACCTGTTCGAACGCGCTCTTCATCACCGGACTGAGCGAATAATGGGCGAGACGGCGCAAGGAGACATCCGCGGCCGATCGCGTGAAACCCTCGGTGCTCGCCAGTTCAATTGCCGCCATTCGCAATCGCTCGATATCGCCCGGATGGCCGATCGCCCCCATCGCGATCCGGTCGTAAATCTCAAAAATCTTTTGCCGCGCACGGCCAAGAGTCACGAAAAGAATTCCATCGCGATATCCGACTGCCGCGATCGGACTGCCGGCCGCCAGCTGTGTTTCGATGTACTCGCGCCGATTCGCGATCGCTTCCACCCAACGATACGGTTCTTCGATCATGCCACGTTTTGTCTGAACACCGCCGCGATCTTTTCTTCCGGCAAAGTGTTAATCCCGTCGCGCGAAACAATTTTGATCAGCGGGAAAATTTTCCCGCTCCGATCGACCCCGCCGGTGGAAGTGTCCGCTTCCGCCGCCGTGTCGAGCGCTCGTAACGCGATCGCAATCGCTTCGTCCTCGTTCAGCTGCTGCAGCTTTTTGCCGCCCCAGTTGTTTTCGTAATAGAGAATGCCGCGCACCGCCGGCGAACCGGAGCCGGTCGCGGCATAATCGGTTACTTCGAATTGCGCGCCCATCGCGTCGTAAAAATAAAGACGCGCTTCCGGTTTTGAATTTCCATCGTAAGTCGCGAAGATCGGCACGACCACGCCGACGCCTTGCATCACGAAACCAAAGTTATCGCGCAACAACTTGGAAAGGGCGCGCACTTTCCCGTCAACGCTCATTTCCTGCAATTGGGTTCGTCGAAAATATTGAAACGAATGTTCGAGCACGCGCGCCATTTCCCAGGCCGTGGCCGGCACGCCGGCAATCGCCATGATCGAATGGCGATCGATCTCGAGTACTTTGTCGGCGCGATCATAAACCACAGTGTTGCCCGCGGTCGCACGACGGTCACCGGCTACCAGCACGCCACCCGCAAATTTAAGAGCGAGGATAGTCGTCGATTCCGTCGGAACAAATGGATGATGCCCAGCGGCAGCAGTTGGCTCAGGCGCGATTTGGAGCAAACCTTTACGCCGCAAGACCGCAGGGAAATCTTCACTCGCTCCCGAAAAGTTCGGATCGAGCGCCAAAGGCGGCTTGTCCATTATTGACCGGTGCGCTGGCGGTAGCGCTTCGACTGGTTCGGGTCCACCTTCCGCATTTTTTTCAGTAAATCTTTCGTGTCCGGCCGGGAAATATCGGGCGAGCGTGGACCACCTTCGTCTCCCTGCTTCGGACCCCACGGAGCGGGGTCAAACGGCTTTTGCACACGCTCCGGCATGGCAAAAAATTTAAGGAGAAATGCTAAGAAGGCAAGCTGACGCGCCTCTAGGCCTCGCTTGCCACTGAGAGCGGCTGATGCCAAAATCGAGGTTCGATGAAATCGCTCTTCGAACCAGTCCTTGCCGCATTTGTTTTCGTCGCTCTCGCCAGCTCGAACAGCTTCGCGCAGACTTTAGGAGCGACCCCGAAGGCCGCTGCAACTCAAACTGCTGCGACTCAAACCGCCCAACTTCAGGAGCTGACCAAAAAGATCGACGAGCAAAATGCGAAGATCGACATGCTTTCGCAGCAAATCCTGAAGCTCCAGTTACAGCTGTCCAATCAACGCCCTGGGGTCATGATTGGCGAAGGCGCGCCCTCGACTTCAACATCTACCTCGACGACACCGACATCCACTCCGGCGCCGGCAGAATCATCGGCAAAGGCCGGCGATGGCAACAACCACGTCGTTGCCCGCGGCGAAACGCTCACATCCATCGCAAAGATGCACAACGTTAGCGTGAGCGACCTGCAAAAATTCAATCACATCGACAATCCTTTGAAGTTGCAGGCTGGCCAGACACTCTTGATTCCGCCATCGCCGATACCGTCGCCATCTTCTTCGGGCGAATAATCGATGGAGGAAGCCTCCAGTCATCTCTGGTTTTTGCGCAAACACCAGGGCGGCTCCGTCTTCGGCCCGATTTCGTTCGATCAACTTGCGGGTTGGGCTTCGTCCGCTCAAGTGGCGCCGCAAGACGTCGTTTCGACTGATCAAGAAACGTGGTTGAAAGCGCCGATGGTGGCGCAACTCGGCATGGACTGGTTGGTCGAATTGACGAGCGAACATTATTACGGACCAACCACCGTCGGCGCGATTCAGGAATTCATTCGGCTCGGCGATATCAACCCCGACACTTTCGTTATCAATTCGTGCGACGGATCTCGACGGCAGATTCGTGAAATGCCTGCGCTCTTTAAAACAAACGCGACCGGCTCGAAGGCGGGCGCAGCCGAAGCTGTGAGCGAGCCCGCGGCAGCCGGCATTTCAATTCGCCTTCAAGAACGCATCCGCGATCTCGAACAAACATTGCGCGAAGAACGCCGCGCTCTAGCCGAAGCCGAGCAGCGTTACGAAAAGCTGGAAGGAAAATACAACGCGCTCCTCCAACGCAACAGTCCGACCGCTTAGATCGACATCTGTTCATCCGGTGAAGTCACCGGCGCTTCCTCCAGATTCGATGCCGTGTCGACGATTTCGCGCGGCGACTCGAGCAAACTCTGCTCGCACAACCGCGCGTATTTTCCGCCGTGCACGATCAGCTCCTCATGCGTGCCTCGCTCGATGATCCGGCCGTGATCGAGAACGAGGATCTGATCGGCCCGCACAATCGTCGAAAGCCGATGCGCGATCACAATTGACGTTCGGTTCGCCATCAAATGTTCGAGCGCTTCCTGAATCAAACGCTCGGTCGCGGTGTCGACGCTGGCGGTCGCTTCATCCAGAATCAAAATCGGCGGATCCTTCAGCAACGCGCGCGCGATCGAGAGCCGTTGTTTTTCCCCCACGCTCAATTTCACACCGCGCTCGCCGACCACGCTTTCCAATTTATCCGGCAGGCGCTCGATAAACTCGCGCGCATTGGCCGCTCCGACCGCGCGCCACAGCTCCGCATCAGTCGCACTCGGTTTACCCATCAAGAGGTTTTCGCGAATTGAGCCGTTGAAAAGAAAACTTTCTTGGGTGACCAGGCCGATGTTCTCCCGCAGCGCGCGAACGCCGTATTCGCGAATCTCTTTGCCGTCGACATAAATGTGGCCATCGCCCTCTTTCAGTTCGTAAAAACGCGGCAGCAAACTCACCAGGGTCGATTTGCCGGCACCGGTCGCGCCGACCAGCGCAATCGTTTCGCCCGGATGCGCATGCAGCAAAATATTCTTCAGTGCCGGCAAACCTTCGGCATAACCGAAATTGACGTTTTCGTAGCGAATGTCGCCGGCTACGCGCACCGGTGTGTAATTGTCGACCCAGCCGGGTTCAGTCGGCTCGTCCAAAATTTCAAACACGCGTTCGCCTGCGGCGCGGCCGGCCTGCACGAGTTGGTTCAATTGGTGAAGGCGACTGATCGGATCGTAAAGAAATGCCGTTAGCATCAGGAACGCGACCAAATCGCCAAGCTGCATCGCGCCGCTGAGCACGGAGTAACTTCCAAATGCGAGCACGATGACGGCGCCGATCGCTTCAAACATCGACATCGACGGTGAGTAAAGCGCCCAGACCCGCATCACCACGAGAGTGGCGTGCCGCAATTGATCGCTTACGCGATTAAACCGCGCGTGTTCCTCTTTTTCGCGCGCGAAACTTTTGATTTGGCGAATCCCAGACAGATTATCGTGGAGAAGCGCGTTCATCGCCGACGCCGCCCGGCGTTGCAGTCGATAACGCCGATGCGCGGTCAACGTGTAGGTCAACGCGCCCGCGATCAGGAACGGGAACGGAATCAGCGCCAGTAACGCGAGCTTGGTATTGAAATAAAACATGACGCTGAGAACGATCACGACTTGCAGCACCGCAACCACACCCTGTTCGATTCCGTCGATCAGCACGCGCTCGACTGAATTCACATCTTCAATCACCCGCGTCATCAAATCGCCCGTCGCGCGATTGTCGAACCAGCGCAGCGGGAGCAATTGAATGTGCGAATACAAATCACTCCGCAAATCGAAGATCACCCGCTGCTCAAATGTGTTGTTTAGAATGATGCGTAGCGTGTTGAAGCCGTGCTGAAGCAGAAACGCGACGAACGCGAGTAAAACCAGCGGCATCAATTTTTCCGGATGATGCTGAAGCACGACGTCGTCGATGATCCATTTGGTCACGCCCGGAAAAACGATCACCATCAACGTGCCGATGATGGCGCAGCCGAGCGTGCCCAGCGCCAGCGCCCGATATCGCTTCAAGTAACCAAACACGCGCCAGACCGTTTTCATTTAGCCGAACAACGTCCCGCGTTCGCGCATCACGCGCAACTCACAGCCGATCGCCGGAATGTTTATGTCGATCTTTGAAGGTGAGCTCGGCTATGCCGGATTTGTCGAGTTCGCCCAAACCTTCCGCGATCATCCGGTCGTATTGTTCCTTGGTCGCGCGTGCGAGGGGGAGATCGAGACTGAGACTGCGCGCGAGCTCGAGCGCGATGCCGCTGTCCTTCGCGGCATGCGCGGCGGAGAAGAAACAACTGTGCTCGCGGTTCTGCATGTCTTCACCGTCGGTCTCGAGCACACGCGAGTTCGCGCCAGTCTGTGAAAAAACTTCGCGCAGCATTGTTAAATCAAGTCCAAGCGCGGCACCCAGCGCGAGTCCTTCGGCCAAACCGGCGGTGTTGATGTTCATCACCATGTTGACCAGCGCTTTCACCTTTGCCGCTTCGCCCGCTTTGCCGATGAAGCGCACGGTGGATGCAAGCTCTTTCAGAATCGGTTCGGCTATGCGAAAAGCTTTTTCGTTTCCGCCACACATCAAATAAAGTTTCCCTTCGCGCGCCTGGGTCATGCTCGAAGCCATGCATGCCTCCAAAGTTTCCGCGCCGGCTTCGTTTCCCAGCTTTTCAACGTCGACGTGCACCGGTGGCGAAATGGTGGCGCAGTTAATGAAAAGCTTTCCGCGCGCGTTCACGAGCAGATTGTCGCCAGTTCCGGAAAAAATTTGTCGCATCGCACTGTCGTCGGTCACGACGGTGAAGATCATGTCCGACTCCGCTGTTACTTCGGATAAATCTTGCGCCGCGGCGCAACCAAGTTCTGCGGCGAGACCCGTGGCCGCCTTGCGATTGGAATCGTAAACGGCGGTGACGTGTCCGCCTGAGGCGGATCGGTCCTTCAAACGCCGCGCCATGTTCGCGCCCATTCGCCCGACGCCAACAAAACCAATGTTCATAAGAATGAAATGGCGAATGGCGAATGGCGAAGTCCAAATGACGAAAACGCGGCTCTCGATCGTTGATTCGTCATTTGAGCATTCGAGCTTCTTTCGTCATTCGTGCTTCGTCATTTGGCTTGGCCTCAAACTTTGTCTGCAAAGAAGGGATTATGCTTCTTCTCTTCGCCCACGCTCGTCATCGGCCCGTGCCCGGGACAAATGATTGTCTGGTCGGGCAACGTCAGAATTTTCTCGAGATTATTTCGCAATGCGTCTTTGTAGGAAACGGTTCCGCCACCCATCGAGCCGGCAAAAAGCGAGTCGCCAACGATGGCAACCGGCCGGGCGAGACCAGTCACGACGAAAGTCATTCCGCCCGGTGAATGTCCCCAAGTCAGCCGCGCTTCGATGTCGATCTTGCCAACGCGAAATCGTTTTCCTTCGCCGATCTTTTCCGCGCCTGGCACCGGTTCGCGTTCCGGCGCGAAAACTTCGGCTCCCGTTTCTTCCCGCAGCCGTGGCAAGTCAGCCACATGATCGGAATGAGCATGTGTAAGCAAAATGAGGTTGATGCTCAAATTTTCTTTCGTCGCCAGCTTTAGCATGCCGGCGCAATCCGCGCCGGTGTCGACCGCGGCCGCTTCCCGGCTCGACGGGTCCCACACCAGATACGAATTCACCGCCGTGTCGTGATAGCGCGTGGCGAACTGCGCGAGGCCCTCGATCTCTTCCATTTTCGGCGGCCGCCAGCTTCCGGTTGCCAATTCGCACAACGCCCGCGCGGCCAAGCCAAGCACCGGCGCGATGCGCAAGACCGTCAGCTCGTCGAATTCGCCTGCGCGCAATTTGCGCACGGTTTGAGAATTCACGCGCGCCTTTTCCACCAGCTGCGTGTCGGACAAGCCGAGGCCGCGCTGCGCTTTTCCGATGATGTCGGCAAAGTTATCTTCCAGTGGAATCATGGTTGGTCAGGTCGGGGCAAGGTCGACATGGAGATCGTCAATGCGCCGCCGAGCGAGATTCTCAAATACAGCGGCAACATCAATCACAGAAATCGATTGGCCGAGCTCGCGCTCCATTGACGTCAAAGCCACATCGTTGATTCCGCACGGGACGATATGCGCAAACGGCGCGAGATCGCCGCAAACATTCAAAGCGAATCCGTGCATCGTGATCCAATGCCGAATGCCGACGCCGATCGAAGCGATCTTGCGTTGATAGCCAATCCAAACGCCAGTGAGTCCATCGCGGCGCGCGCCGGCGATTTGGAATTCAGCTAAAAGATCGATCAGGATTTGCTCGAGCCAGCGCAAGTAGCGATGCAAATCCTGTCCGCAGCGGCGAAGATCGACAATCGGATAGCCCATGAGCTGTCCAGGTCCATGATAGGTCGCCTGGCCGCCGCGGTTGATCGCAAAAAGTGGATGCGGCAAATGCGCTCCGCCTAACAAACTCGATTTGTCCGGCGTACGCCCGATGGTGTAAACGGGTTCGTGCTCGAGCAAGAGCACTTCGTCGGCAGCGGCGCGATCTTCGCGCTTTCTCGCAACAATGTCTTCCTGGAGCGCAAGCGCGTCAGCGAATTTGATTTGGCCGAGCCAGCTGATTCGAAGATCGCTTGTTACGCCGGAGGTTTGTGTAGGCGGGCTCATATCTG
>Ga0209806_1000160_pt1 | contig 41074 bp, 40 predicted proteins | sample GraSoiAngelo_152_FD_186166 | JGI IMG/M metagenome (GOLD analysis project Ga0209806, IMG submission 186166) | Grasslands soil microbial communities from the Angelo Coastal Reserve, California, USA - 14_1009_12_30cm (SPAdes) (version 2) | ecosystem: Environmental > Terrestrial > Soil > Grasslands ... | reverse complement strand
ATCGCTCCCCAAGGGATTTTAAGTCCCATGCGTCTACCGATTTCGCCACCCGGGCTGGCGCCGGTAATCTAGCCTCGCCCGAAAACGACGCGGGTCTCCCTATTGGACGGCGCGCAACGCGTTGACCCGTCCTCCTCCGTAGAAGTCGTCATTCCCCGGCTTCCCCAGGTCGTCGGCGGACGCTCGCAGCCGCGCGATCACCTGCGCCGGCGGCAGACGCCCGAACTTGCCAATGATCAGCGCCGCCACCCCGGCGACCGCCGGCGCCGCCATGCTGGTGCCGTCGGCCCAGCAATAGGTGACGTTGCTCGTGCCGCTGCCGCGGCACGGCGCGATCACCCGATCGAAGACCCAGCAGTTGGTCGTCACGACACCGCTCGGCAGGCGTGGGAGCGTGCACAACTGGGCGGCGGGCTCGAAGACATCGTCGCCGCCCGGCGCCGCAAAATCCACCGCCGACTGGCCGAAGTTCGTGTACGACGCTGATCGATCGTAGTCCGTAGCGCCGACCGCGAAACCGAGGGGTCCCGTCGCGGCGACCGCGACCACGTGCGGGGACATCGCGGGCAGAAAGACGAGGTTGTTCGTGTGATCGAAGTCGAAGCCGTTGTTGCCGAGCGCGGCGACCACCGTGACGCCGCGCTGATAGGCGTACGTCGTCGCCTTTCCCAGCGCCACGGCAAGCGCCGCCGCTCCCCGTCCCTGGCGGTCGAACGCCGCGCCCAAGCTCATGTTGATCACGTCGGCGCCCGCGCCGCCTTCCGCGATCGGCGTGGCGGCGTAATAGATCCCCTGAATAACCCAGGAGAAAAAACCGCTGCCGCAGTGGAGCACTTTCACCCCGATGATGGTCGCCCCCGGCGCGATGCCGACCGTGCCAAGGTTGTTCGCCGGAGCCGCGACGATGCCGGCGACGTGCGTCCCGTGCCAGAACGTATCCGTCAGCCCGCAGACGCCGGTCGCCGGATTCACGCGCTGATCGAAGTTGAACGGCCGGCCCGGCACAAACGATCTCGAGTGCGCCACATCCAGCTCCGGTGCGATGTCGATGTGGGTGTCCCGGATGCCGCCGTCAACGATCGCCACGCGCGCGCCGGCGCCGATCGCGCCCGTGGTCCAGGCAGCGGGCGCCGACACGGCGTCCGGCGCCCACTGCAGGGGGCGGAACGACTCCAGCGAACCGAACACGCTGGCGGGCTCGACGCTCACCAGGTCATCGACCTCGACCATGGTCGGCTCGGCGTCCTGGGGAACCCACTGCACCATCATGTCCTCGGTCACCGTCCTGACGCCGCGGATTTTCGCGACACGCCCGGCGAACGCGGGATCGCTCGAGGTGGCGATGGCGACGCCGATCTTGTCGAGCGACGCCGTCAGCTCGCCCCCGGCCCGCTGGACCTGCGCGTCCAGGAAGGGCGGAGGAACCAGAGCATCGAGATCGAGGACGTACGTGACGGGAGAGGCGGAGTCAGCGGCGACCGAGGACAGACTGGGCCCGCCAGGGAGCAACGGCTCATCGCGGCCGCAGGAGAGCGCCGTGAGGGTGACCAACAGAACTGTCGCGACGCGAACGGATGTTCTCACGGGACCCCCTTTCAACGGGGACGTGGTCGGGAAGCAGGGGCCCGGTACGCTGCACCGCGCTGCTCGCCACGGCAAGGGTGACTACACTGGCTCGCGGCGCGCGCCGCGGCCGGCTCGGACCGGCGTGATGTCGGGGTCGCGGCCATAGGCCCGGCGGAAGGATCGGCGGATGGCGGCCGCCAGACGTCCCTCCTCGGGGCGGCTGCGCACCAGCACGATCGCCGACCCGCCCCACCCAGCTCCCGTCATCCTCGCCCCCAGCGCTCCCGCCCGCCTCGCCGTCGTCACCACCAGATCGAGCTCCGGCGCGCTGCATTCGTACAGCCGGCGACAGGATTCGTGCGACTCGTAGAGCAGACGGCCGAAGCGGGTGAGCTGGCTGCGCCGCAGCAGGTGCGCCGCGAAGCGGGTGCGCGTCGCCTCGCCCACCACATGGAGAGCGCGGTTGCGCAACGGTTGGGGAAGCGCACGCTTGAGCCGCCCCACCCAGGCCGCAGGCCACGCCGTCAACCACAGCAGCTCCGGCAATTCGACTTTGAGGCGCAACAGGGCCGCGCGGCATTCGGCGACCCGCTCGTTGTAGGGAGTCGCGGCCAGCTCGTGCCGCACCCCCGTGTCCACGACGAGGAGGCGCCCCCGAAACGGGATGGCTTGCGTCACCAGCGAGGCGCATTCGATCAGCAGCGCGTGACCCGCCGTGGCCAACGCCGCGATGGTCTGGTCCATCACGCCGCAGCGCACGCCCACGTGGTTGTGCTCGGCGCGGTAGGCGATCCCCGCGATCTGCCGCGGCGCGACACGCTGGCCCGCCAGCAGCGACAGCGCCCGCGCGGCCGCTACGGTCAGGGCGGCGGAGGAGGAGAGCCCGGCGCCGATCGGGACGTCGCTCGCGATTGCAACGCGCGCACCGGCATCGGGGGGCAGCACCTCGTGCGCCCACAGTTCGCGAAGCACACCGGCGACGTACGCCGCCCACCCCGACGGCAGCTCATCCCGCCACCGCACGCGCACGATCCGGCCGTCGATGGTCGAGACCGCTTCGAGAACCTCGGGCGCGCCGGGTCCCACGGCGACCGTAGTACGCGCGCCGATGGCCACGGGCAACACCGGACCACCGTTATAGTCGGTGTGCTCACCGATGAGGTTGACACGTCCCGGCGCCGATGCTGCAGCGCGCGGACGCGTGCCGAACGACGCGCGAAACAACGCAATCGCTTGTTGCCGCATGGGTTTGACAAGGATTCCGGCCAATGCTACCCTATCCCGGCCGATTCCACCATCGCGCCAATTTTTCCTCCCGGAGACTCTCGTATGCGGCGGTTTGCGTTCATGCTGTTCGCCGGCGTTCCCTCCGTGCTCGCCGCGCAGGGGTTTGCGGTGTCCGAGCACAACACCTGTACCATGGGCCGCGCCGGCGCTGCCGCCGCGAGCCCGTGCGCGGACGGCTCCGCGATCTACTTCAGTCCCGCCGGCCTCGCCGGTCTCGCCGGCAAACACCTGAGCTTCGGCTCCACCTTCATCGCGGCCTCCGGGAGCTTCACCGAGGAATTCACTCTCCAACAAACCAAGCTCGACAACCCGCTGATCACGGTCCCCGCCGGCTATGCGACCTACGCGGTGAGTCCCAAGTTGACGGTCGGCATCGGCGCCTATGCGCCCTACGGCCTAGAGACGAAGTGGCCCGTGGCGGGCTTCGCGGGCCGGTTCCTTGGCTATAACACGAAGATCCACTCCATCTACATCCAGCCGACGGCCGGCTACCAGGTGAACAACTGGCTCAAGGTGGGCGTCGGCTGGGCCTACATCACGAGCAAACTCGAGCTGCACCAGCGGGTGGACTTGTCCACCCAACAGGCGATCCCGGGCGTTTCCTTCGCCCAGCTCGGCATTCAGACGGGCACCGATTTTGCCGACGCAAGCCTCAACGCCACCGGGAACGGCTTCGCCGTCAACTTCGGCGCGATCATCAAGGTGAACGACCGGCTGTCGATCGGTGGGCACTGGCTCACCCGCAAGACGATCAAGTACGACGGCGACGCGGCCTTCAAGCAGATCGCTACGAACCTCACCCTGCCCCCGAACAATCCGCTCGGTTTGCCCGCCGGCACGCCGGTCGATGCGCTCGTGCTGCCCCAGTTCGTCTCTGGGGGTGCGCTGTCGAATGGGCCCGTCCACACGACGATCACGCTGCCGCCGCAGGGGTCGATCGGCTTCGCCTACAGGATCCAGGACAACTGGACGCTGATGGCGGACTACCAGACGATCATCTGGGGCTGGTTCGCGACGGTGAAGATCGACTTCGACAACCCGGCCACGCCGGACGTTACCCTCGTGCCCCACAACAAGGACACGCACGCCGTCCGCCTCGGCACCGAGTACCGGCACAGCGACAAGCTGACGGTCCGGGCAGGGTACCTCTACCACACCTCGGCATCACCGTCGGACTTCGTGACTCCGCTGTTGCCCGAAAACGATCGCAACGAATTCACCGGCGGCGCGAGCTACCGTATCAGTCCGCGGATCGTGGGCGAGGTGGCGTATCAGTACATCAAGCAGAACGATCGCCGCGGCGAGGTGCTGCCGGGCGCCGGCAACACCGGCGTGTACACGTTCCACGCCCACCTGTTCGGTGCCGGCGTGGCCCTGACCTTCTGAGCGCGAGGCACGACGACCATGACTCGGACGACGATACGGATCGGCGCCGCCGCGCTCGGCATTTTGCTCGCGGTGGCAGCTTGCCACCAGGACGAGCTGTTTCGGCCCTATCCCAATGGCCCGCTGGACCCGATGTTCACCCGTTACGTCTCGATGGGTAACTCGATCACCGCTGGGTGGCAATCCGACGGGATCAACGATTCCACGCAGCTGCAGTCCTACGCGGTCCTGCTGGCGCGCCAGGCGCAGACCCCGTTCTTCGTGCCGCTCATGGCGCGACCTGGGTGCCGCCCTCCATACACCAACATCTATGCTCGGACGCGTGTAACGCTGCCGGGTCAGCCCGCGAGCACCGACACGACCTGTGCCCTCCGTGCCCTCCAGGCGGTCCCCCCACCCTACATCAACAACACGGCAGTGCCTAGCGCTGAGGTGTTGGACGGCACCACGAACTTTGGTACCGGCACGAACGCGAACGTGCTTACATCGTTCTTCCTCGGAACTCTCACCCAAACGCAGATGATGATGAAGGTGGATCCCACGTTCGTCACGGTGTGGCTCGGGAACAACGATGTCCTCGGCGCCGCGACCAGCTCGACAAACGCGGGGGACTCCACGCGGATCACGGATACGCTGACTTTCGCCAGTGAGTATCGCGCCGTGCTCGATTCGATCGGGCGAACCAGCGCCCAGGGCGGCGTGCTCATTGGGGTCGCCAACGTCACGCTGATCCCCTATTTCTCCAAGGGATCGAAGTTCTACAAGGTCAAGGCCGGTACCGACAGTATCGCGGGTCCGGACAGCGCCAGCCGGCGGTTCCCGGCCAACTTCCTCGTGACTCCCAGTTGCGCACCTCCCCATGGCGACTCGGTGCTCGTTCCGTTCCCATCCGGCGCCGCGGTGCTGGCGTTCGCGCGGGCCAACCCTAGCATCACGGTGGGCGTCAACTGCGACAGCATCGTCCACATCCAGCCGTCAGAGCTGGTGAAGTTGCAGCTCACGGTGGCAGCCTATAACCGCGTGATCAGCGCCGAAGCTTCGGCGCGTGGTTACGCATACTTCGATCCCAATGCGCTGTTCACGGCGCTCCCGGCCGGATCGATCCCAACCTTCCCGAATGTGATCAGCACCACCGCCCCATTCCCCGCAGCGGTTACAACGCCGTTTGGCGCTTTCTTCAGCCTGGACGGCGTGCACCCGACCGCCGTGTCGCACAAGCTCGTCGCCAACGCGCTGATCGGCGTCATCAACGCGCAGTACGGGTCCCATCTCCCCGCGATCCCCTGACGCGAACCCTTCGGCCCACCTGGGGTAACGGGAACGGCACCCGGCGACAGCCGGGTGCCGTTCTGCAAATGCGACCGATCGCGATACTCGTGCTCGCCCTGGCGACCAACCCCGCGCTTACGCGCGGGGTTGGCGCGCAGGCCGTCGAACGCACCGATACGCCCAAGCGCGGCACCGTACGGTTCACGTTCGATCCCCAGACGACCGTCTGGAACGACGCCTTCACGCCTCACGGCCGCCGGCCGCTGGGCTGGGCCTTGACCAGCGACAGCGTCGGCGCCGCCGCCGGCCCGACCCTGGCCCGCATCGAGCAGGACGTGCGCACCGCAGGGGGGCTCTCCGGCTTCATTGCAAGTCTGGGGAAGGGACTGCTGGCGGTGCACGAAGAGCGCCGGGTCACGCCGATCGGCGCGGAGGTCGGCATCACCGACCGGCTGTCGCTCGGCGTGATGGTGCCGCTGGTTCGCGTGCAGACACGCGCGCGACTGAACCTCAATCCGGCCGGGGCCAACCTGGGCGCGAACCCGCGGTGGACGACCCCGGGCGCCGACACCGTGTACTCGGCCTTTTTCTCGCAGTTCGACACGGCGCTCGCCCATCTGGACGACAGCATCACCGCTGGCAGCTATGGCTGTCCGGGGAGCGCGCAGTGTGCCACTGCCAGGGGGGTCTTGGACCGCGGACGCACCGTGCGCCTGGCGCTGGGCCATACGGTCTTCGGCGTCGGGGGCGACCCCGCCCCGTTCCTGCCCGTCGACACTTCGGACGGCGGCCGGGCGATCGACTCGACCCTCCTCAAGCTCCAGACCGACCTCGCGACGCTCGGCGCCGGCGGATTCACGCACGCCTTTCTGCTCCCCACGGGCGCGCTCGATGCCAACGGGCTGCAGCGCCTGCTCGGCGACACGGTGTTCGGCTTCGGCATCGCGCCGTTTCAGGACACCCGCAAGCGGTTGCGGTATTTCCCGGGCGACGCGGAGCTGTCGGCCAAGTACCGCCTGGTGACGAGCGGGCCGTACGCCGCGGCGGTGGCGGTCGTGGTCCGCCTGCCGACGGGCCACCTCGACTCACCCAACGATCTGCTCGATGTGGCGACCGGCGACCACCAGACCGATCTCGAAGCGCGAGTCACCCAGGAGCTCCTGGTCGGCGGCCGGTTGTGGCTCAACCTCTCCGTGCGCGCGGCTCAGCAGCGCCCCGGGGAGCGGGAGCGACGGCTCGCCCCTCCCGAAGCGTTCCTGGTGCCGTTCGCAGCCCGGGCGCGCCTCAAGTGGGATCCAGGCGACTACCTGCAGGTGGATTTCGCCCCGCTGCTGCGGCTCAGCCGGTTCTTCGCGGCGGGCATGACGGCGAGCTATTACACGCGGGCGCGGGACCGCTACGCGTTCCTGAGCCCGCAGGATTCGTCTGCGGTGGCGGCGCGCCTCGGCGCCCCCGTATCCCCGAGCGTGCTGGAGGCCGGCACCGCCGAGCGCCGCCTGCGGCTCGGTTGGGCGATGAGCTACCTCGGGCCGGTGTTCGAGAGCGGGTTGTCGATCGAGCAGACCGTCAGCGGGCGGGGGAGCGTCGTGCCGGCGGCGACGGTGTTCCGCCTGGTGATGCGGGTGTCCCGGAAGCTCTTTTGAGCAGCTCCTCGGCGTGCCGGACCGCCGTGGCCATATCCGGGTCGCCGAGCATGCGCGCCAGCTCGCGGGTGCGAGGCTCGCCGCTCACCACCTGAACGTCGCTCGTCGCCACACCGCCTTTCGCCCCCTTCGCCACGACGAGCTGGTGATCCGCCGAAGCCGCGATCTGCGGCAGGTGGGTGATCACCAAGACTTGCCGGCCGGGCCGACTCGCCACGACGGCCAGGGCTTCTCCGACGCGCGCGCCGACCTCTCCGCCGATGCCCTGATCCACCTCGTCGAACACGAGCGTGGGCACGGCGTCGTGGGATGCCAGGACGACCTTGAGCGCCAGCATCAGCCTGGACAGCTCGCCTCCCGAGGCCACGCGCGCCAAGGGGCGCGGATCGAGGCCGACGTTGAGCTGTATTTCGAAGACGATGTCCTCAGCACCCTGTGCATGGTGCGCGGTGCGCGGTACGAGGTGGACCGCAAACCGCCCCTGCGTCATCCCCAGCGCCGGCAACAGCTCGCCGACGGCTTGCTCCAGGCGCCCCGCCCCAGTCTGGCGCTTAGCCGTGAGCGCCGCGCACGCCCGTTCGAAGTCGCGGGCTGCGGTCGCGCGCTCCTCCGCGAGGGAGCGCAGATCCAGATCGGCGGTGTCGAGGAGCTCGAGCTCTTTCGCCGAGGCATCGCGGCTGGCGAGCACGTCGGGGAGCGAGGGCCCGTACTTCTGTTGCAGCCGGTACAGCAGGTCGCGGCGCTGCTCCACCGCCGCGAGACGGCCGGGATCCGCCTCGATCTCGGCGGCGTAGTCCCGCACGGCCGTCGTGAGCTCGCCGACGTTCGCGAAGATGGCATCCAGCAGCTCGCGCCACTTCGCGACCGAACCGTCGAGCCGCTCCAAACTCCCCAGCAGCTTTCCCGCCCGCGCGAGGCCGGCCGCTTCGAGCGTCTGCTCCAGCTCCTTGCTCAAGCGGCCCAGCTCGTCGGCGTGGGTCAGGCGCTTGGCCTCGATGTCGAGTGCTGCGTCCTCACCGGGCTTCGGAGCGGCGCGGGTGATTTCCTCCACGACGTGGCGCAGATAGTCGGCCTTGCGGCGCACCTCTTCCTGGCGGTCGTGAAGATCGGTCTCGCGCCGCTCCAGGGCGCGCAGGCGCTCACCCGCGTCGCGGACCGCCACCGCTTCCACTGTCGCGTCGGCGTAAGCATCGAGGATGTCCCGCTGGGCATCCGCGCGCAGCAGCGACTGCGTCTCGTGCTGGCCGTGCAAGTCCACGAGCAGGGCGCCCAGCTGGGCGAGCACGCCGACCGTCGTCGGGCTGCCGTTGACCCAGGCGCGCGAGCGTCCCTCGGGGTACACCTCGCGCTTCACCACCAAGATCCCATCCGCCGAGTCGAGTCCCAGTGTTACAACGGACTGTCGGACGGTCGGACGGTCGGACAAATCGAACGCGCCCTCGACCACGGTCTTCTCCGCGCCGGGCCGCACCACATCCGACGAGGCGCGCTCCCCGAGCAGCAGCGCGAGGGCGTCGACGAGCATGGACTTCCCCGCGCCGGTCTCGCCGGTCAGGACGTTGAAGCCGGGCTGGAGGGGGAGCGTCACGTCCGCGATCACGGCAAGGTCGCGGACGCGCAGCTCGGTGAGCACTACTTCCGCTCCCGGTCGGAGAGGTCGCCCCACTGGAGTTTCTTGCGCATCCGCGCGAAGAAGCCTTCCGGGCCGAGTCGGATGAGGAGCACGGGGCGCTCGGCGCGCCGCACCAGCAGACGCTCGCCCGGCTGGATCGTGGTGCCGACCTGGCCATCGAACGACAACAGCACCTCTTCGGTCCACGGCGGGATCGGCTCGATCGAGACTGTGACGGCGGAGGGCAGCACCAAGGGGCGGACGGCGAGCGTATGGGGGCAGATCGCCGTGAGCACGATCGCGTCCACGCCGGGGACGACGATCGGTCCGCCCGCCGAGAGCGAGTAGGCGGTCGAGCCGGTCGGCGTGGAGATGATGATCCCGTCCGCGCTGTACTGGCCGACGTCGTCGCCATCTACCGCGACGCGCAGCCGGACGACGCGGGCGACGCCGCCCTTGTGGACGACGACGTCGTTCAGGACCAGCGGCTCGGTGCGCGCCCGTCCCTGCTTGTCGACGATGCTGGGGAGCAGCGCGAGCCGGGGCTCGGTGGCGTAGGCGCGGCGCACCAGCGCGTCGAGCGCCCAGTCGAAGTTCTGCGTCGACGCGGTGGTGAGGAACCCGACGCGCCCGAGGTTGACGCCCAGCAGGGGGACGTTCGAACCGTTGAGGGTCCGCGCGCCGCGCAACAGGGTGCCGTCGCCGCCGAGGGTGAGCAGGCAGTCGAGCGCCGTCGCGGCGTTGAGGCGCGCCGGTTTGGGCTCGGGCCACAGCGGCAGCAGACCCTCTTCACTGAACAGCGCGATCCCCAGCCGGGGCGCGGCCTCGGCGAGGTGGGCCAGGAGAGCGCCGAGGTCGCGGTATCTGGGATTCCCGACGACCCCGAGGTTCATCGCGCCGAGAGGCTCTCCTCGGCGGCGAGAGCGCGGATCCGCGCCGCGATCCCCTGCGCGGTGAGCCCCACCTCCTCGAGCTGCTGGGCCCGCGGGGCGTGCTCGAACGTGCGGTCCGGAACGCCAAGCGTCACGACCCGCACCTCGGGCGCCATGGTCTGCGTGACCGCGGCGACGGCGGCCCCGAAACCGTTCACCACGGTGCCGTCTTCGACCGTGACGAGGAGGCGGTGATCGCGTACCAGTGCGTCGAGGACGGCGCGGTCCATCGGCTTGAGGAATCGGCAGTTCACGACGGCCACGTCGATCCCGTCCGCGGCGAGCAGCTCGGCGGCGCCGAGGGCCGGCTGGCACATCACGCCGACGGCGAGGATGGCGCAGTCCTTGCCCTTCCGCAGCATCTCCCAGGTGCCGTACGGCACGGCCGCGACCTCGGCGGCTGGCGGCGCCTCGCCGGGCGCCTTGTCCCGGGGATAGCGCAGCGAGAACGGCCCGTCGGTGTGCCGGAGCGCGCAGCGCAACAGCCCAATCAGCTCGGCCCCGTCCTTCGGCGCCGTCACCGTCATGTGCGGCACCGCGAGCAGATACGCGATGTCGAACAGCCCCATGTGCGTCTGGCCGTCCTCGCCGACCAGTCCCGCCCGGTCCATGCAGAAGATGACGGGCAGCTTCTGAATCGCGACGTCGTGGATGATGCTGTCGTACGCGCGCTGCAGAAACGTCGAATAGATCGCCACGATGGGCCGGACGCCCTGCGTGGCGAGCCCGCCCGCGAACGTGGTCGCATGGGCTTCGGCAATGCCGACGTCGAAGAAGCGGCCCGGCCATTTCTTCTGGAAGATGTTCGTGCCCGTCCCCGACGGCATCGCCGCCGTGATCGTCACGAAGTTGGGATGCTCGGCCGCGAGCTGCGTGATGGCCTCGCCGAACACCTTGGTCCACTGCGGCGGCCCCGGGTTGACGGGTTTGAGCTTGCCGGTGACGGGATCGTAGGGAGCCCGCGCGTGGTACTTCTCGAGATCGGGCTCGGGGAGCGGGAACCCCTTCCCCTTCTCGGTGATCACGTGGACGACGCGCGGCCCTTTGAGCGTCGACATCAGCTTCAGCGCGTCCACCATCCGGGGGATGTCGTGGCCCGGGATGGGGCCGAAGTAGCGGAAGCCCAGCTCCTCGAACAGCATCCCCGGCGACCACAAGTTCTTGATGCTCTCCTCGATCGTCTTGGCGAACTCGACCAGGCGCGGCCCCCCGACGAGGTGCGACGCCTTCTCGATCATCGCCTTGACCCGCTCGCGGATGCGGTTGGTGATCGGGCTCGCGATGATCGACCCGAGGTACTTGTTGATGGCGCCGACGTTGGGGGCGATCGACATCCCGTTGTCGTTGAGGATCATGATGAGATCGCGGCCGGAGTTGCCGGCGTTGTTCATCGCCTCGTACGGCAACCCGCACGTCAGCGCCCCATCGCCGACGACAGCGACGACCTTAAAGTCCTCCCCCTTGAGATCGCGGGCCGTCGCCATTCCCAGCGCCGCCGACAGCCCCGTCCCGGCGTGGCCGGCGCCGAAGTGGTCGTGCGGGCTCTCGGTGCGCCGCAGGAATCCGCTCAGGCCGCCCCGCTGGCGCAGCGTCGGCAACTCGGCGTTGCGTCCCGTGAGGATCTTCCACGGGTAGCCCTGGTGCCCCACGTCCCAGACGATGCGGTCGCGCGGCGAGTCGAAGACGTGCAGCAGCGCGATCGTGAGCTCGACCACGCCGAGCCCCGCGCCGATGTGACCGCCGGTCTGGGAGACGACGTCGATGAGCCGCTGCCGGACTTCGGCGGCGAGCACGGGGAGCTGCTCGGCGGGGAGCCGCTTGACGTCTTCGGGACCGCGGATGGAATCGAGCAGGGGCATCAGTTCGGTCGCGTCACGATGTAATGGGCCAGTGCCACCAGCACCGGGGAAGCTAACCCCGCATCCCGCAGGTGGTCTACCGCCTGGGCCGCGCGGCCCTCCGCCTCGGCCCGGGCGGCCCCTACCCCAAGGAGGGTGACGAAGGTGGACTTGGCCAGCACCGCGTCGCGCCCGGCGGTCTTCCCCAGCTGTGCGGAGGTGCCCGTCGCGTCGAGGACGTCGTCGGCGATCTGGAACGCCAGGCCGATCGCTTCGCCGTACGCCCGCAGCGCGCCGACGTGCGCCGGCGGCGCCGACTCGCCGGCGGCCAGCCCCCCGATCACGCACGCGGCGGCGATGAGCGCGCCCGTCTTGCGCTGGTGCACGTCGTAGAGGCCGTCGACCGGCAGGCGCCGCCCCTCGCCCTCCAAATCCAGCACCTGCCCGCCGATCATGCCGCCCGCGCCGGCTGCCCGGAACAGCTCCAGCGCGACGGCCCGGCGGCGGGACGGTTCCAACCCGAGCGCCTCGCATCCCTCCGCCATCACCCGCGCCGCGAGCCCCACCATCTGGAAGCCGGCGCGGCTCGCCGTGGGGACATCAAAGGCACGATGCACCGTCGGCCGCCCGCGCCGCAGATCGTCGTTGTCCATGCAGGGGAGGTCGTCGTGCACGAGCGAATAGGCGTGCACCACCTCGACCGCGGCACCCAGCTCGGCGATGGCGCCGTTGCTGCCCCCCAGCGCCTCGTAGGCGGCGAACACGAGCGTGGGTCGCAGGCGCTTACCCTCGCTGAGCAGCGCGTAGCGGACGGCGGCGGCGACCGGCGCGTCGAACAGCGTCGACGCGCGAGCCCCCCAGCGCTCGAGCACCGCATCGACGCGGCTGCGGGCGGCGGCCAGGTAGGCCTCCACCCCGCGCTCAGCGGTCGAGGTGCTCAAGGACCTTCTTGACCTTCAGCTCGGCCTGTGCCAGCCGCTCCCGCGCCGCCCGCAGGCGCTCCACGCCCTCCTCGAACAGCTTCAAGGCCTCGTCGAGATCCAGCTCCGGTGCCTCGAGGCGGCGCACGATCTGCTCCAGCCGCTCGAGCTGGGCAGCAAGGTCTTGGGGGTCGGGCGCAGCCGGGGGTGTCACGACGGCTCCGTGCGGGCCGGCACCTCGCCGTCGCTCACGCGCAAGCGGAAGGCCAGCCCGGGAGCGAACTGCGCGACGCGCCGCAGCACGTCGCCACGGACGTCGCGGGCCACGGCGTAGCCCCGACCGAGGATCTTGAGCGGGCTCAACGCGTCGAGGTGGGCGCCGTGAGCGGCGAGCCGGTCGGAGAGGCGTTCGAGGCGGCGGCTCAGCGCGCCCACGAGGTGGTCCTGGCTGCGCGCCAGGAGGTCCCCGGCGCGCTGGGCGCGCGTCGTGAGGCCGCGCGCCAGACGCCGGCCCAGCTGTTCGAGCGCAGCGCGGACGTCGGCCTGGTCCGGCGTCGCCGCTTCGGCGGCGGCGGACGGCGTGGGCGCCCGCCAATCGGCGACGAGGTCACACAGCGTGACGTCGGTCTCGTGTCCCACTGCGGAGATCACCGGCACGGCGGAGGCGGCGACCGCCCGCGCGACGCGCTCGCGGTTGAAGGTCCAGAGGTCTTCCTTCGAGCCGCCCCCGCGGCCGACAATCGCCACGTCCACCGCGAGGCGCCGCAACGACGCCAGCGCCGCGCACAGCTCGTCCTCGGCCCCCGCACCCTGCACCTGGGCCGGCAGCACGACCACCTCGGCGATCGGCCAGCGCCGGCCCACCACCGCGATGATGTCCTTGAGCGCGGCCCCGTCGGGACTCGTGATCACCGCGATGCGCCGCGGGTACGGCGGGAGGCCGCGCTTGCGCCCCGGCTCGAGCAACCCGTCGCGCGCCAGCGCCGCCTTCGCCTTCTCGAACGCCAGCTTCCAGAGGCCGCCCTCTTCGGTCGAGAGCAGCTCGTATACGGTAAGCCGGAACTCTCCCTTTTCGTCCCACACCGTCGGCTGGCCGAAGGCAAACACCTGCATCCCTTCGCTCGGGGGCGCGGGGAGCCGCCGGTTGTCGCGCCCGAACATCACGCAGCGCAGCTGGGCCGCCTTGTCGCGCAGCGCGAAGTACCAGTGGCCGCTCTGCCACGCCTTGAAGCCGCTCACCTCGCCGCGAACCCACAGCGGCGGCAGGCCGGCCTCGACGACGGCGCGCGCGCGTCGCGTCACCTGGCTCACGGTCCAGGCGCCCTCGGGGGACGCCGCGGCGAACAGGTCTAGCGGTCGCCCCATTGCCGCGCCGCCTGGACGGTGTTGTAGAGCAGCATGGTGATCGTCATCGGCCCGACGCCCCCGGGCACCGGCGTGATCGCGGCCGCGACGCGGCGGGCCTGCTCGAAGTGCACGTCCCCCACGAGGCGGTAGCCCGATTTGAGCGAGGGGTCGTCCACCCGGTTCACACCGACGTCGATGACGACGGCGCCCGGCTTGACCATGTCGCCGGTGACGAACTGCGGCTTGCCGATGGCGACGATGAGGATGTCGGCCTGGCACGTGATCGCGCCGATGCTCCGGGTCCGCGAGTGACAGACCGTCACCGTGGCATTGCCGCCGGGCCCGTTCTGCAGCAGCAACGCCGCCATCGGCCGTCCCACGATGTTGGAGCGGCCCACGATCACGGCGTGCTGCCCCGTCGGGTCCACGCCGCTGCGCAGCAGCAGCTGCTGCACGCCGTAGGGCGTCGCCGGGCGGAAGCCGGTCGGGTCGCCGATGGACACCTTGCCCACGTTCGAGGGGTGGAACCCGTCCACGTCCTTGCCGGGGTCGACGCGCAGCAGCACCCGGTGCTCGTCGATGTGCTTGGGCAGCGGCAGCTGCACCAGCATGCCCTGGATCCTGGGGTCGCCGTTGAGGCGATCGATGACCGCGAGCAGCTCCGCCTCGGTCGCCTGCTTGGGCAGCCGGATGGTTTCGTGGTGCAGGCCCGCCTCGCCGCAGGCCCTCCCCTTCATGCGCACGTAGACCTGGGAGGCGGGGTTGTCCCCCACCAGGACGACGGCCAGCCCCGGGGTGACGCCACGCGCCTTGAGCCGCTCGATCTCCGACGCGAGCTCGGCCCGCATCTCCCGGGCGATTGCCGTGCCGTCGATGAGTTTGGCGCTACTTGGCAACGTTCACCGCCCGCGTCTCGCGGACCACCACCACCTTGATCTGCCCCGGATACTGCACGTCCTGCTCGATGCGGCGGGCGATGCGCTCGGCGAGATCGGTGGCCGCGCCGTCGTCGATCGCGCTGGGCGAGACGACCACGCGGACCTCCCGCCCCGCCTGGATCGCAAACACTTTCTCGACCCCGGGGAACTCCCCGGCGATGCGCTCCAGGTCCGTCATGCGCTTCATGTAGGTCTCGAACGCCTCGCGCCGCGCGCCGGGGCGGGCTCCCGACACCGCGTCCGCGGCCTGGACGATCACGCTGATCGGCGAGCCGTGGGGCACGTCGTCGTGGTGCGCCGCGATGCAGTTGATGACGATGGGGTGCTCCCCGTATTTCGTCGCCATTTCGATGCCGAGCTGGACGTGAGTGCCGTCGTGCTCGTGCGTGAGCACCTTCCCGACGTCGTGCAGCAAGCCGCCGCGTTTGGCCAGCTGGGTGTCGAGCCGCAGCTCGCCCGCCATCATCCCCGCGAGCCACGCCACTTCCTTCGAGTGCTCCAGGATGTTCTGCCCGTATGAGGTGCGGTACTTCATGCGGCCTACCAGCCGGACCAGCTCGGGGTGCATCCCGCGGATGCCGGTCTCATAGATCGCCGCCTCGCCGGCCTCGACGATGCCCGTCTCGATCTCCTCCTGGACCTTGTGGACGATCTCCTCGATCCGGCCCGGATGGATGCGCCCGTCGGCGATGAGGCGCTCCAGCGCGATTTTGCCGACGGCGCGGCGTACGGGATCGAAGCACGAGACCACGACGGTGTCCGGCGTGTCGTCGATGATCACATCGACGCCGGTGGCGGCTTCGAACGCCCGGATGTTGCGTCCCTCACGACCGATGATGCGGCCTTTCATGTCGTCGCTCGGCAGCGCGACCGCCGCGACCGTGGATTCGGCCGTGTGCTCGACGGCGATGCGCTGAATCGCGAGCGCGACGATTTTTTTGGCTTCGCGCTCGGAGTTCTTGCGGGCCTGCTCGCGGATGTCCCGCAACGTCGCCGCCGCCTCGCTGCGCGCCTCTTCCTCGAGCCGGCGCATCAATTCTTCCTTCGCCTCCTGCGCGCTCAGGCCGGCGATCCGCTCGAGCCGTGTGCGCGCCTCCTGCTCCTGCCCGGCGATCACCCGCTCCCGGTCCTGGATGCGCTGGTCGCGGTCCTGCAACTCCCGGGCGCGCGCCTCGTGGGCGGCCGCGCCCTGCTCGAGGGCGGTCTCGCGCTTGTCCAGATCCACGCGCCGGTGGGAGAGGTCGCGTTCCAGCGACTCACGGGCCTGGATGAGCTCTTCCTTGGCGGCGAGCGTGAGGCGCTGGCGTGCCTCCTCGAGCAACCGCTCGCCTTGCCGCGTCGCCGCGGCGGCGGCCCGCCGCCAGAGCCGTCGGCCCACGATGAAGATGGCCGTCCCCGCGGCAAGCGCGCCAGCGAGAACGGCCGCAATGAAGCTGAGCCAGTGGGGCATAGCGATCTATCTCCAGCATCGGAGCGCCCAACAGGCTCGCGCCGAGAGTTATCGGTGTTCGGTGATCGGTTCTCGGTCTAACTAACCACCGACGACTGAGATCCGAGAACCTTTCGTTTCCCCGGCGGCAGCAGCTTCGCCAGATCGTCGGCCAGCGTCGCCAGCCGCGCCGCGACTTCCCGTTCGCCCTTGCGCGCCTGGAACAGCTCGTTGGTGATGTCCAGGGCCGCCAGGATCGCCGCCTTGTGGGTCTCCACGATCGGACCCTGGCTGAGCACCTTTTTCAACGCCTGATCCACGAAACCCGCCACCTCGCGGGTGTACTCCGGCGGCAGGTCGGAGCGTACCGTGTACTCCTCGCCGCCGATCATCACCTTGACGGCGTGCTTCTTCGTGCTCACCGGCCGCTCCCTCCGCCGTTGCCCGACGACTCGCGGGCCTGCTCTTCGAGAAACGAGAGCCGGCCGAGCAAACTGTGCACCCGCGAACGCGCCGCCTCCACTTTGAGGCGCAGCTGCTTGTTCTCGACTTCGAGCTCGGCGAGTCGGCCGCGCGTCTCCGGATCCACGCGCGCGGCGCCGCTCCCTCGTCCCGACAACTCGCGCAGCTCGGACTCCGTCTTAAGGGCGCGCGTGCGCCAGGCGGCCAGTTCGTCCGCGATGCTGTGGACGACCGCCTCCAGCTGCTCGAGCGCCTGCACCTCAGCTCTCTCGCCGCCGAACGTCAAGCTCTTCCTCCAGCGCCTTCAGCGCCGTCATGATCACCTGGTCGACCTCGGCCTCGCGCAACGTCCGCGCCGGGTCGCGGAACGTCAGCCGCCACGCGACGCTGCGCTCGCCCCCCTTGAGTTTCGGACCGCGGTACTCGTCGAACACTTCCAATTGCTCGAGCAGCGTCCCCCCAGCGCGGCGCAACGCTTCCCCAACGGCCGCCGCCGTGACCCCTCCCGGCAGCACCAGCGCCACGTCCCGGACGACGGACGGCGTTGCAGGCAACGGCCGGTACGCGGGCCGCGCCGGCGCGATCTCGCTCAGCCGCACCTCGAAGCCAAACAGCGCCCCTGCCCACCGCGGGGCGTCTGCCTCCAGCGGCCCCGCCCAGCCGACGCGCTGCTCACCCACCACAGCCTGCCACCCAACCCCGGTCGGCAGCGGCTGCACGAGCGCCCCCGGGGAGGCCACCTGAACCGCTAACTCAAAGTGATACTTGAGGTCCCATAAGTCCATATCAGGTACTTTCGCAGACCAGTGCAGCGGCCGCTGCGCCCCGGTCAAGACGCCGGCCACAGCGCTCCACTCTTCGGGCGCCCCGTTACCCGTCTTGAAGACCGTCCCGACCTCGAAGAGCCGTAGGTCCCGAACCGTGCTGGCCCAGTTGTATTCAACCCGTCGCACCAAGCCGGGGAGCAGCCGGGTGCGGAGGTGCGCCTGCTCGGCCGAGAGCGGGTTGCGGATCTCGACGGCGTCGGGCCCGTCCGGCGCCCCCAGCGGCAGGGTCCGTGCCTCCAGCATGCCGGCCCGAACCAGCTGGTCCCGTACCCGCGAGCGCGCGCGCAGGGCCGGGGCGTCGGGAACCGTGCCGGGCCGGTAGGGACGAAGGTCATCCGGAAGGACGTCATAGCCGCGCAGCCGCGCCACCTCCTCGATGAGGTCCACCTCGCGCGTCACATCGGGCCGCCAACCGGGCACCTGAACCGCGAGCCGCTCGTCCTTGGGCGCCACGACGAAACCGATCGTCGAGAGGACACGTTCGATGTCGCTGCGCGGGACCTCCACGCCGAGCAGGTGACTGACGCGTGCCGGCCGCAAGAACACGCTCCGGGACTGCTCGGGCTTCGGCCACAGGTCGAGGGGTGCCTCTCGCAGCTCTCCCCCCGCCACCGCGACGATGAGGTCGATCGCGCGGCGCATTGCATCGGGCATGCCGAGGAGGTCGATCCCACGTTCGAACCGGTAGCTGGACTCGCTGGTGAGGCCGAGTGCCCGCCGAGTGCGCCGGATGCGGGTGGGTTGGAAGTAGGCGCACTCGAGCACCAGGTCGGTAGTCTTCTCGCTCACCTCGGACTCAGCACTGCCCATCACGCCCGCGACGATCGTGGGCCGCTCGGCGTCGCAGATCGCGGTCATCTCCGCCGTCAGCTTCCGGGCGACCCCATCGAGCGTGGTGATCGGCTCGTTGGACTTGGCGCGCCGGATCACGACGGCGGGTCCGCGCAGGCGGGCGAGGTCGAACGCATGGAGCGGCTGGTTCAGCTCGAAGAGGATGTAGTTCGTCGCGTCCACCACGTTGTTGATCGCGCGCTGGCCGACCGCGGCGAGCCGCGCCGCCAGCCACTCGGGGCTGTTCCCGACTCGCACGCCACGGATCACGGCCGCGATGTAGCGCGGGCAGCCCTCCGGATCCTCGAGACGGATCTCGACGCCGTCGACGACGCCCTTGTCGGACTGTCGGCCCCTCGCGCCGCTCGGGGTGACCGCATGAGCGCCCGGGATCTGGGGCAGCTTCACCGTCCCGCCCAGCACCGCGGCGACCTCGCGCGCCACGCCCTTGTGGCACAGCAGGTCGGGTCGGTTGGCGGGCACGTCGAGGAGGAGCTGATCGTCGGCGACGGGCACCGCATCGAGAAAGCGCGTGCCGGGGGCAGCCGGGGTGTCCAACTCGAGGATGCCGGCGTGATCTTGGCCCAAGCCGAGCTCGCGCGCCGACAACAACATCCCGTTGGACTCGACGCCGCGAATCTTGCGGCGCTCGAGCTTGACCCCGCCGGGGAGCGTGGCGCCTACGGGGGCGAAGGGGTATTTCCTGCCCGCCTGCACGTTGGGCGCGCCGCACACCACCTCGAGCGGCCCGCCGACCCCGCCGGCGTCGACGAGGCACAGCGTCAGGCGGTCAGCGTTGGGGTGTGGCTTCGTCTCGAGCACTTGGGCGACGAGCACGTCTCCCAAGTCCTGGTGCACCGGCACGACGGCCTCCACCGCCGCGCACGTCATCGTCAGGCGTTCGGCGACCTCGCGCGCCACCAAGGAGCGCCCCAACAACGCCTCGAGCCACCGCCGCGAGACGATCACCGATGCGGCCTCGCGAACTGGGAGAGAAACCGCACGTCGTCTTCCCAGAACAGCCGGATGTCGGAGACCCCGTAGCGGTTCATGGCGATGCGCTCGGGCCCCATGCCGAACGCGTACCCGGTGTAGCGCTCGCTGTCGACGCCGCAATTGTCGAGGACGGCCGGGTGCACCATCCCCGACCCGAGGATCTCCATCCATCCCGACTGCTTGCACGTGGGACAGCCGCTGCCCTTGCAGATCTGACAGCGCACGTCCATTTCCGCCGACGGCTCGGTGAACGGGAAGTAGGACGGTCGGAAGCGCACGGTGGTATCGGACGTGAAGAAGCGGCGCGCGAACGCCGTGAGCGCTGCCTTGAGGTCGACGAACGTCACCCCCTCGTCGACGACGAGACCCTCGATCTGCTCGAACACCGGCGAGTGCGAAGGGTCGAACGGGTCGCGGCGGTAGACCTGGCCGGGGATCACGACCCGGATCGGCGGCGGGTAGGCCTCGAGCGTGCGGATCTGCACGGGGGAAGTGTGCGTGCGCAGCACGACGCCGTCGCCCACATAAAAGGAATCCTGGGCGTCGAGCGCCGGGTGATCGTGCGGGAAGTTGAGCGCGTAGAAGTTATTGCGCTCGGACTCGGCTTCGGGGCCCACGGCGCGGGTGAAGCCCAGCTCGCGGAAGATCTCGCAGATCTCGTCCACGACCTGGGTAACCAGATGCAGGCCGCCCTGCCAGCCGGGGCGGCCCGGCATGGTCAGGTCCAGATCCCCGGCGGCGACGGAGGCGCGCTTGAGCTCGCGCTCGCGCGCGGCAAACGCCGTCTCGAAATCGCGCTTCAGGGCGTTCGCGACGCCGCCCACGGCCTTGCGGTCCTTCGGCTCGAGGCTCGGCACGGCGGCGAGGATATGGGTGAGCGCGCCGGCCTTGCGGCCCAGGATCTCGGTCTTGAGCTCCTGGAGCCGGCGTGCATCCGCCTGCGGAACCTCGGTGAGACGCTCCCGCAGCGCGTTCAGGGCTGCCAGGAGGTCGCTCATGGTCAGAGCGCCTTCTTGGCGACCTCCGCCAACTGCCCGAACGCGGTCGGGTCGTGGACCGCGAGGTCGGCGAGGACCTTGCGGTTGATCTCGACGCCGGCCTTGCGCAGCCCGTTCATGAGGCGGTTGTAGGACAGCTCGTGGAGGCGCGCCGCGGCGTTGATCCGGATGATCCACAGCCGCCGGAACTCGCCTTTCTTGCGGCGGCGGTCGCGGTAGGCGTACTTCGCCGCCCGCTCGACCGATTCCTTCGCCGCCTTCCACAGCTTGCTGCGCCCGCCGAAGTAGCCCTTGGCGAGCTTCATCACCTTCTTCTTGCGCTTGAGGCGCACGACGTTGCTCTTGACGCGGGGCATGGCCGATCTCCTACGCCTGCAGCAGGCGCTTCAAGCGCACCTCGTCGGCCCGCGCCACCAGCGCCGCTTTGCGCAGGTGCCGCTTCCGCTTGGGGTGCTTCTTCGTCAGGATGTGGCTCTTGTACGCCCGGTGGCGGCGCAACCGGCCCGACCCGGTCAGCCGCACCCGCTTCCGGAGCGCACGCTTCGATTTGAATTTGGGCATCGCGTCCTCTATTTCGGCGCCAGCACCATCGACATGTTCCGGCCTTCGAGCTTGGCCTCCTGCTCCACCTTGCTGATGTCCTTCAACTCCTCCGCCACGCGGTCCAGCACTCCCCGGCCCAGCTCGATGTGGGCCATCTGCCGGCCGCGGTACATCATCGTCACCTTCACCTTGTTGCCGTCCTGGAGAAATTCCCGCGCGTGCCGCGTCTTGAACGCGAAATCGTGATCGTCGATCCCGGGGCGGTACTTGACCTCCTTGAGATGGATCACGTGCTGCTTCTTCTTCGCCGCCCGCGCCGCCTTCGCCTGCTCGAACTTGAACTTTCCGTAATCCATGATCTTGACGACGGGCGGGCGGGCCAACGGCGCCACCTCCACCAGATCGAGCCCGCGCGCCTGTGCGGCCGCGAGGGCCTCGTCGATCGGCAGCACGCCTAGCTGCTCGCCGTCGTTCGCGATCACCCGGACCGGGCTGATGCGGATCTGCTTGTTCACCCGGATCCGTTGGGTTTTGTTGTTCTCGATTACCAGAGCGGGGCTCCTCCTGTCCAGTGAAAACGAAACCGCGGACCCCGATCCGTCGAGATCCGCGAAGTGTCGTCGGTCATCGGCTATCGGCATTCGGGAAGACGGACCACCGAGCACCGATGACTGACGACCTTCCCTTCCCGAACCCTGACGCGCGCCCGTCGGGGCGGCGATGGGGTGAGGCGCGCGAGGCGCCCGCTTACCCTCTTTGTGGACGCCAAATTAGCCGAGCCGAACAGGGTCCACAAGGCCGAACGCTTTGCCGTCGCGCCCCAGCCGGCCCGCGATCACCTCCGGGTCGTGCTCGAACCACAGCAGCCACCCTTCGGCTTCCGCCCGCGCGTACAGCCGCCGTTTGCTCTCCAGCGTCGCCAGGGGCTCCAAGTCATAGCCCATGATCCACGGCAGCGGCAGGTGCGCGGACGTCGGGACGAGGTCCGCCAGGAAGCACGCCCGCTCTCCTGCGCTCTCGACCAGCACCGACTGGTGGAACGGCACGTGGCCCGGCGTGGGGAGGCAGTGGATCCCCGGCAGCACCTCCGTCTCCCCGTCGATCAGCTGGAACGTGATGGGATCGAAGTTGTGCCGCAGGTAGCTCGCGGCGGTGCGCTCGTTGGTGTGCCGCGCGAACTCGAGCTCGCGCTTCTGGACGACGTACGTCGCCGCGGCGAAGCTGGGCCGCACCGCCCCTGCCTCGTCGCGAAAGGTGTTGCCGCCGGCGTGGTCGAAATGGAGGTGCGTGTTGATCACCCAGCGCACGTCGCCGGGCGTGTGACCCAGCGCGCCGAGCGCATCCTCGAGCTGCGTAGGGCCACTCTTCCCAGCGTTCTCCACGCCGTAGATGTCCCGGAACTTGTCGTCCTCCTTGTTGCCGAGTCCCGTATCGATGAGGACGAGACCGGCGTCGTGCTCGATGAGCACGCATCGCAACGCCAATGGAATTCTGTTGCGCGCGTCGGCAGGAATACGCCGCTCCCACAGCGGTTTGGGGACGACGCCGAACATCGCGCCGCCGTCCAGATGCTGGCGCCCGCCCTCCAGGGCGTGACACTTGAGGCGGCCCACGGTGAAAGAGGTGTGGGTCATGACGAACGCGGAACGCGAAACGCGGAACGCGGAACAGAGGCGGCGAGCTCGGGCGTGCTGTTCCGCGTTCCGCGTTTCGCGTTCCGCGTTGCCGTGAGATCCCCCAGCGTCACCGCCCCCCGCTCCCGGGCCAGGTCCAACAGGCGCACCAGGAGAAGGGCGGTCGCTTCCGCGTCGCCTCCCGCACGGTGGCGGGCGCGGTTCGGGATGCCGAAGTAATCGGTGAGGCGGTCGAGGCGGCGTCCCGCGACGTCCTTCACGAGGCGCCGCGAGAGCCGCAGCGTGCACAGCCGCGGCCCCTGGAGCAGCACCCCGCGGTCGCGCTCCAGCTCGGCGGAGAGAAACATCCAGTCGAAGCGCGCGTTGTGGGCCACGAACACAGCGCCCGCCAGGGCGCTCACCAGGCCGTCGGCGATGCCCGCGAAGGTCGGCGCGCCGCGCAGCGCCGCCGCGCTGATCCCCGTCAGCCGGGCGGCGAACGGGGACACGGGCGCCTGGGGATCCACCAGCGTTTCAAAGGCAGGCCGCACAGCCCGTCCCTGGACGTCCACGACCGCGATCTCCATGATGCGCCCGCCGCGCCCCGGATGCCGCCCAGTCGTTTCCACGTCCACGACCGCGAAACGGCAGGCGTCCAAGGGCGGGTCGCCGGCCAGCGCGGGGGCAAGCGCCCAGCGCCCATCTTCAATGCGTACTACCCGCGGGTCGTCTCCCACCAGCGAGCGGGCGACCTGGTCGGCGACGCGGCGCGGCGCCCGGGCGAGTCCCAGCACGTCGCGCAGCAGTGCGGCGCTCGCGGCCGGTCCGCTCTCCAGGTAGGCGACGGCGCGGTTCGCCAGGCTGGCCGCCGGGACCGCCGCGAGGCCGATCAGAGGTCGTCCCGGCGCAGCGGCAGCGTCATGCAGCGGGGCCCGCCGCCGCCGCGCACCAGCTCGCTGCCCTCGATGGTGATGACGCCGCGCTCACCGTCCTCCAGCGACTCCTCGCCCGTCAGCAGATTCACCGCCGAGAGCACGCGGAAGCCGGTGTGCTCGAGCTCGGCGAGTGTGGCCTCGTTGCGGGCGTAGGTGACGATCACGCCGGGCCGCACCGCGAAGAAATTGCAGGCGGACGACCACTGCTCGCGCTCCTGCAGCGGCCGGGCGCTGCCCCCGCAGAACACCGGCTCCAGCGGCTGGTTCACGGCCTGCATCGCCGCGAAGAAGTTGGGCATCTCGCGGACGCCCTTGGAGCCCTTGCGGCGGTGCAGCACCGCGAGGCGCTCGGGGCCCACGAAGTGCGGCGGAAAGACGCAGCAGAGATCCCGGTCGAGTTGGGTGAAGATCATGTCGAGGTGAATCGCGGTGCGCTCGGCCGGCAGCACGACGGTCACCACATCGCTCACGCCGCAGTGCTCGAACACCAGGTCGCACAGGTGATCCAGCGCCGCCGGCGTCGAGCGCTCGCTGAAGCCGAGCACCAGAAGATCGGGGCGGACGGGATGCACGTCCCCGCCCTCCAGCGTGTAGTTGTTGCGCTTTTCCTCGGAGCCGTCATAGAGGATGGCGGCGTTCTCGAGCTTCTGGTGGTAGCGGAACAGCGCCTTGATCAGCAGCTCCTCCGTCCAGCGCACCCCGTAGCGCATCGAGCCGATGATCGAGTGCTCGCCGATCACGATTCCCACGTCGCGCGTGAAGAAAAGGTTGGGGAGCGGCGGGAGGGCGTAACCGACCTCGTTCAGGGCCCGGGCGATGGGGCCCGCTTCCTCCATCGCGCCCTCGATCATCAGGGATACGAAGTCTTCCGGCGGGAGCTCGCCGAGCCGCTTCGCCAGCACGTCCGACGGCACCACTTCGAGCGCGCGCGTGACGAGGAACTCGCGCACCTCGGGCCGCGCGGCCAGCTCGGTCAGGAGGTCGCGGACCTCATAGACTTCCGCGAAGCGCTCCAGCACGGCGACGAAGCGCCGATGCTCGCGCTGCGCCAGATCCAGGTCGATGATGTCGTCGTAGAGGTAGTCCTCGCGGTTGCCGGGCGTGACCGCCACGAGCTCGGCCCCGGGGGTGTGGACGAGCACGGCGCGCAACGGTCCGATCTCGGAGGTGACATGGACGCGCGGCATGGGGCGCAATCTAACCGGGCATGAGAGCCGCGGCTTATCGATTGGCGAGCACGAAGCTCAGCGTCTCCAACTCCTGGGCCATATTCACTGTCTTCACCGCCACGTCGCGCGGCACGGCGAGCTGCACCGGAGCGAAGTTGAGGATCGCCTTGACCCCCGCCTGTACCAGCCGGTCCACGACCTCCTGCGCCGCTTCGGCCGGGACGACGACGATGGCGATGTCGGTCGGCTCCTTGCGCAGGTCGCTCTCCAAGTGCCGGATGTCGCGCACGACGAGGCCGTTCCAGCGCGAGCCGATTTTCTTGGGGTCCCGATCGTAGATGGCGCTGACGTGAAAACCGCGCTGGCGGAATCCCGGGTATTGCGCCAGGGCGCCGCCGATGCGCCCCGCCCCCACCATCACGACACGGTGGGAGCGCTTGAGACCCAGGATCTCGCGGAGCCGGGTCGCCAGCGCCGGGACGGAGTAGCCGAGACCGCGTTTGCCGAAGGAGCCGAAGAAGGAGAGGTCCTTGCGCACCTGGGCGGAAGTGGTGCCGCCGCGGCGCGCCAGCTCGGCGGAGGAGATGGTCTCGTGCCCCTGGGTCTCCGACTGCTCGAGGTAGCGCAGGTACAGCGACAGCCGCCGCACCGTGCTCTCGGATATCTTCCGCATATGTGAATTATTTCACAATCAGCGGCTCCAATGCAAGAGCACCACGAACGCCGCTGGGGGCAGCGTCTCGGGGCGCGCCATCGGGTCGATCCCCAGGGCGGCCAGACCCGCCGTCACCTCCGCCGCCGGGCGCCCGGTGGCGGCCCGGAGCACGTTACGCAGCTGCTTGCGGCGCTGGCTGAAGCACGCGGTGACGAAGCGCCGCAGCGGCTGCCCTTCCGTCCGCGGGTCAATGAGCGGATCGGGCCGCGGGGTGAGCCTGAGCACCGCGCTGCGCACCTTGGGAGGCGGATCGAAGGACCCCGCCAGCACCGTAAAGAGCTTCTCCGCGCGACACAGCACCTGCACGCCCACCGACAGACCGCCGTACGTCTTCGAGCCCGGCCCCGCGACCACTCGGTCGGCGACCTCCTCCTGCACGAGAAACACGACGCACTGGGGCAGCGGTGGAGTGAGCGCCTTGGCGATCAGTGGGGAGGTCACGGCGTAGGGGATGTTGCCGACGACCTTCAAATGCGGAGTGCGGAATGCGGAATGCGGAATGGCATGCCGAGCGTCGAGGAGCGCGTGCCAGTCCAGCTTGAGGGCGTCCCCCTCCACGACGCTCAACTCATCGATTCCGCATTCCGCATTCCGCATTCCGCACTCGAGATCCGCCGCCAGTCGGCGATCCTTCTCCACGGCGATCACCCGCAGCCCGCGGCCGAGCAGCTCCCGTGTCAGGCTCCCCTTCCCCGCCCCGATCTCCAGGACGACGTCGCCGGGCGCGGGCTCCAGCGCGTCGACGATGCGGCGCAGGATGTTGCGGTCGTTGAGGAAGTGCTGGCCGAGCCGGCGCGGGCTCACGCCTTGAGGAGGACGACGGTGCGATCGTCGGACGCCGCGGCGCCGCCGGTATAGGCGGCGACGTCGGCGTAAATGGCCGTGAGTATCTCTTCCATGGGCCGCTCGCGCAGCGCGATGACGTGGCCGACGACGCGGCTGTCGCCGAAGCGCTCCCCGCGCTCCCCCTCGGCTTCGACGAGGCCGTCGGTGAACAGGCATAGGATGTCGCGGCCCGCGCGCCACGGCAGGGCGCGGTCCTCGCCGCGCGGGCTGCCGAACCCCAGCGGGGTGCGCGTGGTCTCCAGCCGCGTGGCGGCGCCGGTGTCGCCCGCTACGTGGAAGGCGTAGCCGTGACCGGCGCTCGCGTACGTCAGCCGGCCCGCCTTGGGGTCGAGCACCCCATAGAACAGCGTGAAGTACATCTCCGTGTCCCGCAGCTCGTCGGCGAGCGAGGCCTCGAGCCGCGCCAGCACGTCCGCCGGTGCCTCGGCGACCTCGGCGTGGATACCGGAGGCGGCCATCGCGAGCGCCATGATGAGCGCGGCGCCGAAGCCGTGGCTGGAGACGTCGCCGATCATCACCCCCACGCGGTCCCCGTGGAGGCGCAGCAGGTTGTAAAAGTCCCCGCCGACCGATTCAGCGGGACGGCAGCGCACGGCGACGTCGGCCAGACCGGTCAGCACGGTGGGCGCGGGCAGGAGCTTGAGCTGCAGGTCGTGGGCGAGCTCGAGCTCGCGCTGCACCCGCTGGCGACCCTGCTCTTGCGAGGCGAGGCGGCTGTTTTCGATCGCGGCGCCGATCTGGTTGGCGATGGCGGCCACGAGCTTGCGGTCGCCCGCCGTGAAGGCATCCTCACCCACCCGGTCGGTGAGGTTGATGACGCCGATCGCGCGCGGCGGCCCGCCCGGCGCGGCGTACAGCACCGGCACGCACAGGAACGCGCGGCCGCGGTAGTTGCGGCCGTCGGGGCAGCCGGGGTTCTTGGCGCCGGGCGTGGACGGGTCGTAACTCAGAATCTTCATGTCGCGGAAAGCTTGCGCCGCAACGGAGCACTCCTCGTCGACCTCGATCGGCTCGACGTGCGCGGGATCCATACCGCGGGCCGCGGCGATCCGGAGAATCTTGAGCACCGGATCGTACACCAAGAGGCTGGCGCGCCGCGCGCCGACCACGTTGGCCACCTCGCTGACGATGCGCTGCGCCGCCTCATCGAGGCGGATGGTGTGACCGAGGATCTCACTGATCGTGTAGATCAGGTCGATTTCCTCGTAGCGCTCGGACAGCTCGGCGGCGACCTGGACGGTTTCCTTCTCGGCACCGAGGATCGCGGCCACGACCTGCGCGAGGGCGTGCGGCCCGCTGCGCGCCGCGCCGGGCTCGCGGATCTCGAGCCACACGCCGGGGGCGCCGGCGATCGGCTCGAGCCAGGCCGGACCTTCCGGAGTCTGGACGCGGCGGCCCGCGCCGCCGTTCACGGCGGGAACCCAGTCGGGCGCCGGCGGGCCGGCGACCCACTTCAGGCGGCGGCCGTCGGATCGCCATACGCGCAGCGGCGCCCCCGCGACGCGTTGCAGCGCCGCGAGCGCCTGCTCCAGCCGGCTCAGCCCCCCCGCAGCGTCAGGCAAATCACGTTCCCCTTGGGGTTGAAGGTCACCTGGTCCACCAGGTGGCGGAGCACAAACAGGCCGCGCCCGTCTTCCTTCGCGACGTTGGCCGGCACCGTGGGATCGGGGACTAGGGCAGGGTCGAACCCGGCGCCCACGTCCTGCACGCGGATGACCACGGCCTGCACGGTGACCTCGACGCGCACCTGCACGAGCTTGGCCGGATTGCGGTGGCTGCCATAGGTGATCGCGTTGGTGAGCGCTTCGGCGAGCGCGGTGCGCAAGTTGAACGCGAGGCGGCGCACCGACAGCGGGCCGGCACGGCACTGGAGGGCGACCAGCTCGACCGCGTCGCCGACGCAGGCAAGGTCGCTGGGAACGGCGAGCGAGAACTCCAGAGGCTGCCCCTCACGCCCGCGGCGGCGAACGACGAGGCGGAGGGGGGGGGCCGGCGGGGTCGCCATGGCCGCTAGAAGGCGGCGACCGCCTCCTCGGGCGTCTTCAGGATGGAGAACAACGTATCCAGCTTGGTGAGCTCGAACAGCGTCTGGAGATCCTCGTTGAGCCCCGCCAACCGCAGGTCCCCGCCCTGCTCGCGGATCTTCTTCGAGAGCGAGACCAGAACGCCGAGGCCGGAGGAGTCGATGTAGCCGGTGCGGCTGAAGTCGATGACGAACTTCTTGGCGCCGCCCTCGAGCGCGTCGAGCACCTTCTGCTTGAGCTCCTGCCGGTTGCCGACGATCAGCTGCCCGTCGACGCCCACGACGACGACCCCTTTGGAATCCTTCCGCAGGTTGAAGCTCATGCCGGCTCCTCCGCTTGCAGGATGGCCACCGACGCCGTGTCCACAATATCGTCGGGGGTGGCCCCGCGCGACAGGTCCGCGATCGGCCGGGCGAGGCCCTGCAGGATCGGCCCGATGGCGCCCCAATCGCCCAACCGCTGCACCAGCTTGTAGGCGATGTTGCCGCTGTCCAGATCGGGGAAGACGAGCACCGTCGCGCGGCCCGCCGCCGGCGAGCCCGGGCTCTTGATCTTCGCCACGTCCGGCACGAGCGCGGCGTCGCTCTGCAGCTCGCCGTCGCAGGCGACGTCCGGCGCCAGGCGCCGAAACAGTTCCACCGCCCGGCGCACACGGTCCACCCGCGGACCGGCGGCGCTGCCCTTGGTGCTGTACGACAGGAACGCCACGACGGGCTGGTCCCCCACGATGCGACGCCGGTCCCGCGAGGCCGCCAGCGCGATGTCGGCCAGCTGCTCGGGGCTCGGCTCCGGTACGACCGAACAGTCGGTGAAGGTGAGCACCCGGTCCCCCTTCACCATATAGAAAGCGCCGCTCAGGGTCGCGATGCCCGGGGCCGTGCCCACCGCGAGCAGGGCGGCCCGGATCAGCTCGGCCGACGTGTGGGCCGCGCCCCCCACCATGACGTCGGCCGCTCCCACGCCGACCAGACTCGCGCCGAAGGTGAGCGGATGGCGCAGCGCCTCGCGGGCCGCGCCGTCGGTGGGGAACTTGTCGGGCCGCCGCGTCCGCAGGTGCCGGATGCAGGCGGCGAGGCGGGGGTCGTCGCCGACCGCCCCGAGGACCTCAACTTGCGCGAGCCCCTCGGAGCGCAACCGGTCGGCCGCGGTCCGCACGCGCGCATCGTCGCCCTCGGGGAGTACGACGCGCCGGGCCGCGCGCCGCGCCCGCTCGTGGACGCGCGCGCGGAAGGTCACCGGCCGAGTTTCTTGCGGAGCGCCGCCTGGACCACCGGGTGGACCAGCCCCGAGACGTCTCCGCCGAAGCGCGCCACTTCGCGCACCAGGCTGGAGCTCAGGTACGTGAGGTCGAAGGCCGGGACGAGGAAGATGGTCTCGAGCTTGGGCGCGAGATGGCGGTTCATGAGGGCCATCTGGAATTCGTACTCGAAATCGCTGACGGCGCGTAGTCCCCGCACGATGACCGTCGCCCCGATCTTGCGGGCGAAGTCGACGAGCAGGCCGTCGAAGGACTGCACGTCGACTTTAGGGTCCTGCACCGTCTCGCGGATCAACGCCACGCGCTCGTCGAGGCTGAACAGCGGCTGTTTGCCCACGTTCACGGCGACCGCCACCACCAGCTTGTCCAGGAACCCGAGCGAGCGGTGGATCAGGTCCTCGTGCCCCTTGGTGAGGGGATCGAACGAGCCGGGGTAAACGCCGGTGCGCGTCACGGGGCGTACAGGAAGGTGACGGCGGTCTCACCGTAGCGGCGCGTATCGTCGCCCGGGATCGCGGTGTCGGCGGGGTGCTCGATCGTGAGCACGCGGGCGAACGGCACGATCCGGAACATCGCCACGAGGCGCTTGGCTTGCTCGCTGGCGTACGGGGGATCGGCGAAGGCGACGTCGTACTGTCCCGGCTGCAGCTGCTCGACGAACTTCATCGCGTCCACGCGATGGATCGTGGTCCGCTCATCGACCTTCAGCGTCTTGATGTTGGCGCGCAGGGCGCTGAGCGCGTCGCGGTGCATTTCCACGAACTCGGCCGTCACCGCGCCGCGCGACAGCGCCTCGAGCCCCAAGGCCCCCGAGCCGGCGTAGAGATCGAGCACGCGGGCGCCACGCACCGAGCGCTGCAGGATGTTGAACCACGCCTCCCGCACGCGGTTCCCCGTCGGCCGGGTCTTGGTGCCGGCCGGCGTCTTCAATCGCCGGTTCTTGAACTCCCCCGCGATGATTTGAATCATCCCCGACCCTTCCCCTCCCACCCCAATGCGGAATGGGGAATGCGGAATGCGGAATAACACGGTGAGGTCGTACGCATCGCGACGCTCCCCTGGAAACTCCGCATTCCGCACTCCGCATTCCGCATCGTCGTCCACTCCGCGTTTTCATTAGCTGCTGGGTGCCAGCGTGGCCACCCGCGCTTGGAGTGTGGACCGGCCCTGCCACTCGTCCAGCTCCAGCCGGAAGGCCACGTCGAGCGGCTGGCGCAGCCAGTCCTCCGGCACCTGGTCGGCCCACTGGAATCCGATGGCCGGCAGGATCCCCGAGCCGTCGTCCAGCGTAAAGCGCAAGTGGTTCGCGCCGACGCGTCGCGACCCCACGGCGCGCGCGCCCCGCACCCCGAACACCGGCGCCGGGTTGCCGGGCCCACACGGCTCGAGGTGGCGCATCAGGCGCTCCAGTTCCTCGCTCACGAGCCCCAAGGGCAGCTCCAGGTCCACGCGCTGGTGCGGCACCAGGTCGTCGGGGCCAAGAAGCTCGCCGGCGACGCCCAGAAATGCAACACGGAACTCCTCGTAGCGATCCCGGCGGATGGTGAGTCCCGCCGCCATCGTGTGCCCGCCGTACTTCTCCAGCGTATGGCCGACGCGGTGCAGGGCGTCGTGCAGATCGAAGCCCACGATGCTGCGGCCCGACCCCCGGCCCAGCTCCCCCCCCGCGTCCGCGTCCCAGCCGATGAGGAAGGTCGGCCGCCCGAAGCGCTCGACCAACCGCGACGCCACGATGCCGATGACGCCGGGGTGCCAGTCGTCGGCGGCGAGCACCAGGGCCCGGTCCTCGGCGTGCAGCGTGCGGCCGGCCAGCTCGATCGCCTCGTCGAGGATGCGCTGGTCCAGGGCCTGGCGGCGGGCGTTCAGCGTCTCGAGCTCGCGCGCCACCCGGGCCGCTTCGTCGGGGTCGTCGGTCAGCAGCAGGCGCAGACCGTCGTTCGCGTCGCCGATGCGTCCGGCGGCGTTGAGCCGCGGGGCGAGAATGAATCCCACGTGCCCCGCCCGCAGCGGCTTCCCCGCGAGGCCCGCCGCCTCGACCAGAGCGCGGAGGCCGGCCCAGCGCGAGTCGGCGAGCATCTTGAGCCCGTGACGGACCAGGATGCGGTTCTCCCCCGTGAGCGGCACGACGTCGGCGACGGTGGCGAGCGCGACGTAATCGAGAAAGTGGAGCGGCAGGTTCTCCGACAGCGCAAGGGCCTGAACCAGCGCCTGGGCGAGCTTGAACGCGACGCCGGCCCCGCACAGGTCCTTGTCGGTGGATGGGCAATCGGGGCGGCGCGGGTCCAGGACCGCGCTCGCCGGCGGCAGCTCGTCGCCGGGAAGGTGGTGATCGGTGACGATCACGTCGATGCCCGCCGCCCGTGCGGCGCGGACGGCCGCGACGGCGGTGATGCCGCAGTCGCACGTGATGATGAGGCGAGCGCCCAGCCGCTGGGCGGCGGCGAGCCCGGCGGGCCCGAAGTCGTAGCCATCCCGGAGACGGTGGGGGACGAACGCCTGCACCGTGGCTCCGGCGGCGCGCAGTACGCGCGTCAGCATCGCCGCGGCGCATTGGCCGTCGACATCGTAGTCGCCGTGCACAAGGATCGGGTGGCCGGCGCGCACCGCGCGCGTCACGAGATCCAGCGCGACCCGCATGTCTGCCCACGCCAGGCCGTCACTCAAGCCGGCCAGCTCAGGCCGCAGGAACGCCTTGGCGGTCGCGGGCGCGGCGTAGCCGCGCTGCACCAGCAGTGTCGCGAGCGGCAGGGGGATGTGCAGCTCCGCGGCCAGCGCTTGCGTCGCGTCGGGATCGGTCGGCGCGGCGATGGCCCAGCGCGCGGGGATCATTCCGCCGCGTACAGCAGCACGCCGCAGGCCTCGCAGCCTTCGATGGAGGCTCCACGCTGGATGAGGACGCGTCGTTGGGTGGGGACCGCCGTGAAACAGTGCCCGCAGGCGTCGCCGTGCAGCGCGTACAGCGCCAGCGGCGCCTTGCCGCGGCGGATGCGCTCGTAGCGGCCGAGCAGACCGCCGTTGACGTGCCGCGTCGCGGCATCGCGCTCGGCCACGGCCCGCTCGCGCTGGGCAGCCAGCTCCTCGCGCCGCCCCGCGAGCGCTTCGCGCTGCGCGGCCTGGCCCTCGCGCACCTTGGCGAGCGCCTGCTCGACCTCGAGCACTTTGAGCTCGGCCTCCGTCACCAAGTCGCCCGAGCGCAGGAACTCGGCTTCCTCCTTCGCCAACACCGAGCGCGCGAGGTCGAGCTCGGCCATCAGCGTAGAGGCTTCCTTGGCCCCGCGCACCCATTCGAGACGCTGTCGTCGCTGCTCCTGCATCGTCCGGTAGCTGGCGATCTTGCCTTCGAGCTCGCCGCGGCGGCGCCCGGCCTCGCCGACGCCGCGCCGCGCCGCCTCGAGGACCCGCTCGGCGGCGGCCAGCGCCTCATCGAGGGTGCGTTGCTCGGGCTCGAGGCCCTGGAGGGCCTCGTCCACGGCCGCCACCGCCTGATCCTTCTCCTGCAACGCCAGCAACGCTTCAAGATCCGGGTGCACCACTCCTCCTCTTTGCGACCTTGTATCGGGGGAACTTCACGCGCAGCGCGTCGAAGACGCGCCGCTTCTCGGCGACCAGCGCCGCCTGCTCGTCCGGCGCCGCGACGGTGAGCTGGCGGTCCAGCTCGTCGATCACCCGCTCCAGCTTGCGCGCCTCCAGCCAGTTCAGCGCCCGCTCGAACAGCGCGTCGGGTTCGTTGCCGGCCAGCCCCTCCGCCTTGAGCTCCTCGTACGCCCGCGCGGCGGTCTCGTCGAGCCGATCCGGAGCGTCCGCCCGGGCGGCTTCGAACACGGCGCGATAGGCCGGAAACTCGAATTCCTCGGCGTCCACCGCCTCGAGCACCTTCGCCCGCCAGGGGTCGCCCTCGAGCAGCAGGAGCAGGAGCGCTTTCTCGGCGCTGGTCGGAAGCGAGGGATGAGGGATGGGGGAAGGGGGATGGGTGGGGACCCTTCCCGCATCCCCCATCCCCCCTCCCCCAACCCCGATCTCTCTCTCCAAAACGTCTCTCCGCACGCTTGCGACCTCGGCCGCACGCGACAGATACAACTCGCGGGTGATCGGGTCGGCGGCGGCGCGGATGGTGGGGAGCAGCCGGTCGAGCGCGCGCCGCCGGCCGGGGAGCGAGCCGAAGACGCCGCGCCGCTCGAGGATCTGGATCTTCCGCTCGAAGACGTCGACCGCGTCCTTGAGCGTCTGCTCGAGCGCGGCACCGCCGTGTCGCTGCACCAGCGTGTCGGGGTCTTCGCCCTCGCGCAGTGTCGCCACGCTGACCCGCAGCCCGTGGCGCAGCAGCTCGTCGCCGGCGCGGAAGGAGGCGCGCAGGCCGGCTTCGTCGGAGTCGTACAGCAAGATCACGTGGGCCGTGTAGCGGCCCAGCAGCACGCCCTGGTCGGCGCTCAATCCGGTGCCGAGCGGGGCCGCGACCTCTTCGATCCCCGCCAGCGCCAGCCGCAGCACGTCGAAATACCCTTCGACGAGGATGGCGCGCTCCGCTTTGCGCATCGCGTGCTTCGCCACATCGAGGTGATAGAGCAGCTTGCCCTTGTGGAAGATCGGCGTGTCCGGCGAATTCAAGTACTTGGGCTCCCCTTCCCCGAGAATCCGACCGCCGAAGCCCACGACGCGGCCGCGCAGGTCGTGAATCGGGAACAGGAGCCGGCCCCGGAACCGGGGCACCACGCTCCCGTCCTCCTCCTTCTTGCGTGTCAGGCCCGCTTCGAGCAACACCTCGTCCCCCACGCCCAATCCTTTCATTGCATCGAGGAATGCGGTGCCGCGGGGGGCGTAGCCCAGACCGAACAAGTCGGCGCCTGCGACGTCGACGTGGCGGCCCTGGAGATAGCCACGCGCGATCTCGGCTTCGGGATGCTCGCGCAACTGGCGGGCGAACCAGTCCTGGGCGACAGCCACGGCCGAGAACAGGGGCTCGCGGGGGTCAGGGCCGCTGGGGCCGCGCTCGGGGATCGTGATGCCGACGCGCCGGGCCACTTCGCGCACGGCGGTCGGGTAGTCCATCCCCAGGCGTTTCATATAGAAGGTGAAGACGTCGCCCGCCTCGTGGCAGACGAAGCAGTAGAACATTCCCTTCTTGGGGATCACGGCGAAATTGCGGTGCGTGCCGCCGTGGAACGGGCAGGGGCCGCGGAAGTCGCTGCCGGCCCGCTTGAGCTCGACGTGTTCGCCGATGATGGCGACGAGATCGGCGGCTTCGCGCACCTGCTCGATGACGTCGTCGGGAATTGTCATGCGTCGGACCGTCGGACGGTCGGGCTGTCTGACGGTTGGACGTTTGCGGAGTCGACTATCAGGCGAACCGAGCCGACTTGCACAACGAGCTCACCGTCATCCCGTATTTCGAGAACCGTTCCCACTGCATTCGTGCCCGTTCGGACCCTGTCCCCAACCTTGTACGCCTTCGGTCCGACAGTCCGACTGTCCGACAGGCCGACCTCTTTCGTTTTTTCGATCGCTTCCTCCACCATGCGCCGCGCCTGCTTGGCCGTCGCTTCGTCGACCGCCGCCCGGGCCTGGCCGAGCGCGGCCTCGACCGTCTTGCGCGCCTCGAGGAGGTAGGCCCGCGCCCGCTCGCGCGCCTCCTTGTCCAGCGCGCGCTCACGGGCGAGCAGAGCCCGCTCGCGCTCGTTCACGTCCGCGAGACGGCTCTCCAGCTCCGCCGCGCGTTCCCGGGCCGCGACCTCGGCGGCATCCAGCGCGATGGCGCGCGCTTCCTGCTCGTGCGCCCGCCCTTCGACCGCGGCGAGCAGCACGTCGAGGGCGCGCTCGGCGTCGGGCACCGCCCCTTCCGCTTCACGCAGCACGTCGGCTGGCACGCCGAGGCGCCGGGCGATCGCCAGGCCGTAGGAGCGGCCGGGCACGCCCTTGAGCAGCCGGTAGGTCGGCGTGAGGGTCTCGGCGTCGAACTGCAGCGACGCGTTCACGATGCCGACGGTTTCCGCCCCCAACTTCTTCAGCGCCCCCAGGTGTGTCGTCGCGAGCGTGACGGCGTGGCGACGGGTCAGCGCCTGGAGCGTCGCGGCCGCGAGCGCGGCGCCTTCCGCCGGGTCGGTGCCGCTGCCGATCTCGTCGAGGAGCACGAGGCTCGCGGGGCCGGCGTGCTCCAGGATGTCGCGGACCGCCGCGACGTGCGCCGAGAACGTGGAGAGGCTCGCGGCGATGGACTGGCGGTCGCCGATATCCGCGAACACTTCGTGGAACACCGGCAGGCGCGACTGTGGCCCGATCGGTGGAATGACGCCGCTCTGCGCCAGCAAACAGGCGAGGCCCACCGCCTTGATGAGCACGGTCTTGCCGCCCGTGTTGGGGCCGGAGACGAGGACGGTCCACTCGTCGGGGGCGAGCTCCAGGTCGAACGGCACGACGACCACGTCTCCGCCTTCCAGCAACGGGTGACGGCCCGCGCGGATCTCGAGCGGCCCCGCGCCGACCGTGGGGGCGAAGCCGTTCACCTCCACGGCGTAGCGCGCCCGGGCGCAGAGGTCGTCGAAGGCGACGCACATCTCCCACGCGGCAGCGAGGCGTTCGCGATGCGGCCGCAGCAGGTCGGTGAGCTCGCGCAGCACGCGCTGCACCTCGCGCTGCTCGGCCGCTTCGAGATCGCGCAGCTCGTTGCCCAGCTCGATGACCTCGGGCGGCTCGACGAACATCGTCGCCCGGCTCGCCGAGGCGTCGTGGACGATGCCGCCGACGCGCGCGCGCGAGGTGGCGCGCACGGGGATGACGTAGCGGTTGTTGCGGACGGTCACGGTGGCGTCGGCGACGGTGTCCTGCGGGTCGAGGCCGTGCAGCAGCGCTTCGAGCCGTGCGACGAGACGCTGGCGCGTCTCGCGCACGGCCTTGCGAGCCCTGGCGAGGTCGCGCGACGCGCCGTCGAGGACTTCGCCGTCCGGCGCGATCGACGCCGCGAGCCGCGCGTCCACCTCCTTGGGCGGCGGGTCGACCCGCAGGGCGGCGGTGCGCGGGGCGTCCTTCGCCAGACGCCCCAGCTCGGCCGCCGTGTGTCGCGACGCGACCAGCGCCGCCGCCACCAGCGCCAGGGTCGGCCCGTCGAGGGCGCTGCCGGGGACGGCGAGGAGGTCGAGGGCGGGAGCGATGTCGGGAACGGGTTCAGCGCGGATGGAGTCGTCGGTGATGAGGAGGCTCTGGAGCTCGGCGACCTGCGCGAGGGCGGCGCGGATGGCGTCCGCGTCGCTGCCGGGGCGCCGCGCTCTGATCCGCGCGGCGCCCAGGGGGCCGACGGCGAGCGCCGCGACCCGCTCCAGCGCGGCGGGAAACTCCAACGTCTCCAGGACGGAGGGCGCGATCCCGCCCACCTCGCTCATACGGTCGCCGCCAACTCCTCGCGGGCGATCTGATTGACGACCTTGCCGTCCGCCCGCCCTTTGAATTTCGGCATCACCTGCCCCATCACCTGGCCCAAATCCTTCGCCCCGCCGGCGATCGCGTCGCGCACCGCGGCGCGGATGTCCTCCGGCGCCGCCTCGGCGGGGAGGAACTCTTCGATCATCCGGACTTCCGCCGCCTCTTTGGCCTCCAGGTCCTTGCGCCCGCCCTTGGCGTACATCTCGATCGCCTCGCGGCGCCGCTTGATCCCCCGGCGCAGGACCTCGACGGCCTCAGGGTCGGAAACGGGGCGCTGGAGCTCGATGTCGCGGTTCTGGAGGTCGGCGAGGATCGTCGAAAGGAGCAGCGTGCGGGCCTGATGTCGGTTCTTCCGGGCCTCGTTCATGGCCACGCGCAGCCGGTCGGACAGGCTCGGCAAGTGGCTCAGTAGGCTCGGGTGCGGCGGCCTTTGCGTCGCGCCGCATTCACCTTGCGCTTGCGGCGTTCGCTGGGCTTCTCGTAGTGGCGATGCTTACGCAGGTCGGACAGAATCCCCGCTTTCTCGCACTTCTTCTTGAAGCGCCTCAGCGCCCGTTCGAAACTTTCGTCATCGTGAATGATGACTTCCGGCATTCCCCGTCACCTCTGTCCCGGCCCCGTGGGCCCATTAAGTGGGAAAGACGCAAAAAGTTAACGCTCTCTCCACCATGAGGGGAGGGGGGAAGCCGGTGAAGATCACCCCGGCGGCCACGTCATCGGTCGGCCACCCAACAAATGGAGGTGCAAATGGAAGACCGTCTGCCCTCCGTCGGGGTTGGTGTTGAACACCACGCGATAGCCGCGCTCGCCGATTCCCGTTTCCTGCGCCAGGTCGCGGGCAAACGCCAGCAGCTCGCCGAGCAGCGCCGCATCCTTCGCCTGATTCAGCGACGCCACATGGTGGGTGGGGATTACCAACAAATGCGTCGGGGCCTGGGGGTTGATGTCTCTGAAGGCGACGAACCGTCCGTCGCGCTTGACGATGGCGGCGGGGATCTCACCCGCCGCGATCTTGCAGAAGACGCAGTCGCTCATGTCATAGCCCCAGGGCGCCTTTGACCTGCTTCCAGAAAACCTTGGCCGCGTCTTCCGAGGGCGGCTCCCCCTCGTGCTCCGCGAGTTGTTTGAACAGCCGCTCCTGCTCCGGCGTGAGCTTGCCGGGCGTCCAGACGTGCACGCGCACGTGCAGGTCGCCGCGGCCGGCCTCGCCGACCCGCGGCAGCCCCTTGCCGCGGATGCGGTACACCGTCCCGGCCTGCGTCCCCCTCTGGACGCGCAGCGTCGTGGGCCCGTACGGGGTCGGAACTTCCAGCTCGGCGCCGAGGGCGGCCTGGCTGAATGAAACCGGGAGATCCACCACGAGGTCGTCGCCGTGGCGCTCGAAGCGCGGGTCCTCGGCGATTTCCAGGACGGCGACGAGGTCGCCGCGGGGGCCGTTGCGTGGACCCGGGACGCCTTGCCCGCGCATCGTGAGGTAGTGGTGGTCCGCGACCCCCGCCGGCACATCGATGCTCAGGGTCTTTTCCGCCTTGACGCGCCCGTCCCCACGGCACGCCGGACATGGCTCCGCCACCACGGTGCCTTCTCCCGCGCACGTGGGACATGGGGACACGGTGAGGAGCTGGCCGAACAGCGACTGCACCTGGCGGCGCACCTCCCCGCTGCCCCCGCAGGTGCCGCAGGTCTTCGCCTTCGTGCCCGGTTTGGCGCCGCTGCCGCCGCACGTGGCGCAGGGCTCGAGCGTCTTGAGGCGGACCGACTTCGTCGTGCCGGTCGCGACCTCGTCCAGCGTGAGGCGCAGGGTGACCTTCAGGTCCGGTCCGCGACGCTGCTCCCGCTGCGTGCGCTCGCCGCCCCCAAACAGCGCGTCGAAGCCGCCCAGGTTCCCGAAATCGCGCATGAAGACACTGAGCGCTTCGGAGAGATCGAAGTGCGAGAAGCCGGACGCCCCGCCGCCGCGCAGGCCCGCCTCGCCGTAGCGGTCGTAGGCCGCGCGCTTGTCGGGGTCGCGCAGCACCTCGTACGCCTCGGTGATCTGTTTGAACTTCTCCTCGGCGGCCTTGTCCCCGCCGTTGCGGTCGGGGTGGTACTCCATCGCCAGACGGCGATAGGCCTTCTTGATGTCGGCCTCGGAGGCCTCGCGGGGCACCCCCAGCAGCGCGTAATAGTCGCCCCCGGTCGCACGACTCATTCCAGCAGCTCCCCGAGCAGGCGGCTGGTGTGGTCGACGAGCGCGACGATCTTGTCGTAGGGCATCCGCGTCGGCCCAAGCACGCCGATGACGCCCGCGAACGGCCCCGAGCGGTACGGCGCCGTCACCAGCGTGAAGGGCGCGAGCTGCGGGCTCTGGTGCTCCCCGCCGATCGTCACCGTCAGACCGGCGCCGAGCCGTTCGGCGAGCGCCTGGCGCAGCAAGTCGCGCCGCTCGGTGACCTCGAGCAACCCCTGCAGACGCTCCGTCGTGGCAAACTCCGGCTGCCCCGCGAGCCGCTGCGTCCCCGACAGCACCACGCCGCTGCCGTGCGGCTCCGCGGCCGACGGCATGTCGAACAACTCTCCGGCCTCCTGGATGAAGATGTTGATCAGCTCGCCGGCGCCCGTGGCGGGCGCCGCGTCGCGCAGCCGGTCGGCGAGCGTGGCGCGGATCTCCCGCAACGTCAGGCCGGCGAGCCGCTCGTTCAGCACCACGGCCACCTGGGCCACCGCATCCGCCGCCAGGCGCTCCGGGATCTCGACGAAGATCGTGCGCATCACGCCGCTCTTCAGCGTGAGCACGAGGAGCAGCCGCTCCGAGGAGACCTGGATCAGCTCGAGCCGCTCCAGCACCGCGTTCTCGAGCGACGGCCCGACGGCGACGCCCAGCTCCCGGGTGAGGACGCCCAACACCTGGGCGGCCCGGTACAGCAGTTGATCCACCGCCGAGCGTTCGCCGGACAGCTCCTCGCGGATCTGGTCGGCCTGCGTGCGGGTGATCGCGCTGGGATGCATGAGCGAGTCCACGTACACGCGGTAGGCGATGTCGGTCGGAATGCGGCCGGCGGAGGTGTGGGGGTGATACAGATACCCCTTCTCCTCCAGGTCGCTCATGGTGTTGCGGATCGTCGCCGGGGAGAGGCCGAGCCCGAGGCGCTTGGCGACGGTCCGACTGGCGGCCGGCTCGGCCGTCTGGACGTACGCGTCGATGACTGCCTCGAGCACCTGCCGCTCCCGCTCCGACAGCGGTGTGCTCATATCAGCTCAACCTCTTTCCCGCGAGCAATTTAGGAACTCGCAGGTGAGAGGGTCAAGTCACGCACCAGCGCATCGAGCCGCAGCCAGCCCTCGGGGGTGCACCGCACCCTGCCCTCCACCACCTCCGCCCAGCCCGACCGCACCCAGTCGGACTGTCGGACCGTCGGACAGTCGGACTGTGAAATCCCTTCAGCGGTCCGCAGCCCGAGGTAAATCCGCTCGAGCTCCCGCTGCTCGTCCGTGAGCACCTCCTCCGCTTCGACGGGCGAGCGGCCGGCGGCGACGGCGCGCCGGTAGGCCTCCCACGCGGACAGGTTCCAGAAGCGCGAGCGGCCGTCGAAGGAGTGCGCCGCCGGACCCAGGCCGCGATACGGGCGGCCCGACCAGTAGGCGGAGTTATGCCGCGACCGCGCGCCGTCCCGGGCGGCGTTCGAGACCTCGTAGAAGACGAACCCGGCCGCGCCGAGCCGCTCGTGGGCGAGGAGGTACTCCTCGGCGTAGCGGTCGTCGTCGGGCGCCGACGCCGCGCCGCGCGAGACCCAGCGGGCGAGCGGGGTGCGGGCTTCGACGGTGAGCCCGTACAGCGACAGGTGCGCGGGCGCGAGCCGGATCGCCGCATCGAGATCGCGCCGCCAGTCCCGCCCCAGCTCCGCCGGGAGCGCGAAGATCAGGTCCAGCGACACGTTGTCGAACCCCGCCGCGCGCAGCGTGCTTACCGCGGCGCCGATGCGCGCCGCGTCGTGCGGGCGGTGCATCCAGCGCAGCACCCGGTCGTCGAAGGACTGGGCGCCGAGGGAGATGCGGTTCACGCCGGCGTGGCGCCAGGCGGTCGCCGACTCTTGCGTGACATCCTCGGGGTTCGCCTCGAGAGTCATCTCAAGGTCATCCGGGCTTCGATCTCCATTTGCCCCGGGGCGTGGCCCCGGGGTCAGCCCACCCGAAATGGCCTCATCGATCAGCGCTCCGATCGCGGGCGGCGGCAGCAGCGACGGGGTGCCGCCGCCGAAGTAGATGGTGGAGAGATCGGGACCCCAGGAGCCCCGGGGCAT
>Ga0209806_1000159_pt1 | contig 41098 bp, 45 predicted proteins | sample GraSoiAngelo_152_FD_186166 | JGI IMG/M metagenome (GOLD analysis project Ga0209806, IMG submission 186166) | Grasslands soil microbial communities from the Angelo Coastal Reserve, California, USA - 14_1009_12_30cm (SPAdes) (version 2) | ecosystem: Environmental > Terrestrial > Soil > Grasslands ... | reverse complement strand
CCACTTCGTCGAGTATTTCGACGGGACGCCGCGGGGGCCGAATGGCGAGCAACTGCGCCGCCACGGGGATTCGGTCGAACGGCTCGGAGGCGGGTTCTTCCGACACCGGGGACGCATCGACGACATGATCAATCTGAACGGGGTCAAGACGAGCGCGGAGGAAATTCGAAGCGTCCTCGCAAACGACCTCGTCTCCGACTCGAAACCCATCTCCGTGCTGGCCGAAGGCTCGGACCAACATCGCCTCGTCGTGTACGCGGTTCCGCGCGACCCAAAGCTCCTCGCATCTCCGGGTCTCGCCGAACGACTGCGGGTGGACTTCGAGCGGGACATCAAGGCGCGGTTGAACCCGCTCCTCGCGCATGTCTCCGAGGTGATCCTCGTCCCGGAGCTCCCTCAGGCGGGACCGGGGAAGACGAAGACGATTCGCGAGCTCCGTCGAGACTACGAGGCGCGTCGGACCCGGTCCTGAAGCGGAACAACCGGGCTACTCGGCCGCCTCGATAGGAGCTGCGGCCTCGCGACCGGCGGGCCGCGGGCGCAAGGGTGTTTCGAGGACCCGATTGATCGTCACCTGGGCAATCGTCGCGTAGTACTTCGACACATGCTCCATGGGCCGGAGGACCAGACCAAGTGCGTTCGAGGACGACGCTCTTTTCGGTTCTCGGTGGTCGTTGCCGACCGAAACCGCCAGCTGATGGAGGTCTCGCACCAAGGCCAACTGAAGATCGAGCGCCTCGTTCGCCTTCTCGAGATCGGATGCGAAGAACGACGTCATCGTGAGTTCGATGATCTTCTCGAGCCGGGCCTTCAATCCGGCCACTGTCTTCGCGAATTCGCGGGATGGAGGGCGTCCCGACCGCAGCAGGGGACCGATCTCCGTCGCCAGCTCCTCCCAGAGGTCGCCGATGTTCTCGAGCGTCACGGACGCGACCCGGTTGCCGAGCAGATGCCGGGGTTCGGTGACGCCGATCTTCGCCGCCACAGTCCGGTTCTGTGCGGCCAGGAGCAGCTGCCGGACGACGAGCCAGTATAGGCGATCCACCTCCACCTCCATCCGCGCGACCTCTTCGATGCGGCCGACGGCCTCGCCGGCCAAGACGCCGAGGGCAAGTTTCTCCATCCGCGAGGTGAGGTAATGGAGCCGCCGAAGGAGGCCGTCGATCGGGAATCGGGTCGGCTCCACGAAATTCTCGATCGTCACGAACCGCGGGCCCTGGTTGACGATCGTCAATCCCGTGAGCCCGCGGACGGCCTCGTGGATCTCTTGAAGCTGAGCCGGAGAGAGCTCATCCCGGCTGCGGACCTTGATCGTGTTGCAACCGACGATGTAGTCGCCGGTGATGAGCCGCGTCAACGTCTCGGCACCGGTCCAGTCGTCGGCGTCAATGGTCGCCTCCGCCGCAGTGGGATACTCTTCAAACGGCCCGACCCGGACTCGCAAGGTGCCGTCGTCCTCGATCGACAAGTTCACGACGGACCCGGGGAGGATGCCGTTCGACTCGGCCCAAGCCTTCGGAAGCGAGACTCCGAGGCTCGAATACCCCAGTTTCTGGACCTTCCGGCTCTCGAGCTCCATGGAGGCAATATGTGTATGCCGGGGTAAATAAGTACTTCGTATGGACGATACGTATTTGCTCGATATTTGGCCGCTTCCGCACGGAGAGCTCCGAACGAAACGCAATCCGGACTCGGGCGACCGCCAGGAGCCTTCCTTCAGCCCAGGGTGAGACGGACGAACCCCACCACGACTCGAGGAAGCTTCCACACGCCCAAAAGGCTCATGAGTCCCGCCGAGATGCGAACGATGTCATGGACCAAGAGGTCGACGTGCTCGTCGTCGGAGCGGGGCCGACCGGCAGTACGGCCGCGAAGTACGCGGCCCAAGGGGGCGCCGACGTCCTCCTTATCGAGAAGCGCTCGGAAATCGGGACCCCGGTCCGATGCGGGGAGGGCGTCGCGAAGCGATGGCTGAAGGAAATCGGCCTCTCGCCGTCGAAGGAGTTCGTCTGCCACGAGGTCGACGGCGCCCGCGTGATCGCGCCCGATGGAAGCGCGTTGGTCGTGGACGAAACCCGGGCCGGGAACGAGTGCGGCTACGTCCTCGAGCGGGCCCTGTTCGACCGCTATCTCGCGAAGGAAGCCGCGAAGGCGGGGACCGAGATCCGGATCAAGACCAGTGCGGTGGGGCTGCTACGGGAGGACGGTCGAGTCGTCGGCGCCCGGTGCGAGCATATGGCCGAGACGTTCGACGTGCGCGCGCCGATCGTGATCGGCGCGGACGGGTTCGAGAGCCAGGTCGGTCGCTGGGCCGGACTCGAGACACACCTCCGGACGAGGGACATCGATGCCTGCTTGCAGTACACCTTGGTAGGCGTCGACGGCGATCCGCGGTACAACGACATCTACCTCGGCAGCTGCGCGCCCGGCGGGTACGCCTGGGTGTTCTGGAAGGGCGCCGACGTCGCGAACGTCGGGATCGGGGTGAATCTCTCGAAGATCCACGATCGCGCGGACGCCAAACGGTACCTCGACTCCCTGATCGCGCGGACGCCGAGCTTGGCCCGCGGCGAGGTCGTCGAGGAGGTCGCGGGCGCGGTGAGCGTCTCGATGCCCTTGGAGAAGTCGATCGGCCCCGGCGTCCTGCTCGCGGGCGACGCGGCCCGCCTGATCGATCCCCTCACGGGTGGCGGCATCCTGAACGGCTGCCTGTCCGGCAAGTTCGCGGGGGAAGTCGCCGCGGATGCGGTCTCGGCGGGCGATGCCTCGGAGGAGGAACTTGCCGGCTACGAGAAGCGGTGGAGGGCGCGGCTCGAGGAGGAGCTGGCCCGGCACTACCTCGTCAAGGAACGATTGATCCGCCTCGATGACGCGACGATCAACCGGGCGATCCGCGCGATCAACGAGGCTCGCCTGGAGCGAGTGACCGCGGGCGCGGTGCTCGATGCCTTCCGGACCCACGACCCGGGCCTCTTGGCCATCTTCGAGGGGCTCCTCTAGCCGCCGTGTCTTCAGCCCTTCTCCAGGTCCTCGCCGCCCTCGAACACCTGCTGGACTTGGCTGTAGATCTCCTCGAAGCCGAACGTGATCTCCGAGGATACGGGGTGCACGCGGCGGTACACGCCGATCGACTCCATGCTCTTCAGGAACTCGACGTCCAGGAGGGTCTTCGGCGTCGCGCCGTCGGCGAAGAGCGCCTCGTATAGGGCGAAAGGATCGAGCGACCACTTGACGATCCGCTCGAGGTCCTCCTCGGGCAACATGTCGGACTTGCTGAGGACGTTGATGAACGGGAGTCCATGCCGGAACTGGACCGTCGCGCTGAAGAGGACCGAGGAAACGAATCCGGAGGCGGACCTGACCAGCGCGGGATCGTTCAGGTACACGAGCGCCGAGTCCTCCCGGCCGAAGGCGTCGATCAGGACCGGTCCTGAGGCGCGGAAGGTGAACAGTTCAATCTGCCCCGGCGTGTCGATGAGGACGTAGTTCGTCTGGAAGGTCTCGAGGACGTTCGCGAGTTCCTTCGCGTTCATCGCGATCATGTCGGCCGCGGCGACCTGCGCGCCATTCGGCCCGAGGTCTTGTTCCTCCATGACTTCCCTCAGGTCGACGTAATCCCGCACGTCGAGGTCCGGAGAATATTGCAACGCCTCGGCGCCCGGGTCGAGGTTCACCGTGACGCAGTCGAGGCCTTGCGAGTTCATCCAGAGCTGGAACGCGTACACCATCGTCGATTTGCCCGAGCCCGCGGTGCCGATGAAATACAGATTCCGTGCCATCGGTTGCCCGGCGTACGGGGTCGATGGAGATGAAGGTTCGCGGAGCGCACGGCGAAACGAACTCGACGTCACCGCGGTGACGCCACGGCCTCCGGTCCGTCAGCAAGGTTGATGGTCGGTAGCGGGTTGGTCCCTGCATGGCAACGGAGCGAAAGTTCACCCGGTTCGCCCCCGTCGATCGGCCGATGACGACGCGCGAGATCCCGGAGGGCGGGTTCTGCCTCTCGACGTTCCTCGTGATCGGCCGGACCGGCCGTCCGTCGCAGGTGCTGATGGGCCACCTGAATCCCTCCGGGCCGTGGGACCACATCGGGGCCCTCGACCAGGAACGGGCGGAGGTGAACAGCAAAGGGTGGATGCTTCCCGCCTCCCACATCATGGTCGGAGAATCGCCGGTCGCCGCCGCGGAACGGATCCTCAAAGAGCAGCTCGGCCTCCCGATGCTCGCCCTCAACGGCCCGCACGTCTTCTCCGAGGTCTACGGCGCCAAGAACCACTGGGACCTCGAGTTCGTGTTCCTCGGCGAGCGGGACCAGATCGCTCAGCATCCGGCGTGGTCCGAGCTCGCCTTCGTCGACGTGAGCGAGACGCCTCGAGACCAGGTCGCCCGCTACCATGAGGACATCCTGGCCCACGTCGGGCGATGGGACCCCGCAAGGGGCTAAGCTCGGCCACGCGTGGGTCCTTCCTCCTTCGTAGGCGAAACCGCCGACGTGAACCCGAGACTCCGCGGTTGCCCGATTCGCGGCTTCCTGAGGAACATGGTAGGTCCTGGTAACCTCTGCAATCCCGACCGACGTCAACGAATCCAGGCGCCACCACTCGCCCGGCACAGCCAACCTACGATTGAAGGGGCATTGGTCTACCCGATCCGGCGCCACGGCTCCTGGGATACGTCGAGAGGAGGCCGGTGAGGACAATCCCGTCCCAGATTGCAGGCAGGATCAAGTCGCTTGGAAGCCTGAGGGACAAGCTCGCTCCGCCAGGGTAGGTCATCGTCCATTCAATCGGGGGAGCAGTGAGGAAAGTCCACAACGAAAGCCCGAGCGATCCCGCCAGGGCGACCAAACCGAGTCGCCAGCCCCGCGATCCCCACGATTCGAAGGAGGCGACGCCGATCGCGGCCATGATCAGGGCGGCTCCAATCCCGGCGAACAGGATGGCCTCCACGAAAATATAGCTGAAGTAAAGGGCGAAAGTCAGCCACCCTTGGATTATGACGGAAATGATCAACGCCGTTGCGATGAGAAGGACCTCCAGCGGACCGGGCCGAGTCGACACGACGAGGACCTCCCGAGGGGGAGCCCTGGCGTTCGGTTGCTTCGCGGAGACCATACTGGACGGAACCACGGTGTTCAACGGACCGGTCTAGACAACAAACGTTCGATTGAAAAGGTTAGTGTTTGGGAGCGAACGGATGGCTTGTCTGGAGGCGACGGACCTGAATGGATTCGATTCAGCCGGTAGGCCGTTGCCCCACGCGTCGGTTATGGCTTGGTTCTCTCGGCATCGAGGAGCTGAAGGATCGAAGCCAGTCAGCGGGCCCCGGATTCCGTCATGTGCCCGTGTCCGGGTGCAGCCCCCCTCCACCGTTCTCGCGGACCTCAATCATGAGGTGGTTGGGCAGCGCTGAGCGTACCCATTTGTAGCTACATTCGGCTGGGCGTCGCCTTGCATGTCCCCCGGGCCCGATCCGTTATTTGCACGGCCGATTTCTTGGCCCAATCTTTTATAACTTGATGCGACGACGCGATTCCGTCACGTTCAGTCGAAGGGGATACACTATGCCAACCGAACAAGCACAGCCGTTCTTGGTCGACGCCGTCCGGGCGTCCGCCTCGAAGATGCAGGGGATGAAAGCGGCTCTCGACGCCCGAGCCAGGGAACTCGATGCCCTCAGGGCGCAGCTCGACTCGGAGCGGCAAGACTTGGAGAGGCGAGCGGCGCGGCAAGAGGCCGAACGTCAAGCCATCGAGGGGGAGAGAGAGGAGGTCCGGGCCGCCCGCGCGTCCGTGGACCAAGGCCTCGCCACGATTCGAGCCGACCGGGAGAATCTCTCGGCCGAACAGACACGATTCCAGGATGCGGCGAACGACTTGGCGGCACGCGAGAAGGCTCTGAGGGAGGCTGAAAACAACGTGGAACGCCTCGATCAGGAGATGATCGGAAGGATGCGAGAGGCCGACGCGAAGTTTCTGGCGATCGTGAATCGTGAGGAAGCGCTGGTCAAGCTCCAACAGGACTGGCTGGTTGCGTTTGAGACGCGGGAGCAGGAACTTCGGACGATCACCGAGCAGATGCACGCCCAGCACGAAGAGTCCGCGAAGCTGCACGAGTCCCTCGCCCACCTCGAGTCGGTTTTCAAAGACGAGACCGACCGGCTTGCGGCAAAGCGTCACGAACTCGCGGCCAGGGAGGCAAGCCTCCTCGAGGCGCAGCGGTACCTCGCCACGGTCATCGAGGCCGCGGACGTCGGGCCGCGGGAGGCCGAACGGCCGAGCCCGCCGCCGGCGGACGAACCTCCCGCGCCGACAGAGTCTCCCCCGCCTCCCATGCCGGTTGTCGCCCCGACGGGTCCTGAGCCCGTCGAGGCCGAACAGACACCCGAAGCCGAAGCGAGACCGGGCGTTACGAGAGCCGAGGCGATGGACCGATTGACCCGGGCCATCGAGGCTTGGAAGGGCGCCCGAGATAGCGGTCGGAGCGTGGGCGAGATGCGCAACACTCTGAAGCTTGCTAAGGACGCACTTCAAGCTGGCAAGTACGAAAACGCGATCCGACTCGCCACGGTGGTCCTCGATAACCTCCAGCCCGCGGTGATTGCGAGGTAGACCGGACCGGATCCGCCCCCCTGATCCTACTGTGGGGACTCGTAGCAACAATCGCCGTCGCGATCTTCGCCTATCGGCAGCATGTTCACCGCAGCCGGTTGACTAACGCGTGATATCGGACTCAAGCCCGCTGCGGGCGAGGCTGACGATCCCTCGGGTTCGATTCAAGCAGAGGCTGCGGGCCTGATCGGATTCGAACCCGGGGCCAAAGTTTCGGGAACAGGGCGACTATGGACGGGCATCCGGTAATCGAGACTCCGTGTCTCGCTCTTCGGCCGCTTTTTGGACTTTCACCGCTTCAGCGATGAGCCTCCGCACGATCGCGGACCGCGATGTGCGATGGAGTCGTGCCAACCGACTCAAGTTGGTCCATGTCGGGGCATCAAGAGTCAGTTGATGTGCATTTTGACGCTCACTCGCAGCACGTCGTACTCGACCTCGTCTCTTGGTCCGGGCCATTTCGTCACACGCTCCTCCATCGCCACGAAGGCCCTATAATACTCACCTATGGCCCCACGCTTCGTCCGTTGTGGCTTCTTGGTGTAGACCCACAATCGGTACTTAGACAGGTTCGGAATGCCCATCGATTTAGCCTGTCCGATGGGAACTCCGACCGGAGGTCTGTGAGGCCTAGCGGCCGCGCCTCCGGAACCATCTATCGTAGGTCCGGTGATCCACGATTTCGACGACAACGATGTACCGTTCGCCCCGATCGCGCACGACCGTGTAGAGGAGCCGCCAGAACGAGGGCAGGTCTTCCACGAACAGGTTCTCCAATCCATGCCGGTCCCTCAGGGCCTTCGGGATCCGGTCTCCTTTGACGACCTCGCCATGAAGGCAGTCCGCCAACAGAATTGGCTTGAGGGCACGGATCCTGCGCCCAATAGACGCGGAGTTCGGGTCCGAACTCGCCTGAAGTTCCTCGAGGGACTCCGTTGCCGAGGACGACAAGACGATGTCCTTGGCCCGCAGGCCCATTACAGCCTTGGCCCCTTGCGAATGGCCTCGAGGAGCTCCTGCGAGGCTTCCGGCACCCAGAGCAGGCCCTTGCTCCCCTCGGCGATCATACCTTGGTCACCGAGGAAGTTCACCGCGGCATTCAAACTCTGCCTGGTTGTGGAATGCCCCCAGTCTCCGAGGGCTGCGAGGAGTCGGTTGCGGCTCACAGGGCCGCCGGCCTTGCGCAGGGCGGCGAGCACGTACTCGATCGTCTCAAGTGTCGGGTTGGCGCCTGGTTTTGCAAATCTTGGCCGGGGAGCCTTCGCGACTTGAGCCATGGCACTCACTATACGCATGTATCTAGTATATGTATCCTTTCACCCCACGTGCGAACCAAATCTCCGGCCTTGACGGTCGATTCCGGCTCCCCGGGAGGCTACGGGCCTGAAGGGATTCGAACCCTTGACCTATCGGTGTCCCTCGGAAACCGCGCAACACGGGTGCAGGTATGACCGATAAGAGCCGATCGCTCTACCTAGCTAAGCTACAGGCCCGCGGGCGCGCCTATTAGCCGCCCTCAATTAAACGTTACGGACAGGCGCCCCATTCCAGCCAACCGGCCAGCTTTCCCACATCCACTTGGTAGACATCGAATCGGTAACACTCGTTCGGAGGCGGCTGGATTGTGAAGTAGTCTCCAGGATCCAGGAGGCCGTTCCCGTTTCCATCGGTGAAGTTGAGGGTCGCATTCCCCATCGCCAATCCCGGCTCCAGATAACCAATCTGAGCTTTGTTGACCTTGAACGAGGCGTTGAACTCCGTGAGCGCCAAGGAGGCGGTCGTGGTGTCGACGTACAGCCGCGTGCCACTGCTCGTGTCCAGGCGAAACTTTCCCCCCTCCTCCGGATTCACGACTTCCCTCGGAGACTGTTCTCGCAACCCCTGAGGGATGAACACGATGCCGAGGAGGACCATGAAGACGATTCCGGAGATCAAGGCGAAGCGCAGCAATTTCGTCGCCTGCGGCGGCGGGCTTCTCTTTCGTTTGAACTCGGCCGCGGGCCTCTTGGGCCGGGCGATCCGCATCCGCCTCACTCCACGTAAATCGCGGGACGTCCTGGGACGGCGCGGTCGGCCTTCTTCATGGGATCCCAGCGGCGTGGATCATCCGCCCGGAACACGTCGACCTTCGCCGCGAGCTCCTTGGTCAAGAAGTGGGCGTTCTCGCGGAACATGGCGAACTCGTCGACGGATCCGAACCGGTCCAACTCTTCGGGCCGCGCATGCCGCAGTTCCTCCGCGACTTGCTTCGCGTAGGACGCGGCCTCCTTCGCCAATGCCCGCATCCCGGGTTCGGCCAGGGCCTTCTCCATGAGGACGTTCATCGAGAGGCCGCCTCCGGCCGCGAGGCTGCGGGCGAGTTCGTGGACGCGAGCCTTCCATTCCGCCGCTACGTACAGGGCAATCCGTTTTGGAGTGAGCCGGGTCACCTTCAGGATTTCCCGGATGTCCGACAGGGTCGACTGCAGGAGCGCCTCGGCAGCTTCGGCCTGAGGATCGATCTCCTTCTCATTTACTTCCGGATACGCAGCATCGACGACGAGTCCCTTGCCGCCGATCCGATGCCAGATTTCCTCGGCGACGTGCGGCGCGAACGGAGCCAGGATCTTCGTCTGGACCTCGATGAACCGACGGAGGGAATCGGCGTGCGGCCGGTCCTCCGATCGACGCAAGTACCACGACCAGGCGGACTGCAGGTCGAAATACCCGTGCCGCAACGCGGCCTTGTAGGACATTTCCTCCATCGCGGCCCGCGTCGCCTTGACGGTGCGGTTGAGCACGCTCCGGAACCAGGCGTCGATTCCGTGCGTCTCACGGCGGGTCGAATGCTTCGCGGTCGCGAATCGCATCCAGTCCGCCAGGCGGACTTGGGCGGTCTCGGCGAAGTCCAGGTCCACGTTCGGATCGTCGAGCCCGTCGCCCGCGTTGGCGATCGTGAGCCGGATCACGTCCGCGGGCCAATCCCGCAACGCCTCGCGGATGTACCACACGTTCCCGCGGGATTTCGACATCTTCTTCCCCGCCATCCGCACCCATCCGTTCACGCCGTAGCCGCGAGGCCAATGCTCCCGCGGGAAGATCGCGGTGTGATTGAACAGGCAGAAGGCCATGTGATTCTGGACGAGATCCTTGCCGGTGTTCCGGAGGTCGATCGGATACCAGTAGGTGAACTCCTGATGTAGGGACTCAATCACCTTCGCCTCGACGCCGAGCCGGCTTGCGATAGACCGCGGGGCGCCTTTCCCGAAGAACACGTAATCGAAGAAGGCGTCATCGAGGCGGGACGCCCAAGGGACTTTTGAGCGCAAGTCGCCGCCCTGGAGTGCGTGGGCGATCGTGTAGTATGCGGGATAGATCGTCGAATCGCTGAGGCTCTCGATGACCCAGTTCGAGTCCCATGGCAGGATCGTCCCGAGGCCGCGGTGATGGGTGCACGGCCAGTCGCGGAGCCAGTCGATCACGTAGTCGAGCCACTTGCGAAGCGCCTCCGGATGGTGATCCATCGAGGCGATCGCCTCGTGGGCCTTCGCCTTCCATTTCGGGTCGCCGTACGCGAGGAACCATTGGTTGTCGACGACCTTCACGATCGCGCGGGTCGTGCAGCGGCAGACGACCTCGCCGCTCGGCTCCCACATCGAGTCGGCCTGGCCTTTCGACGTCAGCTCCTTGCGGATCTCGTCCTTTGCGACCTCGACCCGCATGCCCGCGTAGGGCCCGCAGTTCTCGTTCAACACGCCGCGGTAGAAGCCGGCCTTGTAGACCTCGGCCTTGGCCTGCTCGAGCTTCTCCCGGTCCCCCTGGCTCCGGATGCCGAGCCGCTCGACGATCTCGACGCCCGGCAAGGGACCCCATCCCTGCGTGCGGATGATCGGCACCGGCTTGATCGCCCGGATCCGCTCCGGTTCCAGATGGTACCGGGCCAGTGTCGCCTCGTCTCGTTGCAGGTCCCGGAGGGCAACGAAGTCGTCCGGCGCATCGGAAGGCACGCTCGTCACGAGGCCCGTGCCGCGGCCTTGGTCGATGAAGGAGCCGGGAAGGACCGGGATCGCGCGGTTGATCGCGGGCGCGACCGCGTCTTTGCCAATCAGGTCAGCCCCGCGCAGCGTCGACTCGACGACCACCGTCCGGCCCTGCTCGGAGAGCTTCTTCGCGGCGAGCTCGTTCAGGATCCATCGTTCCTCGCCGACCTTTGCGACGACGTAGTGGGCCTTCGGATCGGCCCAGAGGTTCGTCTGCCCGTAGACGGTCTCCGGCCGGATCGTCGCCGCGACGAGGAACCGGCCGTCCGCGAGGGGGAACTTGAGGAGCGTGTACTCCATCGGCACTTCGCCCTCCCCCTCGATCCGGTCGTGGTCCCCGATCGGGGCCTGGTCTTTCGGGCACCAGATCACCGGGTGCTTGTCGATCTTGACGAAGTCGCCGTCCTTGAGATGATGGAACTGCCAGCGGACGAACGCGTCGTAGGGCGGGTTGAGCGGCGTCGTGATGAAGGACCGCGTCCAGTCGACCGCGGCGCCGAGGCCCTTCAGGTCCTCCATCGTGGCCGCGGGGAAGACCTCGATCCAGTGCATCGGGTCCGCGAACTTCGGGATCTCGCGGTCCGGGATCCCCATCTTGCGCAGGATGTCCCACTGCTTCGGTTCCTTCTCGGCCACGCGCTTCGCGGCGCCGAGGATGGGGAGGCCCGTGCAATGGAACGCCTGCGGATGGAGGACGTTGTAGCCGAGCATCCGGCGGTACCGCGACTGGAACTCCGCCCGCAGGAACGAGGTCCCGAACCCGAGGTGCTGGAATCCATTCATGTACGGATAGGGGACGGTCGAGTACCATTTCGGGCGGGCCGGATCGGCCCTCGCGACGTACACGTGGGCCTTCTCCCAAGCCACCTGCCATTTCAGCGCGATGGCCTTCAGGTCGAGGCCCTTCGAACGTGCCTCGGCCTTGGCTCCCGGCCGACGGGACGCGTGGCGAGATGGAGCCCCCCGCGGCTTCCTCGTGGCACGCCGCGGGGCGGATGGCCGGCGGCGAACCGGTCGGCTATGAGCCCGTTTGGGTTTCGCCCGCCGACGCCTCTGCCGCAGCCGAGCGGGGCGGGTTCGGGCCTTTTTTCTCCGGGCCATACGCGGCGATAGGAGGGATTTGCGTAAAGCTTTTCGCGGGGCACAGGCGCCGTCCGCAACCCGGACTTCAGCCTCCCGAAAGGCGTCTTATATCTGGCATACCGGATGAAATTCCTTGAGGCTTGAAAACGCCTCGGTTTGGGAGACAATGGAGGGGTCGTGTCCTACGTCGTATGACATTTGACAAAACGTATATGTACTGTCCTCCAGGATACCACCGAAAGAGACACGCCCAACTGCGAGGTGGCGTATGACTATGTCATACCCATTTCCGCGGGCGAGGCGAGGCATCTGGGATGGACGAAAACGAGCGGATTACGCTTCGGCTCGAGAAAGAGAACCTCGAGTTGATCGATGCGTTCCTGAAGGGCAATACGGCCCACGGAAACCGCTCCCAGCTGGTCCGCGAGGCGGTCCAGGCGTATATCCAGGCGATCCGCGAGGGTGGCGATCGGATCTCGATCCGCGTCCCGCGGTACTACCTCGACCTCATCGACCGCCTCGTCGCCGAGGGCTACTTCCTCAGCCGGGAGCACGCCGTCGTGCGAAGCGTCGAGGACTGGTTCACGCGGGAGCGGGTGAAGGAGATCCAGGACCACAAGCAAGAGGTCGACAAGGTGACCGGCAAGGTGGTCGCGGTCTCGACCGGAGAAAAGGACGGAGTCATCCCGCCATGAAGCACGCGGGCGTGGCGGACGCCGGAAGGAAGTAACCTCCAAGGCAGGGAAGGGAAAAAGGAATGGGAACCCGACAGAAGGGATGGGATGCACTCCTCGCCTCGAGCGAACGGCCTTCCGGCCTCCTTCGACAAGTCGACGGATGAGATCGGAGGCCGGAATCGATGGTACCCAAGGACTTTGTGGACGAGGTCATCAGCAGCCTGTTCGAGGACGCCGTGGACCCGAAGATCTCGGTGGTCGGCGTCGGCGGAGCCGGCGGCAAGATGGTGAGCGCGCTCTACGATCGCGATATCAAGGGCGTCGAGACGATCGCTGTGAACACGGACCCCTCGGGGCTGTCGAAGGCGGAGTGCGATGTAAAGATCCTCCTCTCGCACCGCGAGGACGAGGACCGTATCGCCGCGGCGCGCGCTTCCGCCGAGGACCAGGAAGGCTCCCTTCGGACTTCTCTCTCGTCGGATATCGTGTTCATCGTCGCGGGCCTCGGAGGTGCCGCCGGGACCGGGGCGGCCCCGGTCGTCGCCCGCGCGGCGCGCGCGAATGGCGCCGTGACCGTCGGGATCGCGATCCTGCCGTTCGAGGCCGAGGGCCGGACCGAGGTCGCCCGGCAGGGCCTCGAGGCGTTCCGCGAGGAGGCGGACAGCGTCGTCGTCCTCGACAACAACTCGCTCGACCGCTTCGCCGACCAGGTCTCCTTCCACGAGGCGATGCAGGTCATCTCGTACATGGTCGTCACGATCGTCCAGGGCGTCGTCGAGCACTTGAGCCGATCCTACCTGTCGACGCTGACGGAAGAGATCGAGAACGCGGCCCGCGAGATCGAGGAGCAGAACAACCACGCGGTCCCGGTTGACGTGCAGCCGCCGGAGACCGTCCAGGCCTCCTGGGACCTGGGGCCCGTCGCCTTCGACGACCAAGGATTCATCGGCCTGCGGTAGGTGCCAATCAAAATATCCTCCCCCAACCAACGCCCACCCGCGAGGGCTTCGGGCGGCCCCGCCGAAGAGGCGGCGGATCGGCCCTCGCGACCTCTTTCTTTCCCTGAAGGGCAGACGACCGTCAAAGGATGACTTTTCGCAGTTCGTGACCCTCCGGAGAAAACCGGCGGGCCGCATGCCGTTTGGCCGAGTCACCTTGACGGTGTCCTCGGTCGATTCCTCGATAGTACAGACGCCGTCGATCCGGGAAGCTCAATCTTCATCGGACATTGTCTCCTTCCCAATGGCATGGTTTCCTACCATGAAGTAATCCCCGTGGAAACGAGCCCCGGCCCCCAGGCCGTCGACATTACCCGCGAGGTGCTCCACATCGTCGCGAAGAGCCAAGTCTCCGAAGGCCTCGCATGCATCTTCACGCCGAGCAGCACGAGCGCAATCGTCACGAACGAATTCGAGCCGGGCCTCATGACGGAGGACATCCCCGCCGCCCTCGAGCGACTCTTTCCGCAGGGCCTGACGTACGGCCACGAACGACGATGGCAGGATGGAAACGGACACAGCCATGTTCGCGCGACGTTCCTCGGGCCCAGCCTCACGATCCCGGTGATCGCCGGCGCGGCGGCGATGGGCACCTGGCAGCAGATCGTCTTCCTCGAGCTCGACAACAAACCGCGACGCCGAGAGGTCCTCGTCCAGATCGTCGGGGACGGAGCGAAACCAAGGGACTAATATCGGCCGACGAATCGCCGCGCGGATGGCCGAGGCGACGGCGGACGCGTCCGCGCGGATCGCGAGGATGTCCGTCTTCCAGCTCGCCTGGCCCGTCATGATCGCGAACATCCTCCAGACCCTGACGACGACGGTCGATGTCATCATGGTCGGATCTCTCGGGGCGGAAGCCCCCGCGGCCGTCGCCGCCGTCGGGTTCGGCGGCCAGTTCATCTTCCTTTTCTTCAGTGTCATGATCTCCGTGTCCGCCGGCACGATCGCCCTCGTGGCCCGCGCGATCGGCGCAAACCGCCTCGAGGAGGCGGACCACGTCCTGAAGGAGAGCCTCGTCCTCGGGGCCCTCCTGTCGAGCCCGCTGACGCTGTTCGGCCTCGTCTTCGCGGAGCCGATGCTCGCCGCCTTCGGCGCCGAGGCAGAGGTCGTGACCTTGGGCGGCGCGTACATCCGCATCATCTCCCTCGTCGTGTTCTTCCAGTTCATCGGCTTCCTCGGGAGCGCGGCCCTCCGCGGGGCAGGCGACACGGTCACGCCCCTGTGGATCGGCGTCCTCGTGAACATCGTGAACTTCGGGATCAACGTGAACCTGATTTTCGGGAATGCGTTCGTCCCCCGCCTCGGAGTCCCCGGGGCCGCGATCGGCACCTCAATCTCGTACGTCGTGGGCGCCCTCATCTTGCTGGCCATCCTGGTCCGAGGGAGGGGCCGGTTGAAACTCCACCTCTCCGGGCCCTGGGTGGACATGGAGACGGTGCGGCGGATCTTCCGCATCGGATGGCCCGCGGCCCTGGAGCAGATCCTCCTCCAGGTCGCGTTCCTCCTCTGGGTTGGCATGGTCGTCGTGTTCGGCACCGAGATCCTCGCGGCCCATCAGATCGGCCTCCGGATCCAGAGCTTCGCGTTCATGCCGGGCTTCGGTTTCGCGATCGCCGCGACGGCCCTCGTCGGGCAAAACCTCGGGGCGCGGGATGCCGTCGCCGCCGAGAGGAGCGGTTGGGAAGCCACGAAGTTCTCCGTGGCGGTGATGAGCGTCATTGCGATCGTCATCTTCCTCCTGGCCGAGCCGATCGCCCGCGGTTTCATCGGAGACCCGGTCGTCGTCAGTTGGAGCGTGACGTTCATCCGAATCCATGCGATCAGCATTCCCGCGGTTGGCATCTTCTTCGCCATCGACGGCGCCCTCCGCGGCGCCGGGGACACGCGGTTCCCGCTGATGACTTCCTTGAGCGGCATGTATGCCGTCCGCCTCCCGTTGTCCCTGGTCTTCGGGTTCGTCCTCGGCTGGGGCATCGTCGGGGTGTGGATCCCCCTCGTGATTGAGTACTACTACCGATCGGTCGTCATCGCGAACCACTTCCGCCGCGGGAAATGGAAAGCCCTCCGGGTCTGAGGCGGCAAGCTTTAAGCCGACGGGACCGTAGGTCCGCGACGGGTCGATCCCATCGCGAAGGACGTTCAGGGAGAGAAGGTCGCGAACTCGTTTCGGCTGAACAAGGTCGGCGTGACGGGGGTCGTCAAGCCGGTCCAGGTCCGTCGCCCGAATCGGGCCGTGACGCTCACGACCTCCCTGGATGTGTTCGTGGACCTCCCGCCGGACCAGAAGGGTTCGCACCTCTCGCGGAACCTCGAGGCGATCAACGAGGTCGTCGATCGGTCCGTCCGGGAGCCGGTCGAGAGCCTCGAGGAACTCGTCGACACGATCGCCCGCTCCCTCCTGAAGCGGCACGATTACGCCACCACCTCGGAGGTGTGGGCGACCGCGGACTATTTCCTCGAACGGACGTCGCCCTGGGGACGGACGTCCCTCGAGCCGTATCGCCTCGTCGCGCGGGCGAACGCACGACGCGGGGAACGCGAGGTCGAACGCTCGATCGGGGTGGAGGTCGTCGGAATGACCGCCTGCCCGTGCGCGATGGAGACGGTCCGTGACGACATCCTGAAAGAACATCCCGAGCTTGCACGATGGCCGGACGGGATCCCGATCATCACGCACAATCAGCGGAACCACACGACGGTCATCCTTCAGGAGCCGACGGGGCACGACGTCGAAGCGGACGAGCTGATCGACATCGTGGAGGATTCACTGTCGGCGCCGACGTTCGGGCTCCTGAAGCGACCGGACGAAGGCCGCCTGGTCGAGATGGCCCACCGCAATCCGAAATTCGTGGAGGATGTGGTCCGCGACGTGCTCGAGCGTTTGCTCAAGCGCTACCCGAAGATGCCCGATTCCACCCAGGTCCGGGTGAAGTCCGAAGCCGAGGAATCAATCCACAAGCACAACGCGTTCGCGGAACGATCGACGACCTTCGGCGAACTGCGCGCGATGTGAACGGCACTGCGTTTATCAGTCGTCAAGGCCGTCCGGACGTCCGATGGCAGGCTCCAAGGCGCTCGAAGGCCTCACCTTCGCGAGCTTTGCGTTGCTCCTCCTCTTGATCGTGGTCGGCTACGCCACCGCCGGGTCCGAGACCTTCGCCCTGGTCGCCAGTGGGCTCGTGTTGACGCTGGCCGCGTTCGCGTTCGGGCTGTACGTCACCCAGAGCCGATGAGGACCACCGCGACCGCCGTCCCGCCTCCTCTCCCCCGCACCGGCAAAGCCTGAAGGGTCCGTTTGTCTTCCGCGATGCGATGGTCGTTGCGGTCCTGTGTCACATCTGCCAGCGCCCGACGCTCTTGGTCTGTCGCAACTGTGGGCGACCGGCGTGCGACGACCACCTGGTCGGAAGCGTTTGCGTCCAGTGTCGCGTCGGTCGGCGCGCGCGACGACCCGGTGTCCACGCGTAGGAAGTGCCGTCACAGCAGGCGTTTCGCGTCGTCCTTCTCGAAGCCGAGCGCCTTCAGCGCGTAGGTCAGCGCCTTCTGGCGGATCATGTCCCGCGTCTTGTCGTCGAGGAACTGTTCCATGATCACGGGCGCCTTCCGCGCATATTGAATCGCGAACTCGGACCAGTAGAACGGCGCATTCTCCTCGTCCAGCCGCGCCGCGGCGTTGTACTGCTCCTCCGCTTCGTTGAAACGCCCCAGGTCGACACAGAAGGAGGCGAGCGCGTCGCGGTATTGCGGATTCTCGCCATCCAGCTCGATCGCCTTCTTGTAGAGGGCCATGACCTCGTCCGCCTCCACCTTGGGGACGCCGAGGGCGGCTTCCGCCTTGCCGAAGAACGCAACCGCGTTCGAAGGATCCGCCTTCGTCGCCTTGTCGAAGGCCTTGTACGCGGTATCGTAATCGAGCTGGCCGAGGGCCTGTTCGCCTGCGACGATGTCGGCTTCGGCGGAGGACGTCATCGGAACCGGAGCCGCAGAACCTCGGAGGGACAATAAAGATTCCCCTGGTATTCTCAATCGGGATGCGGCCGCGCTACAGGATCGCGCGGTGGTCCCGCAGCCAGTCGAGGTCGCTCAGGTATAGCTGCCGGATGTCGGAGAGCCCCTCGATTGCCATGATGAGTCTCTCGAGGCCAAGGCCCCAGGCCAGGACCGGCGAACCGATCCCGAGCGGGACGGTCACCTCCGGCCGGAAGATCCCGCTCCCCCCGAGTTCCATCCAGCGGCCGTCGGATGCCTGCCCCTCCGGCTCCATGCTCGGCTCCGTGTACGGGAAATAACCGGGCCGGAACTTCACGCGGTTGAAGCCGAGCCGATGGTAGAAGGCCTCGATCGTGCCGATCAACTGGGCGAGGTTCCCGCCCTCCTCCATCACCACGCCTTCGATCTGATGGAATTCCGGCAGATGTTTCCAGTCCGTCGCGTCGGGCCGGAAGTTACGGCCAATGATGAACGCCTTCTGCGGCGGCTCCGGGTGCTCCATGAGCCACTTCAAGGTGACCGGCGTCGTGTGCGACCGGAGGACGGCCCGCTCCGCTTCCTTGCGGTCCCACTTGTACCGCCATCCCGCGCTGCCCGTCCCGCCTCCGTTCTCGTGGGCCTCCGCGACTTTGCGCAAGATCGACTCGTCCGGAAGGCGGAGGGTCGACGGCTTGGCCAGGTAGAACGTGTCGAGTTGGTCGCGCGCCGGATGGTCCTGCGGCTGGAACAGTGCGTCGAAGTTCCAGAACGCGGACTGGACGAAGTCCCCGTCGATCTCCGTGAATCCCATGCTGAGGAAAATCCGACGAATCCTCTCGATGTACGCCCCGAGGACGTGCCGTTTTCCCGGCCGGACCAGGGGCGCAAACGCCTTCGTGTCATAGCGTCGGAAGTCGACCTGCTGCCATTTCCCGGACCGCAGGAGCTCCGTCGTCGGCTGTGCCACCTCTTCCTTCAAGGTGAGGCCCGCCGCGAGGATCCTCTCGCCCGCGGGCGTCAGGGCGATCTCGCGCCGCACGGACTCCCGTTCCTTCACGAGCTCCCGGCGCGACTTCAAATCCCGCAAGACGTGCGGGTCGATCGCGTCCTCCGGCAGCTCGCCCTTCGCGAGCCGTGCGAGCAGCAGCTCGTCCGGACCTTTCGACCCGGCGGCCTCTCGCCCTTCGGGGGTCACGGAGACGACGCTGCCCTCCGGGCCTTTCGCCACCTCCGCCCAACCTTTGCGTCGCAGCCATCCGAGGGCGACCGCGAGCTCGCCGTCGTCGAACTTGCAGGCGGCCTGGAGCTTGGGAACGGACATTTTGCCGCCGGCCCTGATCAATGCGCGGAGGGCCTTCCGCTCGGGGAGCGCTTTGCGGGCCACGGCCGGGGTCGCCAGTCGAAAGGAATGGACGACGCGCTCCTTCATCGTGACGAGGCCTTTCGCCTGCAGCCACGACGCGGCGTTCATCACCTCGACGAGTTCGCGGAACTTCCCCGCGGCCTTCAATTCCTCGGGGGACGCCTTCTTAAGCTTGCCGAGCGCCCGCAGGACCTTCTTTTCAAGGTAACTCAGCTCGTCCGCGGAGGCGGGCATCCCCAGCGGGACGGCCCCTTCCGTTATATGATTTTGTCGCACCGCCCACGACGTTTTTTCTCCCGTTGGGGCCGAGGATTCTCAGGGCTGAGAACTACGGCGTCCCCTATATATGAGAAAACGGAACATCGCAACCTCCAGTGAGTCAGCCAACGCCTTCGAGCGCCCGAGCGCGAGCCCGCAACGAGGTGTCCTGAAATGGAGGAACGCTTCCCGACGAACTATTCGGTCCTGCTGAGCGGACCGCCCGGGGTCGGGAAATTCGAGTACGTGCTCTCCCGGATCCGCGAAGACTTGCGCCTCGGCGAGCGGGTCGTCTTCGTCACCCTCGACCTGCACCCGACGGAAATCCGGGCGCGGGCCAAGGCGCTGCGCTTGGACCTCGAGGCGTACGAGGGAAAGGGCCTCGTCTTCGTCGACTGCTACAGCGCGACCTCTTCCGAGCGGCCGGAGCCGCCTGCGGGGAAGAAGACGTTCCTCGTCTCGAGCTTCAGCAACCTCGAGGGCATCGGCATGGCGATGGGCAAGGCCGCCCAGGAACTCGGGACGCCGGTCCGCATCTACTTCTACACGATCTCCACGCTGTTCCTGCACAACTCGACGCAGGCGATCGCGAAGTTCTTCCAGATCATCACGTCGCGGGCGAAGACGAACCTCGGCTTCATCCTCTACGCGGTCCAAGAGGGCGTGCACGAGCCGCTGACGATGAACCTCCTGCGGTCCCTCGTCGACGGCGTCGTCGAGATGCGTTTCTCCGAGACGATGCAGTCCGAGCTCCGGATCCATCACATGCGCGGGTACCGCGTCGACGCCTCGTGGCACCCTTTCATGCAGCTGCCTGAAAAGGTGGTGGCCCTGTGATGGCCGCTCCGGCGCGGCCCGTCGGGGCCCGAGCGAAGACGGGCATCCCCGTCCTCGACGATCGCCTGAAAGGAGGCTTCCCGCGGCCCTCCACCTTGCTCCTCTTCAGCGACAAGCCAACGGAGAAGCGGATCTTCGGCGAGAACTTCGCGGTCCAAGGCATCCGGGCGGGGGAGCGATCCCTCTACGTCGACTTCTTCCGAGCCCCGCAGCTCGCCCGCGGGGAGCTGAAGCGGTTCGGGTCCGGCGACGCTTCGAATCTCGTCCTCGTCGATGCCACGTCGTCTCAGCTCCTCCTGCCGAGTCGGGAGCGATACCACATCGACGACATCGGGAGCCTCGAGAACATCCGCGAGACCATCATCACCGCGGTGCGGGCCGAGAAGCCCAGTCGGATCATCATCGACTCGATGGAGTTCCTCGTCGACCGGTTCCCGAAGGAGGACGTCCTGCGCCTCTGGCGCGAGCTGATCGAGGTCGCCCGGGCGATTGGCGCGGTCATCTGCTTCCTGTTCATCAATTGGACCCTGGAGGAGCGGGATCTCCAGGAGATCCGAGGCATGTCTGATTTCGTCGTCGAGTTCCAGTCCTCCCTTCGCGGGGGGGTCGTTCGCAACTCGATGCGGATCAGTCAGATGGCGGAGGCCGGGATCAAGACGAACTGGATCCCGTACACGTTCAAGGACCTCATCGGCCTCACCGTGTACTTCCCTCGGATCCTCGTCACGGGGCCGTTCGCCGCCGGCAAGTCCACCGTCGTCAAGGCCCTCTCCGAGAAATCGATCTCGATCGATCGCATGGGGACGACCGTCGCCTTCGACTACGGGAATGTGAACATCACCGGAATCGAAGCGGAGATCTTCGGCACGCCGGGCCAGGAGCGTTTCGAATTCATCTTCAAGATCTTCGCGCGCGAGGTGAGCGGGGTCCTCCTCGTGATCGATGCGACCCACCCGGACGAACTCCCCCGGGCGAAGCAGATGCTCGACCTCGTCGGCCCGCGGATCCCCTACGTCGTGCTGGCGAACAAGAGCGACCTGCCGGGAGCGCTTTCCTCGGACGACATCTCCCACCGGATGGACCTCCCTCAGGACGTGCCGGTGATCCCGACCGTGGCGACGGAGAACCGCGGGGTCCGCGAGGCGCTGCTCCTGCTCGCCGAGATGATCATCGGGGTGCGCTAGATGACCGCCGACGCGGGAGCCCGCCTCCAGTCCGTGCTCGCGGAGCTGCGACGCCTCCCCGGCATCCTTGGCGTGACGATCGCCCGCCGCGACGGGATCCTGATCGCCCATTCGCTCCCGAAGGCGATGGACCCGAAGAAAATCGCGGCGATGGCCGCCGCGATCGTCGGCACGTCGGAGATGGCCGCTGTGGAGATGGGCCTCGGATCGTTCAACCAATCGATCGTGGACACGCATGTCGGGATGATGATGGCGACCGGAGCCGGCGAGGAGGCGATCCTCGTGACGATGCTGCGGAACGAGGCGAACATGGGCCTCATCCATATCGGGGTCGACCGGGCCGTCGAGTCGATCGCCGCGATCCTCCGCCCCGAGGAGGTGCCGGCATGACCGATGTCTGGACCCGGATCGAAGAGACGATCGACGAGCTGTCGCACGTGACGGACATCAAGAGCTGTGCGGTGGTGCGGCGCGATGGTCTCGTCGTGACGCACACGCTCCCCGACGGAGTGGACCCGAAGATCGTCGCGGCGATGACTGCCGCGATCGTCGGGACGTCGGAGATGGCGACGATCCAGCTCGCCCAAGGTCGGTTCGTACGGGCGATCGTGGAGTCGGACCATGGCAAGCTCCTGAGCCTCGGCGCGGGAGAGGAGGCCCTCCTCGTCGCCCTCGTCTACGACGACGCGAACTTGGGGCTCGTCCTCATGGCGCTCGAACGGGCCGCGAAGCAGGTGGAGCGCATCCTCCAGGACGCGGGGAACGGATGAACGAACGAGGGAGGACCGATGCCAGCGACTGAAGACGGGGCGAACCGGCTCCTGAACTTCTTCCTCTACGGGATGATCCGGGCCTCCGAGTCCCTCGGAAACCCCGCCCTCTTCATGCGCTCCGTCATCGAGGCGGGCCTCCGACGATTCCTTTTCACGAACCTGCCGGGCTTCGCCGGAGCGCCGGAGGACCCGACGAAGGCGTGCGAAGCCTTCACGAAAGCGTCGGACGAATCCGGCCTGATCGACGGGAGGGACACCGTGTTCCGCGGCGATGGCGAGTCTGTTTCCGCGGAGATCGGCGACCATTGTCCCTACCGACGCATGTGCACGGTCCGCCATGACGAGGGCCGTCCGGTCTTCTGCGTCCGGGCGTCCATGCTCGCGGAGATGCTCCGGGTCCGCCTCGAGGCGGACTTCGACCCGAAGCTCAACCGGTTCGGCCGACCGTGCCAGATCACCCTCACGCGCTCCCGTTGGAAGGGTTCTTGATGGAGACCAAGAAAATGGAGACGAAGAAGGTCCTCACCTACGTCGATGGCCTCGACGAGGCCCTCGGCGGCGGCCTGCCGGCCGGGCACGTCGTGCTCGTGTCCGGCCTCCCGGGGACGATGAAGTCGACGTTGAGCTACTCGATCTTACATCGGAACGCGACGGAGCGAGGCGCCCGAGGCCTCTATGTCTCCCTCGAGCAGACGCGGAAGAGCCTCGAGGATCAGATGTCCGCCATGGGCCTCGACGTGGAGGCGGTCCGCGGCGACGTCCACATCCTCGACGTCGGCACGATCCAGAAGGAGATCGGGAAGAGCGCGACGAAACCTTGGATGGAGTTCCTCCGGCGCACCCTGACGACGAAGAAGGACATCGATGGGATCGACCTGATCGTGATTGATTCGCTGGAGGCCCTCGAGGTCCTCGCGAAGTTCTCGGATCGACGGACGGAGTTGTTCCAATTCTTCGAGTGGCTCCGGGATCTCGGGGCGACGACGCTCGTCCTCGGGGAGGCGGCTTCCGAGGCTCCGTTCCTCGGGCTCGAGGCACCTCAGCCGCGGCGGGACGAGACCTTCCTCGCGGACGGGATCCTGGAACTCAAGATGCATCCGATCACGGACGTCGAGGTGCAACGGCGAGTCCGCGTGACCAAGATGCGCGGCTCGCACCACAAGACCGGATTCTCTGCGCTCGTCTTCGAGGACGGGCGGTTCCACGTGACCCCGGTCATCAGCCCGTAGGAGCCCCATGCCGAAACTCCACCCGTGCCCGAACTGCGGATCCTTCAACAAGAAGGACGCTCTGCATTGCCACACATGCGGCGAGGCCCTCCAGGGGCCTGCCGAACCGCTGCCCGAACCGTTCTCGGAGCCTCTGCCCGAGCCGTCCGCTCCGCCGGTCCCGAAACCTCCCGCGGTGCCGCCCCAACCCGGACGCGAGGCGACAGCCGTCGTCCTGAAGCAGGTCATGGGGGGCCAAGTATACAGCGCACTCCTCGGTGACGAGCGGAGGCGGCGGGTGCCGGACCCGCCTCCACCTCCCGACGCGGACGCCGCTGCACCCGCGGACGTCGCAGAACTGGAGATCGAGGACAACTCCGACGTGATCGCGGCGGCGATGGACCGAATCCGCGCCAAAGCCCACGAAGAGGGACACCGGTTCAAGCCGTACGTCCGGTCGAAGAGCCGACGCGACGCCGGGCCGAAGGCGACGGAAGAGCTCGCGGAGCAGATGGCCGTCGCGGTCGCCCTCCTGCGGGAACGTCGGTTCGAGGAAGCGATCGAGCCCCTCCTGAAATCAATCGCCCGCGACGACGAAAATCGGACCTCATGGATCCTCCTCGGGGAGGCGTACCTGCGGGTCGACCGCCCCTACAAGGCTGCGGTCGCCTACCTTCGGTCCCTCGAGTTGAGCCCGAAGGACGAACAGGCCTGGCTCGGCCTCGGCCGCGTCCTCCGATTCCTCGATGAGCTTCCGACCGCGGCGTCGGTCCTAGAGCGCGCGACGCGGATCCATCCCGATCATGCCGACATCTGGGCCGAGCGCGGGCTCGTCCTGTCGTCGATGCAAAAGTTGCCCGAGGCTCTCCGGAGCCTAGGAAGGGCACTCGAGCTCCGCCCGGATCACCGCGTCGCCCTGGCGAAACGCGCCGAGGTGGAGGCGCTGGTTGAGGAGCAAGGGGCCGCCGAATTCGAGGCGGAACTCGCGGCGCCTCCCGAACCCGACGCGACGAACCAGTCGGCGACCGTGGACGCCGCCTTCGCAGGCGACATCCTCCAAGAGATCGAGGACGCCCTCCACGAGGAGACACGGAAGCTGGGCCGCGAGCCTTTGGAGGAGACGAAGCCGGAACCTGCGGCGCCGCCACCGGAGGCCCCACGCCCTCCGCATGTCCGCACATTCGTCGAAGGCCTCGACCAGACGATGGAGGGCGGCATTCCCTGGGGCCATCTGGTCCTGATCGAAGGGGCGCCGGGGACGATGAAGTCCTCCCTCGCCTTCTCGATCTTGCTCCACAACGCCGCGAAGGAAGGGCTGCACTGCCTCTATCTATCCCTGGAGGAACGCGCCTCGAGCCTGCTGCGGCAGATGGGTTCCCTCGGCCTCAAGCTCGACGTGCCGAAGGGGTCCCTGATCGTCCTCGATCCGCGGACCGCGGCGGACATTCTCGCCGAACGGACCGACTGGGTCGAGGCCCTCGAGAAGGGCATCCGCGCGATCAAAGAGAAGCGCGGCCTCGACCTCATCGTGATCGACTCCCTCGAGGCCCTCGAGGTCCTCGCGAAGTTCAAGGACCGCCGGCGGGAAATGTACCGCCTCTTCGAATGGCTGCGCGATCTGGCGGTCACGAGCTTCGTCATCACGGAACGGCCGGACTGGCTCATTGCGGGGCACGTCCTCCAAGGCCGCTGGGACGAGGACTTCCTCGCGGACGGCGTGATCCAGCTGCGGATCCACATGGTCTCCGACCTGGAGGCGCAGCGCCGCCTGCGGGTCGTGAAGATGCGAGGGACGAAGCACGACACCGGCTACCTGGCCATGGTCCTCGACGACGGACGGTTCCGTGTCACGCGGGCCATGAGCCCCTGAGGGTCCATGCCGAAAGCGTTCGTCTACACGCACATCCGCGGCTTCGACGAAGAGGTCCTCCGCGGCGGCATCCCGCAAGGCCACGTGATCCTGATCCGCGGTGCGAGCGGGACGATGAAGTCCTCCCTCGCCTACTACATCCTGTACCACAACGCCCTCGGCGGTCTCCCCGGCCTCTACGTGACGTTGGAGCAAACCGCGGGCAGCCTCCTCGAGCACGTCGCCGCGCTCGGGCTGAAGGCGACCGCCGTCTCCGACGCCCTGCCGATCCTCGACCTGAGCCGGGGACGCGAGCACCTGGAGGAGATGGTCGCCAAGGTCGGCGCGATGACGGACGCGACGGCCCCGCGAGGCGAGGCCCTCGTCGCGGTCCTGAAGGCGAAGATCCTCGAGCTGCGCAAGAAACGGAAGTTCGAGCTGCTCGCGATCGATTCCTGGGACGCCCTCGAGCTCATCCTGGACTTCCGCGACCCACGGGCGGAGACGTTCGGGTTCTTCGAGTGGTTGCGGGACCTCGGCGTCACGAGCCTCCTGATTTCGGAGGAGCCGGAATTGCAGGCGCCATCGACGGGGCTCGAGGAGGAGTTCCTCGCGGACGGCATCGTGTTGGTGCGCCTCCAACCGGTCACCGAGACGGCCTACCAGCGGCGGGTGCAGTGCGTCAAGATGCGGAGCGTGAACCAGGACAGCGACGACCACACGCTGCTGTTCGAGAACGGCCGGTTCGAAGTCGCACGGGCGATCGGGTGAGGCGATGGACGGACGCCTTCGCGCCCTCGCGATCCGGAGCGCCTTCCTGTTTCTCCTGTCCCTCGTCCTCGTCGCGGGGTTCTGGTACCACCGCGAGTTCTACCAGATCGGGTTCACGAACCTCCTCGTCATCGGCGGGTTCGTCACCTTCCTCGTCATCTGGGCCGCGCGCCTCGCGATGACCGGCGAGTTGCCCCGGGGCCGTGCGAGCGGCGAATTGACGTTCACGCTCGACGAGGGCGACCGCCTGCTGAAGAGGGTCGCCCGCGCCGTCGTCCGACCGACGGAAGGACTGAAGGCTCCCGGGATCGGCCGCGTCGTCCGGGCCAAGTACGAGACCGGGACGGAATTCGCGCGCCTCCTGATCGAGGACGCTCGTCGCATCTTCGGCGGGGACCTCACCGATGAGGATGCGCGAGAAGCGGGCTATCGATCCGCGTCGGACCTGCGGAAGGCCGAGGCGTCCCGATGGCGCGGGCGGCCGGACGAGATCCTCACGATCCTCCGGATCCGCGTCCTGGGAGGGAGCCGTTGAACCTGTCCAGTGCCGTCGTCCTCGGTGGCGTCGCGGTGGACGGCTGGCTCCTCGCCCTCGTCGCCATCCGCGGTCGGCGGCCTTGGCTCCAGGCGACGTTCGCGGCTTGTGCCCTCTCGTTTCTCGTCGCGGGCGCGTCCTTCGTCGGGCGAAACGAGGGCCTCCTCCCGCCGGTCCGCGAGGACGTGGTCCTCGGCCTCCTGCTCCTGTCTCACGCGCTGACCGCGATCCTGGTCCTCGGACTCATCCACGGCGAGGCCCTCCCCCGGCAACGCGCGATCACGTTCCTCTTGCTCGCACCGGTCCCCCTCCTCGCGACCTTGGCCCCCGCCGAAGGTTGGACAGTCGCCACTGCCTACGAGGGAAACGTCCTCGGCGGATTCCTGGTCCTTTGCCTCGGGATTGCATTGGCCGAGACGATCTACGCGCGCCGCGCGAGCCCGATGTTCGCCGCCCACGCGTTCTGGATGGGGGTCGGCGTGGTCTCCTTGATCGTGGCGGGGCCGGTCTACGTGTACGAGTTGGAGCTCCTCGGACAGGCGCCGCTCGTCGGCGCGAACATCGCCGCTCCTCTGGCCCTCGCGTGCTTCGCCCGGGTCGCCCTCCTGACGGACCCATACCCGGTTTCGCCGCGACCTTCCCGAGGAAGGAAGGTGGCCGCCCAACTCACAAGCTCGGACGCGATCGTGTTCGACGAACGCCGGCCGAAGTACGCGCTGCGCACCGCGGAACAGGAGGCCCTCTCCGGTCGGGCCACGCTCCTCGTCGGTCGAGGGTCGCCGCAGATGACACCGAGCGGGATCGGTGCCGCGACCGTGCCCGCGGACCGACAGGCGGCCCTCCGGACGATGACGACCGCGGCCGAGTTCCTGGGCTCGTCCCCCGGTGGCCTCCTCGTCCTCGAGGACCTGGCCGACCTCGCGGCCCTCTCCGGGTGGAAGCCGGTTCTCGAGGTCGTCATCCGCCTCCGACACCTCGCGCGCGACACCGGCTCCACCGTGGTCCTGTGCCCCTCCCGTCTCACCGAGTCGGAGCGAAAAGGTCTCAAAGACCTCGATCTGACCTGGTGGACGCTTCCCGATCCGGCGACGGAACTGGTCGCGATCCTGAAGCAGTCCTTCGGGACCGGAGCCGTCCGCCTCTTCGATGCCTTTTGCCGAGCCCATGGCCTCCGCCCCGACGACGTCACGACGGACCACGTTCCCGCATTCGAGGCATTCCTGGCCCGCGCGCTCAGGGAGCTTTCCGGAGCCGTCGGCGGGCCCGCGGCGCACGGCCTCCGCGCGCAGCACGAGGCCGCGGCGAGTGTCCTCCGATCGTTCGCCGCCCAAGGAGCGGTCGACCTCGCCCGAGGGAAGTGGCCTTCTCGAAGGGCCGCCGATACGAACGTCGAATTCGTCGTCACGGCCGCGGACTACTGGAAAGGCAAGGAGATGGAGGAGCTGTTTGCGGCCGCGGATTCCCTGAGCGAACCGGAGCCGTTGTTCGAGAGGGCCCGCACGGTCTTCGTGGAGCAACTCGGAGGGGCCGGCGAGGGAGTCTTGCGGACCCAGCTCGCGAAGCTCGGCAAAAAACCGGAGGACCTCAGCAAGGGGGACCTCGTGCGGATCGCCGACCGAGCGGCCGTCGACCTGAGCAGCCTCGCGGACGTCGTCGACCTGCCGCAGGAGAAGGACCGGATCCATCGGCAGATCGAGTCGATCCGGCAGAAGCTCGTCCTGATCGCGGAGGGCACGGAATGAAGCGCGTCCAAACGAAGATGGAAGGCCTCGACGAAGTCCTCGGCGGCGGCATCCCGGAGGGGAGCGTCGTCCTCGTCTCGGGAGCCCCGGGCACGATGAAGACGTCCCTGACCTACCACATCTTGCATGCGAACGCTCTCGCGGGGGTCCGGGGCCTTTACGTCTCCCTGGAACAGAGCCGGGCGAGCCTCGTCGATCACACGGAGGGACTCGGATACCGGCTTGAAGACACGGACGGGAAGCTGAGCATCCTCGACCTGGGCACCTTGCGGAAGAAGCTGACCGGGTCGACCGCGCAGCCGTGGATGGACCTGTTCAAGCTGTACACGCAGGGGATCCGCAAGTCCTTCGATTACCGTTTGCTCGTCCTCGATTCCCTCGATGCCCTCGAAATCCTCGCGAAGTTCCGAGAGCCGCGAAAGGAGATGTTCTCCCTCATCCACTGGCTCCGCGACCTGCAGTGCACGACCTTCCTCCTCGGCGAGCTGTCCACCGATATGGGAGCGAATGGCTCCGCCCGCACGGCGTACGCGAAGCACAAGGAGGAATACCTCGCCGACGGGATTTTCCACCTGCGGCTCGCCCGCCAGGGGGAGTTCGGGATGCAGCGGCAGCTGCGGGTCGTGAAGATGCGAGGGACCCGACACGACACCGGGTACCACGCGCTCGTGTTCGACAACGGCCTGAGGGTTACGCGGATTCTCACGTGATCAATCGCGGACGATGAACTGCTCCACGCGATCCTTGGCCTTCTCGCGGGCCGCATGATGGTCCTTCAGCCAGGCGCGGACGTTCCCCCAGAGCTCGGTCTTGCAGTCCCCGCACAAGCGTTCACCGTTCTTGCACGTCCGCTCGACCTCGGCAAGGTGGCGGTCGTCCGGCTCGAAGATGTAGTTGTATTGCGCGAAGATGGAGCAGATGTAAGGATTCGCACCGAGGCGCCGCTGCTCCTCGACCGTGGAACGTCCGCCCGTGAAGGCGTTCATGATCTTTTTCTGGGCCTGGGCCTCCGTGTCCGTCGTGAAGATGCTCGATTCCGGAATCGAGGCGGACATCTTGCCCGTCGGTCCCAGCAGGCTCGGGAGGAGTTTGTTGTGGATCAAGGCGGGTTTCGGATACCCGAGCTTGGGCGCGACGTCCCGCGCGACCCGGAAATGGGGGTCTTGGTCGATCCCGCACGGGATGAGGACGGGGACCTCGTGGCCCGCCTCCACGGTCGGCAGGAAGGCGGGCGCCGCCTGGATGCTCGTGTAGAAGATCTCGCCGATGTTGTTGGAATTCTCGAACCCGAAGACCGCCTGGGTCGTCGAGAACGTGATCCGCTTCGCGACCTCCACTGCGATCGGATAGAGGTGCCGGATGTATTCGGTGTCGAGGAAGATCTTCGTGAGTTTCGGGTCGAATCCCATCGCGATGATGTCGAGGATGTTTTCGTACCCGACCTTCGTCGCCTCCTCGAGGTTGTCGAAATCCTTGAAGAGGAACTTCTCGTCGTCCGTGATCTGGAAGTACAGCGTGGCGCGGAACTTCTCCTGGAGCCATTTTGTGAAAAACCACGGAAGCATGTGACCGATGTGGATTCCGCTGGAAGGTCCCCTCCCCGTGTACAAGGCGAAGCGGTTGCCTTTGCCGTATTCCCGCAGGATCCAATCGAGGTCCCGATGGCTGTAGAACACGCCGCGGCGGAGCATGGGGTGGAGTTCGCCCGCTATTTTCCGGATCTGCTCGAGGAGGTCCGGGGTGAGCCGCTGGGTGCCAAACTGGGTAACGAGCCGGTCGTAGTCAACCTGGCCTTTGACGTCCCACGGCGTGACGACGAAATCTTCGGGCAATTCCCATCGGAAGAGGAGGCGCCTAGATAAAGGCATTCCGACGCGCGACCCTCATCAGCGGTGATGGATTGATGACAGCCCCAATCGACGCTTCATTTCCTCGTGGGAGATCACGCGGCCCTCCTTGACTTCCCGGCGGGCACGAAGCAGTCCCCGGCGGAAGGCGGGCGTGTAGAGGCCTTCCTCGTCGCCCTGAGGGACGAGGGCCATCAGCTCGTTCAGGAGATCATCGTAGGTTTCATTCGCCGACGCTTTCAGCCTCGCGAGTTTCTTCCGAGTGGATGAGTGGATCTGGATAGTCGTTTTCGGCATCGAGGGCTCTAACAGTGAGAATGCGTCCACCATACTCTAACCTTTCTGCCATGATGGAGAACCGACTGCTCCGGCATCACACCATGATCGCATGTCGCCCGCGCATGTCCGCTTCGGTCTGGCCGAGGCACTCCATGACCTGCGCCACGACGCCGTCGAGGAGCAGGACAGTCGCGGCCTCGAAGAGCGTGCCCAGCGGCGCGAGCCGTGCTTGAACAGCGCCTCCATTCGTCTGGATCATCAGCACCACGTTGCTCGCATGCGCGAGCTTGGATCCAGGGTGTCCGGTCACGGAAATGACCTTGGCCCCAACGCGGCGGGCGATATTCGCGACCTGGATCGCGCTCATCGTCGAGCCGGTGTTCGACACGATGAGGACCGCATCCCCGTCGCTGACGACCGGGGTGATCGTCTCCCCGATGAAGTAGCAGTCAATCCCGAGCTGGACCATCCGCATCGCGAACGCGCGGGCGGCGAGGCCGCTTCGGCCGACGCCGTAGACGAACAGTTTCTTCGCGGACGTCAGGATCCCGACGGACTCGGCAATTTCCTTGGAACGGTCCACCGCGAGGAGCTTGGCGACATGTTCGAGAAGAAACGCGCTGGAAGCCGCCGCCCTCCCGCCGGAGGCCGGCGCGCGGGTCATCGCCGCCGCTCCGCCTTCTCTTCCTTCTCCTTCTCCTCTTTCTCGGGCTTCGTCGGCCGCATCAGGCGCTTGGCGAGCACCCGCTCCAGGATGACCTTCATGTACATCGCGTCGTGCTCCAGGAGAGGCGACGAGGACACGATCGTGAGGTCGTAGTCGTCGTCCAAGAGGGCTTCTGCGAGCGGCTCGAATCGGAGGTCGCCCTTCTTGATCGGCGTGTACCGCAGCTCGTTCCCGTCCGCATGCTCGACGCCGCTGAAGTGCGCGTGGACGTGGCCCCCGTCGGAGACCTTCTCGATCTTCGAGAGGACGTCGTCGAAGTCTTCCGGTCGCTTGAACAGGCCGAACCCGCGGGCATGCACGTGGGCGAAATTGAGGACGGGGAGGACGCCTTTCGCGTTCTTGACCAGGCTCAGGATCTCGTCCAGGCTCCCGACGACCTCGGTGCGGCCGCTCGCCTCGATCCCGAGGCGGGAGCGGATCTTCGCCTTCTTGTAGGCGTCCCGGACCGTCCGGAGGTTCTTCGCGATCCGGTTGAGGGCCTCCTTCGGGTCCAGCTCGCCGAACATGCCGAGGTGGGTGATCACCATCGGCGCGCCCATCGCCTCCGCGAGCATGCCGCCCCAGATGACGCTCGCCACGCTCTTCTGCGCGAGGCCGTCCGCGTCGGCGAGGTCCATGTAGTACGGCGTGTGGAGCGTCAGCTCGATGTCCAGTTCCCGCGCGAGGGTGCCGAGGTCCTCGAGCTCGTGGTAGTCCCCCGCGATCCCGGAGGCGAGGCTGTACAGGACGTCCCCCTTCTCGATCTTCTCGTCGAGGGCGGACGTCAGGACCTCCTTGCGATCCTCCTTGCGGCCGATCTGGACGATGAGCTCCCCGGGGATCTCCCGCGGGGTCCGCCCGACGTCGTCTTCGCCCGCGTACCGCTCATTGAGGTTCACGCGGACGAGTTGGACCTCCATCGCGGTCAGTCCGAGGTTGTGGATGTCCTCGATCCCGTCCCGCAGCGTCCGCCCCTTGCAAGACAGGGGGATGCCGGAAGGCCCAAAACGAATCACGCGCTCACCGAACGGAGGAGGGCCACCGTTCGACTATTATTCTGTAAGGCCTGATATTAGTACTTTTGTGGGCCGGTGGCTCCAACGGGGCGGCTGAGGACGACGACGGCCCGGCCGAGCCCTCCACGTTCCCACCAAGACGCGGCGGCTCTTTGCGTTTTCGGAATCCTCTGCCGAAGGCCGCGCACCTGGAGGCGCGCACCCAAATGTTTAAGTCGGTCAGGTCTTTGGCCACGGTCACCGAGGCCCTTTTCATGGCCAAGACCTCCAAGACGAGCCCTCACCTCCAGCGCGTCGTGGCCGAGCTCCGCGACGTGTCGCGGGAGGCAGGCGCCAAGGTCTGGAGGGACGTCGCGGACCGCCTCGAGCGTTCCCGGAAGAATTGGTCCGAGGTGAACCTGTCCCGTCTGAGCCGCTACGCCGCGAAGGGCGACCAGATCGTCGTCCCGGGCGTCGTCCTGGCCACGGGCGTCATCACGACTCCGATCACCGTGGCCGCTTTCCGAGCATCCGGGGCCGCCCGGAAGAAGATCGAGGCCGCCGGCGGCAAGGCCGTCACCCTCCTCGAACTCGCGGTCCAGAATCCGAAAGGATCCGGCGTCCGGATCATGGGATGAGCATGCCGGTGATCGATGCGACCGGGCACGTGGTGGGCCGCCTGGCCTCCGTCCTGGCGAAGCGCCTCCTGAACGGCGAGGAAATCGTGGTCGTCAACGCGGAGAAGGCCATCGTGACCGGCCGGCGGCGCGTCGTGTTCGAAGAGTATCGGACGAGGCACCAGCGCGGGAGCACCGCAAGCCGAATGCGTGGCATCGGGCCGAACTACCCGCGGCGGCCGGACATGATCCTCCGTCGCACGATCTCACGGATGATGCCCTACCAGCAGCCTCGGGGTCGGACCGCCCTGAAGCGCCTCCGCGTCTACCTGTCCGTCCCCGACGAGTTCAAGGAGAAGCCTCTCGAGACGATCGAGGTCGCGAAGCGGCCGCCTCAGGGACCGTACATGAGCCTCGGAGAGATCGCGACCCTCCTGGGCTCCAAATTCGGAGGGTCCGCGTGAAGGCCATCGTCGCCAGTGGGAAGCGGAAGACGGCGGTGGCGAGGGCGACCCTCACGAAAGGCCGCGGGATCGTGCGGATCAACAGCGTCCCGGTCGAGATGTATCAATTCGAGCTCGGACGCCTCAAGATCCTCGAGCCGCTGAAACTCGCGGGACGGAAGGTTGACGCGATCGACATCGACGTCAACGTCCAAGGGGGCGGGGTGATGGGCCAGGCGGACGCCGTCCGGACCGCGATCGCCCGCGGGCTCGTCCAGTACCTGAACGACAAAGAGCTCGAGACCGTGTTCCGGGAGTACGACCGGACGTTGATCGTCCCGGACACCCGCCGGAAGCTGCCAAAGAAGCCCCTCGGGCGCGGGGCACGCAAGAAGCGCCAGAAGTCGTACCGGTGAACGCATGATCATCCCCGTCCGCTGTTTCACGTGTGGCAAAGTCGTCGGGAGCGCCTTCCCCGCCTTCGTCGAGAAGACCCGCCAGGGAGAGAACCCGGCCCAAGTCCTCGACGCCCTCGGGCTCAAGCGCTACTGCTGCCGCCGAATGATCCTGTCCCACGCGGAACTCATCGACGAAGTCCTCCCGTTCGGCTGAGCTCGAGTCGAGCAGCCGAGGCAAGCGAACTTTCAGATGGGCCGAACGCGGTGCGCCTGGTGATGGAGAATCGCAGCGCGCTTCTCCTGGTCGGCGTCATCCTCGTCATCGCGGGTTTCTTGCTCACTCCCTTGCTGTGCGGAGTGGGATTCCTTTTCCTCATCATCGGCGCGGTCATGTGGGTCCGCGAGGACTGAGCCGCGGGAATAGATTATTAGCGGCGAGGCGATTCGAGTCGTCCGCGGGTCCGTGGGGTAGCTTGGTTTGGGCTCGGGGACCTCGCGTCTGCCGGCCCACAGGAAATCCTACCAGCTTGGGGTGCTGGCGACTCCGGTTCAAATCCGGACGGACCCACTTACAATCCGGTTCCGAACCTGTGTCTATTCCTCGGGCTATGCTCTAGGCGCGGCATGAGAACCACCCGCTAGCTTGGAGTAGTCAACGAAGACAAGGTCCAAGGATCGGGTTCGGGAATGCTCTCGAAAAATCGCGGCCGCACTAGTCGGATTCACATGGGATCCCGTCCTCGACAGAAGGCAGATGGGGGCAAGATAACACGGAAGCGCCGAACGCGACCTTCCGCCGGTACACTCTCCCTTTGGAGCGTGCCCTGATCCGAGCAGAAAGCTGGGCCTTTCGAGTCGCCAAGAACGGTTATGCCACGCCCCCCTCCACGAGCGATGATTCCGTTCCAGAAGGGAGTGGTTTGCCTAATGTGGCATAGGTCGCGACGAAAACCGAATTTTCGGTTTATTTTGGATCGGTCGGCATCGGTGCGGACCTAGTGTCCTTCAACGTCCGTTTCCCCTTGCGCCGTCGCCGGAGCACAAGGACCGTGACCGCAATGGCCAACGCGTTGAGGAGAAGGAAGAGCGGGAGTCCCGCAAAGGGTCCGAAGACGCCGAACAGGTTCGTGTCGACGGAGACGGACCGCGTCTGCGTCTCCGCGTTGCCCGCGAGATCGGTCGCCCGAACGGCGAAAGTATGGAGGCCATCGGCGAGGACAAGGGTCATGTTCGTGACGAACCCAACGGTCTGGAAAGGCCCGCCGTCGACTTGGATCTCATACCCCGCGATGCCGGATCCCGCATCGGATCCGGTCCAGCGGATTGGGAAGGAGGATGTGACCGCCCGCGCAGGGGCCTCGAGGCGGACCACGGGCGGCGTCGTATCGACGCTCACGTTCGCATAATGATTTCGTTCCGGAGGACTTCGGGAGGCGTCGAAGGCGTAGAACGCCAGGGTGTGTTTTCCGTCGTGCAGCGTGAGCGGCGCGGTGTAATTCAGCCAGCCGCCGTCGTCCACGAGGTAATGGATCCATGCGACGAACGGCAGAGAATCCGACGCGATGAGGGTCACGGTCACATTCGAGATATACCAACCGTTCGTACCGAGTGTACCCTCTACACGAGCGATGGCGCTCGGGGTGCCGGACGGAATCGGCAAGACCATCGTCCTGAAGCTCATGATCCCTCCCGTCGTGAAGCCGTGGCCGGTCGCCCAGGCATCGAAGAAGTACGTCGTGTTCGGGGTCAAGGCAGTGACGAGGCTGGCATACGCGCCGGGCATACTCGCCGGCCCCGTCGTCCAGTTCGTCGCGCCGGACAGGGTCGGATCCAGCCCATAGCGGAATCCGACGATGACCGTCGTCCCTTCTCCGAGCGCGCGAAGGTTCCCGTGCAAGGTCGCGCGGACGTCCTCGACCCCCGTCGCAGCCTCCGTGAGCACGGCCGGGGTTGATCGGGCCGCGGTGATTTCGTTGCTCGCGGTCGCAACCTGGCCGCTCCCATCCTGGATGGTCAGGTTGACCCGGTACACGCCTTCCGAAGAATAGACATGGCTCACACGGTCCCCGGTCATCGTCGATTCGTCGCCGAGTTGCCAGGAATAGTCGTACGGGCTCTGGCCTCCCGCCGCCGATCCGGAGAAGTCGACGGGCTCGCCCGCGAAGGGGCTCGATGGCGAGAAGGTGAACTGTGCGGACAGGAGGGCAATCACTTGGACATGGATGGTCACGCGGTTGACGCGGGTACCCGCGGTCCCCGAGACGGTGACATCGAAGGAGCCCGCGGCCGACGAGCTCATCGCGCATGCGGAGCTATCGCCAGCGCTGATCACGGAAGGCGTACAGACGACTGTCACGCCCACCGGACTGGCGGTCGCGTCCAAAGTCACGGCTCCCTGGAAGCCGTTTTGGGGATGCACGCTCACGTTGGAAACCGCGCTCCCGCCCGCGATGAGGGAGAGACTCCAAGGAGAGGCGGACAGAGAGAAGTCCGGCTGTGACCCGACGAAGAACTCCGACATGTTCCGGGCGCCCGAATCGTTCGCGTTCAAGGGTGGCAGGTTCCAGTTCACCTCGACCGTCGCAAGGTGCGAGAAGTGGTTGTAGGATACCGAAGACGTGTAACCGACTTTGGCAGCGGGCCCGGACCAGACCGTGTAGATGGCCGGCGCGCCCCTGCCCTGGGCGGCCTCGTCGAAGGTGATGAAGAGGGCGGCCCGTTCCGTCGTGAAGACCGTGCTCCCTAAGATCTTCGGGATCAGGGTGGACAGATATGCGTCGCCCGCGGCGACGGGACAGACGTCCATGTCGTTGCACACGTTAGGCGTGAGCCACATGTAGTTCGAGGCATTCGACGGGGAGCCGAGGTCGTCCAGGAGGGACCTGTCGTCGATCCCCGCCGGGACCACGCGGGCGCACCGCGTCGCATTCGTGGCGATGTCGCCGTAGTAGGCGAAGGGATTGTGTCGGATGACGTAACCCGTGCCCGCAGGGCTCCCGCAAGTCGACGTCATGTTCTCCATGTACGCCTTCCACGTCAGGCCCGCGTCGACGAGGCGGTCCACGATGTTGGGCGACTGCCAAGCGCGCCGCGTGCACGCGTCCGAGTTGGGATTCGGGTTTTCCGTGCAGCCGAACGCCGAGGCCCCGGTGAGGCACAGGTAGTCGGCGAGGCTCTTGCCGCATGGGCTGGGGCCATAGTTCGTGGCAAGGCCTGACTCGTTCGCGAGTTGCGTTTCGAACGGTGCGCTGCCGCCGCAATACGTGAGAATGTCGCAGATCCCGTGATTCTCCATGAGGACGGTGACGACGAAGTCGAAGTAGGTGCCCGCGGGAGGTGCCGCCTGGAGGAAGACAGGAGATGCACGCTCGGAGCGATACGAGACCGCAAACGCTGTGAGGATCAGAAACATAGCGATCGCGCTAGCGGCGACGCTCACGATGTTGGACCTGAGCCCTCCCCCTTCCATCGGCTCAGGAAGCGATTCTCTTCGCGTGCCTTAGAGCTAACGGTTTCTCTTCGTATTCCGACGCCGGTATCAGGGATGATTGCATCCTCCGAACAGGGCCAAGCGCCGCGTGGGCGACATGGACGCCCAGGCTGGCGCTGCCCGGGACTCGGGAAGCAACCCCGATTTCGAAGACCTTCCCGAGACATGGACCATCTAAGAACCGAGGACTGTCAGTTGGCCGGCGGTCACTATAAGGCGGACAGCTAGCATGGGGCGTCCGTGGCCCAGGACGACCTTCGCAAGGAGCTCCGCGATCTCCGAGATCAGATCGAGGCCCTGCGGTCGGCCCTCTCCGACGCCGCGCGGCCGTACACGGAACTCATGAGCTACGTGGAACGGTTGCAGGACTTCTCCCGCGGCTACTTCCGCCTCTTGGACCTCTACGCCAAGTACGGAAAGGTCTCGCCTGACCTCGTGATTCCCGGACTCAAGGACGACATCTCGCGGCACATCGTGGTCGCCCTCTTCGACAAGCCGGACCGCAACATCTCCCAGATCACGGAGGCCGTGAAAGGAAAGCGCGGCACCGCCTCGCGGCGGATCGTCCGGGCGCGGCTCGCGGACCTGAAGGAGCAGGGCATCGTCGAGGCCACGCCCGGATCGCGGACGCGGACCTTCCGAGTCGCCGAAGTAGTGGCCGAGAAGTGGTCACAAGTGCTCGGCGTGCCCAAGTACAGGGACCAGCCTCATGAGGATCAAGGCACAAACAGGTGAAGGAAATGACAAGGGAAGAGAGGGGCATGGACCCAGAGCAGGTGAAAGAGATCTTCGCGGTCTTCTCGGAGAAGCTGCCCGCGCTCCTGAACAGTCTCACGGATTCGATCTACGGCAAGGACGCATCCGCGAAGTTCGGGACCGCGGTCGCGGACTTCTACCGCACGCTGAAGGAGAGCGGCATGACCGATGAGCAGGCCTTCAAGCTCACGGAGCAGTACATGTCCTCGCTGAACCTCGGCGGGTTGTTCGCGAAGGCCTTCGGGAAGCGCGGGGAAGGCGACGAGTGATGGCCGACCGCGGGGACCGCCTGCCCTTGATCTTCATGGCCCGTATCCCGGGCCTGGCGACCCACCTCGGATGGAGCTTCCTGCGATACCAGGCGCGCCGCAAGAGCGGCGTCCGGGCGTTCCGCCGGGAGCTCCTGCGCGTCGGCATGCCGAAGGACCGCGCGGCCCAATTGGCCAGGGCCTACCACGAGGTCGGGTCCATCCGGCAGCTGATCGCCGGCCGCGGCGCGTCCGGAAGCTAGGCCTCCGGAGGGCTCGCGAGGATCCGCGACGCGTGAGGCCAGGCCCGGTACTGGAACGTTTATTCCGTCCCGGGCCATTGCACTTGCGGGAAGAGGGGTCGGCGGTCGTGTCGCTTGCGAGGATGCGCTCCAAACGCGCTCGTTCAGGGAGTCGAAGGATCGGCAAGGCCGTCCTGGGACTGGTCCTGATCGGCCTCGGCCTGTTCGTCTTCCGCTACACGACGGAAATCGCGAACCAGCTGGGCGGATTCATCAGCCCTCCGCCCGCGGGATCATCGAACCTCACCGGTTCCGGCTTCTCGGAGGGCTACCTCCCGTTCGTCGTCTACGGATTCGGGTTCTCGTTTCTCGGAGCCGGCGGCGCGATGCTCCGGTCCTCCGTGATGTCCCCGTCGATGGGCATGGGAGGTGCCGGATTGGGCGCCGCGGGCCTCCCTTCGACCGAGCTGATGAATGACTACATGCAACAGACGATGGCGGCGAGCCGAAATCAGATCGGACAGATCGAGGCAGGATCTGCCCCGAAAGAAGTCGTGAAGATCAAGTGTCGAAACTGCGGCAGCCTGGAAGCCGAGGACGCCGCCTATTGTCGGAAATGCGGCCAGCCGCTCTAGGACCGGGCATCCCTCCCGACCGGCGTCACTTGAGCCCGAGTCGCTCCATCACGTACCGGTCGAAATCGAAGACCTGCGGCTCCTGCTCGCTGTACCGGCCGCCCTTCCAGATGCGGGAGCCCATGCCCTTCTGGGAGCGTGTGCACACGGCCCAATCCTGGCGGTTGATCAGGTCCCACAGTTCGACCGCGTCGCTCGCATCGAATCCGGCGCGTTCCATCGTCGCCGGATCGAAGAAGAATTCGCATTCGACCCGCGAGTGCGTCGGGGTCACCGGCCATGTCCGATGGATCATGAGGAAGTCCGGGTGGAGGCTGAAGAAGAGGTTCGGGAAGACGGCATAATAGTAGACGCGGCGGCGGTCCTCCTCCGTCATGCCTTCGAGGGGCGGGCGACTCGTGTATCCGGACCACGTCATCGACGCGTAGTCCTTCGCGAACTCCATCCACCCGCCGGAGAAGGGCGCGCGGGAGGCCCCATCGATGAAGTAGTCGTGCACCTCTCCGCTGAAGTACGGCGTGATCCGGTTCAAGTCCGGATGGACCGGCGCGCAATGGTAGCATTCCTGGTAGTTTTCCACGAGGATCTTCCAGTTCGCGTCGACCTCGTAGGTCTTGCGGGAGGCGAGACGCAGTTTCGCGAGCGGGAACCGGTCAAACTTCGCGAAGAAAGGGCCGAGATGATCGCGTAGCGGAGTCGCCTCCGGGTCCAGGTTCACCCACACGAAGCCGCCCCACGTCTCCAGTCGGATCCCGTACAGGCCGCTGGCACCTTTGTCGAAGTCGACGAGGGAATCCGTGTGGGGCGCCCCGACGAGCCGTCCTTCCGACGAATACGTCCAACCATGGTACGGGCAGACAATCGTTCGGAGCTTCGCCCCTTCGGGGTCTTCAACGAGCCGGGTCCCGCGATGACGACAGACGTTATAGAAGGCCCGCGGCGTCCCATCGGTGCCGCGGACGACGAGGACGCTCTCGCCGCCGATCTCGCGGGTGAAGAAGTCGCCAGGCTGAGAAACCTGGCTCTCCCGGCCGACATTCAGCCAGGAGGTGCCGTAGAATTCCTCGAGCTCTCGTTGGAAAATCCGGTCGTCGGTGTAGAAGGTGCCGGGCGGGGTCTTCGAAGAGAGATGGGCGCCGTCCTCGCGGCCAATGTATTTCGCGTTGCCTTGGCTCATCGCGAGGACAAGGGATGAAGCGGATTTGTGCTTGCCGCTGCCGAGAGCCGCGCAGACCTTTATGGTTCAGGCTTGATTCGATCCGAGCGTTCGATGGCTGAGCGTATGTCGACCCAATCGCTCCTGACCGGGGAATCTCGCCCCACTATCTGGACGATCGGCCACTCGACTCGATCCTTCGATGCGTTTCTCGCCCTCCTCTTGGAGTACCGAATCCAACTCCTTGCGGACGTCCGTCACTACCCCGTCTCGCAACGAGTCCCGTGGACGACGAAGACGAATTTGGCCCGAGGCTTGCAAGAAAGGGGTATCGCCTACGAGCACTTCGAGGACTTGGGCGGCTACCGGAAGGCCGCCACCACGAGGTTGAATCAAGGATGGCGAAATGCGGGATTCCGCGGCTACGCAGACCATATGGCTTCCCCCGAATTCCGAGCGGCGCTAGACCACCTGCTTCGTCTCACCGGGGACGCCCGCGTCGCCCTCATGTGCGCGGAAGCATTGCCGTGGAAGTGCCACCGATCGTTGCTGTCCGATGCCCTCCTGATCCGAGGCGCCCGTGTCGTGCACATCCTCGGTCCCGGCAAGTCGGAGGAACATCGTCTCACGTCGTTTGCGAAGGTCGACGGAGATCGGGTCACCTATCCCGCGGCAGGAAAGCGGCTTAAGCCGCGCGACCTTGCATCGGGGAGGGGAAATGACCCGCGACGTGCCGATCGACTCGGCTAGGGGCTTTGTCGTCTTGGGCTGGCGCAGCAGCGAAGGGGGACTCTCCCTCCGCATCCGCGGGCAGAGCGAGGAGACGCGCCTCGTGTGCCGCTGCGGGCGCCGCCACTGGATCGTGCGGGAGGTATCCTCGGATCGGTCGGCAACCCTCGTCGTCACGTGCCACAACTGTGGCACGCGGGCGACCTTCTCCCGGGAACCGTGGAGCCTGCCGACCGCGTGATCCTCACCGAAGGGCGTACCCACCGTCCACGACGATCGTCTGCCCCGTGATGTAGGACGCATCGTCCGAGGCGAGGAACGAGACGACGCGCGCCACCTCTTCCGGCGATCCCCACCGTTTCAGGGCCGGTTCCTCCGCGAGGGTCCGCCGCTCGTCCGTCGACACCGCGTCCATAGGATCGGTCGTAATGCTGCCGAGCGCGAGCGCGTTGACCCGTACTCCCTTCGGCCCGTACGCGAGGGCGAGCGCGCGCGTCAAGCTCAGGATCCCCGCCTTCGCGAGCTGGTAGGTGATGCCGACGCGGTCGCCCGTGATCGCCGGAGTCGAACCGATCAAGATCACGCTCCCCCGTCCCGCCTTGACCATCGATGGGAGGACGGCCTGCGCGACGTACGCCGACCCAAGGAGGTCCACGTCGAGAGGCCTACGGAATTCCG
>Ga0209806_1000158_pt1 | contig 41202 bp, 37 predicted proteins | sample GraSoiAngelo_152_FD_186166 | JGI IMG/M metagenome (GOLD analysis project Ga0209806, IMG submission 186166) | Grasslands soil microbial communities from the Angelo Coastal Reserve, California, USA - 14_1009_12_30cm (SPAdes) (version 2) | ecosystem: Environmental > Terrestrial > Soil > Grasslands ... | reverse complement strand
CCGGTGGCGATCAGCCGATCACCGGCCTGGATGTCTTTCAGCGTGCCGGGCTTGCGGTTCGCCTTGCGACCTTCAAAGTACCTGGTCTCGCCGGTCACGTTCAGTTTGACGGACTTGCCGTCCTTGTTCGTGATGGTGATCACGTTGCCGTTGACCGCAACGACCTTCCCGGCAACATGCGCCCGGCCGAGGTGGATTCGCGCCGCATAGAGTTTGCCGTTGCGCGTTTCGAACCTGACGCTGACATGGCTGTTGACTTCGATCTCGGACCAGCTGGCGCGCTCGTTGCGGCCGCGGACGACCTGGGTCTTGTCGGTGCGCACGAACGTTTTGCTCTCTCCATTCATGTTTCGGACCGTCAGCTGCGTCTCGTTGATGGCGGTCACGGTTCCGCGGAACACATCCCGATGGATCGCCTGTGGCTTTGCATTCGGGCTGGCGGACGGCGAAGCAGCCGGCGCGGCGAGGGCCCCCGTGGCAAGCGCTCCGGCGAGAACTCCGGCGGCGACGATTCCTCCAAACAGTTTCCTGAACATTTCCGTACGACCTCCTTGGGTCGGATGATGTCGACGGTGTTCAGTCTCGCTTGGACGGCTTAGCCGGCCCGCGGTAAATCCTTAACCAGGGCTGAGAGTCCGGTCAGCCCTCGACCGCGCGCACGATGAAGTCCCGGCTACCGTCCCAGGTCCAGCAGGTCTGGAGGGTGAGAGAGGAGACGCCGGTGGCCCCCAGAGGCCAGATCTGAGTGTTGCTGACGATGGTGGTGTAGCTGACGTGGTAGGTGTGAACCCGACCGCTTGGGTCGCCGTACTGCACCACGTCTCCGGCACGCAGCCCGAGGATGGGCGTGAAGGTGCCGGGATTGTGAGCCATGATGTAGGTGTTGTTGGCCCCGGCGCAGCTCCATCGCCAGGTGCCCCATCTGGGTACGGCGGATCTCCCCAGGCAGTCCCCATACCAACCGACCGGCTGGCTCAGGCCAAGCCGCGGAATGTAGATCCAGTTCGCTCCGATCCTGCGAGGCGCCGGTGGCGCGGGTGGACGGACCGGCGGGGCCACATGGGGGGCAGCCGGCGCCCTGGGCGCGGCAACTGCAGCGGACGCCGGCGCCGGCGTGGGGGCGGGGGCCTCGACTCCGATCAGGAGGGCCGGACGGACGACACGGCGACTGTGGAGGCTTGCGCCGGCCGCCGATTGCGCAGAAGGCGCCGTGGCCGCCGCCACCGGCCTGAGGGCGCTCGGGTGCGCCGTCAGCAACGGGAAGCTGAGGAGCCAGATAGCGGCGCCGGCCAGCAGAGGGCTACGCCAGCGGCGAAGCGCCCGGAGCAGATGCGCTGCCATCCCTCCCGCAACGGCGACAACGCGCCCGGATTTGCGGGCTTTACGAGATCGTCACGCCGCGGTCATCGCGCGCCCGACCCTTCCCTCGGAAGGGGCAGGAAGGCGTTTATCCGGCTTTCAGCAAATCCGGCGGCCCGGCGTAACGCTCGGCGATCGCGACCAGGTCGGCGAGCTCGTAGGGCTTGGTCAGGCACTCGACGCAGCCCGCGGCCAGCGCACTCTCCCGGTCGCCAACCATCGCGTGCGCGGTGATAGCTACCACCGGGATCGAAGCCAGGGCTGGAACTCCCTTGAGCTCACGGGTTGCTTCCCAGCCGTTCATTTCCGGGAGCGACATGTCCATAAGGATCAGTCCAGGCCGTAGCGACGCCGCCAGCGCCACCGCCTGCCGCCCATCTTTGGCAAGCTCGCAGCGGAAGCCACGTGACCTCAGGATCTTGAGGGCCATCTTCTGCATCATCACATCGTCCTCTACTACGAGAATCAGCCGGCTCATGCCGCAGCCTCCTTGATTGGTGCCTGGCCGATCACCTGGCGTACGGCCGCTACCAGGCCCTCGGGCTCGATCGTTCCTTTTGCGATGAACCGTTGAATATGGCCGTCCAGAGTAAGCACGTCCTCAGCCGTCAATTCCTTCGCGCTCACGATCACCACCGGGACTGCCGCGCTGCTGGGGTGGGCGCGGATCCGCGCCACCACCTCAAAGCCGCTCATCCCGGGCATCATCAGGTCGAGTAGCACCAGGTCAGGGGGCGAGTCTGAAATTTCAGCCATCGCCTCGTCCCCGGTCGATGCTTCGCGGACCTGCGCACCCTCATCTCTGAGGATCTTCCCCAGCATGCTGCGGGCGTCGGCCTGGTCGTCGACGATCAGCACGCTCCGCCCGGTGAGGTCGGGCAGGAGCCGGTGAACCCTGGTCAGCAACTGGTTGCGTTCGTACGGCTTGGAGAGGTAGTCGGACGCACCCAGCGCGAAGACCAGTCGCTGGTCCTCCACAATGGTCACCACCAGTACCGGGATGCTCGAGGTTTCCGGGTCTTCCTTGAGCTTTTCCAGCACCCACCAGCCCGACGCGTCGGGCATCATGATGTCGAGCGTCACGAGCAGTGGCCGGCACTCGCGCGCCAGCTGGAGCGCGTCGGCCGCATTCGACGCCTGCACGGTTTTCCATCCGTCCTGCTCGAGGTGGCGGGCGATCAGCTGGCGCACGCTGGCGTCGTCGTCGACCACCAGGATGACGCTGCCCGGTAGCGGCTGGGCCGGCCGGACCGTGGCTCGCGGGAGAGGGAGCGGGGCCACCGCCCGGGTCGCGGCTTCCCAGGCCGGCAGGGTGAACGAGAAGGTGCTGCCCATTCCCGGCTCGCTGATCACGGTGATCGCCCCCCCATGCATCTCCACCAACTTGCGCACAATGCTCAGGCCCAGGCCGGTTCCGCCGTGGCGGCGGGTACTGCTGCCGTCGCCCTGGACGAACTCCTCGAAGATGACCTTCTGGGACTCGGGCGAGATCCCGATGCCGGTGTCCTTGACCGAGATGCGCACCATCCGGCCGGATGATTGGGCCCAGACTTCCAGGTGACCCCGGTCCGTGAACTTCACCGCGTTCGAAAGCAGGTTGACCAGGATCTGCTTGAGACGAACCGGGTCTGCCTCCGCGGGCGGCAGGTCCGGCGCAAACCGGGTCTCCACTCGCAACCCCTTCTCCTGGGCGAGAGGTCGAATGCTGTCAGCGACGTCGTCCACCAGTCCGGATAGCTCTACCCGCTCCAGCGACAGGTCCATCTTGCCGGCTTCGATCTTGCTCAGGTCCAGGATCTGGTTGATCAGGGTGAGGAGCGACTGTCCGCTCTTGTTGACTTGCTGGATGTCCTGCTGCTGCTCCTCGTTCAGTGGCCCATCGATGCCGTCCAGCAGGATCTGCGAAAACCCGATGATGGCCGAGAGGGGGGTCCGAAGCTCGTGCGAAACATTGGCCAGGAACTCCGACTTGAGCTTGTTGGCCCGGGCAAGCTCCTGGTTTGCGGACTGCAGCTCGCCGGTCCGCTGCGCGACCTTCTCCTCCAGGTTCTGGTAGGCGCCGCTGAGCTGGGTCGCCATCTGGTTGAAGGTGCGCGCCAGGATCAGGATCTCGCGGGTGGCAAAGAGGCGAGTGATCCGAGCCGGCTGCGAGAAATCGCCCTGGGCGATTCTTGCAGCAGCCCGGTTGAGCTCGTCCACAGGTCGTGACAACCAGAGCGCGGCCAGGAACGCCAGCACCAGGGCCAGGCCCGCCGCGACCATCAGCCACTGGACTGCCCCGATGATCAACGGCATCAACTCCGCCCTTAGTTCGGACGTGGGCTGGGAGACCCAGACCTTCCATCCAACCAGTGGGACCGTGGCAAAGCCCGCGACGCTGGGGACGTTGCCGTCCAGGTCCGTATACCAGGCCACCCCGGTCTGGTGTCCCAGGGACGTCTGAAAGATGCCCTCGCCGGAGAGGTCCTTCGCCTGCAGCCGCCAATCGGCCCGCGGGTGAGCGATCACCCGTCCCAGGCCATCGACCACTACCGCCTGCCCCAGCTGGCCCACCCGGCTGTAATCGGAAAGACGCTGCACCTCGGATAGGTCGACCGTCCCCGCCAGGTAGCCGACCAGGTTGCGCTGGCGGTCGAACAGTGGCACTGCGATCACCACCGCCGCCACGTCACTGACGCCGCGCGCCCGGAGCACGTCAGAGAAAGTGGGCTGGGTGTGAAGGGGATTGAGCACTTCCCTCACGTATGTCCAATCGCCGAAGTCCTGGCCCATGCCCGCCGGCGGATCGGCGGCAACCGCTCGACCTTTTAGATTTCCAACGTAGACCTGGAGCAATGCGGGGACAGCCGAATGGGCAGCCGCCAGCTCCTGGTTGAGGTGGGCGGGGTTGAGGCCCGCGTCATTCAAGTGCTTGACACTTCCGTCGGAGTCCGACTCGATCTGTGAGGCCGTGCTCTGCAACGCCGCGGACTGGTCGAGGACGAATCCGTAAACCGCCTGGGCCAGCGTCTCGGCCAGCCGCTGGTGCTTGTCGCTGATGCTGTCGTTCTGGGCGCTGAAGAGCGCCGAAATCCGCTGGGCTCCGAAAAAGAGGAGTGGCGCCACCGCCACTAGTAGAAAGGCCACGCTCATGAACCAGCGCAGTGAGTGGGTCCGGGCCGGATCCGGGTCCCTCAAGAGGCGCCCTGGTTTCCGATGAGGGAGTCGCGCTCGCAGCCGGGTAAGAGCTGATGAGCCCACACCGCAGTAACGCAGGGTCGAGTTCAAAACGCGCTCTGTTACGCGGCCGTTACGCTTGACCCGTGGCCCGTCCGACGTTAGGCAAACGCGAGCGAGCCCGGCTTGCCGTGGAGCGGCTGAAAACGCTCTATCCCGCGATTTCGGAGCTGGTCCACCGTAACCCCTTCGAGATGCTGATCGCCACCATCCTGTCAGCCCAGACGACGGACCGGTCCGTGAACGCGGTCACGCCGCTGCTCTTCAAGCGATACCCGGAACCGCGGGCCCTGGCCCATGCCGATCCGAAGGCGGTCGAAGCGATCATCAAACCCACCGGGTTTTTCCACGTGAAGGCAAAGACGATCATTGCCTGCAGCGCCGCCCTGGTTGAGCGCTTCGGCGGTCAGGTGCCGGGCACCATGAAAGAGCTGGTGACCTTGCCCGGCGTCGGCCGCAAGACGGCCAACGTCGTGCTGGGGGTCGCTTTCGGGCTTCCCGGATTTGCGGTCGACACGCACGTCGCCCGGCTGACGCGGCGTTTGCGCCTGACCGCAAGCCGCGACCCCGTCAAGATCGAAGCCGAAGTGACTCGCATTGTGCCCACGGAGGAGTGGACCGGCTTCAGCCTGCGACTGATCTTGCACGGACGTCGTGTCTGCCTGGCGCGCGCGCCGCGATGCCCCGAGTGCGTCATGAACGACTTCTGTCCGTCGTCCACCGTCCGGGCCCGGCTGCGCCGGGCGGCTGCCGCGGGCAGATGACAGCGTCTGTGCCGCATCATGACATCATGGCGACTCGCCCGCGGCGAGGCGACACCTTCCTCGGGATCGGCCTGGTGCTGGTCGGCGCCCTGTTCTTGCTCGGCCAGCTGCTCCACCTGGACTTCAGCCGTTACGGCTGGCCGTTCTTCATCATCCTGCCGGGGTTAGGCCTCTTCCTGGTGGCGGTCACGGCGGCCGGCCGCGTCAGCCAGGGATTGGCGATCAGCGGCAGCATCTTGGCCATCACCGGGTTGGTTCTTCTGGTTCAGGACCTGACCGATGACTACGAGAGCTGGGCATACGCCTGGGCGCTCGTGTTTCCCGGGGCGGTAGGTCTGGGGCTCCTTGCGTACGGGCTCCTGGCGGGGCGTCCGCAGCTGGTCCGGCCCGGGATTCGCACATCCGCGACCGGACTTGTGCTGTTCATGGTTGGAGCGATCTTCTTCGAGGGTGTGGTCGCGATCAGCGGCCGTCAGTTTGGACGCACTACAGGCATCCTCGTCTCCGCGCTGGTGATCGCGATCGGTGCGGCCATGCTGGCCGCCAACCTGGCCTCCCGCCGCCCAAGCGATTCTCGATAATAAGCAGCGACGCTGATGATGCGGATTGGAATTCTCACCGGTGGCGGAGATGCCCCCGGACTGAACGCGGCGATTCGCGCCGCGGCCCGGCGGGCGTTCCAGCGTGGGTTCCAGGTGACCGGCATCAAGAATGGCTGGGCCGGATGCCTGAACGCCGGCGACTTCGAAAGCCTCACTCCGGCATCGGTTCGCGGCATCCTGCCGCTGGGCGGAACCATCCTGGGCACCTCGCGGACGAACCCGATGAAAGAGAAGGACGGCGTCCAGCAGGTGATCTCACTGCTGCGCGGCAACGGGATCGACGGCCTGGTGGCTATCGGCGGCGACGACACGCTCTCGGTCGCGGCTGCGATGAGCGATGCCGGGTACCTGGTTGTGGGCGTCCCCAAAACCATCGACAACGACCTTTCGGCAACCGAGTTCTGTATCGGCTTCGACACCGCGGTGGGGGTTGTGGTCGAGGCACTGGATCGGCTCCACACGACCGCATCAGCCCACCATCGGGTGATGGTGGTAGAGGTGATGGGCCGCGACACGGGTTGGGTCGCGATGATCGGCGGCCTCGCCGGCGGAGCCGACATGATCATCATCCCCGAGTTCCCGGTTTCCCTCGACCAGGTGGTCGAGCACCTGCACCGTCGGCGCGGCGAGGGTAAGGACTTCAGCATCATCGTGATCGCCGAAGGCGCGAAGATGCAGGCACTGGAACCGGCGATGGCGATCGCCGCCGGGTCCGAAAAGCGCGACGCCTTCGGCCACGTTCAGCTGGCCAAGCAGGGGGTGGGCGACGCCCTCAGCACGCGTATCGAGGATGCCACCGGGTTTGAGACCCGGGTAACCGTCCTTGGGCACCTGCAGCGAGGAGGGTCACCCTCTCCGGTCGACCGGATCTGGGCCACCCGGCTGGGAGTGGCGGCCACCGATCTCCTGGCTGAGCACCGGGGCGGATTCATTCCGATCCGGCACAACGGCGAGATCAAGGTAGTCCCGTTGCGCGCCGTGATCGAGGAGCAGCGAAAGGTCCCCAAAGACCTCTATCAGCTGGCGAACGTATTCGCCTGACTAGCCTAACCGGCCCGTCGCTTCTGCGCGTAGAGGGTGGCGTCGGCCGCTGCCAGCAGCTCAGCTGTGGTCTGGCCGTGGTCGGGGTAGGTCGCGATCCCCAGGCTGACCCCAGGAATCGCGATCAGCCGCTGCCCAATCATCACCCGGTGTCGAGCAATGCCCTCCCGAATTCGCTGGGCGACGACGATGGCCGCCGGGGCCGGGGTGGATGGGAGCAGAACAACGAACTCGTCGCCTCCGTAGCGTGCTACCAGGTCTTCGCCGCGCACCGCGTCGGTGAGCGCGTTTGCGACTTCGCGCAGGAGCGCATCGCCCGCCAGGTGACCGTAGGTGTCGTTGACATGTTTGAGCTGGTCGACGTCCAGGAAGACGATGGAGAAGGTGCCCTGGCTACGCCCGGCGGATTCGATCTGCTGTTCGACTCGCTCCAGCAGGAGCCGCCGGTTGACCAGCCGGGTGAGGGCGTCATGGGTAGCCTCACGCTTCAGGCGGTCGTGGAGCTGCGCCACCTCGAGGCACGAGGCGAGCTGAGACCCGACCGCCGCCATCAAGGCGAGGTCTGCCTCGCCGAAAGCATCGACCTCCTGACTCTCGGCATCGAGCACCCCGATGACCCGGCCCTGGCTTACCAGAGGGAAGGCCAGCTTGGATCGGACCTGCGGGTCGAGCATGATGTAACGAGAGTCGGCCCGCACATCGGGGACAATCTGCGGCGCTCGATGCTGGAATACCCAGCCCGTGATGCCGGTGCCGGCCGGAATCCGCATGCTGCCGATCTCGCCGCGGCCGGCATGAGCCCCGACCTGCAGCTCGTCAGGGTCCTCGCCCGGAAGCAGCAGCAGCACCAGGTCGTAGTCCATGACCTCCTGAATAATTGAAACGATTCTCTTGAGCAGGGTTTCGAGATCGAGCACGGCGGCTGTTTCCTGCGCGATCCGGTAGATGATCTGGAGCTCTCGTGAGTCGGCGGCCGTGAACGAATCCCGCCGGGGCGCGTTGAGTCCCTGGGAAAACGGCTGCGGCTCACTCAGCTCACGCTCCATCCGCTGATACCAATCGACCTGGGTATCGCGGGCCGTCCACAGCATCTCGATGAAGGCGTTCACGATGGAGGGGTCCAGGCCTATGCCGCGGAAGCCCTTGACCTCTTCGAGTGCCTCGTCGAGCAGCTCCACCGAGCGTGACGGGAGATCGAAGGTAACGTTGAAGAACGCGTTTACGACGCTGACCACGCGGGTTTCGATCGGTATCCCGTCTCCCTTGAGCCGATCGGGATACCCCTCCCCGTTGAACCATTCGTGGTGGGCTCGGACCAGCGGAGCCAGGGCTGCCAGTGGCCTGAAGCGCTTCAGCAGGTCGGCAGCCAGCACCGGGTGGGTCATCATCACAGCCCGCTCCTCGGCATTCAGCCGTCGCTGTTTCTTGAGGATGCTCTCGGGAAGCGCAAGCTTGCCGAGGTCCTGCAGGAAAGCGGTGTAGCGGACCCGCCGGCGGGCCTCCGGATCGAAGCGCAAATGCTGTGCCAGGTGGTCAGCCAGGTCGGCATGCTGGACTGCGCGAGCGGAGACCACCTCACGCATGCTGACGGCTGCGGTCAGAGCGAGCACGGTTGCTTCCTGCAATTCACGTGACTCGGCTAGCAGGCGCGCCGTCTCCATGGCGGCAGCGGTCTGGTTGGCGAAGGCGGTTAGCGCTGGAAGGTGCGACTCGCGCAGGTCCTCGCCAACCACGTTGATAGCTCCCAGCACTCGATCGCGGGCGACCAGCGGGGCCGAGATCGCGGTTCGCATGTGAAGCAGGTTGCCGATTTTCCGCGCCCGCTCCGCGTCCGAACCAAGCAGATGCGTGACCCGCTCTACCAGTAGATTCGTGTCGCCCAGGTACTGGGCCTGGCGTGTCTGGCAAGCCCGCTTCAAGACGGGGACCTGGTCGAGCGGAATCACGTAGTCGGGTGGTCGCGGCCCGGTCAACTGGCGCAGCTGCTCGGCAGCCTCGCCCACATTGGCATAGGCAACGGTTAGGCCCTGACCGTCCGGCGTGAGCAGGAAGAAATGGGAGGAGAGGCCAACCTCGGCCAGCCGCCGCCCCACCGCCTGAAAAATAGACTCGGTGTCGAGCATTTGCAGCGCCTCAGCCCCAGCCTGGCTCAGCGCCAGGACCAGCCGTTCCGATGCGGCGTGCGCCCGGTCAGAGGCGTCAGGCGCTACCACCAATGGCCGGAACTGCTCGTGTCCTGCCTCCACCAGCCGCTCGGCGCGAAAGAACCAGCCGCGTCCAATCTTCTCGGCGGGTAGCCGGCCGGCGCGAGCCTGACGGCGAACCACCTCGGGGTGCCGGCGGATGGCGCGGGCCACGTCGTCTACCGAAAGCAGGCCGGGCGCCGGAGCGGTAGCGATGGGTTGTGTGAGACGACGCTGCACTGGTGCGTGCAACGAAGGAAGCCGCCGCTTCCTACGTCTTACCTCGCGTGGAGCCGGTGGCTTCGGGACCCATGCCGGAGCGTCGAACGATTCTGGTGGCGGACGACAGCTCCGCCAACCGGGACCTTCTCTCTGGTCAGCTATCGACCCTGGGGTTCTGGACGGAGGCTGCCACCAACGGCCAGGAGGCAGTGGCCGCCGCCCGCAGGTTGCAACCGGATCTGATCCTGATGGACATCGAGATGCCGGTGATGAATGGCCACGAAGCCTGCAAGCGCCTGAAGGCTGACCCTGCCACGGCCGAGATCCCCGTCCTGATGATGACCGGCTTCGACCCAAGGCCGGAGCGCTCGAAGATGGTCGAGGCGGGCGGCGACGACCTGATAGTCAAGCCGATCCCGATGCGGGACCTCCAGGTTCGGGTGCGGGCCTTGCTCAGGTTGAAGGAGCTCCGGCGCGACCTTCGCAGTACCCAGGAAAGCCTCCGCCAGCTCGTTCAGAGGGAGAACCCAACCGAGTCCAAGGCACCGTTCGACGACCGGGTCGCGCTCACAGCGCAGGCTCTTGCCCGGCTGATCGGCCTCGACGCCGAGGACCAGGAGGTCGCCTTCCACGCCGGATTGCTGCACGACATCGGCCAGATCGGCCTGCCGGAGGAGCTGCTCAACCGGCAGGGGAGCCTGACGGCAGAGGAATTCGCGCGCATCCAGCAGCACACCATCCTGGGCGCCGAGCTGGCTGGCCCGTTTCGCCCAGCGTCTGTGCTGGCGCCCGCCATCCGTCACCACCACGAGCGCTGGGACGGTAATGGTTACCCGGACAAGCTCCAGGGCCCGGCGATCCCGATGATGGCCAGGATCGTGTCGGTCGCCGACGCCTTCCACGCCATGATCACCGACCGGCCCTACCGGCCGCGCTTCACCGTTGCCAGGGCGCTCGAGATCCTGGCCCAGGGGTCGGGGAGCCAGTGGGACCCCCGGCTGGTGGCCGCCTTTGCCACCTCGTCTCTGCCCCAGCGCATCGCGGGCGCCGTCGCAGAAGACCAGGCCAAGATCGCTTAGCCTAGTCGCAGGGCCCGAGCTTAGCAGCCGCGCGGAGCGCGCTTTAGCTTAGGGCGGGTCGGTCTGCAGGCCCGTGCGAGCAAACGAGCGCACCTGAGCTTTGGCGCGAGTGCGCCGCGGGCCGTCGCAGACCGCAACCGCCCGTCTCGTCCCTTTGCGAAGGCGATAAAGGAAAAGCGGCCGGCACGTGCCGGCCGCTCTTGTTTTTAGCGAATGGTTGTTAGTTGTATCGGCAGGTGGCGACGTCCGGGACGAGCTGGCCGTGGACGGTGCCGTTCGGAGCGGCGTTGTAGGTGAACGCTTCGGTCGCCGGCGGTGCCTGGTGTAGCAGGTTGGCGCCGGTGATCTCGGCAACGTTGACGACCGACGCGCCTGCGGGCGTCGCTGTGTCGCCGCCTGTCACCGGGTACTTGCCCGTGTTGTTGTAGTAGATGTCCGCGGCGTTCTGAAGGGTGCCGCCGTCGGTCTTCATCGCATTGCAAGCGGCGCTCGCCTGGACGCCCGAGATGTTGAAAAGGACGATCGCGGCGAGGATGCCCAGGATGCCGATTACGACGAGCAGCTCGACCAGGGTGAAGCCGTCCTGGCGGCCTGTCCGGCGTCGGGCTGCTTTGAGTGCTGTGATCAACATGTTTGTTTGGTCAAACCTCCTATGACACGTCGACGGTAGACCTGCAATCTTGCGGATTTTGTGAAAACGAGTTCACCGAAGTAGCAGATAGGTAACGGCGGCCCCGCAGATGAGTACGAGACTGGCCAGGATGACGAGCACCGGCGCCAGGGTCTGGAACCTTCCGGGCGGCTTCGGAGGAGCGAAATCCACTGCCACCATGAAGCGGAATTCCTGGTCAGGCCGCGACACGGACCTCACCATCCTGTCCCAGGGATAGCCGGTTTTCCCAGCGGCCCTGACGGGCAAGTCCCAGAGCGGCCAGGTGGAGTGGCCAGGGAAAGTCCGGTGTCCAACCGGGACGCGGGGTCGGCCGGCGGACCGCGAAGCCAAATCGCTGGTATGCCTGTTCCTCAGCGCCCGGCAATACCAGGAACCGCCCGGCGAGGCTCAGCGGCGTGCTCGGGCCGATCACAAGCCCGGGCCCTGCGCTTTTCACGAATTTGACCAGGGTGCTGACGCCGGCGGCGATCTCTTCGAGCTGCTGGTCGAGGCTGCCTTCCTGGGCATCAAGCAGGAAGGTGCGGAAGAACCGGGGTCGGCCCCCGGCCACCAGGACCAGGGTGGCTTCACCCAATCCCCACTCGACTAGCAGGCCATCGACCACCTCGGCACCCCGCGCGAGTGCCAGCGGTTTGAGGTCGATGTGTTCAACCTGGATCTCGAGCCGGCCCAGTTCGCTGACATAGGCGTCGATCAGCTCACGCCGTGCGGCAACCACGTAGACGGCAGTGCCCGCAGCAATCCGGCGGGCGTGCCAGGCATAGTAGACGGTTGCCGGGTCGATGGGTACCAGCCGCTTGGCTTCGTAGGTCACGGCGCTGGCCAGCTCGGCGGGCGGGATCTTCGGAAGGACAAAGTCGCGTACGGCTATGCCGACGTCGGGGATCGCCAGTCGAAGGAGGCGCCCCTCGATGCCGGCCTGGCCCAGGGCCTCAACCAGGCAGGGCAGGAACGGACTGCGAGGCAAGCCGTCCTCGATGGCGTTGGCCGGAAGCGGCACGGCGGCCTGACGCGCCAGCAGTTGCCCTTCGGTCTGCGTTACCTTCAGCTCGCGCAGCCCGACCTCGAGCGTGATCAGGTCGGTCACTGGTATTGCTCCCAGTTGATCAGCCACGAGCCCTTCTTGCCGGCGTTGCTCGAATGGATCTGGAGGGAGAGCGACCGGGTGCTGATGGACGCGGGCAACGTTACCTGGACGTCGTAGGTGGGTTTGCTCGGCTTGCACCCAGCCGAGGCCGTCACGTCGATCGTGACCGTGATGTTGCCCGTCGAGTAGGGAAGGGTGAACGTCTTGCCCAGGTCGGGGGTGCACCCCAGCGGTTTGAACTTGTCGTCCTCCAGCTCCACCGCGAACGCGAGGCCGGCGTCGAGAGCATAGGTCGCCCGAGTGTCTTCCCGGACGCTACTCAGAGCCAGGAATCCGGAGCTCGAGAGCTTCAGGGCGGCCCAGACCAGCAGCAGGAACGCCGCAACGAAGATCAGCACGAGCAGGAGTGCCTGGCCACGTTGGCCCCGGAGGCGCGCGTTCACAGGCACCCACCTGGTCGATTGCCGACCGTGAGGGTCTGGGCAACGGCCCCGGTGGCCGACGGTTGCAGCGTGACCGTCGCGTAGCAGCCGGCCGGGGCGGCCACGGTCACGCTGGTCATTCCTCGCGCCGCCACAAATGCCTGCCCGCCCACCGTCCGAATGAGGTTCTGGTTGGCGTCAATCGTGTAGGCGACGCCGATCGCTGCGGAGCCGTAGGTCAAGGAGAGCGAGCCGGCTCCTGAGGTGATGCTGCCGGTCGGGATCGCAGCCGCCGTCTGCAGGTCGCGGGTCAGCGTCAGTGACGCATCGCTGATCGCGGTGTCGGCGGCGATCGCGCGCGCCTCCCGGCTGATCGCCGTGTACCCGACGAGAAACGTCCCGCCCATGGCGATCGTCACCACGGTCACGATTGCCAGGCTCATCAGCATCTCGATCAGGGTGAAGCCCGCTTGCCGGCGCCGGCGGTTCAAGCTCGCGGTCACGGCTGCACCTTCATGAAGTCCAGCGTCTGCTGGCTGCCGTTGGGTCCACTGACCGTAAGCAGGACTTCCTGCAGGCCGAGGTCCGGAAGGACCGCCGTGCAGCTCGCCAGCACCGGGTCGCAATACACGACCTGGTACGAGAAGGTGTAGCCGGCGGCCGCGATGTTGCCGTAGCCGTTGGCGCCGGCGCTGACCACGTAGGTCTGGCTCTTGACGAACTCGGCGTCCGACCGGGTCAGCCGGTCGAGGCTGGTCTGCTGCTGGTGGCGGGCCACGGCCAGCGTCGTGGCCGAGAATGCGGAAAGGATGGTCACGACGATGACCGCCAGCAGAGCCAGAGCAACCATGGTCTCGACCAGGGTGAATCCTCGCCGTCTCATTTGAGCGCCCCCACCAGTCCGTACATGGCCGAGATCAACGAGATCGCGATGAAGCCGACCACCAGCCCGACCCCGACGGTCATGACGGGTTCGATCAGCGAGGTCATCTGCCGGATGCGGTAGTCGAGCTCCTCCTCGTAGAAGTCAGCGGCCTGCTCGAGGTATGCGTCGAGCGTCCCGGTTTCCTCACCAACCCGGACCATCTGGGTCAGCATCGGCGGGAACAGACCGGTTCGGGAAAGGGGACCGGCAAACCCCTCGCCGCCTGTCATCTGCTCTTTGACCGTGGCCAGTCCCTGCCGGAAAACGCTGTTGCCGGTGCCGGCGATCACGGCGTCGAATGTCTGGCCCAACGGGACCCCGGCCTTGAGCACCATGGCGAGCGTGCGGGAGAACCGGTTGAGGATGGTGGCCAGCACGATCGGTCCGAAGATCGGGACTCTGAGCGAGGCGCGGTCCTTGAAGTTGCGGCCGCGCACTGTCCGCAGCCCGAAGAAAATCCCAGCGCTTACAACCATCACGGTGCCGCCGATGACCGCAATGAACCGGCGGGCGCCGTCGACTATGCCGATCAGGATCCGGGTGGTCAGGGGCAGCTCAACCTTGAACTCCGCGAAGATCCGGACAAAGGCCGGCAGAGCGAAGAAGACCAGGACCAGCACCACCCCGGTGGCAACCACCAGGATCACGGTGGGGTAGATCATGGCGGTGCGCACCCGGCGCAGGGTATTCAAGTCGCGGCGCAGGTACACGGAGAGTTGCTTGAGGGTTGCTTCCAGGTTCCCGGTGATTTCCGCCACCCGGACCAGGTCGATGTATAACGCGGGAAACACCTGGGGATGCCGGGCGAGCGCGTCGGATAGTTTCTGGCCTCTCTCGAGATCGTCGAGAATGGCCAGGATCACGCGTTTGAATAGTGGCGAACCGGTTTCCTCCGCGATCACCGCCAGGGCGCGGCTCATCGGGATGCCGGCGCCGACAAAGGTCGCCAGCTGCCGGGTGAAGAGGATCAGGTCCGTTTTCGAGATCCTGTAGAGCGAGGGAAAGTAATCGGCCATCGTCTTCTTTTGGGGCGCCGGACCGAGCCGGACGATCTTGAGTCCCTCAATCCACAGACTCTGCTCGGCGGCTGATGTTCCGGCAGCCTCGACCACACCATCACGGCGCCGCCCCTCGGCCGTATAAGCCCGGTAGGCGTAGCTAGGCATCAATTCCCTCGCTCACGTGAATCGACCGCATGACCTCGGCGATGGTGGTCAGCCCCTGGTCGACCTTGGCCAGCCCCGCGTCTTTGAGGGTGGTCATGCCCTCTTTCACGGCCTGCTGCCGCAGCGCGTCGGGGGACGCGTCCCGCACCAGGAGTCTCTTGATCGTGTCGCTCATCTTGAGGACCTCGAAAACCCCGATCCGGTCGCGAAAGCCGGTGTGCGCGCAGTACGAGCATCCGGTTCCGCGACGAAATCGCGTGGTCATCCCGCCCAGCGCCTTGTAGTACTCGAGTTCTTCAAGTGCCGGCTCGTATTCGACCGTGCAGCGTGGACAGATCCTGCGTACGAGGCGCTGGGCTTCTACGCCGATCACCGAGGACACCACCATGAAGGGCTCGATCCCCATCTCAAAGAAGCGGTACACGGCACCCACCGCATCAGTCGCGTGGAGCGACGACAGGACCAGGTGACCGGTGAGGGCGGATTGCACGGAGATCTCTGCGGTCTCCTTATCCCGGATCTCACCGACCAGGATCGCGTCCGGGTCCTGCCGGAGAATGGAGCGCAGGCCATTCGCGAAGGTGATCCCGGCCAGCCGGTTGATCTGGATCTGGTTGATGTTCTCGAAGGTGTACTCGACCGGATCCTCGATCGTCATCACGTTCTTCTCCATGCGGTTGAGCTCGTTGAGCCCTGCGTAGAGCGTGGTCGTCTTCCCGCTGCCTGTCGGCCCTGTCACAAGGATCATTCCGTAGGGGGAGCGGATCAGCTCCATGAAGTTCAGGTGCACCGGTGGCGAGAACCCGAGGGCATCAAGCCGGAGGATGGAACGCGACCGCTCCAGGAGCCGCAGCACAGCCTTCTCTCCCCAGATGGTCTCGATGGTTCCCACCCGGATGTCCATTGGTCGTGTCTCGACTGTGGTCTGTATCTGACCGTCCTGGCTGTGATGCTTGTCGACGATGTCAAGGTTGGCAAGCAGCTTGATCCGAGAGATGATCGGCGCCGCCAGGGTGGCCGGCAGGCTGGTGACATCGTGGAGCACGCCGTCGATCCGAAACCGGATCCGCAACCGGTCCTGCTGTGGTTCGACGTGGATATCCGAGGCTCGTTCCTCGGCACCCTGGGCGATTATCAGGTCCACTATCTGAACCACGGGCGCACCCTGCGAAACGTCGGCCAGGCGACGGGCGCCAAGCGGGATGGACGGCTGGAACGTCTCCTCGAACGATCGCACGTGCCGGCTGACCCCTCCGAGGAGCTTGTATCCCTGGGCGATGGCGGCCTGGATCTCCGAGCGCACACCAAGCACCGGCTTGATTCGCTTCCGGGTGAGCACCTTCAGCTCGGCCAGCAGGGTCAGGTCCCCCGGGTCTACGGTCGCCACTTCGAGCTCGTCTTTGGATAGACGAATGGGAAGGATGTTGTGCTCGCGCGCATAAGGTTCCGGGATCAGGGCAAGCGCATCTTTCTCGATCCGGGTTCGGTTGAAGTCGGCAAGCGGCACCTTGAAATGCACGCTCAGCATGGCGGCCAGGGCCTTCTCATCGACTAGCCCCTCGGCCAGTAACAACTGCCCCAGCGGAAGGCGGCGTCGCGTTTGCTGCTCCAGGGCGTGCTCGAGTTGCTGGGGTGTGAGCAAGCCGTTCTCGATCAGCAGCTCGCCCAGCCGGCGCTCCTGACGCAGCGGAACGGAGCGGCTCTCTTCCCGAGCTTCCATTGCGCTCACCCGCCGTTCCCACTCGCCGTCAGGCGCTGCTTGATCTCCTTGAGCTCGCGGTCCGTGAACCGCAGGTGCCGGCCGGGCGTTCGAAATGCCGGCTGGATGTCGCCCCGATTGACCGCTCGGATCAGGGTGGACTTGCTGATACCCAGCCGGCGGGCTGCCTCGGCCGTCGAGAGAGCGGGCTTCATGATCGCCTCGAATGGAGCAAACGTGTCAAAGGACGCAATCCTGCAAGGTCATCGTGCGGAGCCGGGATCAGGCGGCCAGGCGCCTGAGCTCGTCCGGGTACTGCGCCCGGGCGGCAGCCACGGCGTGGTCGACCACGCCGGCGCGGATCAGCTCGCTGAGGCTTCGCTCCATGGTCAGCATGCCGTCCTTGCCACTGGTCTCCAGCACGTTGCGCAGCTGCCGGGTCTTACCTTCCTTGATCAGGTTCTGGACGGCCATGCTGTCGAGCAGTACCTCGAACGCTGCCACCCGGCCGCGACCGTCACGGCGCGGCAGGAGCTGCTGGTAGATGACTGCGCTCAAAGTGTTCGAGAGCTGGATGCGTACCTGCTGCTGCTGCTCAGCGGGAAAAACGTCGACCATCCGGTCGACGGCCTGGGCTGTGTCGTTGGTGTGGAGTGTGGCCAGGACCAGGTGGCCGGTCTCGGCTACGGTGATGACCGTCTGGATCGTCTCCAGGTCGCGCATCTCGCCGACCAGCAGGACGTCGGGCGTCTGCCGCAGACACCCGCGAAGGGCCTGGGCAAAGGATGGCACGTCGGCGCCCACCTCCCGCTGCTCGACGATTCCCAGCTGGTGACGGTAGACATACTCGATTGGGTCCTCGATCGTGATTACGTGGCAGGGTCTTGCGGCCAGGATCTGGTTGACGATCGCGGCCAGTGTCGAGGACTTCCCCGACCCGGTCGGCCCGGTGACCAGGATCAGGCCCTGGGTGCGGGTGGCCAGGGACCGGATCACGGGCGGGAGCCCGAGCTCGTCGAACGTCGGGATCCGGTAGGGGATCAGCCTGAGCACCAGGCCCACCGAGCCGCGCTGCCGAAAGGCGCTGATTCGGAATCGGGCACGGCCCTTCCAGTTGAAGGAAAAATCGAGGTCGCTGCGCTGGCCGAAGACCTCCCAGCGATCATCGGGCAGGACCTCCTGGGCCAGCTTTTCGGTGTGCTCAGGGCGCAACGGCTCGGCGGCAATCGGAACCAGGGTTCCGTCCTTGCGCATGGTGGGCGGGGCGCCGGCGGTCAGAATCAGGTCCGAGGCGCCCTGCTGCAGCAGGATCTCTAGGTACGCTTCAATGAGCATTCGTGGCTGTCATCCTGTGCAACCTGCTGGGAGCGGCCTTCTTGCTTCCGCTCGGGCTGGCACTCGGCAGCTTTTTTGAGCTGGCGGCCGACCGCCTGCCTCGCCACGAGTCCCTGCTCTGGCCACCCTCGCACTGTCGCATCTGTGGCCACCGGCTCGAAGTGGGCGACCTGATCCCGGTCCTGAGCTACCTGGAATTGCACGGCCGTTGCCGTTACTGCGACACGCCGATCGACCGGGGAATCCCTCGGCGAGAGGCCCTCAGCGGCCTTGCCGTGGCTCTGCCCTGGGGCATCGGCGGCTGTGATCATCCGGTGGGGGCCCTGCTCGTTGGAGCCGGGCTGCTCTTTGCTGGCTGGGCGTACCGCGGGTGGCGTCTCAGCCGCAACAACATCCGCAACGCCTAGGGTTTCCTGCCGTTGCTCAGGTGCCGTGTCCCAGCTGTTACCGGATGGCGCATCGCCGAGCTTGCCGGCCTCGCACGATGAGCCGGCGCGCATTGGCTGGAGCAACCCGCTTGGCTGGAGACGCACCCTGGCGCTCGGAATCCTCCTGACGGCAGTGGCAGCGGTGGCCTATCTAGACAGGGCAGTCGCCGGCACCTTCGACCTGACCCTTCTCTACTTCACCATCGTTCTCACAGCCGGGATGCTGCTCCCGAGGGCTGTCGCGCTTCCAATCGTTGCGGCAGTGGGCTTGGTGGATGCCGGCATCAACGTAACCGGCGGGCTCCCCACCTACGTCAACGCCGGCGCCCGCCTTCTGGTGTACGTCTACGCCGCCATCCTCACCAGCAGCTGGGAGCAGGAACGGCGTCGATTGAAGCGGATCAGTCAGGTGGATGAGCTTACTGGCCTGTACAACCTGCGAGCGCTGCGGGACCAGCTGCCGATCTGGCTCGGCCCGGCCGCCCGAGCCGGCCGTTCCATGGCCGTCCTGATGCTGGATCTCGATGGTTTCAAGGCCGTCAACGACCGTCTGGGTCACCACGCGGGTAACGAGATCCTTCGGCGGGCGGCGGACGTCCTCCGCGTATGCGTGCGGATTGGCGATCCCGTCTACCGGTTCGGGGGTGATGAGTTCGTCGTCCTGCTGGCGGACACAGCGGGTGACGGTGCCGAGGTGGTCGCCCAGCGGGTGCAACAGGCACTGCACCAGCTACGTCCGACATTCGCCGGGGAGCCCATGGCCGTCTCCTTCAGCGTGGGCGTGGCGTTGTATCCGGCAGACGGCGAAACTCCCGAGACGTTGCTGAGTCGCGCCGATGAGGCGCTCTACCGCGCCAAGGGCAAGGGTGACGGTGCCGTCGTCCACTGGCATACGCCCGAGGGGAAGAGCGAGGCCGCCTGACCCGACTGCCCTAGGCGCGGCAGGCCAGGGTTTGTGCGGCTACCGCGTAGCTCGGGCTTGTGAAGACCAGCTGCTCGGTACCATTGGTCGTCGGTGTCAGGCTCGTGGTGAAGGTGTATGAGGTTATTCCAGCTTTCACGATGATCGAGCCGGAAACCGTCCCGCCGTCGTTGACCAGGGCCCCGTTGCTATCGAAATGCCGCCACTGGTAGGTCACCGTGCCGGCCACGCCATTCGTGGTGAGGTTTCCCTTCGCGCTGACGGTGCCATTCTTGCACTTGTCGGAAGGGTTGCCCGAGAAGGTCAGGGTCTCTGACGCGTTCGTGATCTTCAGGGGCGTGGGGGTTGGCGTAGGCGTGGGGGTAGGTGTCGGAGTTGGGGTCGGTGTCGGAGTCGGAGTAGGCGTGGGGGTAGGTGTCGGAGTTGGAGTGGGTGTGGGCGTCGGAGTTGGAGTGGGTGTGGGCGTTGGCGTTGGTGTTGGCGTTGGTGTTGGGGTGGGTGTGGGTGTGGGCGTGGGCGTTGGAGTTGGCGTCGCCGATGGCGTGGGTGTTGGCGACGGGGATCCGGAGGGTGTGGCTGATGGGGTCGGCGCCCCCGAGGGGGTCGGCGTCGACGAAGGCGTTGGACTCGCGCCACCCGATGGGCTCACCGATCCGCTCGGCGTCGGACCCGACGGTGCCGGCGAGTTCTGGGAGCCGCTCGCCGACGGCCTCAAAGCGACGGGCGGGCGGCTGGCGTTTGGCCTGACCGCGAAAAACCGCGGGGGAAGGTTGAAGGTGGGGACCAGGAGCCAGAACGGCGCCCTCGGGTCGTCCGCAAAATAGAGGCTGGACGCGGGGTCCGATGCATTTCCGTTGGCGTCGATCCGGAAGGGACCGATCTCCCAGTCCGCGGGGATGGCCCGAACTGCGATCACGATCAGGAGAAGGGCAAAGAAAAACAGCAGAAAGCCAAAGCGGCGGCGCCGCTTCTCTTCCGTTTCCGGAGCAGGCGATACTGCCGATTCCATCTGGGTTCCACCCTATCGCCATGCCCTTTCGGCGCTGATTGCGTCCGTGGCGCCGCAGGCTCCAACCTGTTACAAAGTTGAAACGCCCGGTTAAGCTCGGCTCAGCAGGCGGCGGATCATCCCGGGGGCCAGCCCATGGCACGGCCGCCCAGCAGGTGCAGGTGCAGGTGATAGACGCTCTGGCCTGCCTGTGGCCCCTTGTTGAAGACCAGCCGGTATCCCTCCCGGCTGATCTGGCGCTCCTCTGCGATCCGGTTGGCCAGCTCGACCATCCGGTACAGGAGCGCCTGATGCTGGGACTGGACCTCAGCTACCGATGGGACGTGCTCCTTTGGAATCACCAGCACGTGCACCGGGGCGACCGGCCGAATGTCCTCGAATGCCATCATTTCGGGATCTCGAAAGACTTCCTTCGAGGGAATCTCGCCCGCGAAAATCTTGCAAAACAGGCAGTCTTGCGGCATGGGGGTCAGCTTACGAGAAGGCCATCATCGGTGGCTGCCAGTGGGAGCACCGTGGCCAGGGTTCCCAGCCGCTGTTCCCGGGGTGGCGCGTATACGCTGATGTAATTGTCGCTCAGTCCGCGCACCCGGTTTGGGAAGCGCCGATCCCAGAGGACCTCCAGCGAACGGTTGATAAACCCAGCCTCGTAGCTGCGCCGCTGCGTTTCGGCCTGTTCCTTGAGACGGTAGCTGCGCGCCTGGCTCACTGGATCCGCTGCGGGCGGCCCCAGTCGCGGCGCGGCGGTTCCCGCCCTGGGCGAGTAGCGGAAGACGTGCATCCCGCTGAAGGCCGATTCCGCCGCGACAGCCTGGGTCTCCGCGAAGTCGGCGTCGGTCTCACCCGGAAACCCGACGATCACATCGGTGGTCAGCGCCATGTCCGGTACCCGGGCACGTAGAGCATGAACCAGGTCCGCGTATCCTCGCCGGCGATAAAGCCGCCCCATCCGCTTGAGCACGTTGTCGCTTCCCGACTGCAGGGGAATGTGAAGGTGACGGCAGAAGCGTGGTTCGGCGGCCAGCTCGACGAGCTCAGGGGTAAAGTCGTTCGCATTCACCGAGCTCAGCCGGAGCCGGGCGGGGGCGATGGCTTCCAGCATTCGGGAAACGAACGGAGCGAAGGCTCCCCCCCGCTCCCGCCCAAATGAGCCCAGGTCGACTCCGGTGAGCACGATCTCGCCGTACCCTTCGGCTACTGCCTGACGGGCTCGCTCGAGCAGGGTCTCCTCCTCGCCGCTTCGGGACTCGCCCCGGGTGCGCCAGACAATGCAGTAGGTACACCGGTGGTTGCACCCGTCCTGCACCTTGAGGAAAAATCGGGACCGGGCGAAGGCGCCCCGCCCGGCGTCCTGGGTGGGGTGGAAGGTCGCAACCAGGTAATCGAAGATGTCGCCCTTGCGGGCATTGGGAAAGGCCGCGTCCACGTCCGGCACGGCGGAGATACGCGGATTGGGATTATCGACGTGACAACCGGTGAGGACCAGATGGGCCTCGGGGTGACGGCGGCGGAGACCGTGCACCAGCGTGCGGACTTTCCGGTCGGCCTGAGCGGTGACGGTGCAGGAGTTGATCACGCAGACATCGGGGTGTTCGTGCGACTCGGCCACCTGAAAGCCGGCCCGGTGGAGCCGGTCCGACAGGTCGGCCATCTCGGCGAAATTCACCTTGCAGCCCAGCGTCTGAATCGTGACCTTCATGCTTGATGGATGAGGATAGCAGCGGCGATCACGGGCGCCAGCCGGGCGCGAAGGATCCTGGGACCGAGGGTCACCGGGGTTCCGCCGGCTTCGACCAGGGTGCCGTTTTCGGCCGGCGTCCAGCCACCCTCGGGTCCCACCGCTAGGGCCACGGTTACCTCATCCGGCCCCAGTGGCCGGAGCCTGGTAGCGGCCTCGGGATGAAGTACCAGCAGCCTGACTGCACCCGCCTCCAGCACGGTTTCCGCAAGCGAGGCCGGCAGGGCCACCTCGGGCACGCGACCGCGCCGGCTCTGCTCAGCGGCAGACTCGGCGATCGCCCGCCAGCGCTCGATCCTGGCGGGTGCCGGACGCGCGACCGAGCGAGCCGCCAGGACCGGCAGGATCCGGCTCACCCCGGCCGCGGTCGCACCCTCGATCACCGCATCGAAGTCGGGGTTGGGGAGGAGCGCCTGAATCAGGGTGAGCCGCGCGGGCGGCTCGCCGGCACTCTCGCGAACCTCGCGGATCCGGCCTCGGACCTCAACCGGGCGGACGCTGACGACTTCGACCCGATACTCCCGGCCGTCCGACACGGCGACCCCGGATTCGCCGGTTCGAACCCGGAGCACACGTGCCAGGTGATGCGCTTTCGCCCCGGTGATTACGACTTCGTCCGAACCCACCTGCCCGCTCGGTACGAATACCCAGAACATGGGGTCATCCTGTCAGATCACCCTTTGACGCTGGAAGCTGCCGGCCGAGCCGTTGTATTCGGAGTCCGATGGGCGACGCAGAGTATCTGCCGCCGCAGCTGAGCCGGGCAAGCTTCCGGATGGCCGCTCTTGCCTTCTTTGGACTCGCCATCGCTCTGATCGCCAGCGACTACCTGGGCCCGGGCCAGGGTGTCAACTACCCGCTGGAGTGGGCGGTGGCGGGGATCGGGCTGGGCGGCGGCGTTGTCTGCTGGCTGCTTCCCTGGGACCGAATCCCGCTGAACCGCTTCCTGCTTGTGATCGTCGCCGGCATCGTGCAGCTCACGGTCAGCGTTATGGCAACCGGCGGTGTTCGCTCACACCAGCTGGCGATCTACCTGGTGGTAGTTGTCTTTGCGGCCTCGCTCTACGAGTTTCGGGTGGCAGGGCTGGTTGCGGTCACGGCCGGCGTCGCCGCGGCCATTCCCCTCCTCAGCGGCTGGGACGATTTCTATGCCCGCTCGCTCCTGATTCTCTTCACATGCATGGTCACCTGCGCCTTCATTCCCGGCCAGGTGCGCAAGGCGCTCGCCGACGAGAACCAGGTGGCCGAGAAGCGGCGGGTCGACCTGGAAGAGAGCTACCTCGCCACGATCGAGGCGTTGGCTGCGGCGCTGGACGCCAAGGACCGCCATACGGAGGCTCACTCGCGGGAAACCGCGGCCCTCTCCCTTGCCGTCGGTCGCCGGCTTGGCCTGAAAGGGGAGGCGTTGCGGTTTCTGGAGTATGGTGCCTTGCTCCACGACATCGGCAAGATCGGCGTTCCGGGCTATGTGCTCAACAAGCCGGGACCCCTGGATGATGAAGAGATGGCCATGATGCGCGAGCATCCTGTGATCGGCGAGCGGATCGTCGCCTCCGTCCCATTTCTGGCACCCGTGCGCCCGGTGGTGCGCGCCGAGCACGAGCGATGGGATGGCGGAGGATATCCGGACGGACTGAGTGGCGAAAACATTCCGGTCGAAGCTCGCATCATCCATGCCTGTGACGCCTTCCAGGCAATGTCCAGCGATCGTGCGTATCGCCGGGCTCTTCCCCGGGCGCAGATTCTTTCGGAGTTGCGAAGCCAGTCTGGGAGGCAATTCGATCCGCAGGTGGTCACCGCATTGCTGGCGGTGGTCGAGGCCGGCGACGTCGACATTCACGGGACGGCGGACGCGGATGTCAAAAAGGACAGACCTATCGGGGAGGGCCAGGCCTGGGCTCGCCACCTCGACGCAATCCAGGAGCTCGGCGCCAGCTTGACCTCGGTCACCAGTGTGCAGGACATCTGCCACATCATCGGCCAGGCCATCGTCACCCTGCTCCCCTACGATCAGTGCCGCATCTACCTGCTCGAGGACGATCGGGCAACCCTGCGACCGGCCTATTTCAGCGATACCAGGCGAGCGGAATACGACGGAATCACGGCCGAAACCCTGGCGGTCCAGGTGGGCGAGGGGATCACCGGCTGGGTGGCGGAGACCAAGCGGGGAGTGGTTATCAACGACAGCGAGGCCCATCCGAAGGCCCTCCATGTCCCCGGCACTGGGCGCAACGACGAATCCATGATTGCGGTCCCGGTCCTCTTCGAGGACAAGCTGGTCGGCGTCATCGTGACCGTCAAGATCGGGCTCCATCAATACATCGGCGATCACCTCCGCCTGCTCACTATCCTGGCGAACCAGGCCGCTGTCTCTATCGCCAACGCACGGTTGATCGAGCGGCTCGAGACCAGCGCCACAACTGATCCGCTGACAGGGCTGGCCAACCGGCGGGCATTCGAGCAAAAGCTCACCGGGAGGCTTGAGGAATCCATCCCGGAGCCGTTCTCGGTGATCATGCTCGACGTCGACGGCCTCAAGCAGGTGAACGATGCCCGGGGCCATGCTGCCGGCGACGCGGTGCTCAAGCGGGTGGCCGCGGTGCTGGTCGGCCACCTGCGCCATGATGACCTGGTCACGCGCTGGGGCGGCGATGAGTTCGTGATACTGATGCCCGGCGTCGATCAGGTGGGCGCCATTTCACTGGCTCGGCGTATCGGGGGCACCTTGCTCACCCCGGCTGACTCCCTGGAGCCCATATCTGTTTCGATCGGCACTGCCTCACACCCGGCTGATGGCGCCACCAGCGATGAGCTGCTCGCAGCCGCCGACCGTTCGATGTACGCGGACAAGAGCCTTCGTCGAGAGGGAGCCAGCTCGAAAAGAGTGGCCTGACCCGTCAGTCGGGCTGGTAGGGCTGCCGAACCTCCTCTGGGAGTTCATACCAGGCCATCCGGTCGCCGACTCTGGCACGGAGCCTCCACTTCAACGACTTGGGGTGTGCCTCGATCGCCCGCCAGAGTTCGTCCAGACGCTGGTTGACCGTCTCGGCCGGCACTTCGAGGTCCTTGACCGCGGACCGGACTTTCTCGGTGTTCATCCGCAATGTGCGATGGAGTCCCCAGTCCTGCGATGTGAGCCGGGCAATGTAGGAAGCGTTGATGGCATCGTCATCGTGGTCGGCGATGGGGTGGTCGAGTAGGAGGGCGACGGTATCGACAAGGTCCTTCTGGTTGACCTCGTAGACCTGGAGCTTGCTGATCAGGAGGTCTGCCGGAGTCAGGCAGGGGCCCGCATGGTTCAGGCGATCCGCCAGCTCCACAATGTGGCACATCCGCATCCGGTCGATGAAGATGTCGATCTGACGGCCGTTCTGGCCGTCCAGGTAGAGCAACCGCTGGTGCCCGTTCAAGGTGTTGAAGCGGATTTCGCCCTGGTAGCCGAGCGACTCGAAGAGCTTCTGCACCTCGCCGCGCTGCCGCGAAGGCGCGACGAAGTCCAGGTCTCCATACTTTCGCTTGAGCGGTGGTCGCTGAGCGCTGCTCGAATGCAGGTTGATCCCGGCTCCGCCGACCAGCTTGACCGCAACTCGCCGAACGGTCGCGGCCGCCGAGATTCGCTGGGCCTCGGCTATCACGTCAGCCAGGGGAACGCGTGCCTCGACCGCCACCTCAGCCCTCCTCGACGTCGACGATGATCGTCTTCAGGTCCGTCATCTGCTCCAGGGCGAAATGGCCGCCAACCCGCCCCAGCCCGCTCTCCTTGCCGGCCTTGCCCCCGAACGGGATGTGAGCTTCCCAATAGTTTGACGACTCGTTCACGTTGACCCACCCTGTCTCGAGCCTTTGCGCGAACCTCAGAGCCCGGTTGATGTCGCGCGTGTAAACCGACCCCAGCAGCCCATAGGGCGAATCGTTTGCCAGCGCGAGCGCCTCGCTTTCCGTGCTGAACGGGATGATCGGAGCGATCGGGCCGAAGGTTTCCTCGCGGCTTACCCGCATTTGGGCGTCGACATGGCTGAGCACCGTTGCCTGGTAAAAGAGCCGGGTGGGGAACCCCGATGCGCGAGAGCCGCCGGCAACCAGCCTGGCCCCGCGACCGGTGGCGTCGGCGACATGCTCGTCCATCTTCTGAGCCACACCCTCGTTGTTCAGCGGTCCCAGGGTGGTCTCGTCGTCGAAGGGATCGCCAAGCCGCAAGGCCGATGCGGCCTTCGCCAGTCGTGAGACGAACTCATCCTGGAGTGAGGCCTCGACCAGGATGCGCTCCCCAGCGGTACAGCTCTGCCCGGCGCATAGGAAGCAGCCGACGATGGTGCCTTCCACTGCCTTATCGAGGTTGGCGTCCTTGAACACCACGATCGGGCCGTTTCCACCCAGCTCGAGCATCACGTGCTTGCCCGCGGCTCGCCGGGCCACCGAGCGGCCGGTTTCAGTGGAGCCGACGAATCCGACGCCGGCAACCAGCGGATGGCCGGCAATCTCATCACCGACAACGGATCCTGGGCCGGTGATCAGGTTGACGGCTCCGGCCGGGAGGTCAGCCTCGACTATGCACTCCATCAGTTTCACCGAGATCGCGGAGGTAGACGAAGCCGGTGCCCATACGACGGTATTTCCGCCCGCCAGCGCCGGCGCTATGAATTCGGTGGCCATGGTCAGCGGCCAGTTCCAGGGCGTGATCACCGCATAGACCCCGCGAGGCACACGAAGCGTGAGGACCAGCTTGTTTGGGCTCATGGATGGGATGACGCTCGTCTCGAGCCGCTTGATGTCCTCTGCCGCGATCCGGAAATATTCGATTGCCTCGCCCACCTCGCCCAGGGCTTCAGCCTTGTAGGGCTTGCCCTGGTCGAGCGTCAGCCAGCGGGCAAGTTCCTCGCGGCGGCGCTCCATGACGTCGGCGATCCGATGAAGCATGGCGGCCCGCTCGAAAAAGCCGAGGCTGGCCATTGCTGAGCGTGCCCTGGCTGCAGCCTCCACCGCCTGTCGGGCGTCCTCCCGCGTTGCTTCGGGGATCTGGGCGATGATTTCCCCGGTGCCGGGGCTGACGGCCGCGAACGTCTTTCCGCTTTCCGAGGCCTGCCACTTCCCGCCGACAAACATCCGCAGCGACTGCGCTTTCTCGATGACCTTCATCACCCTCTCCTCATAAATGTCTCAAGCGCGGGTTCGGGGCGGCCCGCAGCCGTGTCGGGCGACGCCCCTGGCAGGTCCTTGAGTCTCATCATGTCGGGGTCGAAGAGCGGCTCCCTGACCACGGTTGCGCTGTGCCGCTCGCCGAAGTACTGCACCTCGACCTGTCTCCCGGCAACGGACAGCTCGAGCGGGAGATAACCGTACACGATGCTCTTACCTACCGTGTATCCGTAGTTCGCGCTCGTTACGAACCCCACCACCTCGCCGTGACTCAGGATCGGCTCTTTCCCCATCATCACCGTGTCATCGTCGACGGTCAGGCAGGTGAGTTTGCGCGCGATGCCCTCCTGTTTCGCTCGGAGCAGCGCCGCACGGCCGCTGAAGTCGCCCTTGTTGACCCGGACGGCAAACCCGATCCCGGCCTCGTAGGGGTTGTATTCGGAATGGATATCGGCGCCCCACAGTCGGTAGCCCTTCTCGAGCCGTAGGGAATCGAACGCCCCGCCGCCCAGCGCGGTCACTCCCAGCGCCTGCCCCGCCCGCCAGAGCGAGTCCCAGAGCGTCAGCCCATACTCGGTCGGCGCGTAAATCTCCCAGCCCAGCTCGCCGACGTACGAGATGCGGATGGCGAAGGCCGGCACGAAGCCGACCGTAAGCCGCCGTGCGGTCAGGTAAGGAAAGGCGCGGTTGGACACGTCCTCCGCGGTCACCGCTTGCAGCAGCTCCCGCGCCGCCGGGCCCCACAGACCGATGCAACATATGCCGGAGGTCAGGTTGGTCAGGTGTACGGAGCCATCCGCCGGCATCTGTCGGCGGATCCAGGCGAGGTCATGCATGCCAACTCCCCCGCCGGTTACCACCCAGAAGCGGTCTTGGTCAATTCGGGTCACGGTGAGGTCGCACTCGATCCCGCCCCGGTCGTTGAGCATGGCGGTGTAGGTGACCTTGCCAATCGGATGGTCCATCTGGTTGGCGGCGATCCGCTGGAGGAAGGCGAGTGCGCCCCTTCCCTCGACCTCGAGCTTGGTGAACGGGGTCGCGTCAAAAACCACCACCCGTTCACGGGCGGCCCGGTGCTCCGCCTCGACGATGGGCGAGCTGTAGCGAGCCGACCAGCCGCGTCGGACGGGCTTATGGCCACTCGCCAGCCATTGCTCGTTAGCCTCATACCACTGAGGTCGCTCCCAGCCGGCTGCCTCGAAGAAGACGGCACCCTGCTCCTTGAATCGCTGGTGATACGGAGCGAGCCGGAGGTTGCGCGGGTGCTCCATCTGCTGAAGCGGGTGGATGATGTCGTAGACCTCCCGGTAGTTCTGCGCCCCCCGCTCCCGGATATAGGGCCGGCTGAAGACGTGCGGATAAAACCGGTTGAGGTCGGCCTCGTGCAGGTCAAGGCTGGGCACACCCTGGGTCATCCACTCGGCGACCACTCTGCCGGCGCCGCCGCCGTGTGTGATCCAGACCGCCTCTGCGACCCAGAATCCGCGTACATCCAGCGACTCGCCTATCAGTGAGTGCGTGTCCGGGGTGAACGAGAATAGCCCGTTGACTTTCTCCTCCAGCGGGACCCCCCGCATGCCGGGGAACAGTTCGATCGCGTACTGGTGTGAGGGCCGGAACGCTTCCTCATTGAACGGCACGGTCGAGGGCATGCGACCGTCCCACCGGGTGGCCAGATCCTCCGGCTCCACCAGCAGAGGCTCGTGACGGTAGGCGCCGATCAGGTAGCGCTCGCCGCGCTGGCGAAAGTACATCGAACGGTCCTGGTGGCGGACGATCGGCTGGCTGATTTCGCCCGGTTGCCCTTTGAGCTCGGGCAGCGGTGCGGTCGTCGCCATCAAGTGCTGGACCGGTTGCAGGGGAATCGGCACGCCGGCCATCCGCCCGATCAGCGGGCCCCAGATCCCGGCGCTGAGTAGAACCGTGTCGGCTGCGATCCGCCCGCGGGTGGTGGTCACCCCACGAACCCGGCCGCCGCTGACCTCGATGCCGGTGACCCCGGTATCCCCAAAGAAGCTGGCGCGGTCACGCGCTCCCTCGGCCAGTGCCGCGGCCACCCGGGTGGCGCTGGCGACACCATCGCTGGGCACGAAGATCGCCCCATGGAGCCGGTCCGCGCTGATCATGGGGACATGACGTTTGATCTCGTCGCGCCCGATCAGATGCGCTTCAAGCCCCCAGGACAGGGCGTGACCTTGCTTGCGTTTCAGCTCCTCCCAGCGCTCGGACGTGCTGGCCACCTCCAGGCCGCCGACGCCGTGGAATACCGGCTGTCCGTCTAACTGGAGTCGGGAGTAGAGCTCGACGCTGTAGCGCGCGAGCTCGCACATCATCTTGGAGGCGTTGACCTGGAACATCAGACCGGGCGCGTGCGACGTGGATCCTCCGGTCACGAACAATGGCCCCTGGTCGAGGACCACTATGTCGCTCCAACCGAGTGTGGCTAGATGGTAGGCGGCGCTGCAGCCCACGATACCCGCGCCGATGACGATGACTCGTGCGCCGGCGGGCAGCGTCTCAGACGCGGGCGCCAAGGATCTGTTCCCTGCGGACCTCGATAAAGGCTTGGAGTTGCTGGTCGACGCCTGAGTCGATGCCAGGGTCCTTGTAATCCGCCAGCAATTGCTTCCACTTCTCGTTGGCGACCCTGTCGGTCGTCCTCGAGCCCATCCGCTGCCACCGGTCGTAGTTCTCCGTCGAAGAGATCCAGGGCCGATAGAAGCCTGTCCGGTAGTTTCGCATGGTGTGCTCGGAGCCAAGGTGGTGACCGCCCGGACCCACCTCACGGATCCCGTCCATGGCGAAGCCCTCATCGTCGAAGGGCATGCCCTTGGTCAGCATCCATTCGAACATGCGCAGGATCTCGACGTCGATGATGAACTTTTCGTAGGACGCCAGCAGGGCGCTTTCGAGCCAGCCGGCGGCGTGGAGAACGAAGTGCACACCGCCCAGGAAGGTGGGCCACAGACACATCATCGACTCGTAGGCAGCCTGCGCATCCGGCGACTTCGATGAGGTCAGAGCGCCGCCGCCGCGAAATGGGATTCGGTAGTGCCGCGCCATCTGCGCGCTTGCCAGGATCCCCATCGCTGATTCGGGCGTACCGAACGCCGGGCTCCCAGACTGCATGTCGATGTTGGTGAGGAATGACCCGTAAATGCAGGGGGCGCCCGGCCTGATCAACTGGATCAGGGCGATCCCGGCGAGTGCCTCGGCGGTTTGCTGCGCGAGCGTCCCGGCCAGTCCCATGGGTGACATGGCCCCCGCCATCAGGAAGGGAGTGGCGATCACCGGCTGGTTAGCGGACGCGTACTCGATCAGTGCGCCGAGCATGCGGTCGTCGTAGCGCAGCGGGCTGTTGACGTTGACCAATGCCAGCAGCGCAGGCGTCTTCTCGATTTTCTCACGACCACCGAACACGATCGACGCCATCTCGATGGAGTCGCGCGCATTCTCCTCCGAGATGACGCTCCCCATGAATGGCATGTCGGTCCATCGGATATGGGAGTAGACCATATCGAGGTGGCGGGTGCCGAGTGGGAGATCCTCCGGCTCGACGATGGTGCCGCCGGCACAGTGGATTTGCGGAGTGGCCTGTGCCATCTTGTCGAAGTTGGTGAAGTCTTCGATGGTCGCGCCTCGCCGTCCGCGGTCCAGGTCGGTGATGAAAGGCGGTCCGTAGACGGGGGCGTTGACCATGTAGTCCCCGCCGATCGTCACCGTGTTCTTCGGGTTGCGGGCCTGCACGTCAAAGATCGGCGGTACCTTCTTTACCTGCTCCTCGATGAAGGCCCGCTCGAAGCGGACCCGCTGGTCCTCGATCTTGAGCCCTGCCGCTCGAAAGGTGTCGAGGGCGCGCGGGTGGAGGAAATCTACGCCGACCTCCTGGAGGATCAACATCGCCTGTTGATGGACCTGCTGGACCTGCTCTTCGGAAAGGATGTCGTAGCGCTTAAATGTGTTCTTCCACATGGCTAGGGGCTGGCGTGCGCCAGTGTCCGAGCGACGGCGCGATGCCGTCCTGCCTCGAAGGCGCGGGCGTAGATCTTCTGGTAACCGCGGGCGTCGACGTCGCGCGGGTTGCCAATCGTTTGCGAGTCGGCCTCCGCCTTCTCGGCGAGCAGGGGGATTTCGTCTTCCGAGAAGCCGAGCTCGTTGAGCGACGGGATCTCGAGGTCTTCGGTGAGCTGGAAGACATATTCGACCGAGGCCTCGGCGGCTTTCCACACCGATTTCCCGTGGATTTCGAGGCCGAGCGCCTGGGCGATGCGCGCGAATCGTTCCGGCTCGCCTGCGTAGTTGTACTCCATGACCGGCGCGAGCAAGCGTCCGGTGAGGGCGCCGTGGGGCGCGTCGTGCACGCCGCCCGCGGACTGGCTCATGGCGTGCGCAGCGCCAGCCGAGTCGGTGCCGTACGCCAGGCCCGCCAGCATCGCGCCCAGGCTCATGTGGTAGCGAGCTTCCAGGTTGTGTCCCTGGGCAAACGCGACCCGCAGGTATCGACCGCAATAGTCCATCGCCAGCAGGGCAACCGCGTCGGTGAACGGCTGGTGGTAGGCCATCGTGTAGCACTCGATGGCGTGAGTGAGAGCATCCATCCCGGTTCCGGCCGTGACCGCGGGGGGCAGGTTTACCGAGAGCGCTGGGTCGATCAGTGCCACCCAGGCGGCGATGTTCGGGGTGCCGCCGACGTTGAACTTGATCTTTCGGTCGGGGTCGGTGATCACCGCCCAGAGGGTGACCTCGCTCCCGGTTCCAGCCGTGGTCGGAACCGCGACCAGCGGCGGGATGCGTGAATGAATCGGGTTCTTACCCCATTCGTACTGGACGATGCTCCCGCCGTGGACCGCGACCACGCCGATCCCCTTGGCGGTGTCGATGGAGCTGCCGCCGCCGATCGCGACCAGCCCATCGCAGCGCTCGGACTTGTAGTAGCGAGCGCCCGCATCGACTAGCGATATGCCGGGATTGGCGCGCACCTCCGCATAGGTGACAGGGTCAAGGCCCGCAGAACGAAGCGGGTTGAGAGCCTCGTCCAGGAGTCCGGCTTTCACGATTCCCTGGTCGGTCACCACCAGCGGCCGCTTGACCTTCAGGCTGGCGGCTTCATCCCCGAGTGCGCTCAGGGCACCGATGGCATGCACCATTCGGGTCGGTGACTGATATGCCTTCAGGGCAGTATCAAGAACGGTCAACGAAACTCATCCTCCTTCCAACCGGTTGCCGGCCACCTTTTTGTGTACGCCGAAAGTCTCTTCCCCGATACCGACTCTGTCAAGAGCTGGCCCCCCTCAACCAGTCTTCAAGGTGGTCCGAGTCCATGACGTTGAGCGCCCGATTCCATCGCGTGGTGTAGTACTCGGTGAAATCGAAGTCGAGCGTCGATATCTTGGCCTGGATGGCCCCCCAGAGCGTCCATCCGACGTCGGACATAAGGGCGAACAGGTTCATGCGGGCCAGCTGCTGGCGGTCCAGCCGGCCGAAGTAGGTCTCGCACAGGATGGTCCGCAACTCCTCATCGAAGCTCGCCTCCTGTGCCGTGTTGCCCAGGTCGAAGCATGGGTCGTTGTTCCCGCTCAGCTCGTAATCGACGACCCGCAAGCAGCGCCCGTCGTCGATGAAGTTCTCGCAGAGCAGGTCGTTGTGGCAGGAAACGCTGGGGAGCGCCCCAAGCTGGACCGCGCGCTCGATTTCGGCCAGCAGCGGCAACCGCTCCCGATAATCGGAGGGGATCCGGACCTCGTGCTCCTCCACGATCCGGAGGTAGTACTCGATCAGCCGGAACATGTCGAAGTCCTTCAAGAAGCGAGGAGATGAGTGGAGACGCTTGAACGACTCGGCCATGCGTCGCACCATCCGCTCCGATTGCAGGGTCTGTCTCGTCATCGTAGGCCCGGGGATGAACTCGAGGACCATAACGTCCAGCTGCGGGACATGCTCCAGCACAGCGGGACCGATGCCGGTGCTGGCTGCTGCCCTGGCGTTATAGACCTCATTTACCCGGTCGATAGACAGTAGCTCCGTCGATGTTCCGGGAATTCGCATCACGTACCGTTCGCCGCCGGCCTCGACCAAATAGTTTTCGTTGGTCAGGCCGCCCGACAGCGGCGAGACCTTTACGTCCTTGTCCCGCCAGAGCGAAACGCGTCCGAGTGCGTCCTCAGCTCGCGACATGCTTTGCGTCATGGCCAACCAGTTGCTCGCGCTTGAGCAGGGCATCGGTGCTGACGTCAGCCGGCACCCGTCGCCCGAATACGTCCACTTCGACCCGCGCTCCGGGCCCCAGTCCGACCGGCAGGTAGCTGTAGGCGATGTTGCGCCCCACGGTGAATCCGTAGGCACAGCTGCGTAGCCGGCCGACGATCGAACCATCCGCATAGACCGCCTCTCCACCATAGACGGTGACGTACTCCTGCTCGCCGACGAGCAGAGTTCGCAAACGCCGGCTGATCCCCGCCGTCTTTGCCGCCTTCAGCGCCTCTCGCCCGTTGAAATCGCCCTTATCGAAGCGAACGCAGAAGCCGAGCCCGGCCTCGAGGGGATTGTCCAACAGGGTGAGGTCAGTGCCGTAGTAGCGGTAGCCCTTCTCCATCCGCAGCGAGTCCAGCGCTCGGTATCCACCCGGCCGGATGCCAGACGTCTGCCCGGCGGTCATCAAGCGATCCCACACCTGCATCGCCACAGCGGGCTCGAGGTAGAACTCCCACCCCAGCTCGCCGACATACGTCACGCGCTGGGCAAATACTTCGAATCCCTCCACGTGGATGGTGCGAGCCTTCATGAACGGGAAGCCCTCCTCGGAGACGTCGTCGTCGGTCGTGGCCTCCAGCACGTCACGGGCCCGTGGGCCCCACATCCCGACCACGCACAGCTCCTCCGTCGTCTCGCGGATCTCGACTGGCCCATCCTCCTCCCGTCGCTCCAGCCGCAGCCATCCCAGGTCGCTGTTCACATATCCGGCACCGGTGACCAACCTGAACCGGTGCGGGCCGAGCCGTGTGATGGTTACATCTCCCGCCATCCCTCCACGCCGGTCGAGGAGCTGCGTGTAGACAACACTGCCGACCGGCCTGGCAATCAGATTGCCTGAAACACGTTCGAGCAGCGGGAGCGCTCCGGGACCCTCCAGCTCGATCTTTCCGAACGATGTCATGTCGATGATCCCCACCCGCTCGCGGAACGCGCGATGTTCCTCGGCCTGCAACTCGAACCATGGCGGTCGGGTCCACCCGAAGCGGCGCTGGTCCGCCCCCGCCCGTTGCCAGGGCCTGGCCGGCTCGAAGTGCTCGGGCCGCTCCCAGCCATGTTTGGCTCCGAAGACCGCACCGAGGTCCTGCGTCCGGTGGTGCAGGGCGCTCGTCCGGCGCGGCCGGCCCCATTCGTCGGCGTCGTACGGATAGCGGAGGAAGTAGTAGTAGCGGTAAGCCTCTTTCGCCAGCTCGGCCGCATAGCGATGGTCCTGGTGGACGGGGCCGAAGCGCCAGGGGCGGTAGGCGTAGAGGTCCAGCTCGCTTTCTCCTGTCGTGATCAGCTCCGTGAGCGATTTCCCGAGCCCGCCGGCGCCGCCGAACCCGTTCAATGACAGGCCGGCCGCCATGAACAGCCCCCGTATGCCGGGTACCGGCCCCAGCAGCGGATTGGCGTCGGGGGTCATGGCGTCCGGGTGGCAGACGAGTTTCACGATCCCTGCCTCACTCATGAAGGGAAACCGCCGCGCCGCCCCCCTAAGGAGTGGCTCGAACCGGCGCTGGTCCGGAGTGACGGATGTCCCGGCGTGCTCCCAGGGAACACCGTCGATCCATCGCGCGCTGGGGTTCAGCTCGTAGCCGCCCAGCACCACCCCTCCCGCCTCGGCCTTCCCATAGATGAGGTTGTCGGGGTCGCGGAAGCAGGGCATGTTGGGCGGGAGCTCGGCGCCCTCAACCGCTCGCAGCGCGGCGTGCTGGTGATCGACTGGGGTGGACACCACAAACGCTCCGGCCATCGCGGCCACCTGGGGTGCCCAGATGCCGCAGGCGATCACGACCACCTCAGCCTCGATCCGCCCCCGCTCCGTCTGCACCGCCTGCACCGCTCCCCGCGAGGAGAGCTCCAACCCGGTCGCCCGCGTATCCGTAAGCACCTTCACCCCTAGCTCGCGCGCGGCCTTTGCCAGTGCGAAGGTGGCAGTATGGGGGTCGAGTGCCCCATCCCCCGGCACCCAGACCGCGCCAAACAGGGAATCCTTGCTGATCGCGGGCATCAGCTGCGCCGCTTGCTCTGGTGAGACCACCTCGACGTCCAGCCCTATCGCTCGGGCGCGACTCGCGCCCCGCTGCTGCTCCATCAGTTGCTCGCGGCTGGAGGCGAAGCGCAGGCTGCCCACCGTCTCAAAGATGCCCAGCTGGCGATACAGCTCAATGCTGTAGCGACGGAAGCGCATCATCGTAGGGGAGGGATTGAATTGGGTGACCAGTCCCGCCGCATGACAGGTCGAGCCGCTGGTCAGGTCGGCTTTCTCAATCAGGACCGTATCTCGCCATCCCGCCGTCGCCAGGTGGTAAGCAACGCTGGCGCCGGTGATCCCGCCTCCGATCACCACGGCGCGCGCACGGCTGGGTAATTCAGTCATGCGCGCGCCGCTCCCGGTCAGAACGCTAAAGGACTACTCAACCGGAATCTCCCGGTGGATGCGGGCCAGGTCGATGCCCTGCCGTTTGCGCACCACCCGGGCGACCACGTAAATGGCGATCGCCACCAGGTAGGTGACGGCGAAGTAGATCGGCGACGAGGCGTTGACTGAGAAGGCCGTCCCGTAGACCGCGTTGAATGACCACTCAGCGATCATGAACACGATGAATATCGCGCTGACCAGGCCGGTGATCGTGATCACCGGGATGCCCGCGATCCTGAAGCGGGCGATCGGCGAGTTCTCGAAGATGTCCCGCCGCCGCCAGGGCATGATGGCCGCCGCGACTACCGTCCCCAGGAACGTGATCGCGATCACACCCGTCGCCCAAAGGAAGATGCCCTGGAAGCTCGGCCGGAAGGCCCAGATGGCGCTTACGATCAGCGAAGGTACGATCATCAGGATCAACGAACCGTAAGGGACCCGCCGCTTGGCCGAAATGTTTGCTGCCCACTCGGGCAGTACCCGGTCGAAGGCGGCCGCGAAGATGACCCGGGTCGAAGAGAGGAAGAGAGTTCCGGCCCAGCCGAAGAACCAGAGGCCCATGACCACGATCAGAAGGGCCTGGAAGAGGTGGTTGCCCACCAGCCAGCCGGCCAGCATCACCGGGTAGGGCCAGATCCCCACCGGCGGCGCCGGCGACCCGGGCGTGAAGATGCTGTTCCAGTACGACGCGTTGGCCGCGTAGTAGAAATCCCAGCCGATCGTCTTGACGATCAGCAGGATGATGACGGCCACTAACGCCACTGTGATCCACAGCCCCCAGAACATGGCGGAAAAGACCTTGCGGTACTCCTTTGCGCCCCGCACTTCGCCATAGAGCGTCGCTCCCCAGACCGGCCAGAGCAGGTAGAAGGCGAGGAACGGAAGAAGTAGCAGGGTCGAGCTGAATCCGAAGCTGCCGAACCCCACACCGCCCGTGCTTCCCTTGGCGGCCTGCAGAGTCGCCTGGTAGGCGTTCCCGGAGGCGCCGAAGAGCGAGGCAGCCTCCCGATTGAAGGCATTCACGAAGGCGTCGTGGGTGGAGAAGAGCAGGAGCCCGAGCATGACGGCGAGGCCCGCCATCCCCAGCCAGAAGCAAAACCTCTGGATCTTGGCGTACCCCTCCATCCCCAGGGTGATGACCCAGCTGACGAAGGCCAGCACGATCAGGCAACTGACAAAGACCCCCCACTGGCTGCCGAAGTAGGTGGCCACACCCGTCCAGCCCAGGGTGTAGGCCAGCGGCGCGAAGAACTGGACCACCAGGATGTTGGCGTAGATCGGGGTCCAGAGCCAGAGCGTAAACCACCATCCGGTGATGGCCAGCACGAAGCCCACCCCGCCCCCCAGGATGCGGCTCTGCCAGGCGTAGTCGCCGCCGGCGCGCGGCATGGCGCTGACCAGCTGCGCATATGTCATGACCAGAAAGGTAACCAGCACCCCGGTGAGCAGTACCGCTCCCAGGAGCTGACCATCCGGAATGACGTAGACAAACGACATGCCGTAGAGCCCAAGCGTCACCAGGTTGACCGACCAGAATGAATACAGGAAAGCATCGAAAGTCGACCAGGCTTTGACGAGTCCGGTGGCGTTACGCAAGAACAGCGTTGGCCGTGGCGTATCCGTCGTAGTCGCCATTACTTCCTCCTTCGAAATTTGATCCGGGGCGTCGCCCCACGCGAGCCGCGCGTAGTGCGATGCGAGCGTTTGAGACGTCTCTGTCTTAGGGCTTCACCTCCTAGCCGTTGACCAGCTGGTAGCTCTTGATTCCCTTCTTCTGGTCCAGTTCAACGATCGCCGACATCAGGATGCCCTCCTCGTAGGCGCTCCCGGTGTTGATGGCCAGCGTCTTCCCGAGCCGGGTGATGCCTTTGCCCTCGTGGATATGGCCATGCAGGGACAGCATTGGCTGGTGCCTGTCGATCGCCTCCCGAACCGCCGTCGAGCCCACGTGCCGAAGCGCGCGGCCGCCATGGATGGGGCGAAGGTTCTCGTCAAGCGCCGGCGCCTCGTCGAGCGATGTGCCGTACGGGGGTGGATGGAAATTGAAAATGGCCCGGCCCATGTCCTTGATCTGGGCGAGCATCGGCTCCATCCGGCGAGCCAGCTCCTCTTCCGGCGCCTCCCGGTAGGTATGCCAGGGAGTCGGATTGGCCCAGCCGGACGAGATCATCTCGTACCCACCGATATCGATCATCTTCCCCTCGGCCAGCTCCACTCGCTTCGCGTTAGCGATGACGTCGTCGATCTCCATCTCGTCGTCGTTCCCGGGTGAAACAAAGAGGCGTACCTTGCTGTCCTTCAGCTTCTCATCGGCCAGCTGCATCCAGCGCTCGACGGTCTTGCACATCTCCTCGGTAAATAGCTTCTGCACCTTCTTCGGATCGGCGTCGAGTTCCGCGACCTGGGATGAGGTCATGCGGACCGGGTAATACCCCTTGCGCTGGATTTGGGACTCCATGGCCGAGACCTCGTCGCGGCTGACCCGCTGGCGCTGCCCTGAGAGGGTCAGCTCATAGGCGTCGCCGTCCTCGACCAGCGGGATCATCGCCTTACCCGTCATGTCGCCCCCGCAGATCAGGACATCGGCGTTGTAGAACTTCGCCGCGTTTAGAAACTTCCGCCAGCAGACCTCCGAGCCGTGCAGGTCGGTCGTGTAGAAAACTCTCATCTTCCCCTCCTCAGCACTAGAGCACCGCCTTGATAGCGTCTTCGAAGCCGGTTACGTGGCGCCGCATGATCGCCTCGGCGGCCGCGGCGTCGTGCGAGACGATCGCATCCAGCAGGTCCCGATGCTCCTTCACGGCCTCCTTGAGGCGCACGCCGCGGTCGAGCACCAGGAACCAGACCCGCAGGCTGAGATTGAAGTACTGCTCCAGCGCGTCCCGCAGGAAATCGTTTCGAGCGGCCTGGTAGACCAGCCGGTGGATCCGTTGGTCGAGGTGCATCAGGCTGTGATAGTCGCCCGAATCGATACTGTCCAGCTCTGCCATCAGCGATTCCATTGCGGCTCGTTCGCCGGCCCCCGCTCGCTGGGCGGCAAGCCGAGCTGCGTAGCCCTCCATCTCGACTCGGACCTCCGTGATTCGTCCCAGGTCGGTGATGTTGATATCGGTCACAAAAGTCCCCCGGTGGGGGACGAAGCTGACCAGGTTCTCGTGTCCCAGCCGTTGCAGAGCTTCACGGATGGGGGTTCGACCGAGCTGCAGCTCTGACCTCAGGCGCGACTCCTCGATCACCGAGCCTGGCTTCAGCCTCAGCGTCACGATCTGGTCCCGGATCAGGAGGTAAGCCCGCTCGCCCTGGGACTGTACGGAAGCTCGAGGCAGGACCACTGTTCGGAGCGGTGGCTCCGCGGTGGCGACCAAGGCACGAGCGGCTTCCGCGTCCCTCGCCAAAACCCCTCCCGCATATCCGCTGATCGGCGACCGATATATCGGTTTGCCCGGCGAACGTAGCACGGCCCTAAATGGTCGTCAAGGGAGCGCTTGCGGGCCACGTCCGAATCGTTTACTGTTGTGCAATGAGCACCCGTCTCGCCATACGCAACGGCCGTGTCCAGTCACTCGATCGGGCCCTTGAGATCCTGGAGCTCCTTGCCTCGAATGGGCAGGAGATGGGCGCGACCGAGCTTGCCAGGCGGCTGGAGGTGCACAAATCCACCACCTCGCGATTGCTGGCCACCCTCGAGCAGCACGGCCTGGTCGAGCGGAATGCGGGGTCGGAGAAGTATCGCCTTGGGTACGCACTGGTTCGCCTGGCCGGCGCGGTGGTCGCCGAGCTCGATGTCGCCCGGGTGGCCCGTCCTCTATTGCAGGAGCTGGCCGAGCGCACCCACGAGACCGTAAATCTGGCCATCCTCCAGGGCGACCAGGTGGTCAACATCGACCAGATTGCAGCCTCCCACCTGGTGGTCAACGTCAACTGGGTGGGTAAGCAGACCCCACTCCATTCCACCTCGAACGGCAAGGCGCTGCTGGCCTTCCTGCCGGAAGCGGAACGCCGCCGCGTGCTGAGCGGGTCTCTCAAACGTTTCACCCCGCGCACCATCGTCGACCGGGCCACCCTGGAGAAGCAGTTGCGCCGGGTCGTCGAAGACGGATACGCCTTCACGCTAGAGGAGCTCGAGATCGGCCTCAACGCCGTGGCCGCTCCGGTTCGCGGCCACGACGGCCGGGTGGTGGCAGCAGTCAGCGTGGCCGGGCCGTCCTACCGGGTCACCCCACAGCGGCTGAGCGAGCTCGGAGAGATGACCAGGGAGACTGGCGATGCCATCTCGCGCCGGTTGGGCTATCGGGAAAGAGGAGGTAACGGATGAGCCGCGAGGAGGAGATCAGGAGCGAGCTGTTCGACCACACCCTCAACGGTCACGCGCCCGAGGTGAAGGCGCTCACCGAAGAGGGGCTGAAGCTGGGCATGAACCCGATGGACATCCTGTTCAAGGCATTGATTCCATCTCTGGAAGAGGTGGGCCGCCGGTTTGAGAAGGGGGATTTCTTCGTTCCTGAGATGTTGATCGCGGCCCGGGCGATGCAGGGGGCTCTCGTGATCCTGCGGCCGCTGATCGCGGAGACTGGAGCCAAGCCGATCGGCAAAGTCGTGATCGGCACCGTCAAGGGAGACATTCACGACATCGGCAAGAACCTGGTGATCATCATGATGGAGGGCGCCGGCTTCGATGTGGTCGACCTCGGCGTCAACGTGGCGCCGGAAAAGTTTGTGGCGGCCGTGCAGCAGCACGAGCCGCACATCGTCGGCTTCAGCGCCTTCCTGACCACCACCATGCCCATGTTCAAGGTCAATATCGAGGCGCTGCAGAAGGCCAGCCTGCGGGAAAAGGTCCATGTCATGGTCGGCGGCGCCCCCGTAACCGAGGAATATGCCAGGCAATCGGGCGCGGATACCTACTCGCCAGACGCCTCGATCGCGACCCGGCAGGCGAAGGCCATCGTTGGCGCCGCCCAGGCCGCGGAGAGCAGCGCCCTCGAGCAGGCTGTCGACCTGATCGACAAGACGCTGCGCAAGGGGTAGCCGGCGTGGGCGTCATCGAGCGGATGACTGTTGCCGTCGAGAAGCCTCTCAAAGAGGCGATCTGGGATTGCCGCATGTGTGGCCAGTGCATCCTGCACTCGACTGGCCTCACCTGCCCCATGCGATGCCCCAAGAACCTTCGCAACGGGCCTTGCGGCGGTGTCCGCGCGAACGGTAACTGCGAGGTCTTTCCTGATCGACCCTGCGTGTGGGTGCAGGCCTGGGAGCGATCGCGCAAGCTGCCGCTCTTTCGAGATCACATGCACCACGTCAATCCGCCGGTTGACTGGCGATTGAAGGGTACGTCCTCCTGGATCAACCTGGTGACGGGCCGCGATCATACGCGACCTGCCGGGTGGGCGTCCCCGGAGAGCAGTGCGCACGCCTAGCCGGCTCGCCGGCCTTCTACACGCAGGGCGCTTCGTAGTGACCGCGGAGCTCTCCTCGGTGGACAGTGGTGAGCCAGAAGCCGTCTGGCGCCGGGTGGAGCCGCTGCGCGGGGTGGTCGATGCCGT
>Ga0209806_1000156_pt1 | contig 41777 bp, 42 predicted proteins | sample GraSoiAngelo_152_FD_186166 | JGI IMG/M metagenome (GOLD analysis project Ga0209806, IMG submission 186166) | Grasslands soil microbial communities from the Angelo Coastal Reserve, California, USA - 14_1009_12_30cm (SPAdes) (version 2) | ecosystem: Environmental > Terrestrial > Soil > Grasslands ... | reverse complement strand
GTTGGGGCCACATTATCCGCCATACCATTGGCCATCATGATGATGTGGGGAGGAGCCGCGATGGACAACGCAAAGAAGTACGTTGAAGCAGGGCACTTTGGGGGTAAAAATACAGAGACGCACGCGGCAACCGTCGTCGGTGACACGGTTGGCGACCCCTGGAAGGACACCGCCGGTCCCAGCCTGCACATTCTCATCAAACTCCTGAACACGATATCCTTGGTCTTTATTCCGCTCTTCTTGGCAGCACTCATACTGCTATGATCCGACTGGTCGGGGCGGCTAATGAGTTCACCCGCCAAAACCGCTATCCTGAGGGCCATTCTTCCCAACGACAATTCGGCGAAGGAAGCATTGGTGCTCGGAACACCGGCCAAGACTGAATCGCAAAACGTCATACTGGCTTCTGGAAACTTGACAACGGAAGCAATTGTGGGTCGCATCAAGCAGCTCTCGAAGCTACGAGATGAGATCCTTCAAGTCATGCGGCAGCTCAACCTCGCAAGGGAAGGGAGCCCGAGTCCAGTCGAACAGTTAGACTACGATAACGAACTGGAATCAGCGAGACGAGAGCTGGACGAGATGAGGAACCAGTACCAGGAGGCCCAAGGAAGGATAGAAGATGTTCAAAGACAGCTCGATGATTCCAAGAAGCGCGTCGCAGTCCTCACCGAGATGTCTCAGACCGGTTTTGCGACCGACCAGTTGGAATCTGAGGTTGGAGATTTCCGGAGAATCTTGGGAAGATTGCCTGTCAAGAAGCTGGAGGCTGCGCAGAAAGCAATGGTGTCACAATTCAAGGACCAAGCAATCCTGGCTGTCGGCAACAAGAAACAGGACACGTTCTACACCCTCGTCGCAGCGCCGAAGGACAAGTCTTCCCAGGCGCTTCAAACGCTCCTCCTATACGATTTCGCCCCTATCGAGATTCCAGAATACAAATCGCCGGATTCCAAATCAGAAATTCAGAGGGAAGAAGATAGAGCTAAGGCACTCGCCAAGGAGCTCGGCGAGTTGGAACCCCAGCTAGATGATTTGCGTAGGAAGGCTGGACAGACGCTGAACAGGAGGCTCGACGAAGTCGTTGATGCTGTGATGCTGCTCCGCGGAATCCTCAAACTAGGCGAAGGAACTCAGGCCTCCCGTATCTACGCTAGACTTGAAAGAGTCCTTCCAGCGGAGACCATGACAAACCTGTCCAAGAGAGGCATCATCGAACTGGAGTCTTCCTCGTAGAAGCGCGAACTTTTGTGAGCAGTCCAGACCTCGAAGCACAAACAACGCCGCGAATCAAGGATGCGCTAAACGCGGCGATCCAGCGAACCGGAGAGGAAGAATTCGCTAGCCTATCGGGAATTGAGACTTCTGTTCTGGAGAGAATCCTGCAAAACGAGGGAGAGTATGTCCCTGTAGCTATCGTAACGTTAGCATGCCAGGTCAATAGAAGCCACAACGATCCGGAACCTGCACGTTCTAGCATTAGCGAGTGCCTTAAGGGGGCAATCTTGAGATTGCCCCAGAAGGGGAACTATGGAAATACGACAGAACCAGGCGAATCTTCGACCAGGAGACTCCAACGAGCTCGATCCTTCAAAGTTCAGAATCGTGCCGGTCGAATTTACGACCCCGCGGCACTTAGAATAGCGGGATTCAGCGTCAACCTGTTCACCTTTCTCGTCCTTGGCTACTTCCTAGGCGGAATAGTCTTAGGACCATTATTCGGAGTTGGCTCATGCGTAGGGGTAGTGGCCGCACCGCCGTGGATCACTCCATGTGCGGGGTCTGGCATAGGACTTGTGTTCGGATCCGTTATCGGACTTGCATACACGTACTACTATTTCGTCAAGAAACTCTAGTCAACAAGCAAATTGGAGAACCCAAGGAATCACTCTGGAATTGCGACCAACGCTCTGATCTGGTCAGGTTTCATTCCGGCCCCCACTCCAGCTACGATCGCTGCAAGGTTTCTAGCCTCGTTCTCCTTCATCACCAAGAAAGCAAGAACAACTCCAAGTGTGTATGGGAATCCAAGAAATATCCTCTTGCTCATGTGAATAGACTGTTTTCTTGACGCGACCTCTAGGAAGGAGAGTGACTTTGTCTCTTCATACTTCTGCCTCGCACCGGAGAGAATCCTATGGTAATATGGATGCGATGATGCTAGATCGAGCGCTTGAGTGACGTCTTGGGCGACTAAAAGCTGGTCTATCGTTCGATCGTCAAGTTTCCAAGAAGAGGATATGAGATGTTCGCGGACGCTCGGGATTCCTATCAACTTACTTCTCAGAATGATAATCAGATTTGCTAAATCGACAGTTCCTCCTATTATCGGAAGACAGCTCTCTCGGTCGAACCCTCCAAGCTTGTCGTTCACATAATCGTAGAATCGCTCCTCTCCCCAACCACTAATGATGTCTCGAACTAGGGAGGCTTTTTCGCCCACTAGGTCCTCCATTGAGAAGCCTTTCAATCTGTTTACTAGGGTTCTGTCGCCGACAATTCCGACGATCGTGCGAAGATCATCCATCGAATATAGGCGGTGAAGCTCAGCCTCCTTGAGGAGGGCTAGAGGCTGACGGGTCGAGACGAATTCCTCCCAGGTTCTTCCCTGAGCCTTGAAGACGACGATTGCGGCTAGGTCATAAGCGTCGAATCGGCGGCTAAATTCGAGGAGAAATTCTCGTGCCGGTCCTTGGGAAGAGGAGATGAGGGTTTTGATTCCTCGAGCGAAACCTAACCGGACAGCCCGCTCGGTCTCTATTGGGGAAGAACCCTCTTTCAGTTCTGAGAGTTCCTTGCCATATGGCCCTTCTGCAAGGACACCCAAGATCTCGCTTTGAGTCCGGAACTCTGCCAGGGAATGAATCTGCTGCCTTTCCAGGAGCTTGCCTTTCTCTCCTCGAATCTTTGCTATGATGTAGTTGTCTCGGACAATATGCGATAGGGTTTCAGTTCCCACGACAGGTCGCTGTTAACTCGCTTGTAGAACGAGCAGTAGCGCTGTGACCAGGGCGTAGATCGCCAGAGCTTCCGCCAATATCAGGGTGATGACCGCCCTCGAGAATATTTCTGGCTTTTCGGCCGTGGCGGCGGCTAGTGCGCTTCCGGACGTGCCGATACCGAATCCGGCGCCCAGGGCGGCAGCTCCCATTGTTAATCCGCCGGCAAAGATTCTGACCGAGCCAGCGAGCGTGAGGGCGTCGGTGATATGGAAGACCGAGAGGAGGCCCACCACGAGTCCATAGATGGCGAGAGCTTCGGCGAGAATCGTTGCGATGAAGGTCTTGAACATGACCTCAGGCCTTTCAACTCCAGCGCCGGCAATGGCCGGCCCGGAGATTCCGATGCCTATTCCCGCGCCAATTGCGGACAGGAGGACGCTAAGTCCGCCGCCGAGGCCAGCCCAAAATGTGGGGCATAGAGTGACAGACGTTAGGGTAGCGCAGTCAACCACTTTGTTACACAGTCCAACTTGTCGGTTCTCGGTAGGGCGCGAAAGACGATCCTGATCCTTCATAAAACTTGCTAAACCACTCAACCCAGTGAAGCCTCAGGGTTTGCACGAAAACGATCAAACCTTCCAAGATCATTACGAGCAGGTTGCCGATTATGGCACCGACTAGCCCGCCAAAACTGAAGAAAGCGAATTTTATTGCAAAGTCTGCAAGGTTGAGAGCCCATATTCGGAGATAGGATAGCGTGTTGCTCCCAGCGCTGATGAATACCTCAAACAGGTGGAGTGGTCCCTCTTTCCATCCCATTATTCCCATTGGTATGAACAACAAGACGAGAAGTAGCGGATTCTGTAGAAGCACTCCGAACTTGTAGCCAGCGATTACGACTCGGGCTGCGAGATAGACGAATACGATGTAGAACCACGCCCAAGAGATTGGTCCATAAAGAGCGTGTTTGATCTCGTGATTCCGCACCTTGTTGTAAGCGCTCAGAACTAGGCCGGAGAAATAGTGTCCAACTCCGAAGAGAAGAATCACTGCCATGTAGATGAGAAGGTGGGAAATGTCGGGAGTGGACGCGAAAGCTCCCTCATTTGGGTTGAAGAATGGCCGAAAACCGAAGACCGCCTGGGACTCGAAACCGAAGAAGTCGCCGAAAACAAACCCAAAAATCGTGATCCCTACACCAAGCATGACTACGAGTTCTGCCCCGTTGACGAACAATTGGCCGATCTCGAAAATCTTGACCTTTTTTCTCTTCAGGTAGAGAAGAAAGAGGCCTAGAGCTAGGAATATTGGGCCCTCTCCGAAGTCTCCGAACATCAAACCATAGATGAGGGGGAATGTGAGAATCATGAACACCAAGGGGTTTGTTTCATGATAAGACGGGATGCCGAAATTGTCGATGACGGACTGGAGAGGCTTGGTCCATCCTGGAACCCTGACCAGGGTCGGTGGAGTCTGGCGGTCGTTGGCCTCAAGGCCATTTTCTAGGGACTCGCCATGAGAGATCTCCTGCCCTTGCCCCTCTTCTACGTGAACGGAAACGAGTCCTTTGCAGGCGTGAGAAGCTCCTTCGGTCAGCTTTTGGATCCTATCCTTCGCGACCCACCCCCTCAGCATGAAGGTAGACTCTGTGGTGGAAGAGTTTGAAACTGCTCTGGATCGCGCCTCCAAGATCTCGGTCAGATGTTCAAGAGTCTTGAGCCTTGGTCCGTACTCCTCCGTGAGGAGTTCACGCTGGTGATCAAGTTTTTTCCCAGCATCCTCTATCTCCGCGAGTCTGACATCAGTGAAATCCTTGGCTTGCTTGGGGTCTGGAGGAAGATCCGGCAAAGGCTCTTCCACCTTTGCACCTAATGCGGTGGCCGCTTGTTTGGCATCATCTTCGAAGGCATGGGGAAAAATCGCCAAGAAGGTCTGAGTTCTCTCTGTACTCTGCGTAATGACGAAGATCAGATTACCGTACGTCAACTCATCCAGGTCCCTTTGGATGGAAACAGTCGACTCTCTCGCGCACTCTCCGGCAAGAGTGACCAAGAATCCGCTGCCGCCAATCGCGCCGAGTGGCATTCCAACGGCTTCTAATCCTGAAAGAAACCGTGAAAGTTCCGAAGTTCTCTCCTTGTCGGCAAGCAATTTGCCTTGCGATTCTTCCAGTTCGTGAACGGACCCTTCGAGTTTCGAGGTTTCCTGGTCGAGGAAAAGGGCGAGTTCATCGATGTTATGAGTTGGAGCTTCAATTTTCTCCGGTTCACCTTCAATCGGTTGAAGGGCAGCGGTTAGTGCTGAGATGCGATTCCTGATGGTCGCGGACTTCGACAGAAGGCTGGTAGCTTCGAATGGGGCGGCACCAAGTGGAAGTTTTTCATCCTCGACAGTAATGAGATGGATCACTTGCTCTTTCCCGGCGTATGAGAGGAGGTTAGGCAGCTGATCCTTTGCGACTATGATGCTAACCTGATGCATCGTCTCGGGTCTGAGCAAGAGGTTTAGATCTACTCGCCAAATATTGTAGAGGAAATCGTGGTCAGTAACTGATTGTCCAGTCTCTCAATGCGAGCCCTAAAGGAATTATTGAAAATCACCTTTCCCCCGACGTCGCCTGCAACCACTCCGCCTAAGTCGTCGATCGGTTTGTCCTCGACTACGAATCTAGTCCCCGTTGGGAGAGTTCGTCCCAAAGAGTCGAGACTCTTTCTCTCCGCATTCTGAAAGCCAACGCGCACAACTGTATCGTCCGCTCCCACCGCATCAATGGCCTCGGCGACAAACCGTTTCAAGGCAGGCTGGAACTGGTCTGTGCTGGCAATTTCGGAAAGCCTCTGTTCCACAGATTTGAGGATGCTCTGAACGATCCTGTTTTTTTCGTCGAGAACTCGGAGGCGGTTCGTTCTAATTCTCGAGCTGAGAATGCCTCTTCTGATGCTTTCAGCTTCTAAGTTGGCGTTCGAGAGGATCTCGTCTGCATCTTTTTGTGCTTGAACCCTGGACTCATCCCCGATCTGCCTTGCTTTTTCCTCTGCGTCTCGGATGATATCGGCGGCTTTCAGTTTTGCGTCGGACAGTATCCGGTTGTGAAGCTTCTCCAAAGACTCCGCCAATTGTTTCAGCCTCCCAAGATCAATTCAACGGCCTTCTTCACAGCGACTTCTTTCCTATTCTCGAAGAGATTTTTGTAATTCGCCAGCAAAACGTTGGTCTCTTCGTCTGAACTTCTAGCGTCAGCCTCGGCCTTCTCTCGTGCCTCTTTCAATATCCGAGCCTTGTCCTGCTGTGCACGAGATAGCGCGGTCTGCCGAACTCTCTGTGCCTCTGCAGAGGCACTCTCGAGAATTTCCTGAGCCCTTGACTTCGCATCCTCGATTATCCGCTTAGCTTGTGCTTCAGTTTCCACAATCTTCCTTACAGCCTCCATTCCGGACAAGCAATTTCTGCTCCAAGACACTATGAAACTGAGGTTTCAAATGCTTGCCTTGAACGATCGCTATAAAACTGTTCGAGGAAGAGTTTTGATACAGTTTCCAACCCTTATTCTACATACGAGGTCCCTAGGAAATGCCTGTCAAGATCATTCACCCTGATCACGTAGAGATCGTCGGTCTAGGACATGTTCTCCTAACTGCTCCCCATACGGCGAGTTCTGACGCAGACCTTCACACGGGATCAATCGTTGAGGAAGCAGCCCTAACTTCGAGATCCTATGCTGTCATCGGCAGAGTTAGCCGAGAATTCCTGGATCCGAGTAGGATTCAGTTTGCGCAATCAGAGCTCAGAAAGGGCATTGAGACCTTCATAGCGGAAGATGGAATCAGGTATATTCTAAACATCCGCGGAAAGATAGAGCCGGGCGTCGACATTCGGACAACTGTCGGGCAGATGTCTTCGACCTCGGCGACGGAGCTAGTAAGATCAAGATTGATCAAAGATTTCACAGTAAGGGTGACCGACGAATCCAAGGAGCTGGAGACGGGAGACGTAGTCCCGAGTTACAACTCCAATGATGCAAAGGGGGACCTCGTCGTTGAGACCGTCGAAATTGAATTCGGCGAGGACGAGAGAAAGTTTCAGCGAGAGAAGGTGATCAGCGACCTTTCCGAGATAGTGGACCTTCTGAACGCGCGACTAGCGACCTCATGAGGCAACTAGTGCTGCGGCAGCGCTTTGAACCAACCGAATCCAGGGGTCAGGATAAAGCCCTATCGCAAAGGTCAGAATCGTGGCGGCCCAAAGAACAGCCATGTAAATTCGCGGTTCAGGAATCCTAGACTGATCTGCCGGTTCGTCAAAATACATCCTCTTGATCACCCAGCCATAGTAGCTCATACTGAAACCACTGTTGACCAGCGCCGCTAATGCTAGGTAGCCGCCCCAGTTATACGGCGAATAGATCGAGCCTGTGAAGAGCATGACTTTGCTGAAAAAGCCATTCAGGGGAGGCACTCCTGCGAGGCCGAGAAAAATTACTGCTATGCTGAGAGATGTTTGGGGCATTCTTCGGGAGAGCCCATTGAGAGAATCAAGATCGGTGACTGAAAGCTTGGTAGTGATTGCCGCAGCAGCAACGAATGCGGCGGTCTTCAGGATTGCATAGTTCAGCACGTGGAAGAGTCCGCCAGCCAGACCCAACGGCACATTGGTCGTCGTGAATGGAGTGGCAAGGGCCATTAGGATGTAGCCGGCCTGGGCGATGCTAGAGTATGCGAGGAGGCGTGTGAAGCTCTTCTGCATAAGGGCCGCAACGTTTCCCACAGTCATTGTTACCACCGCTACAATCGCAAATGTCGAGTAGAAGTCCACGTTGAAAGCTAAGATTCCTACAATGAATACTCGAAACGCTGCCGCGAATGCGGCCATCTTCGCGCCCGCCGCCAAAAACGCACCAATAGTCACTGGGGCGCCTTCGAAAGCGTCGGGTATCCACATGTGAAATGGAACGACTGCCATCTTCACCCCAAACCCGACGATGAACAGGACTATGGCGAGGACTCCGAAAGGACGAACATCGGGTCCAGCTGTCGATAGCGCGCTCGCAATGGCCGTCAGCCCGGTTGAGCCCGTTATGCCGAAAACTAGGGAGATAGCATAAACAATGAGCGCGGAGGAGAGCGCCGAGAGGACGAAGAATTTCATAGCGGCTTCGTTTGAATTCGGGTCATTCTTCCTGAACGCTGTCAAGGCATAGGTGGGAATGCTCATCAGCTCCCAGCCTACGTAGAGAAGGACCAGATCCATTGAACCGGCTAGGACAATCATGCCGAGAGTTGAGAGAAGCAGGAGTCCGAAAAACGGCCCCTTGTTGGGGTCCTCTCGCATGTATTGCAGCGAGGCGACGGTTACGAAGATTGCTACGATCAGTAGGACTCCTGAGAAGAAAAGGGTAAACAAGTCAACTCGGAGTCCCCCGAAAGACACTGGTGAAGAGCTGGTGAATCCAAGCCATACCGTGGAGACCAGGGCCACAACCAAACCTAAGATACAAACGAACGGCGCGAGACCAAGCTTCGAATTTCTGAAACGGAGGAAGCCCGCTGGAGTGGCTAGTAGCCCGAATACAGCTAGGCTAAGAAACGGGGTCAGTGACAATAGTGCCAATTTAGATCACCGTGCTCCAAGAGCAACTATTGTTCCAACCCATTTCTCCACCGTCGGCGTTATCACACTCCCTAGTACTGGTGGAGGATACACTCCGAAGATCAACAACGGGACAAGAAATGCGACAAGAATCAGGATCGAGTGAAGCCGCAGTTCGTTCCTAGGACCAACCCCCGGGGTCATGGCGACCCGCCTTAACATCCAGAGGAAGTATCCGACCGTGAGAGCTGGCGCGACGATGGCGATCGCGAAGAGATAGCTCACGCTAAGAGCTCCCTGAATCACAAGGTATTCGCTGATGAAATTGGCGAAACCAGGAACTGCCATGGCCGCCATCGAGGCCAAAAAGAGGAGTGTAACTGTCTGAGGCATCTTTCCTCTCAGACCCTTCAGTTCGTCGATATTTCTCGTTCCTGTATGGTCATGGATGTATCCTGACATAAGGAAGAGCATTCCAACTGCAAGCCCGTGGCTGAACATTTGAAAGACCGCCCCTGAAACCCCTGCAACGGTCGCGGTGAACGCCCCGAGTAGAACGTACCCCATGTGATTGACACTCGTAAGGGCAATCATTCTCTTGATGTCCTTGGCGACGAGTGCGACTGACGCACCATAGATCATAGTGATGAGACCGATGGTTGTGAAGTAGGGCCAAAGAACAGTGACTGCCTTAGGGAAGAGTAGCAGGTTGTATCGAATCAATCCGTAGCCTCCCATCTTCAAGAGCAAGCCAGCTAGGAGAACGCTGACAGGTGCCGGCGCCTCTACGTGGGCATCAGGAAGCCATGTGTGAAGCGGGAATATAGGAAGTTTTACGGCGAATCCAACGAAAGTTGTGATTGCTACGACGAGCTGAAGCGGGAGTGCAAGGCTAGGAATCCTGGCGGCGAGAACATCATAATCGAACGAGGGACCGCCGGGGTAGGCAGAGGTTCCGGTCCAGGCGTAAAGGGCAAGAAAACCGAAGAGCATCACCGCGCTACCAGAGTAGGTGAAAATGAGAAATTTGATGGAGGCATATCTCCGTCGGGGTCCGCCCCATATTCCGATGAAGAAGAACATTGGAATGAGAACGATCTCCCAGAAGAGATAGAACAGGATCAGGTTGAGAGAGGTGAAGACGCCGATTATTCCTGTTTCGAAAATGAGAAAGAGGGCGTAGTACTCCGCGTGTTTGAAAGTAATTTGATCCCATGATCCCGCGGCGGACAAGAGGCTCAGAAACGTGGCGATCATGAGGAGTGGAAGGCTAATTCCGTCAACTCCGACTTTGTAGTTGAGACCAAAGGACGCCGCCCAGGGAGCACTCTCTGAGAGCTGGAACCCGGGCTGACCATATTGGAAAACTACGAGAATCAGGATCGAGATTGCAAAGACGACGAGAGTGGTCCCTACCCCCATGACCTTAGCAACTTTGGCGTTCTTCCTGCCGAGCAGATAGGTCGGCGCGGCGAGCACTGTTGGGAGAAAGATTGCGATTGAAAGTAGTCCGATCATCTAGGTAGCTCCGACGACGAATAGCATGTAGGCGAGGAGGAGAATTATTCCGATAGCGAAGGCGATGACGTACTGCTCTGTTACCCCCGACTGTAGCCTTCGGAAGAGATTGCTGAGCCGGGACCCGTAAGACGCAACTTCGTTTGCGGCCCGATCTACAACCTGCGTATCAAGTTGATCACTCGCTCGTGAATAGTCCATAATGTCCTTAGCAACTATGTTGTTCAACCTGTTCCAGATTCCCTGTTCAACGTACACGTATAGACCGCGACTTGCCGCGAGCAGGCCCGAGACGAAGACTTTGTAGTAGATCGCGTCCAGGTACCAGCGTTTCCAGAAGAACCGCTGGATCGGGTTCATCGCGGTCTCGAATTCATAGCTTTTCCGGAAGTAGAGGAAGTAGGCAATTGCGCCACCAACAATGGCCACAGCAGTACTCACAGACAACAAAAGAAGGTCGGTAAAACCGGAAGGCGAGATGGTCGCAGATGGAAGAGCGTAGATTGTAGAGCTGAAGTTACTCGCAACGTACCTGGTCAATGGACCGCTGTAGATGGGGTAGCTTAGTCCAAGCGCCAAGCTGCCAACAGCAAGAAGCAGGTAGGGAATGAGCATCGTGAGGCTGGCTTCGTGGGGATGCTTTCCACTCTCCATAAGCTCCTCAAGGTGTTTGCTTGGCTTTCCTCCCAGTGTGATACCTAACATTCGGATGGTATAGAAACCTGTAATGAATGCTGTAGCGAGTGCTAATCCGTAGAGGATGTACTGTCCGCCGAGGAAGCTCAGGGACAGTATCGCGTCCTTCGTCCAGAATCCGCTAAAGAGTGGAATGCCCATCAGGGAGAGTCCTGCTAAGAGCATCGACGCGGAGGTAAGCCTCATCGCCTTTGCCAACCCTCCCATTTCATCCATGAAACGGGATTCTGTGACGTGTAATACCCATCCGGCGGCTAGGAATAATGAAGCCTTGAAAACGGCGTGGCTGAGGAGGTGAAAGAGCCCGGCCGTGTATCCTGCTAGGAAGTTAGCGCTGAGCCCTGCTAATCCGAGGGCCAGCATCATGTAGCCAATCTGCGAGACTGTGGAATAAGCCAGAACTTTCTTTATCTCGCGAGCGACAGCGGCCTGAGTTGCAGCAAGAAGGGCGGTTAGCGCGCCTATCCAGGCGACTACGCCGAAGAATTGCGGCACTTGGTTGAACTGGGACAAGGCGATGAAGAATACGGGTCCCATCCTTCCTGTCAGGAAGACTCCGGCTTTGACCATTGTTGCAGCATGTATCAGAGCGGAGACTGAGGCGGGACCGGTCATCGCGTCCGGAAGCCATTCCTGCAATGGAAACTGTGCTGATTTCCCAATCGGTCCTCCGAAAAACAACAAGGCAGTAGGGAGTAGGAGACCCAGCCGAGCCAGATTCGCAGCCCAGCTCCCCGAACCGCCGAGTTGTGTTACTAACTGATTGTAGTTGAAGGTCCGGGCGAAAGCGTAGATTAGAAAGATTGCGATCAACAGCGCGATGTCTCCAATTCTTGTCATGATGAATGCTTTCATCCCCGATTTTGTCGGCGAGTATTCTTCGGAAACACCTAGGGCTTTGTCGCCAGGTGTACCGACCCAGTATTGGGGTTCGTCTCGGTAGAAGTGGCCTATCAGTGCATAGGAGCAGAGGCCAACGCCTTCCCAACCGAAGAACATCATCAGCAGATTGTCAGCTAGCACGAGAAGTAGCATGTTTCCGATGAAGAGGTTCATGAAGAACCAGTAACGCGTCAGGCCGAATTCACCTTTCATGTAGCCGATGCTATAGATCATGATGAGGAGGCTGATCCATGCAACGATGTTTGCCATGAAGAGGCTGAGAGGATCGACTAGAACTCCGGCGGTGATGTTGAGAGAGGGAATCCAGGCGACAGTGTAGTCTCCGGCCGAGACCGTTAGTGCCGTTGTGGTGGCCAATACGGCTGCAGTAAGAGTGAAACCGACTGCTGCAACATCACGAACTTTAGAATGAATCTTCGCGAATAGCGGGGTGAGAAGGGCGCCTACTAGTGGCGTGACCCAGATGAGCCATGCGAGAAGAGAGGTGGCCAATTGTCTATGACCCCACTATAGCTCTCGCTGCTGAAAGCAGTCGACCAAGTATAGGCTCGGGATAGATGCCCAACACCAAGGTTACGATGCTCAGTGTGATGAGAGGAAGGGTAATCGTCCAGGGCGCTTCCTTGACATCAGACGTATCCGAATTCGGCGCTCCAAAGAAGATCTTCTTCATTGCCATTAGCGAATAGCCTGCGGTAAGAGCTGTCGCGATAATTCCAAGGACAGCAATTACGAGGCGATATTCCGAGGCTGCATCGGTAGCTCTTACAAATCCACCTTGGAACAGGAAGAATTCAGACAGGAACCCATTTGTGGAGGGCAGACCCGCGAGAGTTAGAGATCCGATGAAGGCGGCGGTAGCCGTGATGGGCATTTTGCCGGCGAGTCCTCCGAGTTTGCTTAGGCTTCTCTCTCCCCGGACCTGAAGCATGACGGCCCCGACGACAATGAAGAGAATCCCTTTGGCGGTTCCATTGCTTACGTACTGGAACATTGATCCGGAAACGCCGAACGAGTTGAATGCTGAGAGCCCGAACAGAATGTAGCCCATCTGGCTGATACTAGAATATGCAAGCAGCCTCTTGACGTCATCCTGCACTAGCGCCATCGCGCTCCCGTAGATCATTGTGATAAGGGCCCAGCCTGCGAAGAAGGCGGAAAAGGTCAGGAAGGATTGCGGGAATATTGTCATGACTATTCTTACGGTGGCGTATCCACCTATTCCTGTCATTGCAGCGGCTAGAATGGTGCTGATTGGCGTGGGCGCCTCGGCGTAGGCGGATGGAAGCCAGACGTGTAGTCCGAACTGGCCTATTTTTACGAAGAATCCGAAGCACATTGCTGCGACTATCCCAAGTCGGAGGGTTGTTGAGATGAGTCCTGGGGTTGCCGTGAGGTTGCCGATTACAACGTCCATATCCGTAGCGCCAGTCAGAAACGCGGTGACCAGGATCCCGACGAGGAGCACTAGCGCTCCGACATGGGTCCAAATGAAGTATGTTAGCGAAATTCTTTCTTTCTCGCCGTAGCCCCATTCGGCGATGAGGAAGAAAGATGGAACGAGCATGATCTCAAAGAAGAGATAGAACTCGATCAGGTTCGTCGCTAGGACTGTCCCGATCATTCCGAGAGAGTAGAGAGCATAGAGACTGTAGTATAGCCCGTAGCGTCCTGGGTCGTCGCCTATTCGTTGCCGCATATATGGGACAGAGAAGAGAGAAACTAGGGCTGTGAGCAGGCTGATGATGAAGAGTATTGGAAGGCTTAGGTTGTCGACTCGGAAGCCGAAGTTTCCGATTGGAGACCACGAATATAGTTCCTGGTAAGCTCCTTGATTGGACCCGGATCCTTGAAGTGCGGCGTATAGTATCGTGATGAGCGGGATGAGAAGGAGGGCGAAAGAGACGAATCCAGTTTTCTCCTTTAGCCGCCTCGCAAGTGTGTAAAGAATTGGAATGGCCAACAGGGGTACGATTATCGCGCCGATTAGTAGAAGAGACATTTCGGGTCTAACCTTTCAGCTTCGACAGTTTTGAGAGATCTATCTCGGCGTTCAGTCTTGAGACTAGGATGATTATCGAGAGCCCGACAGCTGCTTCCATCGCGGCGAGCGCAATGGTGAACAATACCAGTACCTGCCCGGTAGCTATGGGGGGATTACGGAGCCGTGCGAAGGCTATGATATTGAGATTGGCCGCGTTGTAGATCAGTTCTACAGAGAACAGAATCCGGATAGCGTTCCGTTTTGTCATCAGACCATAGATTCCGATGCCAAGGAGAATTACCGAGACTGCGAAGAAGCTTGATAGGGGCTCCATTTGTCATTGCCCTCGATCTGTCTTCGATAATGCCAACGCGCCAATTACTGCAGCCGCCATCACAAGAGACACGAACTCTAGTTGCACTCCATAGTTCTTCAGAAGAGAAGTACTGAGCAGATAGAGATCGCAGCCCGATCCGCAGGAGTCTTGCCCTGGAAAGGCCGTTGCGTTCGCCAGCGCGCCAGTCATTCCAAGTAACAAAGATACCAGAATAGCCGCGAGGAGCGATACTCGTTTGAGCCCGAGAGGGGCTTCTCCCATCCTTGGCCCGACGAGCATGACAGTGAACAAGATCAGAACAACTACCGCGCCGATGTAGACCGCGATCTGGAACCAGCCTACATAGGCTGCATCAAGAAGAAAGAATAGCCCTGCTACTCCTAAGAACGCGATTCCTAGAGCTGCGGCACCGTAAACTAGATCTCTTGCTTCGATCGCAAGGATTGCGGCGCCGATTGTCACTGCGGCGAAGGCTAGAAACAAGAGGTCTGTCATTTTTCGGATCAGAATGTCGGGAGTCCTACGACCAAGAGGTAGGTTATGCCTATGTTGACTATCGCGAGCGTGAGAAGAGTGGTCCAACCCGCCCGGAGAAGTTGGTCAAGACGCACTCTGGGAAATGTCGATCTTAGCAGCATTATCAGGACGATTACCACGAGAGTCTTGGAAAGCATCCAGAAGAGCGGGGGAAGAAGACTTGGTCCAAGGAAGCCTCCAAGGTATATTGTGGTGAAGAGGGCTGAGAAAGCGTAGAGTTTCACGAAGCCTGGGCCTTGGGCTGCGAGGAAGAGGACCCCAGGATATTCTGCCTGCCAACCCATCATGATCTCAGACTCCGCCTCGGGCAGGTCGAACGGGAGTCTCTCCATCTCCGCCACACTAGTGACCAAGAAGATGAAAGCGCCAAGAGCCTGGGGAATGATGAACCATCCAGTGGATTGGGCAGCTACAATCTGAGCCAGGTTCAGGGTTCCTGCCATCATTATCACGCCAAGAGCCGAGAGCCATAGCGGAATCTCGTACGCTGTTTGTTGGAAGAGCGCTCGCAATCCACCGATAAACGGGAATTTGCTATTCGCGCTCCATCCCGCCAGAAGGACCAGGCTCGGGGAGAGGGTGATGATTGCAAGGAAGGCAGGAAGCCCAACCTCGATGTTCGCAATTTGAAGCCCCGGTGCGAATGGGATAAGCCCAACGAGAGCCGCTCCGATGACAAGCCCAGTAGTCGGAGCCATTATGAAGAAGAAGGCGTCGGAATTCTCAGGAACGAACAATTCCTTGAACGAGAGTTTGATCAGATCTGCAAACATCTGAAGAATCCCGCCAGCTGGACTCGCATATAGCGGGCCGATGCGAAGTTGCACTCGGGCAGTCACCTTGCGCTCTAACCATCCGAGGAGCGCGCCTATGATCGCGATCGAAGTAAGGCCTGGAAAGAGCGCAATCATCAGGAAAAGCGGGCTTGTGACCATGTCAACCAGAGGTTGCAGCGGCCCTAGCATTGGCGCCAAGTCTGGGGTAGGCTCCTACCAGTTCTCCCGATGATTGGCCAGGTGGAGAGCATAACCCAAAGGGATCAGGAGCACGATGATGAAGACGAGAACTGGAAGGGACCCTGCTTCACCAAGAGCCCTTAGATTCAGTCCCCAAGCGAAAAGAAACATGGCGATAACATCGTAGACGACGAACATCAGGAGGTATGGATAGTACTGGATGATGAACCGGGTCCTACCGGGTCCCACCGCGATCTGGCCTGATTCGAACGGTTTCTTCTTTTCCGGGGTCGGTCGAGGATCTCGCGGTGTAATCAAGAGCCTTAGGACGATGATGAGAGCGACAGTCGAGACGAAGAGGAAACCGATGTAGGCTCCGATCTCCGGGATTCCCTGCGCGACCATTTTTTGGACCCGTGGCTCGATCTTCGAGCCACCCGGAGTTTAGCTATTATAAACGTTTGAGTAAGAGAGTAATTTTGCCCTTAATCCTTCCTCTTCCATAGATAATCGGCGTATTCTTCGAGAATCTTCCGGTTTCTCAACCTTTTTACCTTCCGCAACGATGCCTTTGCCTCGATTGCGTAGTCTCTCGCGCGTTTCCGTGCGAACTCTAGGGAGCCGGTTCTTTTCAGCAGCTGAAGCATCTCCTTGTTGCTATGACCGTTGTTCGAGTTCAATACGTCTGAGTTATTGTTAGGGCGCGGCGCTTCATGAAGACAGTGGGAAGTCACAATGTTCGGTCCTTTCAACAGTTGTTCCCCGGAGCCGTTGTGGAAGTCCAGTACGTCATCTTGAATCTGAAACGCCATTCCACCTGACCGCCCAAATTTCTGCATACTGACAAGATCCTTTCCCTCTACTCCCGCAATTGCAGCTCCGATACCAGCGGCGCTTCCGAACAGAGAGGCTGTTTTCAGATCAGCTATCGCGATACACTCGCTTACGCTTGCATTCAAGTCTGAAATAATGTCTAGAAGTTCTCCTCGGCTTACGTCTACCAGGCTCGAGCCGATCATCCTCATGACCTCCGCGTTCTTATAGTTAGACAACAGTTGAACGCCTTTGGATGCCAGAAACAATCCCGAGGTCAAGGCCTTCTCGTTACTGAAGGCCATGTGAACCGTGGGAGCTCCCCTACGGACTTGATCCTTATCGATGAGATCATCAAAGACAAGCGTAGCGGCGTGAATTATCTCCAGTGCTGCAGCAGCATCCAGAGCCGCATTGGGGTCCCCCCCGAAAGCCTTCGTTGAAAGAACCACCAACAGAGGCCTACAGCGTTTGCCTCCAGTCTTGAACATGTACTTGATAATCTGATTTGCCTCTTCTCGATCGAAATTCGTTTCAAGAGTATTGTCAATTTTTTCCTGAATAGGACCCCGCCAACTCTTGAAGACCGGAGGAAAGACACTCATTTCAATCGTTATCCTATCGTAGTTTCAAATAGCGAATGTTCTCACCCGTATTTAATCGGTTGCAACCAATGACTTCTGTCCTTGATTATTGGTATGTAGATGCTTGAAACAACCTTTATACCAAAAGCAGCGAGCCCAGCCTAATTCAAGTGGAAAAAATGGAAACAACACCAAAACCGATGCAAGCCCCAGTAGCCAAGCCAAAGAACCGGAACCTAATCTTGATAGGCATTGTTATCATCGTGCTAATAGTCGTTGGAGCAGGAGTCTACGCATACGTCAACACGGGAAACAATACACCTCAAGGAACCAAATTCACAATGTGGGATGTCGGCGCTGTGTGCTCAAGCGCGAGCCAATGCGGGTTCAAAGATCCCAGCGGAAATGCCAACTCGACGATAACAACCGGTACTGTTGTGTACTGGGCCAACACAGGAAAGGCGTCTCACAGCGCGACCAGTTGCGACTCCGCGGGTGTCGCTAGTGGCGGGACGATTGGTTGCCCGGTCCCCAATGCTGGCAATCTTCCGGGTTTCGATACCGGGGTTGTCGCGGGCGGATCCAACACCAAATCGATAACGTTCAACGCGGCAGGAACATACTATTACTTTTGTACAGTTCACGCCTTCATGCATGGAAAAATAGTGGTCCCGTAAGACCATCGTCCAAGGCAACAATAACCTGCTTTTTTTGGGAATTATTTTCGGTGCGATGCATATGTAAATTCCTACTCCCGCTTTGGGCTACGCCCTGCCTGACCTTCCGGTCGGCACTGCGCAATTCATCGATGAATTCTTTGAGAGACTCTTTGCAGTCCAAAGAAGCGAAATGACCAGCATGGGAATGGATGCACCGACGAAATAGACTTGGTACGAAGCGAGTAGAGTCACAAATACTGTTCCCGATCCCCCAAGAATCGCCGCCAACAAACCTTGTGCGCATGAAGGACACACAGAAAAGATCCCCAGGAAACTACCCATCGTAGTAAGCAATGTGCCGTTTCCTCTCACCACTCTGGTTCTGCAGGCCAGAACTGCTCCGCTTACATTGACTCCAACCAGCCAGGATACCGCGAAGAGCAGAACTATTCCTAGTGGAGTCACAACAAGTCCAACACTATCCGAGAGATAGATTATCAGCTGAGGCATCTGGCCAATTGATCCGCAGCAAACTGCAAATGTAGACGACGGAATCGCCACTCTGTATAATGTAGAGAAGCTTTGGCTGGGTTGAAACACGAGAATTCCTGAAAGAATCGACAAAAACAGCCCGTAAGCGACCGCCGAAGCGACCCTGACCTTTCGCAAAGACCCGTCACGAGTGATAAGTCTGAGTTTGAGTGGCCAAGAATTTGTTGACCGTTCTTCTTGATTCTTAGAGAACGAGTCGATGAGATTCAGAGTACTCCCAAGAGTTATGATTACACCAACTATCAAAATAGAGAAACATGAATACACCATCAGCGCCAAGACTCCAAGCGAACCGCCACCGTTCGTGTAAACTGTCGTGGTTGCGCTCGGAACCGCCACTAGCCCTAGGGCGATAAGGGCAACGCCAAGTGGGATAGATTTTGTTGAAGAGGACGCAGCCCGTCTCCTCCTAGTTATCCGTTATCCATTTTAGTGCCCGTGGAGCTGTATGAAACTGAGGCTCATCAAGAGAGATGCGATGACAAGTCCTATGATGACCCAAGAGGATAGGGATCGCGGTTCGTACTTCAGATGTTGATAGAACATCGCGATAAGTATCGCCTTCACACCCGCCAAGCCGAGAAGGATGCTCACATAGTAGCCGTACGGTATAGTCGCTTGAAGGGTTGCCAAGTTGAATTCGATGTCAGTCCCACCCACCAGTATCGCAAACACCAGAAGGTAGAGATATGTCGTGTTCAAATCAAACACCTAGATGAGGTAAAAGAGCGGGAAGAGGAATACCCAAACGATGTCGACGAAGTGCCAGTACAGTCCGAAGTGTTCTATTGCATCGTGGTCGCCTTTCGTGTAACGCCCTTTGAGAGTGTTGGCTAGAAGATAGACCGTCATACACATACCCGCGACAACGTGCACTCCGTGAGTTCCCGTGGTTATGAAGTATGAAGTTGCGGGGAGGCCATTGGCAACCGAAAAGACCCCGTGGGTCCCGAGCTCTATCCACTCGGTCGCTTTGATGTAGAGGAACGAAGCACCGAGTCCGAATGTTGCAAGTAGTCCGGCGATCAGGCCTCTGCGAGAGCCTATCTTCGCAGATGCCAGGGCCATTATTGCAGTAAGACTGCTGGTCAACAGAACGAGAGTCATGGCGAAACCGTTTCGGATAGAAAAGAGTTCGCCGACTGCCGGCCAAGTCGCAGAGTTAGTTCTCACGAAAAAGTATGCGCCAATGAGAACTCCGAAGAAGATGACCTCAGCTCCCAGAAAGGTCCAGATTCCCAGCTTGACGTTCGGAACCTCCCGGAATGGCCAGCTCTCCACGCGGGTTTCCTCATGCACAGAAAATCTCTCGCGGCTGTAGCCATACAGCGAGATTACCCCCAATATCGACCCGTCCGCGATAAGGGGCCAGAAGGGCTTGTAGCTAACCGGGGTTGGACTGGTCGGCTGTCCAATGCTCAGTCCGAGGAAAAACAGGAAAGCGGCGAATGCCATGACTATTGGCCACGGACTCATTCCCTCGAGATGTGAATATGCGAGTCCATTTCCAACTTTCGAATCATCAAGGCGAGCCGAACCGTTGGGATAACTTGAGCCATTTCCGAACCGGTACGTTCCATCCTCAGCAATTGTGGGGATCGTATCGAAGTCGTGCCCGGGGACCGGCGATGGAAGAGACCATTCCAGGGTCCAGCCATCCCACGGATTAGGGCCAGAAGGTGGTCCTCTCCTCTGGCTGAGAAAGAGGTTCAGAAAGAGAAGTATCTGGGCACCGCCGAAGATGAAACCCCCCAAAGTAGCAAGGGAGTTCAGTGATCCCCAACCTGTATCAGGGGCGTACGTCTGGATTCTCCTCGGCATATCCAGCAGGAGAAACATCGGAAAGTAGAGGATGTTGAACCCGATGAAGGAAATGACAAAATGGATCCTGGCGATGGTTTCGTTGTACATTCTTCCAGTAATTTTTGGAAACCAGTAATACAATCCAGCAATCAGGCCCATGATGCTTCCTCCGACCATGATGTAGTGGAAGTGAGCCACGACGAAGTACGTGCCTCTTAACGCGTGATCAAGAGCCACAGATGCGAGATATACTCCCGTAATCCCACCAATCACGAAGAGGGCGATGGCTCCAAGCGCAAAGAGCGCGGCGGCCTTGAGCTTGATCCGCGCTTTTATCAGCGTCTCTATCATCGCTATTACCATTACATCAAAAGGTAGCGAAACTGCAATTGTTGTGACAGTATAGAGCTTGGTTGACGTCAATCCGATCCCCGTCACGAACATGTGATGACCCCAAACGATGAAACTGATGATCGCTGCAGCTATCATGGAAGCAACGACATACTTACTGCCATAGAGAGGCCTTCGGGTAAATGTCGGAATAACATCGGCGATGAGGCCAATAGCGGGAAACAGAACGATATACACCTCAGGATGCCCGAAGAACCAGAATACATTGTCCCAGAGCAGCGCTCCACCCTGTATAGAGGAGAAATAGAAGGTTCCGAATGACCGGTCAACATACAGCAAGAGAACGGCGGCTAGGAACGATGGAAATGCGTAAAGCATCATGAAGATCGTCACCAGAATTGCCCACGGGAAAACCGGCATATTCCTCAGCTTCATCCCTGGGGCTCGCATCTTGAACATGGTCACGAGAAAGTTGACTGAGCTCATTGTTATTGAGACTGTAATCAGGATGAGAGCGGCGGCTCCAACGTTGAGTCCGATCGTTGGAGTAAATTGGAATGAGGTCTGAGGAGAATAAAGTGTCCAGCCAAGGTCTGGAGCTCCGAAAATGAAGCTCATTATGATAGCAACACCGCTGAACAAGTAGAACCAGTAGCTCATGGCGTTAAGTCTAGGGAATGCAAGGTCTCGCGCCCCTATCTGCAGTGGAATAATGTAGTTTGCAAAGCCGAACGCGAATGGAGAGAGAACCCAGAATATCATCAGGAGTCCGTGCACCGTTACGAACTGGTTGTAAAGGCCCTCATTGAGGACATTGTTATTCGGAACCGAAAGTTGGGTCCGCATCGTGAGAGCCAATAGTCCAGCCGCGATGAAGAAGAAGAGAGACGTCACAAGATAGAGGATTCCGACCTCCTTATGGTTGGTAGTGAACAGCCACCTCCTAATTCTCGGTGGAAAAATCTCCTGGCTCATGTGGTCACTTCGCACTGGTATACCAAAGTTGGAAGTCTGGAACAGGCATCACGTCCAGTGTTGCAATCATGCCGACGTGTCCAGTACCACATAACTCAAAGCATTGAATGGTATAATTCCCGATCTTGTAGGGAATGAACCAGATGGTGTTGGTTCGTCCTTGAATGGCATCTGTCTTGATCTTGAACTGTATGATTCCGAAATCATGGAAAACATCCGCGCTGGTAACGTCGAGAACGACCGTCGAGTTAGCCGGCACTCGGAAGAGGTTCAGGTCTGTGTGATTGTTCGGGTATCTGAAAACCCAATAGAATTGGTGACCCGTGACGTCGAGTCGCGGGCAGCTTTGTCCCGCGACCTGAGTCTGATTGTACGCGGCAATACCATAACACCACGTGGCATTTGGCGGGTTGTTGGGGAAAAGAGTGTCCACCGCGGCAAACGACGTTATTATCAAAACGGCCAAGAGGAATGTCGAAAGCGTTACAGTGATCAATACGTTTCGACCGTGACCTCGTGAGGTTGGAATGCGGCCCAGCCGAGGAGTGTCTTCAGGATCGCTCGAGGACCTCGTCGCGCGGTATCTGATTATCAGGTAGCCCATTAGCGCAAAAACGATTACTCCAACAACAATGGCGAGATCCGTGAAAATGCCGTATAGATTGTCGAAAATTACTTGAGTATTGGAGACTACCGCCATCTTCTATGTCTCTTGATTTTCCTCGTGTCGGCCGCTCATTTTTAAAGCGTTATGCAATGACTGTAACGAGTTAGGACAGGTACAACTATCTAAGAAGCAAATGGGACGAAACGGTGAATCTTCTTACCGCAATCAGGTTCATGATAACAGCAGCAAATAATGCAGAGGCCACCGCGAGGTGAGCTGTAGTCACTAAAGGGTCTAGATCGGTCTTGACAGTCACCATTCCTAGAAGGATTTGGCCGAGGAGGACAAGAAAGCTAATGGTCGAGAATTGGAGAATTCTCTTTTCCTGTCTGTATTGTGTCCAGGCAATTATCGTGGTTCCGAGTACGAAAAGTCCGACTACCAATGTGAACAGCCTGTGGGTCCATTCTACGAGAACTGGTCCCGAGAGAGTGGGGATGACCTGTCCGTTGCACAGTGGCCAAGAATCTGGGCCAGAACTACCGCAGGCCAATCCAGAGCCGCTAAAGACAACGTAGCCTCCGATAACGATCAGCACATAGGTTGAGAGAGCAGACCCGTAAGCTAGGATTCGAAGGGCTGCGGTTCCCTTTAATGACGCCATAGATTCACGACCCGCCTTGAACGTTTTCGCTGCTATTTAGCCACTGACAATGAACAGCTCTTACTTTGACCTGAGAACCTCGTCGGTCATGTTCTCCAATAGCTGACTTGGATTCGTCCCCTTCACGACGCTGCTAGAAACCAGCACGCCATGGGTTCCGAGCTCAAGTGCTTTGCCGACGTCCTCTGGAGTGCTTACTCCCGCACCGCACAGTATGTCAACGGAACTGTTGACTGATCGGATCCGTTTGATCGCATTTGTGATTAGCTCTGGTCGAGCTTTCGAGACGGAAACCCCGGTCCCTATGAGGTCTGGAGGTTCTATGGCGATCATGTCAGGGCTTAGGGACGCGACAGCTGCGCTAACCCCGGGAGTGTCGGTGCACACCAGCGTCACAAGATCAGAGGCATTTGCGAAGGAGAGAATCTCTTCGATCTCTGAAATCTTGACTCGTTTCTCAGAGTGGTTCAGAATAGTTCCTGAGGCGCCTGCGGCCTTAACTGCTTCCGCCAGTATATGGCCGGTGTAGGGTCCAGGTTTGATTGGGTCGATGTGTTGGCTAAAAACGGGTATCTCGACAGACTCGGTTACGGTCTTCAGGTCAGTGAACTGTGGTGCAACAGCGATGGTTACTCCACTATCTCTCGAGACCTGATCAGCGATTTTGGCGAGTTCAACGCCTCTCTTGCCCGTGGCCTCGATGTAGGTCTTGAAATTCACGACAATGAGGGGAGTTCGAATTCGTTTGATTCGCCTCAACCCTCAGCGCTCCTGAGAAAGACCAGCAGTTGTTCCGGAGAGCCCTTCAAATTCAGAGACCAAATCTTTGTTCCCCAAATAAGTGGGAACCCGTTGCGAGATACTCAGCGGCTCAACGTCTAGAATACTCCCTTTCCCGGTGCTCGCCTTTCCTCCAGCTCTCTCTGTGATGTAGGCTATTGGGTTTGATTCGAACTGCAATCGGTACTTTCCATTCGGTGCATCGAGTAGCTCCGGATAGGCGAAGAACCCGCCGGTCCCTAATACTTGATTATAGTCACCCACGAAAGAACCACCATATCGGAACTTCAGTTTCCGCTTCTCAAGCCTATCAGCAAACTCGCGAACCTTCAACGTCCATTTATCTCGTGAGCCTCCGATCCCGTAGACCGAGCCTTTCGGGGGCAATCGGTGTGGCTCTCCTGTTGAGATGAACTTGGAAGCCCCCTTGCCCTGCCCCGCCGGGGCTGCAAGATAGACGCCCGTCTTCGTTCCCACGACGGCTTCAACATAGGGCCCATAGAGGAAATAGAGCGCGGACAAGAGATCGCGACCAGTAGCAGGCAAGGACTTGTCATGATAGATTCCGATAATTGTCCCCATGAGATTGTTTGTCCTGATATTCGAGGATCCGTCCAATGGATCCAGGGCGACGGTGTACTCGCCGTGATCGGCGCTCATGACCTTCTCCATCTCTTCAGAAGCCACCTGTCGAACCAGCCCACTTCTAAGCAACCTCTTTGTGAGAAGCCCATTAGACCAGACGTCAAGCTCCGTCTGTTGCTCCCCGTAAATATTCACCCCCTCGGTCATTCCCAAGGTTCTAGGAATCTCCCGCACAATCCTCAGGGAAAGCTCAGCAAGAAGGTCGACAAGCTTGCCGAGACTCCGGTCCTCGGTCTCAAGAAGCTCGCGGAGTTTCCGTGCCGCCATAGAGAACCTACTTCTCTACTGCGCTACTACAAGCCGTAATGCGTTGTCGACGTCGCGACCGTTGAAGATGATCTCCTTCAGAGCCGACGCCATCTTCAGCGGCTCTTGATGCTGCCAAACATTTCGGCCGACCGCAAGACCGGCGGCCCCGCCGTCCATCGCTCCCTTAACCTGGCTGAGGAACGTCTCGTCGGTTGGAGCCTTAGGCCCACCCGACATGAATACCTTGACCAATCCAGCAGCCTTAACAGCCCAGCTGAACGTCTCAGGCGACCCAGAGTACTTGATCTTAACAGCGTCAGCCCCGATCTCGAGGCCGGCCCGCGCAGCATAGGACACAATTTCCGGGCTGGTATCGTTCTTCACAGCCTCACCCCTCGGGTAGATCCAGGCAATCGCTGGAATCCCATGCTCGTGAGCTTCTTCTTGAATCTCGCCAAACTCTTGCAGCATCAGACTCTCATTAGCGCTACCGAGATAGATAGTATATCCAACACCTTTCGCTCCTAGGCTGACAGCTTCTTCCACGCTGCACACCTGGGTTGAGATTGGTTCGCCCTTTGGCAGGCTAGTCTTTCCGTTAAGCTTCAGAACTAGTGGGACTTTTCCGGTGTAGTACTTTTCGGCAATCCCCTTGTGGAGAACCAGCCCAGTAAAATCTCCCTTTGCTGCAATGTCGAGAACGTAGTTTGGATCGATGTTCTTATCATTAAAGTCCGCCGAGGGCCCGTGTTCGAAACCCTGATCATACGCGAGCAGCATCCCTTTCCCGTCTCTCAGAAAATTGTTCATGTTCGCCTTCAAGGAATCTCTAAGACTCGAAATTCCCCCTTCCCCACTTTAAACTAATCTCCGCTCCCAAGCCTCCCGCACAAAGCCAAGGAAACCATTATCGGACGAGGGAAATGATGAAACGCCATGCCCATGCGCATTGTGATAGTCGGGTGCGGAGTCTCTGGCACAACTGCAGCGTTTCACGCACGAAAAACAGACAGAACCGCACATATCGTTCTAGTAGGCGACGAGGAACTACCCGAATACTCCAGGTGCGGCCTCCCCTATGCCTTCAGCCATGTCGTGCCGAGCCTTGAAGCGTTGATAGGACATGACGAAGCCTTCTATGAGCAGATGAACCGGATAGACCTCCGCCTCGGCTGGCAAGCCACAAGCATCAACACGGAGAAGCGAATTGTACGAGCCATCAGGACTAAGGGCGACTCGACCGAGACTATCGAGTATGATACGCTAATTCTCACGACAGGGGCACGGCCCAGCACGGTACCTGTCCCCGGATCCGACCTCAAGGGAGTATTCACGGTCCGGACGATGAATGACATTGAGAGGCTGACAAATCACCTCGCTGAAAATAACGCTAAGCGAGTAGCAATCGTGGGAGCAGGACTTACAGGTTCTGAAATGGCCGAAGCACTGCTTCAACGAGGCATAGCTGTTCTCGAGGCAGAAATTGTCCCAGAAATTCTCCCTGTAATACTCGACCCCGACATGGCTTCGATCATCAGAACACGCGCTGAGGAACATGGCGTTGAGTACCATCTTCAATCGACCCTAGAGGCAATAATAGGCCTGAACGGTCGGGTTTCGGGAGTTCGCATATCCGGAAAAGAGCATCCTGTCGATGCTGTTATCGTAGCAGTGAGAGTGAAGCCGAACACCGAGTTGGCCAAGCAAGCCGGCATTATTCTTGGAGAATCAGGAGGGATCAAAACAGATGAGCGAATGGCGACCTCTGCACCGAACGTGTATGCTGCGGGTGACTGCATAGAAACCTACGACTTGATAACTCGTCGGCATGTCTTCTTTCAGCTATCCACAACGGGGGTCAGACAAGCTTTGGTCGCTGGGATCAACGCGGCCGGAGGTAACGCAAGGTATCCCGGGTCGACGGGCGTGACGACTGTCAAATTGTTTGGTCTAGAGATAGCTTCCTTCGGACCCACAACAGCACTTTCGGAAAAACTGGGAATACACCCAACATCTGTCAGGGTGACCGGGTCTACTCGGCTTCAATACTACCCTGGCGGCAAAGACCTTACTGTCAAGCTTCTGGCAGACCCTGAGGATGGCCGGTTGTTAGGGGCTCAACTTGTGGGTGAGGAGGGAGCCACTTTGAGAGCCAACTTCGCATCTATGGCGGGACACATGGGGTTGACTGTAGAGGAATTCGAACAGGTAGAGACTTGTTATTCACCGCCTGTGGCACCGGTCTGGGATCCAGTGACGATCGCGGCCCAGGCATTGTTGCGGAAGCTCCGAGCTTCCCAAGCAAAGTCCCGTCCACTTACGACGGCGGAGAACTAGGGAATTGCGAGTTCTCGTTTGCGACCCTATTCATGGTGATGGCTTGGCGATTCTCCGTGCAGCAGGATTCCAAGTTGACGATCAGGCAGGCATCGACAAGGCAAGACTGGTTGAAGTTATCCCGAATTACGAGGTCGCGATTGTTCGCGGCCGAACAAAGCTCGATGCCAATACGATCAAGGCAGCAAAAAAACTCAAGATCATCGGGAGAGCCGGAGTAGGACTCGACAACGTAGATGTCGAGGTGGCGAAGGCCGCGGGAATCCAAGTTTGGAACACCCCTGGAGCCCCCTCGACCAGCGTTGCCGAGCTAACAGTTGGTCTGATGTTGTCGTTGCTGAGAAGGATTCCCCTAGCAGATCAAGAGATGAAGGCCGGTCGCTGGATCAAGAACCAACTGATGGGAGAGGAACTGCAAGGAAAAAAAGTTGGAGTCATCGGACGTGCGGGCCGGATAGGAAATGAGGTGTCAAGGATTCTTTCAGTGGGCTTCCAGGTGGAGGTCCTTGGTTACGATGTGATCAAGCCCCGCGGCGTTCCAGGACTCAGCTACGACTTCACCGAATCCATCGAAGAACTCCTGCAAAAATCCGAGATAGTCACGATCCACGTTCCGTACACTCCTCAGACTCACCATCTTCTAGATGGTAAACGGCTAGCGATGATGAGGCGAGGTTCCTACTTGATCAACACCTCGAGGGGAGACATTGTCGATGGTCCCAGCCTTCTGGAACTACTTCGGCAAGGCCAGCTAGCCGGTGCCGGGCTAGATGTCTTCCACCTTGAACCTCCAGTCGACGAATGGGAAAAGGCCATGATATCGTTCCCAAACGGGGTCACTGTGGCAACCTGCCACATAGGTGCTCAGACCCTTCAAGCACAACGCCGAGAGAGCGTGGAACTTGCGCAGAAGATAGTCTCCGAAGCACCGAAAACATCTGCCCAAATAGCAAGACCTCACCTCCTCGACAGCAGTGGATCCATGAATCGCCCATAATCAGCCCTCGCGTCGCATGAGTGGTTCCCCACGGACCCCTTCGAAAGTAATCAGGTCACGACAGGATGGCATTTCGGCGGCCCTTCATTTATGGACGATTTGAGCCTTGCAGGTCGTAGGCTGTGGTGAGACACGCGACTCGGGCGAGACCCTCTTGTCTTTACGGGTAGATTCGGTTGATAAGTCGAGGAAACGCTATTGCGTCTCGTATGTGGTCGAGTTTGCAGACCCATGAGACTACCCGTTCCAGACCAAGTCCGAAACCTGAATGGGTGACGCTGCCGAACTTCCGCAGGTCCAAGTACCATTCGTAGCTTTTCGGGTCTAATCCTTCTTCGCGGATCCTCGCCAGCAATGCATCATATTCCTCAATTCTCTGTCCACCACCTGTAATCTCCCCGTAGCCTTCAGGAGCCAAACAGTCTACAGACAAGGTCACCTCTGGATTAGAGGGATCAGGCATGTGATAGAATGCCTTGGCTTTTCTCGGATAATGAGTGACGAAGAAAGGCCGATCAAACTTTGCAGTCAAGATTTTCTCCTGCTCGTATCCGAGATCGTCGCCCCATTTTATTCCCGATTTTTCTTCTCCGATCATCTTGAACGCCTGGTCGTATGTTACTCTCTCAAAGGGCGGTTTCACTTTTTCCAATTCCTCTGGGTTCCTCTCGAAGAGAGCTAGTTCGGTCTTGCATTTTTCCACGAGCTTCGCCACAATGTGGCTCAGCAATTGCTCTTCTACCTCGATTATACAGTTCAGGTCGCACCAGGGCGCCTCCGCTTCTACGTGCCAGTACTCTGTCAAGTGGCGCCTTGTACGGGACTTTTCAGCTCTGAATGACGGAGCAACGGTGTAGATGCTGCCTATGCTTGCGATCAAGGCCTCAGCGTACAGCTGCCAGCTCTGAGTCAGGTACGCTTTCTGATCGAAATATTTTACCTCGAACAGCGTGGCACCGCCTTCGACCGCGGCCGATGTCAGGGTTGGAACGTGAACCTCTGTGAAACTGTGTTTGTCAAACCATTCTCGAACCGCTGACAGAACAACTGCGCGGACTCTGAGAATCGAACGCATCTTGTCGCTCCGGACGAACAGGTGCCTCTTGTCCAAGAGGAACTCTGGACCATGGAATTGTTTCGCGATCGGGAACTCCTCGAGAGCGGGATGCACGATATGCCCCTCCTGTACCATGATCTCTCTCCCACCGGGCGCTCTTGGATCCGGCCTGACTTCGCCTTTCAGCTCAACGCTCGATTCTATCCGAGCGGACTGGAACTCTTCGAAAATCTTCTCGTCGATCTTTCCCTTTCGCAACGTACACTGAACGACCCCTGAGCCATCGCGCAACAGGAGGAAAATTATTCCGCCGCCAGTGCGCTTGTTCTGTAGCCATCCGCGAAGGTGAACCTGCTTTGAGTCGAGGGTTCCCTGCAGAACCTCTCTTACCGTGGCGAGTTGCTGCATTCCTAGACCCCCGCAAAACTCGACGTTTGACTGCCCCTCGGATTATTTAAGAATCCCAATACGACCAACCATGTGACGATCATGTCAGACCTTAGAGAACGGTCGACAAAGAAGCTTGCCGAGCTGAAGGCTTACCTCGAGAAGAAAGTTGTAGAAGATGAGGAAGAGATCAGAACCCTGAGATCATTCCTCGAAGTAATCGACCTCCTACTCACTGAACGAAGCTATCGAAGAGTTGAGGTTCCGAAAACTCTTGTGGAGGACACAAAGAAACAGGAGGTTCCTCCGCAAAGCATCAGAACGATCAGCGGAGTGGTTCTAGCGGACATGCACGTTGACGGCCCGAACCTCCGCGTCGTGCCAGGTGAAGGAATGAAGTTCGACACCAACACTCCACCGTTCCGGCCGTTCCTCTTGGGGAAGGTGCTTGAGCCGATGCAGAAGAAAGACGAGGAAGCTGTCCGAAAGGGCGGATTGTCCCCGGATCGAGTATTGTCTTTTGACCTTGACCAGCAGGGCAATCTTCTGAAACAGTTGCGCGTCAAAAACTATGGAGACGAGACTCGTCTGAGCGAGATAAAGAACGCTGTCCGATGGACCTTCCGGAAAATGTATGAGAAAACCGTTGGCACGTAGATAAGCTCAGGGCCCTAGTGCCTTACTGCGCGACTTTGAAGATCGCTTCTGACTGCTCCTGCATAGTCGATCGCGTATGTAGCTTGAAGATAGTCTCTCAGCGCCATGGCAGATCGAGCCTCGGAGATGAATCCTTCCTTGGGAAATTGAAAAGCCTGCGCCTCGCCGCAGGACTTGCACTTGGCTATGACGCTGTCGTAGATGGTTCCTCCTGACTTACCGAAGTCATGGTCCACCGGCTCCAATTGGCCCCCGCAATGACACTGCGTCTTCAAAATGGTCGCATATGTGGCTTGTATCTCCCGGAAATGGCCCTCGGCATCTCGGAGCAGTTGTTCTTTCAGCTCCTGATACCTTGAGTCATTCACAAGCTCAGGCCTCTCGCCTTCGACTCTCCGAAGGCCGTTTTCGAGCAAGAACGCCATCGGGTTCTGCGATGAAGCCATAAGGTACCTTCAAGCTAGCCCCTTGAAAGAAGAAAGTGGTACTCGCCTTGAACCTTTCAAGTCCTAGAAGATAGGCACGGCTCTGGAAAGGGTTCTCTTTCGCAGCAAACCTTGGACCAATCAGCTCCGTTCCGACAGCCTATGTATCGATTCCGGGCTGGACAATCCCTCGGCTTCGATCACAAAGCGGGTAAACCTTAAGAAATCCCGCTCTCCTTTGCTTTCGAATTCCAATTCAGCAAGGTATGAAAGAATGTCTGCTCAAGGAACCCAAGGAGTGCCTGTACTTATCCTAAAAGAAGGTACTGGACGATCAACTGGTAAGGAAGCTCAGAGGAATAACATTACCGCTGCAAAAGTTGTAGCGGAAACGGTGCGCTCCACCCTCGGACCTCGAGGAATGGACAAGATGCTAGTAAGCAGTATCGGCGACGTGACGATTACGAACGATGGCGCCACCATAATGAAAGAGCTTGACGTTCAGCATCCGGCCGCGAAAATGCTTGTCGAAGTGTCAAAGACCCAGGATAACGAGGTTGGCGACGGAACTACGACTGCTGTATTGTTGTCCGGTGAACTCCTTGAGAAGGCTGAGAAGTTGTTGGACAAGGATGTCCACCCGACTGTGATTGTTGATGGTTACAAAATGGCTGCGGAGAAGGCGATTGAGATCCTCGACAAATTATCGATTCCTATATCCGAGAAGGATGATGCGATTCTGCGACAGGTTGCGACAACGTCGATGTACAGCAAGGGCATCGCCGTCGCGAAAGAACACTTTGCAGATATCTCCGTGAAGGCTGTAAAGCAGATTGCTGAGAAAGTTGACGGTAAGATCAAAGCGGATATTGATCTTATCAAGATCTTGAAGAAGCACGGAAAGAGTCTCGAGGAGACAGAACTCGTCAAGGGCATTGTCATTGACAAGGAGCTTGCGCATGCTCAGATGCCGAAGACGATTACGGGCGCAAGGATCGCTCTCCTCAACGCCAAGATCGAAGTAGAGAAGACAGAGTTCGATGCGAAGATCAACATCAACAGTCCTGACCAGATGCACCTATTCATCGAGGAGGAAGAGAAAATGTTGGTCGACATGGTCTCTCAGATCGAAAAGACTGGTGCGAACATCGTATTCAGCGAGAAAGGGATAGACGATGTTGCGCTACACTATCTGGCCAAGAAAGGAATTGGCGCTGTCAAGAACGTAAGCAGCGGTGATCTCGAGAAGCTGTCGAAGGCAACCGGCGCCAGAGTCGTTGCTAGCGTCAAGGACCTCGCGAAAGACGCGTTGGGCGAGGCAAAGTCGATAGAGGAGGTAAAGATAGGCGATGACAAGCTCATCTACGTTCGAGACGCCAAAAACCCGAAGGCCGTAACGATAGTCATTCGCGGTGGAACAGAACATGTTGTCGACGAAGCCGACAGGTCCCTGCATGACGCGCTGTGCGTTGTAAGAAACGCATTAGAAGACGGCAAGATTGTTGCCGGAGGCGGCGCGCCTGAGGCGGAACTCGCCAAGAGACTCCGGGAATACGCAGTGAAGGTGGGCGGGAGAGAACAGCTGGCGATCGAAGCATTCGCAGAATCACTCGAAGCCGTGCCAACGACCCTGGCTGAGAACGCTGGATTCGACCCGATCGATGTTCTCGTAGAGCTACGCTCAAGGCACGAGCGCGCAGGAAGTCCATGGTTCGGAATCGATGTCTTCACGGGCGATGTGAAGGATATGCGAAAGCTGAACGTTCTCGAACCATTACGGGTAAAGCAACAAGTGATCAAATCAGCCTCCGAAGCCGCGTCGATGATTCTAAGAATCGATGACGTCATCGCGTCCAAAGGAGTCGACAAGGGTGCTGGCGGCGGAAAGGACTTCAAACCGCCTGGCGGCGATGAAGAGTTCTAGAACGACCCTTCTCTCCTCTTAAGGTTCCCTCCTCAGCGTTCCCACGAACCACTTAGGCGACGCGAGGATGAGTCGCTAAGACCTCCTATTTTCAAGAAACCATTTCCTGTCTGGTAGTGACATTGGGCGAGACAGGTGATTCAGGGCACGGTCTGGGCTTTGGTGAGATAGCGAAACTACGGGGTCTACCGTCCTTTTTGGAACGTTTTGCTGAGTAGCATCGGGGGGATCTCCCGGATTCGAGATCAGGGCTGATTATGGGCGATTTTATCAGATTACGAATTCACGGTGCCCGTTAGATCTCGGTTAGTTTCTTTCTCATGTTATGCAGGATATTCGGGGGAGTCCATACGGAGAAGACTCTAACGTATCGGGGAGAGGCAGCAGCTCTAATCGTGCTCGCGCTTCCTTGCTCCTTGTAGCCTTTGATGAAAGAATCAACGTAGCCCTCAAGAGTCTTGTTGAAAGAGAACCAGTAGTGGCCCGAATAGAATAGAAACTCAGCCAAGTCCCAAGCATAATTCCCTCGATGGCGGGCTTGTTCGAGATCAACGAGTGTCACCTCGCCTTTCTTCTCTACGAGAAAGTTCTCCGGCTTCGTATCGCCTAGCGCAGCTTCCAGCTGGTGTGCGCTCGCCATCAGTTTTCCAGCTTGGTAAGCTGCCTCCCGCTCCCTTTGCCCTATTTGGGCTCCTCCGGCCAACTTGGGAAGAAGGCTCGACAATTGATCGCCGGAAACGAAGGAGAATAGTATCGTCCTAGATCTCTCGTCAGCCCCCAGAATTGAGGGCACAGGTATGCCACGACGTGACAGAAGGTCGTTGAAAGCATACTCAGCCTCCATCCGTCTCTTCCCGGATATCGAGAAATGAACCGACCCCAGGCCAAAGAGACTCAACGTTACCCATTTGAGAGACACCCAGTTCGTGTACCGTTTAGCCACCAGTTTCTCATTGTCCACTTTCACTAGGAAAACGTCATTGACGAAGCTCCCGATCCGTCGGATCGACACACGGCCGGTCGGACGATACGTTCTAACGATCTTTAGGATCAGATCCATTTCTTCGGGCAAGAGAAGCTCTCCATTAACTAGCCAGATGGGACCAGAGGACCAGCCTTCCTAAATATCGTCCAACAAGCGAGAGTCCAGATCGGACAAGATTGTCGAACGCGACCCAGAGCTCCCACAACCGGCGAAACCTTTTCGTCTGCTCGGTTTGGACGTTCATCCTCTTCTTCATCGGCTCATCTACCATGCTACTTATCCTCGCCTCAACGAGCAGAATACTGCCTCGAAATACACAAGTCGGACTCGTCACAATAGCATTGAGTGCCACGCTTACTCTGGTGGTCTCGCTCATCGGGGTGCCCATAGGGTTCACGTTCATGTACTTCTTCGGCGGTGTCATATCAACGAAGGCGATCAAGCTCTATCTCTTCATCACGAAGGGAACCCATGTAATAGGATCCAAAACCTCGGAACTCTCGACGGTCCAAGCTTCCCAAGGGTTGAAACTTAGGCTTCGCAGGCAGGTCATGTACTTCGGGTTCATTCTCGCGGTTGTAGTACCTTTTGCAACCTACGAAGCTAATCACAAAGACCTCCCGTTGATCTCGCCTTTGGCGAGGACAACCGATATTGTCAGCCTGATTACGCAGGATTTTGTCACACTCACCATGACCGCATCGCTAATGCTCCCTTTGGTTGCCCTTGCCCTTCCATACTTTGGAGGTCTGAGGCTTCGGAGCATCGACGTTGGCCCCTTTCACACCACGGTTCTCTCCACGGTGATAGGCGCATCAGGCGGCTTCTCGCTCCTCTACACTGCCCTAGCCCGTCCAATCTTCAGCACCCTTGCCTACATCTTCCTTCTCCTAATCGGCGTGTGCTGGTGCTTCGCCCTCGGCTGCAACCTAGCAGCTGACCCTGCAAACCGACACATAGCACGCACCGTGCTGACCGAGAAGGTGAGTTCTAGAGTCGTTTCTTCGAAGATATGGCTGGAAAATCCACCTGGAAAATTCCGAGAAGTCTAGGGCTGATTTCGAAATACTATTTTTATACATTGATAATCGCCTAGTTAATGATCGTGTTGGATAGAGTTCCTACAGGGATCAAAGGCCTAGACGAGCTTCTCGGAGGAGGCTTCCCTAAGGGAAAATGCATCCTAGTAGTCGGGAGCCCTGGTTCCGGAAAGACGACTTTTGCCATCCAGTACCTCTACAGCGGAGCGCTTCAAGGCGAAACGGGACTCTACGTTACTCTGGACGAGTATCCTGACATGATCAAACAGAACTTTCAATCTTACAGTTGGGACTTGGATAGTGTTGAGAAAAAAGGCAGACTCCTCTTCCTAGACGCCAGCGGTCTCCGCAGGACTAGAATCAAGAACAATGGACCTCACTCGCTATTCTCTTCAGACTCTTCTGAAGGGGTCGGCTTCACCGAGGTCTTGAAAACTCTTACGAAACTGGTTGAAGGTGAGAATGTCGAGCGGATCGCCCTCGACCCCATCACATCGGTCATGTTGAGGTACGGTGAAGAAGTGAAGAGACGGAGGGCAACTGTAGAGTTCTTCGATGCACTGGCTGATACGGGTTGCACTTCTTTGGTGACGAGCGAGTTGAAGACATCGCTTTTGGACCGAAGATTCCAGATTGAAGAGTTCCTTTCACACGGAGTAGTTGTTCTTCACACTCTCATGCATCAAGGCAACTTTGTCCGCGCAGTACAAGTCGAAAAGATGCGGGGAATCGCTCATGACACCCAGATTCGTCCATACCAGTTTGGAGCCGCCGGAATAGAAGTGTTCCCACGCGACAAGGTATTCTAAGTCTTGGGTTTCTTGGAGTAGAAGATTATTCCTTTCCCATCTTCAATTGCAAAGACGTTCCAACCTTCCTGATGTCTTCTCGCTCTAAGCTTTGCAATCTTTAGACGTCTACGACGAACTCCACGTTCCTCGAATGCTTCCATCTGGACAACACAATCAGACATGTCCTCCAGCTGTTTCTGCACCATCGGATCAACGCTTGGGCCCAGAGTGAAAACCGCTTTTCCTCCGATCCCTCTCATTTTCGCACCAATTGACTGGACAAACGAGACGATGCTCTCCGGCTTCGTCTTGGATGCAAGAGGGACCAAGGAATCGAAATAGAGACTCGCACCCTTGGACTCCGATGGTATGGAGGATGAGATCTTCATGCCCAGTGTCGTCAAGTCTCCAATAGATGGAACTGAAAATTTCTCAGTCGATTCCTGCCCCGCTTCAGCTGAATATGCATCCACAAAAGTCAGGAGCCCGCTCTGCTCGTACCCCTTTACGTCAAGCCCCATAGACTTCATCCCCGATCTTACGTTAGAGGGGAAATCGCTGGTTGAGACGAAGATGCAAGGCTTCCCTCGCTTGAGGTCCTCGAACATGAGTTGTTCAGAAAGGATGGTCTTCCCTGAGCCGGTGTTGCCCTCGATGGATACAGTCCCACGATCTATTTCGCCGGCGGTCAGAGTGTTGAAATGGCCAAACGGAGCGAGATAGCTCTTGCTTCTTCTACGATAATAGACAACTCCGCCCACTGCTCCGATTCCTCCGACACCAGCCACCACGAAGTATGGAAGGAGATTGTAGGGGAACGGGACAAATCCTGGAGGTACCAGTCCGAAAGTTCCGCCAAGGCCACTGAAGAAGCTGTAAACTAAATTGCCCTGACTGTCAAGCATATCGATGTCGACCAGATAGGTACCTTGGGTAGAATTGCTCGGATAGGCCCAAGCTGCAATCAGCTCGTATGGACCCGTTGAAGTAGCAATACTCATCGTCTCGTTTGTCGCTCCCCTAACAGGGCGACCCCCTGGGGCGAGGATAGTCATGTTGACTCTCCCCTGTTGAATTTCCCCTATTCCGAAAGAGGAGACTGCAAACGCTTTGACCACGACGTAATTGTTCGGAGGAGCAGCATCTAGGTAGAAGTATGTCTGTGGATTACCAGACCTATCCTGGACAACGATCGTGTTGGCCGGAAATAGACCCTCGTAGTCAGACATAGGCACAATAACAAAAGAGCGTGCTGTGCTTGAACCCCACTTGAGCGCAATTGCCGCATTTCGAGGCACGGGCGTCGCGGCGAGCTCTATCGCTATTGAGGATGTCTGGATCAGCGGGGTCGACGACATAGGGAGAGAGATGCTAATGTTTGAGGGTCCAGGAGAGATTCGTTGAGGAGTGGAATTAGTATTGGTCCAACTACCTGCCCCAGGAAAACGGTAGCTGAAGGCTGCGCTCAAGGTGACCGGGACGGAGTTGGAAAGATTGCCCGTCCAATCTATGATCAGTGAGAAAGTGATCGGCCCATTCACAGTTGCCGCAGATTCTAGAGCTGTTGGAAGAGAAAATGTGGAAGGCGATGCTGTAATGTTCGTAATGCAAGTAGGGCACGAGCTTGAAGGGGGCTTCGAACTGAGAGTTGAGGATGCGGCCAGGTAGAAGACCCTCATGGGCGTCGACGAAGCTCCCAGAGTCGTCGGAATGCAGATTGAAGCGAAGCCAGCGATTAGAACGAATACTAAGGCTAAGATTGCCTTACTCACGATTCTCTCGTTAGGCTCTTGGTGAATTCCAATTAAAAGGTTCTACGAGCGGCGGATTTAGGCTTAGAAAAACATGAGAAGGGGGACGCTTTGTTTTGAGAGGTTGGCTAACCCTTTCCGATTCGAAAGACGGAGGTTCCGCAGTTGGGGCATACGCCTTTGACTGCAGCCTTTCCGTTCTTGAGCGTGACGTTCGTTGGGTTCTTGATCTCGATGTTTGCTTTGCATTTGACGCAGTATGCTTGTGGCATTTCTATTCAGCTGAGCGTGGACTGAAGCGTGGTAGTATTTGAAACTCACGTAGAATGCGGAGATACCCACGAGGGAAGACGGCGAAAAGAAGCTAGAATATGTGCTTTCTGACCCCAAAGCGACTGGAAGAGTACTTGTTCAACCCCTTTGACAGTTTCTGGCACGATAACGTCCATTAGAGCCTAAAATATCCTCAATTGTTTCCACGACTCTTGAGGGGATTTACGAGGGCCGCTGCCTTGCCGAGTCTTCACAAAACGTCAGGAGCCGAGTGAACTCCTAGTATCTCCTGATGAGAGTCTCGTAGGCCTCTCTCTGAAGTTTCTGCGTCGAGTAGTTGAGAAGCTTCTGCGACCACGTTCGATCGAAGAGCTCTCGCATGCTCGCGTTCTTCAGTCGGTCGAGGTCGACCTGTTTGTGTGCATCCATGAGCCCTCTCGCCATTGTCGAGAACGTCTCGTAGGTGGGAGGCCTCACCACCTCGCCTCTAGCAAGCACTTGCTTTCTGAGCTCGTTGTAAAACCTGAGCGTGGCCTTCACAGATTTGCCTATCGCCGAATCCACCCTCTCGTCAAACTGAAATTGCGTTGTCAGAGTCGCCTCGAACGAGGCGTGGAAGAACCAGCCCTAACTCCCTTGGGCATCGTGTTACGCTTTGGACAATACCAGGGTTTTGACGGCGGTTCTCGAGGTTCGAGCGTGCTCAAGCGCCTTTGGAGCGTCTTGTAAGGCAAAGCGGTCAGTAACGATAGACTGAAGGTCTATCTCTCTTTTTGCCAGGAATCCGAGAGCACGGTGAATGTCCGATTCTATGCAAGAATAGCTCGTCAAAATTGAGATCTGCCTGCTGAACAACGCACCGACATCGAGATCAATGGTCGCGCCTTGAGCGGGGGCGCCAAATAGAAGCAGTTTCCCTCCTTTTCGAACCGAAGCAAGCGCGGGCGGTATTGCCTTCTGATTCCCAGTCGATACGATTGCAAGATCAACGCCAACTCGAGTTGACTTGGCAACTTGTTCAGAGACATCTCTTGAGGAAGGATCAATTGTCTCGTCCACTCCTAGATTCTGTGCCATTTCGAGTCGATGGGGGATAATATCGACGCCGATTATTTTTCTAGCGCCCATTTTCCTGAGTAGTTGTATTTGTGTCAGGCCGGTTGGGCCTAGTCCTACGACAAGGACTTTGTCTCCAGGACTCACTCCTGCCTTGTCGAGGGCTCTCAGGCAACATGCTGTCGGTTCTATCATGGATCCTTCTTCGAAGCTTGTCTCCTGGGGCAAGTGCACTACGGCTCCTCGAGTGACATTGGCCTCGGGAACTCGGAAGTACTCTGCGAGCCCGCAGGGATCGAAGTTTGTTTTCTTGAAGAGATCGCACGTGGTGTAATCCCCGTGTTGGCAGTATTGGCAATTGTAACAAGACACGTGGTGGTGTGCGATGACTCTGTCCGACTTTTTCAGATCGGTCACTCCGTCCCCTACGCTCGCAATAGTCCCGCTGACCTCGTGGCCCAGGATTCCGCCGGGTCCATATGCGCCGTGAACCTTTTCGATGTCAGTTCCGCATATTCCGGCTGCTACGAGTTTGATCAGGACTTCGCCATGCTGGAGTCTCGGGATCGGAACTTCTGTGACCTCGGTGTGTCCAGGTCCGTTGATTAGACAGGCCAGCATGAATAGCTCCTATCTTAGTCGTCCAATTTAACGGATTCCCGGTCGGCCAGGCTCGAGCCTGTTTTTTGTTTAGAGTTTATTCTATAAGAAGGGTAGATGAGCCATGAATAGTAGTGGACTTCCTTTGTTTTTATGCCAGTATCGAGAACTCGGGGCACCAAAGACTCTGTCAAGTTCATGCAGGTCCTCGACCGAGCCGTCTACCTAAGGCTCAAGCAGCTAGCAATTCAAAGAGGGGTAACTGTACAGGAACTGATCCGGGTTCTTCTTATCCCCGACTGGTTGCACGGAGCGGAGGAAAGACGGTTGAAGAGTGAGCTGGAAAGTCGTCATCGCAGGTCTACTCAGAAGAGGCTTTTTCGGACTTCCCTTCAGAAGCCTCTGGTTTCCGCGAGAAGGAACTAGTTCTTCCATCAGTGTAATGAACTGTTCGTCGCAACTGACCGTTCCCAATCATAATATACCATTCTCGCCTCCTGTTACCAAGGCATCTTCTTGATCAAAGATCTTGACGTGGAGATGGAAAAGAGAAATGTTGATTCAATAATAGTCTTCGGAGATTCAACGGTCGGAAACCCGGACCTTCGATACGCGGCAGGAACATCCCTGCCGAGAGGGGGAATATTCCTGAAACGAAGATCACATGACCCAACGCTCATAGTGAGCAATATCGACGTGGGCAGCGCGCGCCAGGGGACGGTTCGCAACATCAAGACCTACTCGGACTATGGATACGAGCGCATCGCGAGTAAATACGACCGGGATGAGGCCCGGATCCGATTCTACCAGAAGATCATGAAGGAAGAGGGACTTCACGGTCTTACGATTCTCGCGGGTAGGAATGATGTGTCCAATACTCTCCACATGACAGACGCCCTCCGACGTAAGGGCGTGAAGATCTCTGGGGAAAAGTCGCCTACGATCATTGAAACTGCCCGTGAGACAAAGGATCGTTGGGAGATCGAACGGCTGAGAGTTCTCGGGAAGAAAACGATACGAGTGGTGGAAGACACACTCCGGTTTCTAAGAGGCGCAAGGATCAATGGGAGGAGAGTATCTTACAAGTCAAAACCGTTGAGTGTCGGAACGGTCAAGAGGGTTATTGGAAGATCGCTTTCCGAGCAGAACCTGGTCGCGCCGGAGGATACGATCTTCGCGCCTGGGAGGAAATCCAGCGACCCTCACTACAGAGGCGAAGACGAGGATATTGTCCGATCCGGTGAGCCTATTGTCTTTGACATATTTCCCTCTGAACCAGATGGTTACTGGCATGATTTGACTCGGACCTATTTGTTCGGTTCCGCGCCAAGGAAGGTCAAGGAAATGTATGATGCCGTTCTGGAAGTTCAGACTTCGGCGCTGGACATGGTGAAGGAGCAGGTTCCCTGCAAAGAAATGATGGCGAACGCGTGCAAGATCTTCGAGAGGAAAGGGTACCCAACTGCGCGGCAGCTAGTAAAGGGGAACAAGGAAGCGCGGACTCGTGGGTTCATGCACGGGCTTGGTCACGGGGTCGGATTGACTATCGGAGAGAGACCGTACCTTTCACTGTACGGCAAGGATCACCTGAGAAAAGGGTCCGTAGTAACGATTGAACCAGGCCTCTACGAGCCTAGGTGGGGTGGTGTCAGGATAGAAGATATCATGGTTGTTGGTTCTCCCTCAGAAAACATCACGCCTTTGTCGAAAGATATCGAATTATAGTCGCAGAGCGTAGAGTATAGTCATGTACGGGGGCGGGATGCAGCCCAGACAGAGGATCCGGGTAACATCAGCTGGTGGAGTTGTCTATCGCTGGGACAAGGATAACCCGCTCTTTCTGCTGCTGGCGAGCAATAAGAGAGGGGTCTGGTGTCTGCCGAAGGGCTTGATCGAGGAGGGGGAGGACGAGGTCACAACGGCCATGCGAGAGGTGCGAGAGGAGACGGGTGTAAGCAGGGTGAAACTGCATGGGAAGCTTGGCGCGATCAAATACCAATTCGGATTCCGTGCAAAGACCTACGATAAGACTGTCCATTTCTTCCTCTTCGAGACTGATCAGGCCGATGCGAAGGTGGGGACGGAACACGATGCGATGGAGTGGATGCCCTACGAGAAGGCGCTTCACACCTTGTCGTATCCTAACGAGAAGGAGATGCTCTCTAAAGCCTGGAGCAATATCCAGTCCGAGAAGGGTCATTCCTCGGATGCAAAGCCGGGTCAGAGCAAGCCTCCAACCGGTTAGAGTCAGTTATAGAGGGCGATGCGGTGAATGAAATGGCCTTGAGGCTTCCGCGCTGATAGATCCGATGTCTTCTGAGCTTCGAGTCTACAATACTCTGACGCGGAGGTTGGACAAGTTCGAGCCTATCCGGCCGAACCGGGTGAACATGTTTGTCTGCGGCCCAACGGTCTGGGACGTCTCTCACATTGGCCACGGAAAGACATACGTCGCGTATGACATCATAGCGCGCTACTTGCGGAGGAAGGGTTTCAGTGTCTTCTTCCTCCTCAACATTACGGATGTTGATGATAAGATCATCAACAGGGCTCACGATCTAGGGGAACAGCCACTGGTTCTAGCGGATCGCTTGGCGAAGGCTTTCTTCAAGGACATGAAAGAACTCCACGTGGACAGTGTCAATCTGTACGCGAAGGCTTCGGATCATCTTCCTGAGATTATCGACCAGGTCACTGGACTTCTGAAGAAGGGAATCGCTTACAGAGTTGATGATGATGTCTATTTCGACCTTTCCAAGTTTCCAGGCTACGGGAAACTCTCTCACCAGAAACTGGAGGATCTTAGGGTTCACCGGGTTGATCCGGATCCACGGAAGAAGCATCCTGGAGACTTTGCTTTGTGGAAGAGCCAGAAGCCCGGCGAGATATTCTGGGAGAGTGCGTGGGGAAGGGGACGGCCTGGCTGGCACATCGAGGATACTGCGATTACTCTGACATATTTTGGGCCAAGGTATGATGTGCATGGTGGTGGTTCGGATCTCATCTTCCCTCATCACGAGGCGGAGATTGCGCAGGCGGAGGGTCTGACTGGGAAGAAGCCGTTGGCGCGTTACTGGCTTCACACCGGACTGATGAGCATCAAGGGAGAGGAAATGCACAAATCGCTGGGGAATTTCATCCCGATCCGAGACATGGTCAGGAAAGTTGGTGCTCCGGGTTTGAGAGCGTTCTATGCCGGGACGCATTACAGGAGTCCGTTGGACTTTACCGAGGATGCGTTGCAGCAAGCAGTCAGCCTTGCCAGAAGGTTCAGGCGAGCGCACGACCAGCTCGCACTGGCCCGAGACAGGATGACCGGTAAGAAAGGGGAAGCGAACTTGGTTCTGAACCCGCTT
>Ga0209806_1000155_pt1 | contig 41842 bp, 40 predicted proteins | sample GraSoiAngelo_152_FD_186166 | JGI IMG/M metagenome (GOLD analysis project Ga0209806, IMG submission 186166) | Grasslands soil microbial communities from the Angelo Coastal Reserve, California, USA - 14_1009_12_30cm (SPAdes) (version 2) | ecosystem: Environmental > Terrestrial > Soil > Grasslands ... | reverse complement strand
ACGATAAGCCCAGATGACCGGAAGCCACAAGCCGTGCTCACGGCCATGCCGGCCGAGGTCGCGTTCGGGCAGCCGTTCACCCTCGACGGTACGGAGTCGACCCCGGTGCCCGGGCGTGAGATCACGTCGTACAAATGGATCATGATGACCTGAGATGCCGACGCTCGAGTTGCAACGGCCGTTCGAGACGACTGAGCCACGGCTCCGCGTCGAGAGCATCCTGTTACCAGGCCGGCACCGGTTCCGCTTGATCGTGGTCGACAACGACGGCATCGAGAGCGATCCGGTCGACACGCTGGTCACGATCGTGGGGCAAGTACCAAGCGGTGATGCCTTCGGAAGAGCGCGGGAGGCTCGCGGTCGGGTGTTCTACGCCACGGGCGTCCTGCTCGACGCGCAGCACCTCGATGCCGAGCAGTTGTTCGACCACCGCTGGCTCGGGCGCGCGCTGTCCTACCTACACGGCAGCGGCACGCTAGCCGGCCTTGAGGTGACATGGGAGAAGGCGACCGGCGGTCGCAGCGAGCGGCTCGTTGTGAAGCCCGGCATCGCGCTCGATCGGCTCGGACGGATCATCGAGGTGCCGCGCGACGCGGACCTCCCGCTGGACCGCTGGTTGGACGGTCAGAGCGACGCCCACCTCATCGGCGGCTTCAAGCCATCGGTTCAGGGCGTGGTGGCGGACGTGTTCGTACGCCTCGTGCCCGGCGAGCCGGGTCAGGGCGACGGCTACGAAGTGAACCTCTACCTCCGGCAAGAGCCGGACCCGCCACCGCTACCGACTCCGGCGTGGCCGGTGTTCACACGTACCGACGGCGCCCGGAGGGAGCTCCAGGACGCGATCTTCGCGGCGTGGCACGACGACGACTCGTCGGACCAAGGCGACCCCAAGTCGCTCCCCGAACACGTCCTGGGAAAGGATCCTACGTCGGTGTTTCTCGCGCGCCTGGTCCTCCCGGCCACGCTGCCGGCCACGGGCGGGCGTCCGATCCGCACTGCGGGGAAGGTGGTGGTGGACAACCGAAGTAGGCGGTTTGTATACCCCCCTGCCGCGCTCGCCCGGTGGGTCGGTTTGTGATGCAGTGCACAGGTGGGGAGGGTCGGGTTGATAGCGGTGGGCCTGCCCCCCTGTTCACCCCTGTGCGTCTGTGCGTCTAGCCTTGGCCGGTTCTGCCACCTGCTTCCCTGACGACTCAAAGCCTTTCCTGACCATCTCTCCCCACACCTGCTTCTGTCGGAACACCGACCAGAACGCCTTGAGGCGCCACCACACGGTCCGCTGCCGGTAGCCGAAGTTCTCGAGCGTCGCGAACAGGAGGAGCCGGACCAGATCGCCGAACCGCCGATACCGCCGGAAACTCACCTCCTCGAGCACCACGGCCCAGAGCGACAGCAGCATTCCATAGCCCCACGCGACGAGCATGAAGAGCAGCGCGAAGTCGACGTTCACGGCGCCGAGCAGCAGACCGCCCACGGTGATCACATACCCCGCAACTTCGACGAGCGGCGCGAGCGTCTCACCGAACGTGAAAAAGGGCATCGCGATCAGTCCCACGCGGCCGTACCGGGGGTTGAAGAGCATCCCTTTGTACTGCCACATCGCGGCGATCAGCCCGCGGTGCCACCGCTCCCGCTGGTGCGACAGGACCCGCCCGGACTCGGGGACCTCGGTCCACGCGACCGGGTCCGGGATGAAGGGGATTTCGTAGCGCCGCTGGTGCTGCCGCAGATAACGGTGCAGCCGCACGACGAGATCGAGGTCCTCGACCACGCTCGTCGTGCGGTACCCGCCGATCGCGTGGAGGTATTCCTTGCGGAACAACCCGAACGCGCCGGAGATGACCAGACTGCCACCCAGCCGGTTCCAGCCGAGGCGGCCGAACAGGAAGGCGCGCAGGTATTCGACCACCTGCACGCCGGGGAGGAACCGGCTCGGGACTCGGGCGTCGGTTACGCGTCCATCTCTCACGGTGCACGCGTTCGCGACGCGGATCGTGCCGCCCACGGCCGCGATCTCCCGGCCGAGCAGGAACGGCCGCGTGAGGCGCAGCAGCGCGTCGGGCTCGATCAGCGTGTCCGCGTCCACCGCGATGACCAGGGGGAACCGGCTGGCGTTGATGGCGGCGTTGAGCGAGTCCGCCTTGCCGCCGTTCTCCTTGTCGAGGACGAGCAGGCGTGTCCGGGTGCGCGAGCGGTACAACGCTCGGAGCGCCTTGGTGGCGATCGTCTCTGGATAGGTGCGCGGCACCTCGTACAGGTCGAATGCGTGCCGCAGCCGCTCCAGTGTGTCGTCCCTGGAGCCGTCGTTCACCACGATGATCTCGAAGGTGCGATACTCGAGCGTCAGGAGGGCGGTGACACTCGCCTCGATGGTCGCGCTCTCGTTGTGGGCGGGTACGAGGATCGAGATCGGCGGGAGGGCGTCGCTCTGCATGAGCCGCTGGAAGTCTTCGTCCTCCGCCAGCCGGGTCTGCTCCCAGATCTCGGGGATCGAGAGCACGAGCAGCAGTGCGTAGAAGGAATTCAACACCAGGAAGTAGAGGAGGATCGCGAGGTCGCCCCCGTGAATGACAGAGCTCACGCCGCGTATTCCGCCAGCGCTTGCGGGGTGAGGCCGAGGACGAGCCGCGCCATGTCGCGGCTTGGCTCGTACGCGCCGACTTCGGCGGCGAGCAGCACGTTGCGCCCCGCCGCGCCAAAGCGGGTGAGGGAGAGCCCCGCCCGCAACCGCACCCACCACTCGCCATCGCGCAGCGCGTCCCGCACCAGCGGCACAGTGGCTGGATCGGCGATCATGCCGAGCGAGCGGACGGCCTGGGCTCGCACGGGCCAGATCTGGTCCTGCGCGAGGAGTCGCAGCGCGGCAATCGACTCCGCATGGGGGTACTTCCCCAGCGCGCGGGCCACCTGGCTCCGGACTTCCGGGTCCCGGTGCGTCGCGAGAGCGGTGAACGGCTCGCGCAGGTCCGGGTGCTCCAGGCGCCCTGCGAACTCGATCATGCGGGGGAGCCGAGGATCGTCGGGCCGCCGGAACAGCTGCTGCAGGTGCCGCACCACGGCGGGACGCGCCTTCTTGAGCGCACTCGCGTAGTACGCCTGCACCGTGGGGCCGAGCAGCGGCAGCTGATCGAGCACCGCGTTCACGAGGATGGGACTGGTCAGGCGCTCGAGCGTGGTGGCCGCTGCGATCTGCACGGCGGGATGGTCATCGCGCAACAAGCGGAGCACCCGGCCGACGTCGTGCGGCGTCGCCGCCACGGAGAGGAAGTGCGCGCACTCCAGCCGCTTCCACCATCGCGCCGACCGGTTGTTGGTACGCACCACGCGTGCCCACCACTGGTTGGCCAACACTCGCGACAGGTCCTGCCACCGCTCGCCCGGCACCCGGGCGGACCACGTCACGAGCGCGTCGACGGCCAGCGACACGGGCAGGCGTGCCAGGGCCCGCTCCACGTCGGCGGCGGGCGCCTGCCCCATCGCCCAACGCTGCATCACCGCATCCAGCTCGTGCCGGCGCGGCTGCAGCCGGGCGCTGCGACGCAGGCGAAACCAGCGATTCAAGATGATGAGGATGATCAGCGCGAGGAGCAGGACGCCCTGCGCGATGGCGACGACCCAGAGGAATTGCAGGCTCGTCACCGGCCCACCCAGCGCTTGATCTTCTCGAGCGCCACGCGCAGGCTGATGGGCTTCACCAGATAGTCGAGCGCGCCCGCTTCGAGGCCGCGCAGCTGCTCCTCCTCGGTGCCGTGCACCGTGGTGAATACGACGCGGTAGGTTCCCGGGCGCTCGCGCTCCAGGGCGCCGAGGATCGAATACCCGTCCAAAGCGGGAAGATCGACGTCCAGAAGGAGCAAGGGACGCGTGCCGCGCACGTCGAGCGCGAGCAACTCGCGCAGCGCATCCCGCCCGTTACGATACGCCAAAAACCGATACCCGTGCGCGCGTAACCCGTACTCGAGCAGCTCGGCGAGCGCCGCGTCGTCCTCTACGTAGATCACCTCCGGCACGAGGGCGGCGTCGGCCAATGCGACGACGGGCGCCCCCGGCCCGTCGGGCGAGGGCGTCGCCGGTTTCGGAGGCAACGGGGGAGAGACGATTCGCGCAGGCGGCGCCACGGGGCGTTGGTACGCCTGCCGCTGCGGAGCCTGCGTGGGGGGTCTCGGTGCCGGGCGGGGCGGCGGGCCGACCCGCGGCAGCGGTCGCGAACGGATTGGGCCCGAAGGGGGCGCGACGCTCAGCTCCGGTTCTTCCACTCCGAGTAGCTCCGCGAGCCGTTTGACAAACCAGCGGGCGAGCGAGCCGCGCTCCACGTCCGGGTCGTCGGGTCGGGCGGCCCAATCCTTCACGGTCGCCTCCATGCCGGCCGCGAGGCGCGACGCTTCCATGAATCCGTACGAGCCGGCCGAGCCGTGAACTTTGTGAGTTTCGCGTCGCAGCGCGTCGAGCGCGTCGCGGTCGCCGGCCGCGACGACGAGCCGCTCGGCGAGCCCCGCAAGCACGCCGAGCTGCGCGCGCGCGCTCTCGAGGTACTCCGCGAGCAGCCCCGGCGGTAGCTCGGGGGCGGGCGGGGGCGGCGAAGAAGGCGGCGTGGCGTCACCGGCCATGGACTACCAAGATGGGGAACCGCCCCGTCAGAATGCCATAGCCGGCGGGCCGCGCGTGGTTGCGCGGGCAGGACCGGGTGCGATATTGCCTCAAGACCACCGGGAGGAGGGACAATCTCATGAGACGGTCACTGCACCAGCTGATCGCCGACGGCGTGGTCGGCGGAGTCCTCGCCGGATTGGTGGTAGCGCTCTGGTTCCTCGCGGTCGACTCCCTCGCGGGTCGGCCTTTTCACACGCCTGCCGCGCTCGCGAGCGCGCTCACCCGTCAAGAGGTCGGCCCCCCGACGTTCCGGCTCGTCGCGGCCTATTCCGTCGTGCATTTCGGAGTGTTCGCGCTCCTCGGCGTGGCGATGGCCGTGGCGATCGCCGCGCTGCGAACGCCGCCGCGTCTGCTGTTCGGCGTCCTGTTCGGTCTGGTGGCGCAGGAATTGGCGTTCTACGCGGGCCTGCTGCTGAGCGACGCGTCCCGAGTCGCGGTGGTCCCGTGGCCGCACGTGGTCGCCGCGAACGTCCTCTCTGGGTTCGTCCTCATGGGCTATCTCCACCGGGCGGCGCGCGATCAACATCCCTTCGGGCTGGGCGCTCTCAAGGGCCACCCGCTGCTCACGCAGGGCCTCGTCACCGGCCTGATCGGGGCCGGCGTGGTGGCGCTGTGGTTCTTCACGCTCGACCTCGCCGCGGGCCACCCGCTCCGCACGCCGACCGCGCTGGGCGCGGCCCTCCTGTTTGGCGCTTCGAACGTGGTCGCGATCGACATGAACTTCGGAATGGTGGCAGCCTACAGCGTCGTTCACGTCGCGGCGTTCATCGTGGCAGGCGCGCTCTTCGTAGCGGTCGCCGAACAGATCGAGCGAACGCCGGCGCTCATCCTGCTCGCCGCGATGGCAATGATCGTACTGGATGCAGTCGTCAGCGCGGCGCTCGCACTCGGCGCGCAGTGGGTATTGGGCACCCTCGGCGTGTGGTCGGTGCTGGGCGCTAACGTTCTCGCGGTGTGCGCAATGGGCTGGTACGTCTGGGCGACTCACCCGCTCTTGCGGCGCAGGCTCCAGGAAGAGGTCCAGGTGCATGTTTGACGGATGACGCCGTCGGCCTCTGTCGCAGCTGCCGCTGGGTGCGAGCCGTGACCAATCGGCGCGGGACGACATTCTTTCGCTGCGGCCGCGCCGACACGGACCCGCGCTTCCCTCGCTACCCGCCGCTCCCGATGCTCAAGTGCATCGGGTACGAGCAGGACCCGCCGGATCACGACCCGGGAGGAGGGGAGAAGGAAGCGGCTCTCTGAGCACGAATCCGCGCACGAATCGAGGCCCGGCTATTGCGCCCGCGGGTCGCTTTCCCCAGTTTGATTTTTGCGCCCCCTGACACCGCTCTCGCTCGAGGTCTTTCGTGGCCCAACCGCGTCCCCTGGAGCGCGCCAAGCTGTTCTTCTTCCGCCATTTCGAGCGGGTTTTCGTGCTTCTGCTGGTGCTCGCGATGGCTGCCATCCACGCCCTCGTCGAGCAGAAGTTCGCATTCCTGAGCTTTTACTATCTGCCGATGATTCTCGCCGGTTTCTATGGCGGCCGTCGATTCGCGGTGATGGCGGGCGTATTCGTCGTCTCGCTCGTCTTCTATTACCAGTACTTCCAGGGCCTCGACATGCTGCCCGGCTTCTACCCCGATGCGCTGCTCGCGCTCGGGCCGTGGGCCGGCTTCCTCATTCTCACCGGCTACGTCGTGGGTGGGCTCGCGGAGCAGCGGGCGGTGCGGCTCGCCGAGGTGAAGAACGCGTACCTCGCGACGCTGGAGCTCTTGACCTATCACATCGAATCCGCCGAGCGCAATCAGCAGGGGCACTCGAACCGGGTGGCCGACGTGGCAGCGGCGATCGGACGGGAGCTGCAGCTCCCCGAGTCCGACGTCGAGGACCTGCGGGTGGCGGCGCTGCTGCACGAAGTGGGGACGCGCGACCAGCGCCTGCTGCGACTGTTGTCCCGCTCGGTGTCAGATTCTTCCGTCGGCGTGGCGCGCGCCATGCGCGGCGCCGCCGAGATCATCGGAGAATACGGGCACTACTACGAGATCGTCGGCGAGGACTGGGACATCGAGGCGCTGCCGCTGCCGTTGACCGTGAAGATCCTCGCGGTGGCGGACGCGTTCGAGACTCTGCAGATGGCGACGCCGGTGCGGCCGGCGTTTCCCAAGTGGACCGCCCTCGAGGAAGTGGAAAGGGGGGTGGGCAAGACGTTCGCGAAGGATGCCGTACGGGCCCTGCGCAGCGTCGCGGGCCGGCCGGAGGCGGCGGCGCCGGAGGCGGGCCTGAGGATCGTCTAGGAGCCGGGTGGGAGCTCCGGCGCCCTGCGCCCGCTCGCCACGCCCCCAGCCACTCCCACTCCGAACGCCGCCGCGGTCCAGACCGTCACGAGCGGGAGCAAGGCGACGGGGAGGGCCAGTGCGGTGGCGGCGAGCCCCGCAACGAGCGGCGCTGCGGGCTTCCGCACCGCATCGACGAAGCGCAGCCGCCGCCGTACGAAGTCCCGCGTGGCCACGAACCCTCCGCCGAATGCCACCGCCCCGATCAACAAGGCCAACATATCGATCTCCTGTGTGGCGCGCCCTACGCAACTTGCGGGAGGGGAGTTTCCGCCGCAAATCTCCCGGCGCTGCAACTGTTTTCCCGAATCCGGAATCTAGAGGCATGATGATGCCCCGATTTGCGACTGCCGCCGCCGTGGTGCTGGGACTCCTGTCCGCTCGCCCGCCCGTCCACCTGTCCGCCCAATCGCTCCGTGTGCCCTACCAGACGTTCAGGCTCCCGAACGGCCTCCAGGTCGTCGTGCACGAGGATCACTCGGTACCGGTGGTGGCGGTGAACATGTGGTACCACGTCGGCTCGTCGGATGAGAAGCCGGGGCGGACCGGATTCGCCCACCTGTTCGAGCACATCATGTTCATGGGCTCTCAGCACGTGCCGACCGGCGACTTCGACCGGCTGCTCGAGGCCGCGGGGGCGGACAACAACGGCTCGACTACGGAGGACCGCACCAATTACTACGAGGATGGGCCCGCCAACGCGCTTCCCCTCATGCTGTACCTCGACGCGGACCGCATGGGGTTCCTGTTGCCCGAGATCACCGCGAACAAGGTCGATCTGCAACGCGGCGTGGTACAAAACGAGCGGCGGCAGAGCTACGAGAACCGTCCCTACGGGCTGGCGGAAGAGAATATCCTGGAGCGCCTCTACCCCGCGAGCCATCCCTACCACTGGCCGGTGATCGGCTCGATGGCGGATCTCCAGGCGGCTACCCTGGACGACGTGCGCCGGTTCTTCCAAACGTATTATACGCCGAACAACGCGACGCTCGCGATCGCGGGCGATATCACCCCGCGGGACGCCCGTCAGTTCGTGGAGCGCTACTTCGGCGATATCGCGCGCGGACCCGCTGTGACCCGCACGCCGCCGCCCCGGGTACAGCTGACGGGAGCGGTCGGCGCCGTGCTGGAGGACCGCGTCCAGCTGCCGCGGGTGTACGATGCCTGGCACACCGTGAAGGCGTTCAGCGTCGACGATGCCACGCTCGACGTCCTGGCCAACGTGCTCGCCGGCGGCCGGTCGTCGCGCCTCTATCGACGACTGGTGTACGAGCTGCAAATCGCGACCGACGTCGTGGCGTTCCAGGATGGCGGCCGCATCGACGGCAAGTTCGAGGTCTATGCCACCGCGCGCCCGGGCCACGACCTCGGCGAGCTGCAACGGGTGATCGACGAAGAGCTGCGGAAGCTCGCCGACCAGGGCCCGACGCCACGCGAGGTGGAGCGGGCCCAGAACACCGTCGAGGCACAATTCCTGTCGCGGATGGAGCGCGTCGGCGGGTTTGGCGGCAAGGCCGATCAATTGAACTATTACAACTACTTCGTCGGGACCCCGGACTACTTCCAGAAGGACCTGGAGCGGTACGCCCGCGTGACGCCGGCGGCGGTGCAGCGCACCTTGCAGACCTATCTGACCGGCGCCCACCGCGTGGTGCTGAGCGTCGTGCCACAGGGGAAGCCCGAGCTGGCGGTGAAGGAAGGGGCCACGCCATGAGGAGGACGCTTGGTGTCCTGACGCTGTCCCTGACCGCCTTACCGGCCTTCCGCCTGTCCGCCCAGGGGGTGGATCGCACCAAGCCTCCCACGCTTCAGCCTCCCCCGGCGCTCAAGCTTCCGACCGTCCAGACCACGATGCTCCCCAACGGGCTCTCGCTCGCCGTCGTCGAGATGCACAAGGTGCCGGTGGTGGACGTACAGCTCCTCGTCGACGCGGGGGCGGCGCGAGACCCGGCGACCGCTCCCGGGCTCGCGACCTTCACGGCGACGATGCTGCAGCAGGGGGCGGGCGCACGCGGCCCCCTCGAGGTCGCGGACGAAGCGGCGTTCCTCGGCGCCCAGCTCAACACCGCGGCGAGTTTCGACGGCGCGAGCGCATCGATCCACGTGCCCAAGCGGCGGCTCGAGGCGGCGCTCGCTCTGCTCGCGGACGTGGTGCTACGGCCCAGCTTCGCGGACTCGGAGATCGCACGGCAACGGGAGCTCCGCGCGGCACAGCTGGTGCAGCAGCGCGACGAGCCCGTGGCCGTGGCGAACGTCGCGTTTCCGGCGATCGTGTACGGTCGCGAGCATCCCTACGGGCACCCGCTGAACGGCACCGACAGCGCGACGGCCCGGCTCGCGCGCGAGCGCGTCGTGGAGTTCTATCGGAGCTATTACCGCCCCAACGGCGCGCGCCTGCTGATCGTGGGCGATGTCACGCTCGCCGAAGCGCGCCGGCTGGCGGCCGCGCGGTTCGACGGCTGGGAGCGCGGCGACGTACCCGCGTTCCCGAGCCCTCCCGCTCCCCCATCGGCGACGACCCGCACGGTGTATCTGATCGACAAGCCGGGCGCGGCGCAGTCCGTGGTCCGGATCGGCCATGTGGGCCCGGCGCGCACGACGCCGGACTGGTTCGCACTCGAGGTGCTGAACACGATCGTCGGGGGCGCGTTCACGTCGCGCCTGAATCAGAATTTGCGCGAGACCCACGGCTACACCTATGGCGCCTTTTCGCAGTTCGCGCCGCGCCGGCTCACCGGGGCGTTCGTGGCACTCGCGTCGGTCGTGACCGCCAAGACGGACAGCTCGCTCATCGAGTTCCTGAAGGAGCTGCGGCGGATCCGCGACGAGGCGGTGCCACCGCCGGAGCTCGCGAAGGCGAAGGCCTATCTGACGCTTGGCCTACCGGGCGACTTCGAGACCACGGGCGGCGCCGCGGGGCGGTTCCGCGAGCTCCTCGCCTTCGGCCTGCCGCTCGACTACTACGATCACTACGTGGACCGCATCAACGCCATCACAGCCGCCGACGTGCAGCGGGTGGCGCGACAATACATCGACCCGGACCACTTCGACATCGTGGTGGTGGGCGACAAGACACAGATCGAGGCGGGGATCAAGGCGTTGAACGAGGGGCCGATCGTGTACCGCGATCTCTGGGGGCAGGAGATCAGGTAGGGCCTACCACCGGATCGCGGCGCTCGCCCACGTGAACCCCGACCCGAACGCGGTCATGATCAACAGGTCCCCCCGCTTGAGCCGTCCCTCGCACAGGGCTTCGTGCAATGCGATGGGAATCGAAGCGGCGGTCGTGTTGCCGTACTTCTGGATGTTCACGTAGACCTGGTCGTCGCGCAGGCCGATGGCCTTCTGCACCATCTCGAGGATGCGCAGGTTCGCCTGGTGCGGGACGAGGAGCTTCACGTCCGCAGGCGTCGCGCCGTTCGCCTCGAGGGCCGTGGCCACCGATTGCGGCATGAGCACCGACGCGTACTTGAAGACCTCGCGGCCTTCCATTACCGCGCGGTGCTTCCCCTCCTCAATCAGCTCGGCGCTGATGAACGGGTCGTGCGCCAGCCCCGGGGCGTCGACCCACAGCTTCTCGGCGTGGCGGCCGTCGGCATAGAGGTGGGTCGAGAGCACGCCGCGCCCCGGAGCGTCGGTGGGGCCGAGGATCGCGACGCCCGCGCCGTCACCGAACAGCACGGCGGTGTCGCGACCGCGCGTCGTCCGGTCGAGCCCGCGGGAATGCACTTCTGCGCCGACGAGCAGCACGCGGCGGTACTGGCCGGCCCGGATCCAGGCGTCCGCGACCGACAACCCGTACACGAATCCGGCGCACTGGTTGCGCACGTCGATCGCGGGGATGTCGCGGATCCCGAGCTCGCGCTGCAAGAACACGCCGTTACCGGGCTCGAAATGGTCGGGGGTACAGGTGCAGTAGACGATGCAGTCCAGGTCCCCCGGCTTCATGCCCGCCTTCGCAAGCGCCTGCAGGGCCGCCCGTCGGGCCAGGGTGGCGCCCGTCTCGCCGTCCGACACCCAGTGTCGCGCCTTGATCCCCGATCGCTGGGTGATCCACTCGTCGGACGTGTCCATGATCTTTGAGAGGTCGTCGTTGGTCACGACGCGCTCGGGAACGTGGAACCCGGTGGCGATGAACTCGGTGCGTGGCATCGGTTCCTTGCGAGAAAGGGGCGCCGGAAGAAGATTTCGCCCGCGACCCGGCATTGGCAAGGGAGTACATGGTTCTCACGGTCAGCCGCGCGCAGTACGACGCCGTCCGCGGGGCGCGGCACCTGCCCGACGTCCTCAAAAAGGTCCTGGACGGCGCTGCGCGATCGAGCGGGGGCGGGGGCGGCGACGCGGGGGGCTACGTCCTGCACCTCACCTACGAGGAGGCGACGGCGCTGAACGAGCTGTGCGCCTGGAACGTGCACACCGACGCGAGCGGGGCGGTGACGGCCGATTCCAAGGTGTTCGACGATCTCGTGAAGGCAATTCTCACGCATCCCGACTACTAGGCAGCCATTCATGAAACGGATCGGTGGTGTGCTCGTGCCGAGCTTGCTCGTCACGCTGGTGATGTCCGTCGCGGCCCAGAAGCGCGCGATCACCATCGACGACTATCTCGCGCTCAAGTCGGTAGGCAACCCGCAGGTCTCGCCGGACGGCAAATGGGTGGCGTACACCGTCACCGAGCAGTCCCTCAAGGACAACCGCGGCATCACGCGCATCTGGCTCGCCGACGTGGCGAGTGGGTCGGCGCGCCAGCTCACCGCAGGTCCGGGATCGGATCGGCAGCCGCGCTGGTCGCCCGACGGCCGCACGCTGGCCTTCGTCTCCACGCGGGAGAGCGGTGCGCAGCTGTGGGTGCTCCCGGTCGTCGGGGGCGAGGCACGGCGCGTGACGACCCTCGCCGACGGCGTGTCCGATCCGGTGTGGCTGCCCGACGGCACGGGGCTCGTGGTCACGAGCGACATCAAGTGGCCCGCCCAACAGGAAATCGACCGGCGCAACGGTGACTTCCCCACCGACGCGCGCCTGTGGACCGGTCTCGTGTGGCGACACTGGGACGATTGGCGCGCCGGCAAGCGCCAGCATCTGTTCATCGTCACGCTGGCGGACGGCGGCACCAGGGACGTGACGCCGGTGGACCACGACGTCCCGACGATCGCGACCGGCGGCGACGGGGACGTGAGCGTCTCACCCGACGGGAAAGAGATCGCGGTCGCCATGCACGGCGACTCCACGGTCGCCGACAATACGAACGTCGATGTCTACGTCATGGGGCCGGACGGTTCCGGAATGCGGGCGGTGACGACGGGGCGCGGAGCCGACAACACCCCGCGCTATTCGCCTGACGGCAACTGGCTTGCGTACCTCTCGATGGAGCGGGCCGGGTTCGAGGCGGATCGACTGCGCTTGCTGCTCCTTGGACGAAAGGACAGCAGGACGGAAACTGGGGCGCCGACCGAAGCCACGGTCGGATGGACTCTGTCCGTGGGCTCGTACACGTGGTGTCCGGATTCGAAGTGTCTCTACGTCGTCGTAGACGAGCGCGGGCGCGACAACATCTACCGGATCGAGCTCCCGTCGTTCCGTCGTTCCGTCGTAGTTGGCGGCAGTGGGGTCAACACCGACGTCCAGGTCATGCCGGACGGTCGGGGGCTCGTGTACCTGCACCAGAGTAACACCCAGCCCAACGAGATCTGGCTTTCCGGCCGGCAGCTCACGCATCATACCGACGCCGTGCTCGAAACGCTCGATCTCCGGCCGCTCGACGCATTCGGCTTCGTGGGCGCGCAGGGAGACTCCGTCTTCGGGTGGCTGCTCAAGCCGCCCGGCTTCGACCCTGCCAGGCGGTATCCGCTCATCTACCTGATTCACGGCGGGCCGCAGAGTGCCTGGACCGACTACTGGGGGGCACGCTGGAACTACGCGATGTTCGCGTCGCGTGGATACGTGGTGGCCGCGGTCAACTTCCATGGCTCGACCGGCTACGGTCAGAAGTTCACGGACGCCATTTCGCAACACTGGGGGGACTATCCGTATCAGGACCTGATGAAGGGCGTCGACGTCGTGACACGCCTTCCCTACGTCGATTCGACCCGGATGAGCGCCGCGGGTGCGTCCTACGGCGGCTACATGATCTACTGGATCGCCGGGCACACCGGCCGGTTCAAGACACTGGTATCGCACGACGGTGTGTTCAATCCGACGAGCATGGCGGGGACGACGGAAGAGCTGTGGTTCATGGACTGGGAATTCGGCGGCACGCCCTACGCGAACCGGGCGCTGTACGAAAAGTGGTCGCCTCTGAATTTCGCGCAGAACTGGAAGACACCGATCCTGATCGTGCACTCGCAGCTCGATTATCGCGTCGACCTGTCGGAAGGCTACCAGGCGTTCACCGCCGCCAAGGTGCACGGCGTGCCTGCCAAGTTCCTCTACTTCCCCGACGAGGGCCACTGGGTGCTGCGGCCGCGCAACCGGCGCCTGTGGTGGGGAACGGTGCTCGACTGGATCGACCAGTACTTGAAGCCCGCGCCCCCCCCGGCCGGCGCCCGCTGATGGGCGGGGGGGAGCCATTCCTCAAGACGCTGACGCGGGCCACCGTCGTTGCCGGCGTGCTGGGCCTCGTCTTCCTACTGGCCTTCCCCCGGCACGCCACACTGGGCTCCGACTTCGTGGACGCGTTCACCGTGGCGTTCTGCTTCACGTTCCTGGGCCATTACGTCGATCGGGCGTTGCTCGCCCTCCCCGGCATCCGCACCGGCGTGGGACCGGTCGTGCGGGTGGTTGGCTGGTTCACGGGCGGGCTCTGGTGCGGCGTCATCGCGCGCTGGCTGTGGATGCAGTACGGGCGGGATTTGCGGGACCTGCCCGGCTTGATCTGGGGTGGGGTGTTTCTGGTCATCCTCGAGCTGGTCGCCCGACGCAGGGAAGCCGCGTAAGCGCGCTACGACGCTACGACGGTACGTTGTACGAGGGCTTATGACGTAGCGTCGTGGCGTCGGATCACGCCGTCATGGTCTAGTCCACACGTTATTCGCCCGCCGCACATCCGGGAAATTCTGCGCTGGATCGATCTCGACCTTCACCACGTCAGCCGGGACTCGGCGCTGGTACGTGTACCGGTTCCCCAGGTACCAGATCTCGACGGGGAGACGAACCGCCTCCGTGGCGCCGTTGGCATAGGTGAGCCGCAGGTCGACGGGCATCGGGAGCCCGCCGAGGCTGGAGAGGTAGACCAGTGCACTCGTCCCCGTCGAGTCTGTACGGGCGCGTACCGAGTCCACCGCGAGGTCCACGACGTCAGTCCGGTAGAACCAGCCGCGCCAGAACCACGAGAGATCTTCCCCGAGCCCGCCTTCCAGGGCGCGGAAGAAGTCCGCCGGTGTAGGATGCTTATACGCCCAGCGTCGGATGTAGTCACGGAACGCGGCGTCGAAGCGAGCCGTGTCGGCCAGGATGTGCTCGCGCAGCAGATAGAGCCCCGTCGCAGGTTTGTTGTATTCCGCCTGACCCAGAAGAAGCGGGGGCACGCGATCGGGCAGGAGCATCGACGGAACATCCAGGCCCGTAGCAATGAAGCGCGCCCACTGGGTCGCGCCGCCGCGGTCGCGCGGCGTCGTGTCGTGGTAGAACGCGAGGGTCGAATAGATGTTCATGAACGTGTTGAACCCCTCGTCCATCCACGCGTATAGCCGCTCGTTCGATCCCACGATCATGGGGAACCACTGATGCCCCAGCTCGTGCGTGGTCACGCCGAACAAGCCGCGGTCCCCGGCGCGGTGCCCGCAGAACACGATCATCGGGTACTCCATCCCGCCCACCGGGCCGGCCACGTTGATCGCGGTCGGATAGGGGTAGCGGAACCATTTCTCGGAGTAGTGCTTGATCGAATGACGGGCGTACTCCGTTGAGCGCGCCCAGTCCGCGTTCGCTTCCGGGGGATAGAACGACTGGATCAGGATGCCGTCGTAGCCACTCGCGTCCCAGATGAAATTGGCCGCCGCCGCCCAGGCTACGTCGCGCACGTTCTTGGCGGTGAAATGCCAGGTGAGCGTCGACCGCGGGCCCGCGGGCCGGATGAGCGGCTGTCCGACCTCCGTCTTCCGGATGATGGCGACAGTGGAGTCCGCCCGGGCCGCCCGCGCGAGCCGGGCGCGTTGATCCGCCGTGAGCACCTCGACGGCGTTGGCAAGCGTTCCGGTCGCGGTCACGATGAAGCTCCTCGGCACGGTGATCGACACGTCGAAGTCGCCGTACTCGAGGTAGAACTCGCCCTGGCCGAGGTACTGCTCGGTGTTCCAACCGCGCACGTCGTCGTACACCGCCACCCGCGGGTACCATTGCGCGACCTCATACAGCCAGCCCCCGGGAAACTGCTCCCGCCCCATGCGGTCCGACCCGTGCTCCGGCACCTCGAAGCGGTACGCCAGCTCGAGCTCCGCCCGCCCGCCGGGCACCAGCGGCTGGTCGAGCTCCACGCGCAGCATCGTGCCGTTGTCGGTGGTGCCGAGGGGGATGCGCCCGGAGGCCTGCCCCACCCGCCGGACCGCGCGCACGTACTCGATCGTATAGCCACCCTCGAATCCCCGGCCCGCGAACCGCGCGTCGGTCGGGTTCAAGGCGGCGCCCCGGCTGTTCGCCTTGTAGATGTTCTGCTCCAGCTGCAGCCAGAGGTAGCGCAGGGTATCGGGCGAGTTGTTGGCGTAGCGCAGGGTCTCCGAGCCCGCAATCACGTGGGTCGCAGTATCGAGCGTGGCCCGGATCGTGTAGTCGGCGCGCTGCTGCCAGTAACGCGGGCCCGGCGTGCCCGAGCCCTCGCGCATCTCGTTGGGCGTCGGGAGGACGAGCCGCCGGAACGGCGACGTGTCGCTCACCTGAGGGGGGAGTGGCGGGAGCGGGGAAGCGGCGGGCTGCTGCAGCGCGCCGAGCACCAGTGCCAAGGCCAGCATTATTCCTCCGTCTTAGCTTCCGAGAGGTAGCTCGTGGCCACACCGCCGACCACCATCGTGAGCCCGAGCCAGCCGAGGGGCGAGAGTTGTTGCTTGAAGAGGAGCAGGGCAAGCAACGCGCCCACCACCGGCTCGATGGTCGCAGCCACCGACGTGAGGGCCGCGTCGATCCGCTTCACGGCGGCGAAGAAGAAAAAGTTGGCCGCGAGGACTGAGCCGAGCGAGAGCAAGAGCACGTACATCCACGCTCCCGTCGTGTGGGGTGGCAGGGGTGGGTGTCCCGCCACTGGAAGCACGATCCCGAGCACCACGACCCCGCCGAGAATCTCGAGGAAGAGCACCTGTGTGGCGCCGTAGCGTGGCACGGCATAACGGGCGAGCAGCGTCGTGCCGGCGAAGGAGAGCATCGCGAGCAGCCCACCCGCCACGCCCTGGATCAGGCTTGGCAGCGGGATCGCTGCCGCTCCCGCGCCGTGGCTGCCGCCCTGGACCGTGAGCGCGGCCCCGGCCATCACGACGACGGCGAGGACGATCCGCCGGGCGGTCAGCTGCTCGCCCAGGAGCGGCTTCGCGAGAATGGCGACGAGCACCGGCGCGATGTACAGCAGCGCCGCCGCCCCCGCGACGCCCGTGCCCGCGATGCCGAACTGGTAGGCGACCTCGAACAACGCCACCAGGGCGCCGCCGCCCAGGCCCACGAGCAGCCAGGCCTTCCGGTCGATCCGGAACAATTGCGGGCGGAACAGGCCGTACGCGAGAAATCCGAGCAGGCCGATCACCAGGCGCCAGAAGCCGATCCCGGTGATCGCCTCGCCGGCGCGGTACAGCGCCGTCGACAGCGGGCCAGTGGTGCCCCAGATGGCGCCGGCCGCGAGGGCGAACAGGTAGCCGGCCAGCCGGCTCGCCCGGGGAGTGGTCTGGATAGAAGCCTCCGGCCGGATCTGGCTAGTGTGGCTGCACGGCCGCGCGGATCGCCTGCGAGACCGCGTCCACGTCCCCCGGCCGACCCCACCACTCGAGCGCGAAGCGGCCGACCGCCATCAGAGCGAGCAGGCCGCCCAGCAGTGTGAGGGCGATCCGGAAAGTCGGGGATGGCGGCTGGAGTTGGGTGGGGACGAGCGCGACTACGAGACAGACGATCCCGGGCGCGAGCCAGACCGGGAGCAGCGCGCGGGCGAATAGCGTCATCCGAAACCGGCCGTCCAGCACCGTCCTGCCGTCCCGCTCGCGGAATCGCCCGATGAACGTGCGGCGGAAAAGCGCCCGGTACTTGGCGGCGTCACGATAGTAGAGGACGACACCGTCGCCGCGGATCCAGCCGTCCAATCCAGCCGCGTTCCACGGCCGGCCGTCGATCGCGGCCTCGAGCCGCTTCCGGGCTTCGACGGCGGAGCCGCTGCAGGAGAAGGTCACCGGCTTCATGACAGCAGCTCGCCGCGCAGCACGGTCACGGCCTGGCCGGCGAGCATGACGCGGTCACCCGCGAGCCGCACGCGGATCACCCCGCCGCGGGGCGAGGCCTGATACGCGGTCATCTCCATCCGTTGGAGGCGCTCACTCCAGAACGGCGCCAACGCGCAGTGGGCGGACCCGGTAACGGGATCTTCGGGCACGCCGCTCTGCGGTGCGAAGAAGCGCGACACGAAGTCGAAGTCCGGCGTCGTGGCGCGGCTCGTCACGATGATCCCGCGAGCGTCCACCCGCTCGAGCGCCGCCAAATCCGGCTTGAGGCCGCGCACCGCGTCTTCGGAATCGAGCTCGACGAGGTAGTCAAACTTGGATCGGCCGACCCAGCGGGTCCCCACGCGGAGCGCGGCGGCGAGGCCGGGGGGTGCGGGGACAGGTGCCGGGGGAGTGGCGGGGAAGTCGAGCTCGATCCAGTCGCCACGGCGGTCGGCCGTGAGCAGGCCGCTCTTGGTATGGAACCGGGCCTGCCGGTTCGGCGGGAGCCGACCCTCCTCCCACAGCACGTGCGCGCTCGCGAGGGTCGCGTGACCGCACAACGCGACTTCGACGGCCGGGGTGAACCAGCGGAGCCGGTAGCCCTCGTTTTCGGGATGGAGGAACGCCGTCTCGGCGAGGTTCATCTCGCGCGCCACGTCCTGCATCCAGCGCTCGTCCTGGGGGGCGGGGGCGGGCAGGATACACACGGCGGCCGGGTTGCCGCTGAACGGGCGACTCGCGAACGCATCCACCTGCACGATCCTCAGCCCCATGCCACTAAAGTAGCGAGATTCCCGCGTAACGGACCGCTCCTTCGACGATCACGAACCGTGCGTTGGGCAACGGACCGCGCGCAAATGGGCTTCCTGGTCGTGGAGCAAGCGGCGTGCGCGGGCTCGCGCGAAGTTCCAGCTGCGCCAGTCGTCGCGCTCGAGCCTGCGGCGCTGCTTGAGCAGCCCTGCCGCCACGGAGCACGTCGCCCGCTCATCGAGTCGCGGGAGCGCGTCGAGGAGCAGCGGCACGGCATCGGCGCCGAGCGAGGCGGCATACCAGCCATCGAACGGCCGTTCGGCGGGAGGGCGGGCGAGGTTGGTACGTACGATGAAAGCATCGGGATTGACGATGTGCAGGCCACCGAGCACCACGAACCCCTGGACCAGCGCCCCGAAGGCGAAACGCCGCCCCTGCCCCCGCAGGGTGGTCCCCGCGAACCAGGCGAAGATGCCTGCGAGATAGAGCATGAACGCCGTCGCGTAGACGCGGACTTCCGACAGTCCGAACGCGCCGACGTAGAGGCGCATGCGCGCCAGCGCCGACGTCATCACGACGGCGAGCAACAGGAGCAGCACGATCGCGAGCTGCCGGAACGTCCGCTGGTGCTCGCGCGATTCGTCGCGCAACAACCAGTCGGCGCCGGCGAGCAAGGGGAGCACCAGCGCACTGACCGTCACGAGCTCGAAGAAGCCCCGCCGCGCGTATTCCGCGTACGTGAGACCCGTCGCGGCGGCGATCAGCTCCACACCGCCGAACAAGTAGCGCAGCTGGATGACCACGAAGATGAGGAACAGGAGATCGACGAGGCCGAGCGCTGTCGCGACCGGAATGATGCCGAGCGACAGCTTCGAGTCGCCCTCCATCAGCGGGTGTGATGGAGCCGCGCCGAGCAACGCGCCCCGCAGATACCCCGCGGTGAGGGCCGCGAAGATCCCGAACAGCGCGATGTGCCCCAGCACAGCGCCGAAGTCGATCGCGAACAGATCGGCGACGACGTCATGAAATACGGCGTCGGCCGAGCTGAACAAGCCCCCGAAGACGACGAGCAACGGAAACGCCAGCGTGGCACCGAGCGCGACGGCGCGTACCTGTCGCAGCCGTCCCCCCCGCGATAGCTCGCTCCAGGTCACGTCGCGGCTGACCAGCGGAAACACACCGATCCACGCGCTCAGGGCGGCGTCGCAGCCGGCCCGCAGGTAGTGCCAGGCCTGCCGACCGCGCAAGGCCACCCCCCGGATACTCGGGAAAGCGACCGCGAGGACGATCACCAGGCCGATCGTGTCCAATGCCTGGAGCGTCCTCGAGTCGCGGGCAACGAAGCTCGAGGCGATGAGGAGCGCAGCTGCCGCGAGCCATGGGGCGTCGGAGCTGACCGCCACACGGTGGCGACGCGCCAGCCACGCCGCCGCCGCGACGAGCCCCGTGGTGCAGAGCATGGCATTGAGCCCCCAGGGCACGGCGCGCAGCAGCGCGTCGCCCGCGACGCCTACGCCTGCGCCCGCGCCGAGAATCTCGAGGCCCAGCCTCGTCCGACCGCTCACCGCGCTCATCCCGCCGCCGCTTCCGGCAGTCCGCCGAAGCGGCGCTCGCGCTCGTGAAACTCGGCGACCGCGGCCGCGAGCGGCGCCGCGCCGAAGTCGGGCCACATCGTCTCCGTGAAATACAGCTCCGCGTACGCGCACTCCCACAGCAGGAAGTCGGACAGGCGCTGCTCGCCGCCCGTGCGGATCAGGAGATCCACGTCCGGGAGAATGACGCCCGCGTCGATCGCCCAGCGGGAGGAGTAGTCGACCGCGAGTCGCAGGTGCAGCCGCGCGCCGCGCGCCGTGGCGCGCTCGGCGGCGTCGATCGCGGCGACCAGCGGGACGGGCAGCCGGTCACGACGCCCGATCAGCTCGAGCCGCACGCCATTCTGCACGAGGCGCGGCGTCTCGGTGCGGAGGTAGCGGGCGAAGAGGCGCATCAGCGCCGCGACTTCGCCGGTGGGGCGCTTCCAGTTGTCGGCGGAGAAGGCGTACAGCGTGAGCGCGGTGACCCTCGAGTCCGGGGCGGCCTCGACTGTGCGGCGCACGGCCTCGGCGCCGGCGCGGTGGCCGGCGACGCGGGGCAAGCCCCGGCGCCTGGCCCAGCGCCCGTTGCCGTCCATTACGATCGCGACATGGAGAGAAGAGCTTTGCGGCATAAAGTCTATCCTCAAAAAAAATGCCTCACCCCTGACGGGTGGCGTGAATCAGCGCTTCCATGTGGTCCAGGTAGCGCTCCAGGGCGCGCCGCCCGCCGGCCGTGAGCCGATACTCGGTCTTGGGAATCCGTCCCTCGAATGACTTGGCGCAGGTGATGTACTGCGCCTCCTCGAGCCGGCGCGCGTGCACGCTCAAGTTGCCGTCCGTGGTCTTGAGCAGGGCCTTGAGCTGGTTGAAACTCAGCGAATCGTTCACCGCGAGCGCACTCACGATGCCGAGGCGTACTCGCTCGTGGATCAGCCGGTCGAGCTCGGCGGCCCGCGATCCACCACGCTCGCTCTTCAGCCCGTGCTCGATCGCTTCCGCTTTTCTCGCCGCTCCCTGCTTAGCCACCGTACCTCCGAGCAATGATCATGCCGAACACGATGTGCAGACCGCCGAACCCCGCGGCCATGAGCCAGTTTCCCCAGGCCGCCGGCCCGAACAATGCCGCGGCACCTACGAACATGAAGCAAATCCCCATCACCGGGACGATCCGGACCGAGAACGCGCCACCCGTCACGAACCCCGTGCCGTACAGCAGCAGCCAGGTGCCGGGGAGCGCGTGCGCCAGCCCCGCGCGGTACAGCACCACGGTCAGGAGACCGCCGACCACCATCGGCGGGAGAAAGCTGAGACCGAACCGTCGCCCCGGACCGGACAGGATGGGATCGTTCACGGCGTACGCCTTCCGGACCATGGTCGAGCCGCCGATCGCGAGCGCCACGATCGCTTCACCCAGCCAGGTGACCAGCCACAGCTCTGGCGTGCGTTGGCGCGCGGCGAGGAAGGCCGCGGCGAGCGCGGTGGCCCCGACCGCCACCTGTCCCCAGCCCGGCACCGCGGTGAACGATCCGGCGCGCTCCATCGTCTGCCGGATGAACCGGAGGTTGTCGAGCGCGCGGTCGTGCAGCGGCCGGGGAGCAGCCATGCCATACGATGTCACGGCGGCGGGCCGCTGTCAAGTACTTTGTAATACAAAGTATCTGCGAGAGATAGCTTTGACGCATGCGGGTTTATATCTCCGTCGACATGGAAGGGATCGCCGGGGTCGTCCACGAGTCCCAGACCGACCCCACCACGCCGGCGTTCGCCGCCGAGTACGCGCGGTTCCGCCGCCTCATGACCGCGGAGGCGAACGCCGCCGTGGAAGGCGCGCTCGCCGCGGGCGCCACCAGGGCGCTCGTGAACGACAGCCACTGGTTCATGCGCAATCTGCTCGCCGAGGAGCTGCACCAGGCGGCCGAGCTCGTGTCGGGGGACCCGAAGCCCCGATCCATGATGCAGGAGATCGATCAGCCGGGCGGCTTCGACGCGGCGCTGTGCATCGGCTACCACGCTCGTGCCGGCACTCGGAACGCCATTCTCGACCACACCTACGCCGACCGCATTCACGAAGTGCGGCTGAATGGGAAGCCCGTGGGGGAACTGGGGCTCAATGCGGCGCTGGCGGGCGTGCACGGTGTGCCCGTCGCCCTGGTGAGCGGCGACTCCGCGCTGGCGGCCGAGGCGAAGGACCTGCTGGGGGATGGCGTGGCGACGGTCATAGTGAAGGAAGCGGTGAGCCGCCACGCGGCGAAGAGTGTCGCGCCCGCGGTCGCGTGCCGCATGATTCGCGAGGAAGTCCCCCGGGCGCTCAAGCGCAAGCATGCGCCGTTCACTCTGCGGGCGCCGGTCACGCTCGAGGTGGACTTCGCGATGACCATCCACGCCGACATGGCGGAGCTCTGCCCGGGAGCCACACGCACCGCCGGTCGCACGGTCGCGTTCAGCCATCAGGACTACGGGGAAGTATTCCGGGCGTGGCGGACGCTGCTGAATCTTTCAGCCGTCGTCTAGGGCCAACAGCACCAGCCCGAAGTCGCCCACGATCCTGAAGCCGAGGAACTGGTATGCCCGCCGGGCGCGCTCGTTTGCCGGATCGGCAAACAGCACCGCGCGCGCGACCCCCTGCTTGCGCGCCGCGAGGAGCGAGCCGGCGACGACCGCGCGGGCGTAGCCGCGGCCCCGGAACTCGGGTGGCGTCCACACGCCGCCGATCTGCACGATGTCCGGGAGCATGGCGTTGAACACCGAGTAGGAGACCGGGGCCGCGCCGGCAAGGAGCAGCCAGTCCGTTCCCCGCTCGTGCTGCAGGCGCACCTCGTCCGTGCTCGCCTGATGCAGGTCCGGGCCATCGGTCGCACCGAGCGCCTCGATGGCGAACCGCGCACGCCACCCGATCAGCAGCCCGAGCTCGCCCTCCCTGGGATGACGGCAGCGCAACGCGCCGCTCGCGAGCTGGGGCGGCACGATCAGCCGAGCGAGGTCGAGCACGTACAGCTCGTCCCGACTGTCCTTGGCGGTCGGCGCGGCGCCGAGCCCGAGCGCCTCACGCGCGGCGACGACCTGATCCCACGGCCCGGAGAAGCCGGTCACCGTGCGACCCGAGCGCCGCACCGCCTCGCGCGCCACGGCGGCGGCATGGCCCTCCTCCGGCGCTTGCACCAGCACCATGCCGTTCCAGCAGTGTGCCGCGACGCCGGCGATCCGCCCGCGCTCGAGCACGGCGACGTACGTGGCCTGCATCGGCTGGCCCCGGTCGGTCAGTCCGGCCGAGCGCGCGTTGGAGCGGAGAAACATGGACGTGTCCGCGTGACGCGCGAGGAACGTGTCGAGGGCAGCTTCGTCGCCGGGGCGGAGCAGGCGAAGCTCGGACACCACTCAGTCGGTCGAGGGTGGGGAGGGGGGAGGGGGGCGCCGCAGCCGGAGAATCCTGAGCGACAGGCTGCGCGCCAGGATCCCGATCCCGGGCGGGTCACCCGCCCGCCGCGGCACGGCGCGGTAGATGAGGATCACGAGAATCCACGTGAGCCAGCTGGACCGCTCGCTCCACGACAGCCCTGCGAGCATCAGCCACGGCTGGGTGTAGGCGGCGGTCCACGGCTGCCACTCGCCCTGGGCGAGCGCGATGGGGCGAGCGATCACGCGATTCGACCGGTAGCCGTGCGCGCTCGGGCTCGAGAGGTTCCACACGCACGTCACCTTGCCCCACCCGTGATTGTCGCTCGCGCCCACGACCAGCAGGTCGTGCGCCTCGGCGAGCCGGAGGACCCGTGCGCGGGCGGCCGCCGGGAAGCTGATTCCCCTGGGCGCGCAGTTCACGATCTCGAAGCCGTCCGCGCCGGCCGCCACGAAAGCGTCCAGGTCGCCCCAGTGTTGACGCCAGTATTCGGAAAGCGACGCCAGGCCGATCGCGCCCTGGCGGTGCAGCGCTGCGAACAATCCGAGCATCGCGCGCGTGTCGCGACCGTACACCGCGCGGTCGATGGGTGCCATGGTGCCGAGCGCGACGATGTGCTGGTCGTACACGCTCCACTCGACTCCGGGCAGCAACCGGATGAGGGTGTCGACCCCGCCGTCGAACACGACGTTGTGATCGGTGACGTAGGACGCCCCGAATCCCTGGGCCGCATGCCAGGCGGCGAGGTCCGCGATGGTCCAGCCGCGACGGCCGTCGTGCGACAGCGCCGTGTGGGCGTGATAGTCGATGACGGTGAGCGTCGAGTCGGCCGGCACGAGCCGGGGGACCGGGCGCGGCAGCAGGACCGCCCCGACGCCGAGCAGGATCACGGCGAGCGGGCCCAGCGCCGCCGACACGAGGCGCCGTCGTAGCGAACCGCGCTGCAGCAGACCCCAGAGCGCGAGCGCCGCGACCCACGTGACCAGGAATGCGGTCGCCCGCTCCCGGCTCAGGAACGTGAGCGCGTCGAGCACGTTCGACACGGGCGCGAGCAGGGTATAGAGCGTGGGACGGACGAGGTCCACGTCGGCCGGCGCTGCGCCATTCGCGGCGTCCACCAGCGGCGGCAACGGTACGAGCGCGGACAGGAGGACGAGCGCGATGAGTGCGAGGGCAATCGGGTGGCGACGCAGCAGATTCACTCGTACAATCTTGGGTATGAGAGTGCCGCACGCCACCGTCGCGCGTCTCGTCGCGTGCTCCCTCGCCGGCGCCACGCTCGCCTGCGGCGAAACGCCACGCCCGAGGCCGCGCCCGCCGGATGCGGGGCTCCTGGTGACCGTCTATCTGGCACCCAAGGCCGCCGACCGGCTCGCCGGCCGGCTGCAAACGGTCGCCGCCCGGCGCCAGTGGGCCCTCTCGATCCGCACGGACAGCGCGGCCCTGGCCGACGCCGACCTCGCAATCGTGGACAGCGCGGGAACTCTGGTGAGCCGAGTGCGGGCGGGGTCGCCCGCGGCCGCGCAGGCCAGACAGATGGCGGACCTGGTGCTGCCATGACGCCCGAGGGGTTCGCCGCCATTCCCGACATGGTGCTCGGTCCCCTCACGGGCCGGCCGGAGGCGGACTGGCACCGCGCTCCGCCGGGCAAATGGACAGCGGCCCAGATCGTCCACCACCTCGCCATCTCCATCGACGGGAGCGGTCGCGTGTTCGCGGAGCGGCGCGCCAAGCCGCCGATGCGGCGCCGGCCGCGGCCGGTGCGACAACGGCTCGCCCAGTTCGTGTATCTCGATATCGGGTGGATTCCCTCGGGCCGTCCAGCCCCGGCCGCAACCGAGCCTGCGGCGCGCCCGGATGTGGGGGCGGTGGAGCGGCAGCTGCGGGACGGCGTAACGCGCTTCCTCGCCCTCGCGCACGAGCTCTTGCCGGCCCGCCGGGACGATCTATTCGTGAGACATCCCGCGTTCGGCGATCTCACCCTGTCGGAATGGCTGCGGTTTCATATGCGGCACTGCGCGCATCACGCGAAGCAGATTCGCGCACGCCTCGCGTCGTGAGCCGCAAGGACAAGCGGAAGCTCACTGTCCGCGTCCCCAATCCGAAGGCGCCGGTGAAGGGGCGGCTCAAGACTCCGCCGCACAAGGTGCACAAGTCGGCGAAACAGTACAAGCGACGCGAAAAGCATCCGGGCCGGACGGCGGACGACGATTGACTGAGACGAGAGCGGGGACGGGGGGACGAGGGGACGAGGGTCAGCGCTTCGAGATCTTCAGTACCACGCAACATGAGCCGGCCTCCGGGGGCCGGAGCTGGGCCCGCGTCCCGCGGGTGCCGGCGGCCGCGAGCAAACCGCGCAGCAGGGCGAGGTTCATCCCACAGACCAGCGGCCGGCACTCGTTGGCGAGGGCGTCGAACGGGCAATTCCGGAGCCGAACCTCGCCATCGACGCGTGCGGGATCGTACCCGCACTCATCGAGCACGGCGAGCGCGCCGGCGAGCAAGCGATCCGTCCCCGGCTTCGCGCCGGTGCGGCGCCGCGCGTCGGCCCCGAGCCTCCGGCCTTCGGCGCGGGCCGCACGCTCGAGCGCGCCGGGCGCGGCGGGGGCGACGGCCGTCAATGCACGAGCGAAGACGCGGCCGGCGAGCTCGTAGCGGCGCTCGGGCAGCGTGAGGTCGAGCTGGCGCGCGGCGCGGTGGTACAGCTTGGCCGGTCGGCCCGCCCCCGGCCCGCGGCGGGCCGTCAGCCGGCGGAAGCTCGCGTCGAGCAACCCAAGCCGGACCAGCTTGTCGAGGTGGAACGCGGCGAGGGCCCGCGAGATCCGCAGCGCGCGGGCCGCCTCGTCGCGCCCCACCTCGCGTCGCCGCCCGGCGACGAAGAGATAAAGACCCCTCCTGATCGGTTCGTCGAGCAACGCGATGGCGGCGATCTGGCGCTCGAGATTGGTGCCTGGCACATCGAAAATTTACACCACGCTCGGGCTGCGATCCAATTGCTCTAACGGCAGCGTATATTGCGCATAGAACCGACCCCAACCCCGATGCCCGACTACACCTATCTGATCGTCGGCGGTGGCATGACCGCCGACGCAGCCGCCCAAGCCCTCCACGAGGCGGACCCGGCGGGCTCGGTCGGCCTGGTGAGCGCCGAGCCGCATCCGCCCTACGACCGCCCGCCGCTTTCCAAGGCCCTGTGGAAAGGCGAGCCCGAAGAGAAAATCTGGCGCAAGACGGCGGCGACCGGCGCGGTGCTGCACCTCGGGCGACGCATTACGGCGATCGATCCCCGGGGGCACAGCGCGACGGACGACCGGGGGACGAAGTACCGGTTCCAGAAGCTGCTCCTCGCCACCGGCGGCTCCCCGCGGCAGCTGCCGCTCAAGACCGACCAGATCATCTATTTCCGGACTCTCGACGATTACCGGCGCCTGCGCGCGCTCGCGAGCCAGAGCGTGCGGTTCGCGGTGATCGGCGGGGGGTTCATCGGGAGCGAGGTCGCCGCGGCGCTGCGCCTGCAGGGGCGCGACGTCACGATGCTCGTTCCGGAGGCGGGCCTCGGCGCGCGCGTGTTCCCCGCCGACCTCGCCGCGTTCCTGGTGGACTACTACCGCGGGAAGGGCGTTACCATGCGGATGGGCGAGGGGATGGCCGGGCTCGACCGGCGCGTCGGCTCGTGCGTCGTGCGCACCACCGTCGGGGGCGAGCTCGTGGCCGAGGTGCTGGTCGCCGGGCTGGGCATCCTGCCGGGCGTAGAGCTCGCGGAGCAGGCCGGCTTCCGGGTGGACAACGGCATCATCGTGGACGAGGCCTGCCGCACCAGCCAGCCCGACGTCTATGCCGCAGGCGACGTCGCCAACTTCGAGAATCCCGCGCTCGGCACACGGCTGCGCGTGGAGCACGAAGACAACGCCAACACGATGGGGCGCACCGCCGGCCTCAACATGGCGGGCCGGGCGACTCCCTATCACCATCTGCCGTTCTTCTACTCCGACCTGTTCGAGCTGGGCTACGAAGCGGTAGGCGACGTCGACGCGCGTCTCGAGACCGTCGCCGACTGGAAGGAGCAGTTCCGCGAAGGCGTGGTCTACTACGTAAAAGAGGGCCGGGTGCGCGGCGTGCTCCTCTGGAACACCTGGGGACAGGTGGACCACGCGCGAGCGCTCATCGCCGAGCGGGGCCCGTTCACGCCGCAGGGCCTGAAGGGCCGGCTTCCCGCCTAGGCCTGGTGGCCTCTGCGGCACCTGGCGGTGTCGGTAGCGCGACAGTAACCTGCGACGCTTCGAGCGCAACCGAGAACACGCGATGCGATGGACTGCCCCGCGGCTCGGCCTCCGGGCCAAGATATTCATCGCGGCCACGCTGGTGGTCATGGGCGCGCTGGGCGTCACGCTGGGGCTCACGTCGCTCGTGGCGAACCGCACGGCGGACGAGTCGATTCGCCACGCCGTCGCCGGCGTACGGCGCGGGGTCCAGGCGTTCCTGACGGGACGGACCACGGCGTTCGCGGGGATGAGCGCCTTGAGCGCGCAGGTACCGCAATTCCGCGAACGCCTGCTGAACGCCTCCGAGCGTAGCAACGTACTCGACCAGGCCGAGCAGTACCGCCGGCTGCTGGGCGCGGCGTGGGTGCTGGTCACCGACGAGCGCGGCGTCCTGGTCGCCCGCACCGACTACCCGAGCCAGTTCGACGTCAATTTCTCGCGTGGCGCCCTCATCAGCAACGCGCTGTCGGGCGAGCCGACGAACGGTGCGTGGCTGGACGAGGAGCGGCGCCGGCTGTTCATCGCCGTGGCCGTGCCGCTGCGCGCCTCGCCGACCGAATCGCCGCGGGGCGCGCTCGTGGCCGCGTACGCGATCGACGACGCTCTCGCCGAGCAGATCAAACAGGCCACGGCGACCGACGTCGTGTTCTTCGCGCTCGACACGCTCAAACGGCCCTACATCGTGGGCACGACGCTGCCCCGGGACGTCATCGAGCCGGCGCTCGTGGCCGACACGCTGGCCCTCACCGCGCTGCCCCGGGACTCCGCCGGAACGGAGCTGACGGCCAACGTGGATGGCGAGCGGCTGATCGGTCTGGCGAGCCCGATCCGCTCCGCGGCGGGCGACGCGTTCGGTGGATTCATCGCATTCCGCTCGCACGAGCGCGAGCTGGGCGCGTTCCGGGCGCTGCAGCGCACGATCGGGTTCTCGGTCGTGCTTGGTTTGATGCTCGCGCTCGCCTCGGCGTACGTGCTGGCGCATCAGATCGCGGGCCCGATTCGGCGGCTGGCGCTCGCCACGCGCCGCGTGCAGGACGGGGATTACAGCGTGGACATCGACGTCCCCGCCGGCGACGAGATCGGGATGCTGTCACAGGCGTTCCAAAGCCTGGTGGGGGACCTGAAGGAGAAGGCGAGGTTGGTCGAGTACATGACGGCCACGGCGGGAGCCGCGCCGGCGGAGCCGCCTCGATCCGCTCGACCGTCTCCTCCCCGCGACGCGCTGCGGCCCGGAACGCTGTTCGCCAACCGCTACGAGGTGAAGGAGGTCCTCGGGACGGGCGGGATGGGTGTGGTGTACCGGGCGTTCGACCGCGAGCTGCAGGAGCCCGTGGCGATCAAGGCGCTCCGTCCCGAAGCACTGGTCGGAAGCGGCGTCGCGCTCGAGCGCTTCAAGCAGGAGATCCGCCTCGCCCGCAAGATCGCCCACCGCAACGTGGTCCGGACCTACGACCTGGGCGAAGTGAACGGGACGTACTACCTCACGATGGAATACGTGGAGGGCACGTCGTTGAAGGAGCTCATCGCGACCCGCGGCCCGCTGCCGGTGCCCGTCACCCTGACCATCGGCAAACAGCTGTGCCGCGCGCTCGAGGTGGCGCACGAGCAGGGGGTGGTCCACCGCGACATCAAGCCCCAGAACATCGTGGTAGAGCCGAGCGGCGTGCTGAAGGTGATGGACTTCGGTATCGCCCGGCTCGCCAACCGGTCAAAGGATGAGGGCCTGACCAAGGAAGGAATGTCGATCGGCACGCCGGACTACATGTCGCCCGAGCAGCTCGCGGGAAAGGAGCTCGACGCGCGCAGCGATCTCTATTCGGCGGGCGTGGTGCTGTTCGAGTGTCTGACCCGCCGCTTGCCGTTCGTGGCGGACACGACATACACGCTGATCGCGAAGCATCTCGAGGAGGCGACGCCCGATCCGCGGACCCTCAATCCCGACGTGCCCGAAGCGTTGGCGCAGGTGATTTTGAAGGCGATGGCGAAGGAGCCTAACGACCGCTATCAGAACGCGGCGCAGATGCACGACGCGCTGGCGGCAATCGGTTAGATCCCCCCAAACCAGGGATACCCCTGATCCTCCCAGTATCCGCCCGGTCTCGTATCCGTAAACGTCATCGACACCAGGTACTTCGTCAGCTTATACCCCAGCTTCGTCGGCGAGTACAGTCGCAGCGGCGCCCCGTGAGCCGCCGGCAGTGGGTTGTCGTTCATGCCGTAGGCGAGGATCGTCTGCGGGTGCATGGCGCTCGCCATGTCCCAGCCGTTCGAGTAGTCGGCGTCGAACGACACGAAATTGATGTAGCGTGCCGCTTTGAGCGGGCGGCAGCGCTCCGCGATCGCCGATACCGGCACGCCGTGCCAGGTCGCGATCGCCGACCACCCCTCCACGCAGTGGTGCTTCACTGTGTACGACTGGCGCGGCATCCGCATCAGGTCGTCGAGCGACAGGTCGAAGGGGTGCGCCACCAGGCCGTCTACGCGCAGCCGCCACGCGGCCGGGTCATCGAGCATCGGCGTCATGGTCGAGATGAAGTAGCTCGGCAGCATCGCACTGCGCTCGGCCGTGCTGTAGGTCCGCGCGAGGCGGGTGGGTGAGAACAGGATCTTTTCGCCTACCCAGTCGTTCACGCGACCGATGTCGAGCAGCCCGGGCCGCAGCAACCGACCCCCGTCCCACCCGCACGCCGCAAGCAACGCTGCGGCACCGCTGCCCACGCCCAGCGTGACAAACGCACGTCTATCGATGCCTTGCGGCTTGGCGTCAGTCATGGCTCGGGAATCTCCCCCGGTACAAACCGGTGAGCATAGCGCGCAACGACGCGGGATCCACGGCGAACACGAGGATGACGTGCATGATCGTGAACCCGACAAACATCCACACGATCCAGAAGTGCCAGTAGCGCGCCGCCTGGAATCCCCCGAACAACGCCGTCAGCCAGCTGAGCTGGGTCGGCTTGTAGATCGCGAAACCGGTCAGCACCGCGAGCGCGCCCAGCACGATCACGCCCGTGTACGCGAGCTTCTGCAGCGGGTTGTGCTTGCCCTGGGGCGGGTGGTCCTTGCGGAGATGGAGGTAGTACTTCGCCATCTCGAGCGTGCCCGGAACGTCCCGCGGCCGGAACAGCAGGGCGCGCCACTCGCCGCTCTGTACGAGGTAGCCGAGATACAGGAGACCGAAGGTCGTGAGCGGCCAGGCCAGTGCGAAGTGCCAGTTGAGCGCGCCCGCGAGCCAGCCGCCGAGCCGGCTCCAGTGCGGGAACTGTGCGCCGTCGAACGGGCTCACGAAGTACGGACCGCCGCGGTTTCCGAATTTGGCGTAGGCCTCGTAGATCTGGAGGCCGCTCGCGATCATACCGGCGAGCACGATCACGGTCGTCCAGTGGGTGAGCCGGACGATCCAGTGGTGGCGGCGCACGAAGGGGGGCTCCATCGCCTTGCACGCTACGGAGGAAGGGGCCGGCGCGTAAGGGGCGATGAGCGGATTCTCACGAACGTCCAACCGTCTTCCCAGGCGCACCCGCCCGTACTTAGCTTGCAAGCGGGATGACCCAGCCCGAACCGAGCCGCCCAGCCGTCCCCGAACGGATCAATGGACTGGCGGCCATCGCCGCCAACCTGTCGTGGAGCTGGAACCGCAACGCGCGGGCGCTGTTCCGCCTGCTCGACCCGGCGCTGTGGCGCCGTACCCAGCACAATCCCGTCGAGCTGTTGCGACGGGTCGATACCGCCCGGCTCGCGAGCTGCGCCGCGGACCCCGAGTTCCTGCGTCTGTACGACGCCGTCGCCGTCGCGGCTGCCCAAGACGCGACGGCGGCGGGGACCTGGTTCGCCTCCTCGCATCCCGAGTCCGTCCATCGGCCGATTGCGTACTTCTGCGCCGAGTTCGGGTTGCACGCGTCGGTGCCCATTTATTCGGGTGGTCTCGGAGTGCTCGCCGGGGACCAATGCAAGGCGGCGTCGGATCTGGGCGTTCCGCTCGTCGGCATCGGCCTGTTCTATACCAAGGGCTATTCCGACCAGCGACTGCGGCTCGACGGATGGCAGGAGGATGCCGAAGAGCGGTTCGCCGTGGCTGCGACGCCGCTCCAGCCGGTGCGCGGGCCGAAGGGCGATCCCTGCCTCGCCACCGTGCGGCTGTCCGGGCGCCACGTGAGCGTCGGTGCCTGGCGCGCCATGGTGGGCCGCGTGCCGATCTTTCTGCTGGACACCGATCTCGCACAGAACGACCCGGCCGACCGCGGGCTCTCCCATCGCCTCTACGCCGGCGGCCCTGATTTACGACTCCGGCAGGAATGGATCCTCGGCGTCGGGGGCGTTCGAGTGCTGCGGGCCCTGGGATACGACCCGGCCGTCTGGCACGCGAACGAAGGACACGCGGCGTTCATGCTGGTGGAGCGGCTGCGAGAGCTCGTGGCGCGCGGGACCCCGTTCGCGGAAGCCGTCCGCCGCGTCCGTGCGGCGAGCGCTTTCACGACCCATACGCCGGTGCCCGCCGGGCATGACACGTTCTCGATCGAGCAGGTGGAGCAGTGCGTCGGGCCGGTGTGGCAGGAGATGGGAGTCGACCGCGACACCTTCATCCGCCTCGGCCATCACCCGGTGGCCGATCACGATCGCTTTCATATGCCCGTCGCGGCTATCCGGCTGTCGGCGCATGTCAACGCGGTGTCGCGCCGCCATGGGGAAGAGTCCCGCCGCATCTGGGCTCCGCTCTGGCCCGACCGCGACGTCGCGCGCGTGCCGATCGGCCACGTCACGAACGGTGTCCATGTCGCCACCTGGATGGCGAACCGGATCCTGAGCTTGTTCGACTCGCATTTCGGGCCGGATTGGCTCGCGCAGGTGGACGACCCCCGGTTCTGGGACAAGGTGCTCGACGTGGACGTCGCTGCGCTGTGGGCCGTGCACACCCAGCTCAAGTCCCATCTGATGCGGAGCATCCGGGAGCAGGCGCGGCGGCGCTGGGCGGACCAGTGGAAGGAGGCGCTGCACCTCGTGGGCGCGGGGACCCTGCTCGATCCTGAAGCCCTCACGATCGGCTTTGGTCGTCGGTTCGCGACCTACAAGCGGGCCGATCTGCTCTTCCGCGATCCCGATCGGCTGCAGCGGCTGCTGGTGAACCCCTGGCGCCCGGTGCAGATCGTGTTCTCCGGCAAGGCGCATCCGGGCGACGAGCCCGGCAAGCAAGTCCTCCAGCGCGTGTACGCTCACACGCGCGAGGCTCGGTTCGAGGGCCGGATCGCGTTCATCGAGGACTACGACATGCATCTGGCGCACAGCCTGGTGCAGGGGGTGGACCTCTGGCTCAACGTGCCGCGCCCGCCGCTCGAGGCCTGCGGCACCAGCGGCATGAAGGCGGCCTTGAACGGCGTGCCGCAGTTGAGCACGCTGGACGGGTGGTGGGCCGAGGGTTACGATGGGCCGAACGGCTGGGCCATTCCCCCGGCGCCGGCGGGCCAGGACGCCGATGCAGCCGACGCCGAGCAGCTGTACCGCCTGCTCGAAGCCGAGGTGGTGCCGCTGTTCTACGACCGCGATCCCCAGGGTGTCCCGCGCGGCTGGGTGGAGAAGATGAGGCATGCGTTGCGCACGGCGGGCGCGCGGTTCACGGCCCAGCGCATGGTGCGGGAATACGTGAGCCAGTACTACCTCCCCGCGATGCGGGGTGAGCAGCCGGCGGACGATCCGCCGACGGCCTGACAGGAGACGACCATGGGCGCGACGACACCAGCCCCGAAGTCCCGGCGGCGGAGCCCCGTTCAGCCGCGCCGGGCGGCGACCGCCGCGGCGCCGCGGCCCCAGATCGCTCCGGCCGAGCGGATCGGTGTCACCCACCTGACGGCCGAGTATTGGCCGTTCGCCCGCACCGGTGGGCTGGGCGAGGCCGTGAGCGGCCTGGCGACGTGTCAAGCGGCTGCCGGCCTGCCCACGGCGGTGATCATGCCGCTGTACCAGATCGTTCGCGAGACTACCCCGTCGCTGGAGCGGACGGGTTCGGCGCTCGCGATCACCCTCGGCGGGCACACCGAGCGGGCCTGGCTGTACCGCACGCCGCCCGGGCCAGGGGGGGGCCCACAGGTCTTCTTCATCGAGCATCCCGACTTCTTCGACCGGGCGGGCATCTACGGCGACAACAACGGGGACTATCCGGACAACGCTCAGCGGTTCGCGTTCTTCTGTCTCGCCGCGCTCACGGTCCTTCCGGAGATCGCGCCGGAGACGCAGGTGCTGCACGCGCACGACTGGCACACCGCGCTGGCGCCGGTATACCTGCGCACCGCGTTCGCCGGCGAGCCGTTTCACCGGCGGCTCGCGGTCGTGATGTCGGTGCACAACGCCGGGTTCCAGGGGCATTTCCCGCCGGAGACGCTGGCGGCGTTGGGTCTTCCCGCCGAGCTGTACAACGCCGACGTGTTCGAGTGGTACGGCCGGATGAATGCGCTCAAAGGCGGGATGGCGCACTCCGACGTCGTGGTGACCGTCAGCCCCTCCCATGCGGAAGAGCTGCGCACGGCTGAAGGCGGGTTCGGCCTGCACGACCGGTTCACCGCGCTCGACGACCGCCTGGTGGGGATCCTGAACGGCATCGATCCGGATCTGTGGAACCCCGAGACCGACCCGGAGCTCACCGGTAATTATTCGAGCGACGATCTCGCCGGGAAGCGGCGCTGCAAGGCGGCGCTGCAGCGGGCGTACGGCCTGGCCCAGCGGGGACACACGCCGCTCTTCGGCATGAGCGCGCGTATGGTGGCCCAGAAGGGACTGGACCTGGTGCTCGGCGCCGATCTCCTCGGGACGACGGACGCGCAGTTCGTCTTCCTGGGCGCCGGGGAGCACCGCTACCACGAGGCGCTGGGGAACATCGCCGCCGCGGCGCCCGATCGCGTCGCGGTCGAGTTCATGTTCACGGATCGTCTGGAGCACCGTCTCCTGGCGGGCGCCGACGCGCTGCTCATGCCGTCACTGTACGAGCCATGCGGGCTCACGCAGATGCGCGCGCAGCATTACGGCGCAGTGCCCGTCGCCCGCCGGGTGGGGGGCCTCAAGGACAGTATCATCGACGGCGTGAGCGGGTTCCTGTTCGATGAATACTCGCCGGCGGCGCTCGCCCAGGCGGTGCGCCGGGCGGTGGACGCCTATGCCGACCGGACCGCGTGGCGGAAGCTCGTGCGCGGGGCGATGGCCCAGCAGTTCGGCTGGCACCGCTCCGGGGAGCAGTATTTCGCGCTGTACGCCCGCGCGCTCGCGGTGCGGTCGGCCTCCCTTTCCAGCTGACCGGGAACGCGATGGAGTTCATTCTCGCGCTCCACAGTCACCTCCCGTACGTCCTCAATCACGGCCGCTGGCCCCACGGCAGCGACTGGCTGTGCGAGGCCGCGCTCGACACGTATCTCCCCCTGCTGGAGCGGCTCGAGGAGCTGGCCGCCGAGCAGACGCCGACCCCCGTGACGATCGGATTCACGCCGGTGCTGGCGAACCAGCTGGCGAGCCCCGCCTTCGCCCGCGAGATGGAGGAGTTCTTCGGCCAACGTCTGGCTGCCTGCGACGAAGCCCCGGCGTCGTTCGGCCCGCTGGTGGAATTCTGGAGGGCGCGATTCAATCGCCTGCGGGAGCTGTTCCGGAGAATCGACGCAAATCTCGTCGCCGCCTTTCGCCGGCTCCAGGAGCAGGGTCGTCTCGAGATCATCGGGTCCGCCGCCACGCACGGCTACCTCCCTCTCCTCGGCCGGGACGAAAGCATCCGGCTGCAGCTCGCGGTGGGCCAGCACGAGCACCGGCGCTTGTTCGGCGTCGCGCCCGCGGGATGCTGGCTGCCGGAATGCGCCTATCGCCCGCGCGGCAAGTGGCGGGGGAAAAAAGTTCGCCGCGGCATCGAGCAGCACCTGGCGGACGCCGGGTTTCGCTACTTCTTCACCGACGCTCATCTCGCACGTGCGGGTAGCCCGCTCGGCGCCTACGGCGACATCCCCCTCGGCGCGGAGCGGTTCGACGCCGACCGGCACGATCCCGGGTCTCCCCTCCCGGCGGGAGGTCGGGCACGGGCGGCGCGCTCGCCATACCGGGCGTACCGGGTCTCCGGTCGCGGCGTGCGCCCGCCCGTCGCCGCGCTCGTGCGCGACCCCCGCTCCTCCATGCAGATCTGGAGCCGGCACCAGGGCTACCCGGGCGACGAATGGTACCTCGAGTTCCACAAGATTCGCTGGCCGGGCGGCCTCAAGCTCTGGCGCGTCAGCGGCACGAACGTGGACCTAGGCGGGAAACGCCCGTACGAGCCGCCGGTCGCGCACGAGCGGGCGGCGGGGCATGCCTCCCATTTCGTTCATCTCCTCCAGAGCCTCGCGCAGCAGCCGGCCGACCGGGGAGGGAGCGGCATCATCGTGGCGCCGTTCGATACCGAGCTGTTCGGACACTGGTGGTTCGAGGGGGCGGACTTCCTGGCCGCGACGTACCGCGCCCTGCGCGGTTCCGGCAAGGACGGCGTCCGCCCGGTGACCGCGTCGCAGCACCTCGAGGCTCATGCCCCCGGCACGGCGTTGCAGCTGGCGGAGGGCTCCTGGGGAGCCAACGGCGACCACAGCATGTGGCTGAACGAGCGGACGGCCTGGACGTGGGAGCGACTCTGGCGCCTGGAGGACGCCTTCTGGGACGTGGCGCCGGAAGCGCTCGCGTCCGCCGCCGCGCGGCCGGTGCTGGCGCAGGCGGCCCGCGAGCTGCTCCTCGCGCAGGCGTCCGACTGGCAGTTCATCATCTCGACGGGGGCGGTCGTCGATTATGCGGAGCGTCGCTTCACGCTGCACTGTGACGACGCGGAGCGGTTGATCAAGGCGCTGGCCGGCGGCGAGCTCGAGGCGGCGGGGCGCGTGGCCGAGGAGCTGGCACGCCGTGACGACCTGTTCCCCAACGTGCTGGCTCAGGTGGCAGAGGCCCTCGCCGGTTGAAGCGATCCGTCGTGATCCACGGGCATTTTTACCAACCACCGCGCGACGACCCGTGGACAGAGACCATTCCCGTTGAGGCCAATGCCGCGCCGTTCCATGATTGGAACGAGCGCATCGAACGGGAATCCTACGCCCCCGTGGCCCCGTCGCTCGCCTCGATGAGCTTCGATTTCGGGCCCACGCTGCTCGAATGGATGGAGCGCCACGCGCCCGGAACGTACGCGGCGGTCGTCGCCGCCGCCCGCTCGGGCGGTGCGGTCGCCATGCCGTACCATCACCTGATCCTGCCCCTCGCCCCCCGGCGTGACAAAGTGACCGAGGTGCGCTGGGGTATCGCCGATTTCCGGCGTCGGTTCGGGCGAGAACCCGAAGGCATGTGGCTGCCGGAAACGGCCGTGGATGACGAGACGCTCGACGTGCTGGCCGCGGAAGGCATCCGCTTCACGATCCTCGCCCCGCATCAAGTGGAGCGCGCGCCGGCGGGCGGGCTCCCCGGGTGGTATCGCACCGGCGGTGGCCGCCAGATCGCCATCTTCCTTTATGACGGCGCGATCTCGCACGACGTCGCGTTCGGCCCGTTGGTACGCGATGCGGACGCCTGGGTCGAGCGCTTGACGACGGGGCCGAATCAGCTGGTGGCGGTGGCGACCGACGGGGAAACGTACGGTCACCATCACAAAGGCGGCGACGTCATCCTCGCCCGCGTGCTGGAAACCCTGGGCCGCCGCGGTGACGTGCGAGTCGAGAACTTCGCCTCCTTCCTTGCCCGGCACCCGCCTGCGGAGGAGGTGCGGCTGGTCGCCCCCAGCTCGTGGAGCTGCCCGCACGGCGTGGAGCGGTGGCGCGCCGAGTGCGGCTGTCGCGCGGCCCCGGAGCGCGGGCTCCACCAGCGCTGGCGCGCGCCGCTGCGCGCCGCGCTCGACTGGCTCTCTGCGGAGCTGCACACCGTGTTCGAGCGCGAGGGGAGGCCGCTGCCTCCCGAGCTCGAGCGCCACGCGCTCCGCATGTTCACTTCGTGCGGCTGGTTCTTCGACGACATCGCCGGAATCGAGTCGGTGATCGTGCTGCGCTCGGCCGCGCGGGCCATCGAGCTGGCGGGCGCGGAGGCGCCGCGTCTCGAAGCAGGCCTGCTCGAGCGCCTCGCGTTGGCGCCGAGCAACGATCCCTCGGTAGGCTCGGGGCGCGAGCTCTACTTGAAGCAGGTCAAGAAATGAATTCCGTCGGCTTCGTGTTCGGCGTGCACCTCCATCAGCCCGTTGGGAACTTCGATCACGTCTTCGCGGAGCATCTGCGGGACGTGTACCGGCCCCTCGTCGAGCGACTGGCGGAACGACGCTTCTTCCCCTTCACGCTGCACATCTCCGGCCCGCTGCTCGAGTGGCTCGAAACACATGACGCGGCGTACCTCGATTTGATCGGCCGGCTGGCGGCGGACGGTCACGTCGAGTTGCTGCTCGCGGGGTTCTACGAGCCGGTGCTTGCGTCACTTGTCCCCGCCGATCGGGTCGAGCAGGTGGCGTGGATGCGCGAGGCGATCCGGCGGCGCTTCGGTGTCGCGGCGACGGGGCTGTGGCTCACCGAGCGGGTGTGGGAGCCCGATCTGGCGGCTCAGCTGGCCGATGCCGGCGTGCGCTACGTGGTGCTCGACGATCGCCATTTCCTCGTGAGCGGCTTCGAGCGGGAACAGCTGCACGCCCCCTTCTGGACCGAAAGTGGCGGCAAGCGGGTGGCGCTGTTTCCGATCGACGAGCGGCTCCGCTATCTCATTCCGTTCAGGCCGCCCGCCGAAATCGGCGAGTACCTCCGCGATCTGAGGACCGCGGGTCGTCCGCTCGCGGTGTTCGTGGACGACGGGGAGAAGTTCGGCGGCTGGCCCGGCACCAAGGACTGGGTGTACACGCGCGGCTGGCTGGCGCAATTCCTCGATGCTGTCGGGGCGCTGGTCGCCGCCGGGGAGGTCCGTCTCACGACGCCCGGCGCGGCGCTCGACACCGTGCCGAGCGGGGGCCTCGCTTATCTCCCAACGGCTTCCTACCGGGAGATGGAGGCGTGGGCGTTGCCGCCGGCGGCCGCCCGCCGCCTGGCCGTGCTGGAGCACGAGTTGGGCGAGGCCCGCATGGCGGGGCCGGAGGGGGCGCTGGTACGCGGTGCGCACTGGCGCAACTTCCTCGTGAAGTACCCCGAGGCGAATCGCATGCACAAGAAGATGCTCGCCCTATCGACACTGTGCCGCGATCGCGGCGACCCGCCGGGCGCGCGCCGTGCCATCGGCCGTGCCCAGTGCAACGACGCCTACTGGCACGGGGTGTTCGGCGGATTGTACCTGCCGCACTTGCGGGCGGCAATCTGGCGGAACCTGGCGCTCGCCGAGGCCGAGCTGCGCCGCGGCGAAGGACTGATCGTCGAGCAGCTCGATCTCGACGGGGACGGCGCCGAGGAGGTGTGGATCCACTCGGGCGTCTTCTCCGCGCTCATCAGCCCGCAGCGCGGCGGCGTGATCGAGGAGTACACACTGCTCGAGCAGGGCATCAACTATGCGGACGTGCTGACCCGGCGACGTGAGTCGTACCACGAGCCGGCCCCCGGTCGCGCGGGCCAGCCGGAGGCGACCACTGCGGACGGCACGCCGAGTATCCACGCGCTCGAGCAAATGGTCCGGCTGCAGCACCTGCCGCCGATCGACCGGTTCGACCGCGCGCTGTTCGTGGATCGCGTGCTCGCCGGTGACGTCACGCTCGATCACTATATGGGTGGAGCGTTCGAGTCGGTCGCCTGTTGGGCAGGCGGCGTATTCCAAGCGAGCCTGGAGCCATCGGCGCACGCGGTGGAGGTCGTCCTCCGCCCGAAGCCCGACGCTTCTCCCCCCGGGCTGCTCGAGAAGCGTATCAGGTTCGACCGCGCCGGCGAGCTGTCGGTACGTTACCGGTGGGATCCTGCGGCGTTTCCGGCGGATGCTCTCTTCTGTCCCGAGATCTCGGTCTCGCGCGAGGTGGAGCTCGACCTCACTGCGGCGGCCACGGTGTGGAAGTTTCCCATCGCGACCGTGTCCCGCTCCGAGCGTGGATTCGAGGAAACCGTGCAGGGATACTCGTACACGCCGCGCTGGCCGATACGAGCCGGGGAAGCCCGGCTCACCCTGCGCGTGCGTCCGTCAGCTTGAGCGTGCTACAGAATTGAGCGGAGCCCGCAGGAGAATCCCGGGAGCACATCCTCGCCGTCGAGCGTGCCGGTCTCGGCCACGTGGGTCTCGGTCCCATCCCCTCTGTACACACGAGCCACGCGCCGCTCAGGGTCGATGACCCAGACGAGACGCGCGCCCCCTTCGAGCCAATCGCCGACCTTGGCGAGCGTTTCGCCGGGTCGGTTGTCGGGCGAGAGAACTTCGACGACGAGGTCCGGGCCGAGCGCGGGGAAGCCACGGGTTTGAGGGTCGGGGAGTCGTTCCCGGCCTATGAACGCCACATCAGGAGCGCGCACCGTGTCCGGATCGCTCGCGAGCTTGAATCCCGTGTCGCCGCTAACGACCTGGCCCGCTTCTGTCCCCTCGACGTGTTTCGACAAGAGGAATGCGAGGTTCATGGACACGCGCCCGTGCCGGTAGCCGGCGGGCTCGCGCACGACGAGGACACCTCGGACGAGCTCCACGCGCTTGTCGGGAATGGTCGTCTGGAGCAGCTGCTCCGCGGTCATGAGGGCCGACGGCATACCACGAACGTAGACGCGGTCAGTGGACATCGCAACTGAATCTCGCTTCACGATTTCAACGGTGCATCAAATCGCGTTGTCGCAATTTTTGGGTACGCGCTGCGCGAATCTGATCCTTCCGCGGGACCTCTCCCAGGTATTGTTGGGCCGTGTCAGCCTACCAAGATCTGGACGCGTTCAAGGCCTGCCATCAGCTCACGTTGGCGGTGCATCGGCTCGCCGAGAAGCTTGAAGAGCGGGATGCAACGCTCGGCGGGCACCTGTGGGCCGCAGCACTGTGCGCCTCGAGTCGCATCGCGCGCGGGTCGGGGTTCCGGAATCGTCGCATGTTCGCGGCGTGCGTGGATCGCACGCTCTCGGCACTATCCGAGATCTCGTATTACCTCGACATGGCATATGCGATGGGCCTGATCTCCAAGGAAGAGCATCAGGTGATCGAGAGCCTCAGCGGGCGTGCCTTGTTTTACTCCATGAAGCTGGTCATGTCGCTCGCGGGAGGGAGTCCGGACGAAACCAGGCCTCCCTCGTAGAGGCCCGCCCCGAGAAGTTAGAGACCCGCTAGCCAACGCGCCCAGGGGTCAGCGGACGGCCCGAGGTCCCGCCCGCCGTTCAGCTGCACGAGCAGCGCGCGCGCCGCCTCGCGCCCGCCCGGGTATTCGGCGCGGAGGTGCTCCAAGACCCACGTGCCGTCGCTGCCCAGCAGCGGTCCCGCGAGCGATGGGCTCACCCTGGTCCGCGTCAGCATCGTGAAGACACCCTCTATTGCCAGTAGGTTGGTGCCCCCGAGTAGCAAGCGAAGCGTCGGCACGGCCGGCGCCCAGTCCACGGGCCGCGCTGGCATCTCCTGGAGGACGATGGAGGCTGCTGTGCGCACGGCCCCGTTCGGGTCGCGCAGCGCTTCCGTCAGCGCCCACCACGTCGAGTCACGGTCGGGGAAGTTCGCGAGGACGGCTGCGGCAATGACGCGGTTCGCGTAGAACCCGTCGCGGTGCAGCGCGCCGAGGGCGGTGCGCCGATCGGCCTCGGTGCGGTGTGCAGCGAGGAAGCGCCAGAGCCGGCTTGCGTCCTCACGACCGGTGGGACCACCGCCCTCGAGCGCCCGGACGCGCGCCGCCGCGTCGCGGGCGTAGAACTGGAGGGGCCAGAATAACCGCGCCAACCACAGTTGACCGAGCGAGTCTGTCGTCGGCAGGACCACCGCGCCGTATGCTGGCCGGAGCACCGTGAGACTGTCCGGCGGTGCCGGCGCCCACCGCACCCGGTTCGCATCCTGGGGCTCAATCACCTTCACCACGAGGTAGTTGCGCACGGCAGCGCCAGCCCCGGCGGAGTAGGTGATCCCCTGAACTAACGCGTCGGCGAAGTGGAGCGAGTCGCGGAGCGTGACCATACACGCCGCCGACTCCAAGGTTTGGCCCGGGAATCGGCGCCTGATCGAATCCCGGAGCATCTCGAGGGTCCAAGCTCTAAGGCCGAGCACCTCGACCCGGCCGCTGGGCCCATCGTACGCCACCTGGGCGCCGCTCGGCGAGGCGAGCAGCGCCCACGCAACGAGAGTCGCCGCGGCCACGCGCGGTATGCGAACGGCGGGTCTCATTGAGTCGCCTCTCCCGCTATTCCTCTCATGGTTGAACGCCCAGCACCGCGAAAGTGCGCCACCTTCCTCGCTGCCGCTCGCTACTCCGCTGCTCCAGTCGGTGGAATATATTTCCAATCATGCGAATCGGCGCGCTGGTAGCGCTTCTGTGCGTGGCCGCGTGCCGGAATCGGCCGCTCGCCAGAACGGCGCAGCAAGGCGACTCGGTGGACCTCGCGCAGCTCGTGCCGCGCGACTCGTCGGACGGCACGCTGCTCGTTCCGCGCGT
>Ga0209806_1000154_pt1 | contig 41871 bp, 25 predicted proteins | sample GraSoiAngelo_152_FD_186166 | JGI IMG/M metagenome (GOLD analysis project Ga0209806, IMG submission 186166) | Grasslands soil microbial communities from the Angelo Coastal Reserve, California, USA - 14_1009_12_30cm (SPAdes) (version 2) | ecosystem: Environmental > Terrestrial > Soil > Grasslands ... | reverse complement strand
GAAGAACTAAACGGCTTCCTGGAGATGGCCGCCGAAGAAAAGATGAAGCAGGGCATGAGCCGCAAGGATGCGCTTCGCGCCGTGCGGCTGGAGCGGGGAAACCTCGAAGTTGCGAAAGAAGTGGTCCGCTCGGCCAGCTGGGAATGTCTCCCGGAGATGTGCTGGCAGGATGTCCGCTACGGGCTACGGATATTTCGCAAGAACCCTGGCTTTACCGTTGTAGCTCTTCTCACCCTGACGCTCGGAATCGGAGTCAATTGCGCCATCTTCACGGTCGTAAACGCCGTGCTGTTGCAACCCCTGCCGTACCCTGATTCCCAGCGCCTGGTGCTTGTTCAGCGGTATTTTCCGGAGCGTGTGTTTCCTGCTACAAGCGCCACGAAGTTTCTCTTCTGGCGCGACCATGCCCGCGGATTCGAGTCCATGTCCGGATATAGCTTTGCTTCTTCCGGTGTCAACCTCACCGACGCGGGAGAGCCAGAGCGGCTTCATTCCCTGCGGGTCAGTGCGGAGTTTTTCCGCACTCTCGGCATCCAGCTTTTCTTGGGCCGCAGTTTTACTGATGACGAAGATCGCCCCGGCGGACCCAACGCCGTCGTCCTTAGCCATAACCTTTGGCAGAGAGACTTTCGTGGAGATTCTGGGATTGTGGGGCACAAGATCCGACTTGGCGGCCAATTGTGCAGCGTTGTCGGAGTGGCTCCCGCAAACTTCACATTTACGCCCGCAGCAGATTTATGGACACCGCTTCGAGCTCAGCCTGATCCCCATGATCAAACCAATGCATACCGCGTTCTCGGCCGCCTCCGTCCAGAAGTGAGCTACGCCCGCGCGGACCAATACGTCCGTGCAGCCGGTGAAGAGTTCCGCCAGCAACACGCGGATCTAATGAATGTCAGAGAAACAGTTTCCGTAAAGGGCTACCGAGACGCCGTTGTCGGAGATGTGCGTCCAGCCCTCTTGATCCTGTTTGGCGCAGTGGGATTTGTGCTGTTGATTGTTTGCGCGAATCTCGGAAACCTACTGCTTGGCCGCTCTACTGTCCGCCAGAAAGAGATGGCTGTGCGATTGGCCCTCGGTGCGAACCGCCTCCGTTTGACTCGCCAACTTTTGATAGAAAGCATGCTCCTCGGCATCACCGGCGGTGGCCTGGGGTTGGCCGCAGCCGCAGGGGCTTTACCGTTGCTCTTGAGATTGACTCCGGACAGCTTGCCTCGTCTTGGCGAGGTTCGCCTGGATTGGCACGTATGGGCGTTCGCGTTCGTTTTGGCTTTTATTGCGGTCATTCTTTTTGGACTGGCTCCGGCAATGCAAGGTGCCAAGACCGGGCTTCGTGACGCGTTGCATGAGAGTATCCGGCGCACCGGCGTCAGCCCTAGGGCTACGCGATTGCAGCGGCTCCTGGTGGTCGGAGAAGTTGGGCTCTCCGTCGTCTTGCTGGTCGGAGCTGGACTCTTGATTCAGACCTTTTGGCGCTTGCAGCATGAGAGCCCCGGATTCGATCCCCGGCACGTACTCACCGCACAAATGACTTTGGATAACCAGCGATACAACAAGACCGCAGCGGTCACGCAACTGGAAGACCCGGCTTTGGCGCGTCTAGAGGCGCTCCCAGGAGTGGAAGTGGCCGCGACAGTCTCGAATTTGCCTTTTGATTTCGGTCCAGACATGAATTTTGCAATTGAAGAAAACCCATCGGGGGGTGATCCCAGCGGAAGCACAGAATGGCGCGCCATCACGCCGCATTACCTGCAGGTCATGCGTATCCCCGTATTGCGAGGGCGGGACCTCACAGACAGCGACAACGCGTCGGGAGCACCTGTAGTGCTCATCAATCACGCTCTAGCCGCGCGTTTTTTCCCCGGTCAAAACCCGCTCGGGCAACACATCATCATTGGTGCAGGTGCCGAAGCTATGGGGCTTGCTGATCGCACGCGCGAAATTGTCGGCATCGTTGGGAACACCAAAGAGTTCGGTCTCACTCGGCCCGCGCCCGAGACCTTCTTCGTTCCTGCGGCTCAAGTACAGGATGGCATGACTGCCATGACCAATCGGTTGATACCTCTGGTCTGGGTCGTACGCACCAGCGGCGAACCACATTCGCTCGCCAAGGCTGTGCAGCGAGAACTGCTGGCGGTCACGAGCCAGGAGGCAGCGGACAATTTCCGAGCGATGGAGGACTTGTTGAGTGCATCAATCGCGCAACAGCGCTTCAATATGTTGCTGCTGGGCATGTTTGCTGGCCTCGCCGTTGTATTAGGAGCAGTCGGGCTGTATGGGGTGCTCGCCTATCTCGTCGCGCAGCGCACGAACGAAATTGGGATTCGAATGGCTTTGGGCGCAAGCCGTCGCGAGGTTCTACATCTTGTTGTCAGGAACGGAATGCGGATGACTCTTGCAGGTCTTAGCCTCGGAATCGTTGCTGCGCTCGGTCTTACTAGGCTTCTTGCCGGGCTGCTATTTGGCGTCAAGCCGACGGATGCGTTCACATTCGCGTCAGTCGCGATCCTGTTGTGCGGGATGGCCCTGCTGGCGTGCTATATTCCGGCCTGCCGCGCCACGCGCGTCGATCCCATCGTGGCCTTGCGTTACGAGTAATCGGAATTCTGGAGGCGTCGTAAGGGGCATGTCGTTGATGAGAAACGTAGCGAGCGGACTCCGAAGGCTGTTCCGAAAGGGACGGAGCGAAGGGGAGTTGGACGAAGAACTGCGCGGCTTCCTGCAGATGGCAGCCGAAGAAAAGATTCGGCAGGGTATGAGCCGCAAGGATGCGCTTCGAGCGGTGCGTTTGGAACGAGGGAACGTAGAGGTCGCGAAGGAAATTGTCCACGCCGCCGGATGGGAATCTTTTGTGGAAACGTTGTGGCAGGACTTGCGGTACGGCGCGCGCATGCTGCGCAAGAACCCAGGGCTTACCTCGGTCGCAGTTCTGACAACGGCCCTGGGGATTGCGGCAAATGTGACCGTCTTCAGCGTTGTTGATGCACTGTTTCTCCGAAGTGTGCCGGCAAAGAATCCCGAACGGCTCGTCCGAATCCAGGCGCCTGAAAACGATGGGGGAGGTTACTTCAGCGTTCCCGAATTCAGCTACTTACGCGAGCACTCGAAAACCGTTGAGGACCTGACTACTCATTATTCGACTGCTCCCCTATACATTTCCGCCAACGGCGAAACCGGCGAGGTGCAAGGCGCAGTCGTCTCTAGCAGCTATTTTCCGCTGCTCGGATTGCGTCCTTATCTTGGTCGCTTTTTTACACCCGGCGAAGACTCCGTGGCGGACCGGGACGCGGTTTCCGTTCTTGGATACGGATTCTGGCAGCGAATTTACAACGGCGACTCGAATGTTCTCGGCAAGACCTTGCTCATCAACGGACACACTTTCACCATCGTTGGCGTCATGCCACCGGACTTCCACGGAGTCGAAATCGGCGGGATGCCCAATGAAATCTGGATTCCCGCGATGATGGTTCGCGTGGGTTACCGTCACTGTGATGGTTTCCAACCCAGTTGCACGATCCTGAGCATCATGGGCCGCCTGAAGCCCGGGACTAGCATGCCTAAGGCTCAAGCGGAAATTGCCGCGCTGTTGCAGCAGTTGCGAGCCTCGGATTCCACGTTCGACCAGAGGATTGGGGCTTCCGTGACGCCCGCGACCGGCATGTCAGAAAACCGTGAGTACAACTTGATGCTTGTGCGCTTGCTCGCCGCGATCGCAGTAGTCCTGCTACTGATCGTGTGCGCCAATCTTGGAGGGTTGCTGGTTGCACGAGGAACGGCTCGCCGCGGAGAAATCGCCATGCGCCTGGCGCTGGGCGCTGGGCGCGGGCGCATTGTGCACCAGTTACTCACAGAGAGTCTGCTGCTTGCCTTGGCGGGCGGCGCAGGGGGATTTCTGCTTTCCACGTGGACCAGTCGGCTACTCGTGAATTTTTACAGTGTCGACGATGAAGGCTACAAACACCTGTTTGACGTCAGGCCCGACGCAACCGTCCTGCTCTTCTCGCTCGCTGTGGCCGCCGCCGCAGGCCTGTTGTTTGGCCTGCTTCCCGCGCTGCAAGCAAGCCGCACGGATTTGAATGACGCGTTAAAGGGTGGGGGCGGCACTGTCGGTGCGAGCCGGAAATCGAGCCGTACGGCCCTGGCCACCGTTCAAGTAGCTTTCTCCCTGGCTTTACTGGTGGGAGCTGGGCTTCTAGCACGTAGTGCCGCATTCATCCAATCCGGCAGCAATATGGACTTGCGCCACGTTTTGGGGTTGCGGTTGCCAGTCAGCCTCATTCACTACCCGCCCGACAAAGCCCGCACATTCAAACAAGAAGTCGTTCGCAGGCTTCGCGGATTGCCGGGCGTCCAATCGGTTAGCCTGGCGAAGGGGCAAGGACTCATTTGGAATCCCTGGCCCTCTGCCCGGGCAACCCTGCCGGGAAAAACATACACGAAACCAGAGGAAGAGCCGCGGATAGCCGTTAAGCCGATTGCGCCCGATTACTTTGCTACGCTGAGAATTCCCTTTGTCAGTGGTCGCGACTTCAACAACTCCGACAAACCCGGTTCTCCGCCGGTAACAATCGTAAACGAAACATTCGCCCGTCAAATCGCTGCGAATCGACTGCCGTTAGGTCAGACCGTGCTCATTGACGCCAAACCGTATCAAATCGTCGGCCTCGTCAAAGATGCCCAGATGCGCAGCTCCATTGAAGGTCCTCTTGCGGTTGCCTATGTACCGTTCTGGCAGGACGAAACGCTACTCGAGGCCCGTATGTGTATCCGCGTGGCTGGCGATCCTGCCGCGGCGTTGTCCATGGTCCGCAGGGCCATTGCGAGTATCGATCCGGAGGTTCCCGTTACAGAAACAATGCCGCTCATGGATCAAGTGCGCGGCGCATACACCGATGCGCGAGTCGCCAGCGCGGTGCTCAGTTGCGCTGCGTTTCTCGCGCTGATCCTGAGCGTTATGGGACTCTACGGTGTCGTTTCTTATGAAGTGGGTAGGCGCACAAAGGAGATTGGTGTGCGCACGGCGCTGGGCGCCCGCCCGCACGATGTACTGCGCTTGTTTCTCCGCCAAGGATTCGGCGTCGTGCTGACGGGCGCGCTCTTCGGAGGCGGATTGGCCTTGGCGACGACACGATTGCTCGGTGCTTGGCTATTCGGCGTAGGCTCAGCCGACCCACTTAGCTTTGGCGTCGCCACCGCCGTTCTGCTAGCAGCAACCGTGACCGCAACATACCTTCCCGCGCGCCGGGCACTGCGCGTCGATCCCATGGTGGCCTTGCGTTACCAGTGAGCACCTATGTCATTGCTGCGAACCCTATCAGACGGATTGCGAGCGCTGTTCCGAAAGGAGCAGGTCCGCCAGGAGTTGGATGAAGAACTAAACGGCTTTCTGGAGATGGCCGCCGCGGAAAAGATGAAGGAGGGGATGAGCCGCAAGGATGCCTTGCGAGCGGTGCGTTTGGCACGAGGAAGCCTCGAGGTTACGAAGGAAGTCGTTCAGTCCGCTCGCTGGGAATCTTTTGTCGAAACGTTGTGGCAGGATTTGCGCTTCGCTGTGCGCATTCTGAGGAAATGGCCAGGATTCACGACCGTTGCTATTGCTAGCCTTGCCCTCGGTATTGGCGCCTCAACTTCCATCTTCTCGGTTGTAGACGCTGTGCTACTGCGTCCGCTTCCTTATCCAAATCCACAACAAATCGTGCGCGTATGGGAACAGGCTCCCGACGGTCACCGAATGAGTTTGGCCGATCCGAACTTCGAGGATTTTCGCGCGCAAAATCACACGCTTAGCGGGCTCGCCCTGTACAACGATGGGCCAGAGTCCATTTCGGGCGGCAGTGAAGCCGTGCGCATGAATGTCGCCGCTGTTTCTAGCGACTTTTTCACTTCACTTGGCGTCGAACCTTTTCGCGGCCGCGCGTTCGCAGCTGACGAACAGGTTTTCCACGGCGCTCCGGCGATGATCGTAAGTTACGGTTACTGGCAGCAATTCCTCGGAGGCAGGGCGGACCTTTCGCACGTTCGCTTAACAATGGATGGAACGGTTTATCCGGTGATTGGAGTGATGCCTCGTGGATTTAATTTTCCGCCTGGTGTTGCTGCGTGGGTGTCGCGCCAGTTTGTCTACGGCATGTCCTTGAGCCGCACGGCCCACGGCCCCTCATGTCTCGGCCGCCTTCGCGATCGCGTAACAGTGGAACAGGCCCGCGCCGATCTCGATTCGATCGCTCGGCGAATCAGAAACCAATATGGAGAAAAAGTTAACCTTACAGATGCCGCCGTTGCGCCTTTCGCTGACGCCATGGTTGGAGATGTGCGTACAGCTTTCTTGACGCTCTTCGGAGCCGTAGGCCTGCTCCTGCTCGTTGCCTGCGCGAATGTCGCTGGATTGCTGTTGACGCGCACGTCCGCCCGACGCAAAGAACTGGCGGTTCGTGCGGCCCTCGGAGCCGGCCGCGGGCGTCTCATTCGGCAGTTCCTCGCTGAATCTCTTGTGCTTTCCTCCGCTGGAGGTGTACTGGGCATTTTGGTTGCGATTTGGGGGGTCAAGGTACTTCCCACAATTCTTCCGACAAACCTGCCGCGGCAGGAAGGCATCGCCATCAACACCTCGGTTCTGCTATTCGCTTTGGCCGCAATTGTGGCTGTTGCCTTTTCGCTCGGGCTGTTTGCTGCTTGGCGCGCGGGTGCGGGAGATCTGCTGGAAACGTTGAGCGCCGGCTCTCGGAGTCACACTGGGTCAGGCCCTAGCCAGCGACCGCGCAGGTTTTTGGTAATCGGCGAAATTGCCACCACGCTTGTCATTTTGATCGGAGCAGGCCTTCTCGGACGTAGCTTTGTGCGGCTCATTTCCACAAGTCCTGGCTTTCACCAGGAAAATGTGATCACCATGGAGTTTTCTCTTCCGATTCCGCAAGCCCAACTATTTGCCATGGACCAGTCATTCCTCACGCGTCAAATCCATCAACTGGACGATATATTGAGCGGCGTTCGCGCAATTCCCGGCGCTGAAACCGTGGGTTTGGCTGGAGGCTTTCCCGTTGCCCGCGGCGACGATCTCCCTGATGGGACATTTCTAATACTCAATGGCCAAAGGGCGCCTGCCAACTTCGATGAATGGCAGCGTATCGCTGCAGATCCTTCCCAGGTCGGCCACGCGCTTTACTGCGTGGCAGGCGAAGGATACTTCCGCACGCTGGGAATTCCGCTTATACGAGGGCGAGTATTCGCCGACCAGGACGACCTGAATTCCCCTAATGTCGCACTGATCAGCCAAACCCTGGCAAGGCAGCAATGGTCGAATCACGATCCGATCGGTCAAGTCATTGATTTTCCTATGGACGGCAATCTGAAACCGCTCACGATTGTCGGCGTCGTTGGCGACGTTCGTGCCAGCGGCCTTGATTTTCCGCCGAGCCCCATCATTTACTTCGACTACCGCCAGCGCGGAATGAACGTCAATTCATCGCCCACGATCGTCTTGCGGAGTGCCGCTCCCGCTGGGGGGATCGTTTCCGAAGCGCGCGGCATCTTTCACGATCTCGCGCCTAATGTCCCTGTCAAATTCTCCACCTTCGCGGATGAAATGGGTGGCTGGCTGGCCGATCGTCGTTTTCTTCTTCTCCTTGTGGGATTATTCGCGGCCGCTGCCCTGGCTCTTGCTGCGGTGGGCATCTACGGAGTTGTGGCGTTTTCCGTGACGCGCCGCACTCAGGAGATCGGCATTCGCATGGCCCTCGGCGCCCAGCGGAGTGACGTCCTCCGTCAGGTCGTGGGAGAAGGCGCCCGCCTGGCCACCCTCGGCGTGGTGATCGGCATTGGTGCATCGCTGGCCATCACACGCGTGATGTCTACTCTTCTTTTTGGCATTAGCGCAACTGACCCGTTGACATTTGTCGGGGTCGTCGTTCTGCTCTCTGTTGTCTCGCTTTTCGCATCTTATATTCCTGCGCGCCGCGCGATGCACCTAGATCCGCTGGTGGCCTTGCGTTACGAGTAAGTGCGCCGGGATAAACCGGCGTGGAGGAGCGGATGAAAGAGCCGTACGGTGAAGGCGTAGCGAGCCACACCGACCCCGAGTCATGCGTGGTCAGTCGTGAGGCTGGGCGCGAAGCAGACGGGGTATTGAGCCGCGAAATAACGGGAATGCGGCACACCCGTCAAGCGAACTACTGCGAACTACTACGGTGCCTGGTAGGATTGGAGGATGTACTGTAGAGTGGCTTCCCTCGACTCACTGGCAGAGCGGGTTGAAGTGGTGTCCCTGCGGGAAGCATTCTTTCGCCAAATTCGCACCCAGGAATGCTATCGGGCAAGACTACGATCGAGGAGAACGGGCGAGATTCCTTTGTCGTTGCAATTTGTATACGCTACCGTCTGGGAAGCTCTCGATGCGTCGCGCACTGCGTTCCTTCGTTATCACGACACTGGGAACTATGGCCGCGGTTTGTATGTTGACCTGCGGGGCCAGTTGGCAATCTCGCTTGGGCCATAGTCAAGAGGTGGGTCAGGCCGCAGGTGCGGTGCTCCTGATTCGCGCTATGCATATGGACGTCTCGCGGCCGCTCGCCTCGATGCGGGAGCCGGATATCAGGGACGCGTCTGCTGATTGTGAAGGAGCGGGATGCGGCCCGTCGCCAGGCGCCTCGGCGGATGGCTCGGATGCAGTAGAAGAGCAAACGCAGGAAGGGGCCTTACCTCCTCCAATACCGCCGCCAACTCTAAGTCCCGCTGGAATTGCTGTTGAGCAAACGTCCCAGGGTGCGCGGCCCGCGGCGCCATTACTTGAGAGCTTCGACGGACTCGGCTCCGGGTTCGAGGGTCCGCAGGGCACAACGAAATTTCGCAACCCGTCCGACAACAGCCTGGCCGTCGGCCCCAGTCACATCATGCAGATCGTCAATTCCAGGATCGCAATTTACTCGAAGAGGTCCGAGAAATACGGCGAGAGCGGTACGGTGTTGTACGGGGCGGTAGCTACAAAATCCGTGTGGACCGGATTCGGAGGCGCATGCGAGGCCCGCAACAACGGCGACGCCGTAGTGCGCTACGACCAGCTTGCAGAGCGGTGGCTGATCGTGATGCCAATATTCTCACGAATTGGACCCGACGAATTTCCGGGCGACACCGGTCTGGTTAGCGCCAAACCGGTCCCTGCAGAGCAGCTTCGGAAGACCAGCGAGGCGTCTACACCAGGGGCGGCGACAGCGCTTCCTGCGAATCCACCGCAGCCGCCATCCCCGCCTGAGCGCGGGCAAAGGCCACCCGAAAAGAAAGAGGGAGTGTGGGCCATGTGCTATGCGGTCAGCACCGGGTCGGACCCGCTGGGTACTTACTATCGGTATGCGTTCGAGCGGAGGTTATTTCCGGACTATCCACGTCCTGCGGTTTGGACCGACGGCTACTACACGCCAACCAGCACGGGCGACGATGTGATTCAAAAACACACGTGCATCGCGGATCGCACGAGAATGCTGGCGGGCCAGCCAGCGACCGAGCAGTGCATCGTGATCGACGGTGTGAATTTTCTGAACAACGCCGACATCGATGGCCGGAAACTTCCGCCTCCGGGAGCGCCCAACATCATGATGGCGGCTGGTGGCACGCAGCTCAAGAAGATCTTCGATGACGATGGCATTTACTACTGGAAGGTTCACGTCGACTGGAATAATCCTGCGAATACGAAGGCAGATGGTCCGGTAAAAATCAAGGTTGCGCCGTACCACTACTTGTGCGAAGGGCAATTGTCGAGCTGCGTTCCACAGCCTGGCACCGAGCGCCGGCTAGACGTGCAAGGCGACAAGATCATGCAGCGGCTCATCTACCGAAAGGTCGGAGGACACGAGTCAATCGTCGCTGCGCACTCGGTCGCTACGCAGGGCGGCGGGGGCGTGCGCTGGTACGAGTTCCGCCTCGACAAAAAGCGCGACCCCGTGTTGCATCAGCAGGGTACGTATGCACCGGAAGGATTCTACCGTTGGATGCCCAGCATCGCGATGGATAAGAAAGGCGATATTGCGATCGGATACTCGTTCGGTGGACTACCCAATTTCACGGGGCAGCGCTTTGCGGCCCGGCAGGCTGGCGATCCAAAGGGTCAGTTGACATTGCACGAGACCGTGCTCGTGAAAGGGGCGGCCTCGCAAACGAACACCCTGCGATGGGAAGACTACACGACAACTGCGAAGGATCCGAGCGATGACTGCACGTTCTGGTATGTCGGCGATTATATGAAAGAGGGCGACAAAGCCTATCGAACCAGGATCGGCTCGTTCCGTTTGTCAAATTGCAAAGGCCGCTAGTGAAATTTACCGAAGCCATTAGGGTTGCCCCGCTTTTGTCGCGATGGGTGCTTTCGGTGCTTTCGCTACTTCGCCGGCGATGTCGTCCTGGACAATCAAGATGTTGTCGAATTGTCGCTCGTAGGTTTCAGACCAGACCAAGAGCCGTTGTCAGCACGAATCAATCGCCCATCGATCCGCACCCTGGGTGCCTGACTTGCTCACGCTCGCATCGAGTACCCAAGCGACATCGGGGATGGTTATTCGTGGGGTCCCAGCTCTCGGTCAAGCTGTCGGCCAAGGGCTTTTGGTCGATATCAACGGCCAGACCAAAAAATGCGAGCACGGAGGGTTCTCTCTGGCTGCGGAGCAATGGCGGGGAGGTAGAGGAATTGCTGTGGGCGAGCGTGTCGTGGAACAGGAGGCAACGACGACGGCAGGGAAAAACGCAGGGCCGACGGCCCCTATGTCCCCGATTTTGAGGCGCCGGCGGACGGGGGGCAAACGTTCCACGGAGGAGTGGGCACCTGTGTTCTGGGTGTGGGTACTGCACGCTCTTTGTCGCTTGCCCGGCCCGGCGAGTGACTACCTGCCAGTACGGCCAGATGGGTCATTGCTGAGGGTCTCACGCTCCTGGCGAAATGAACTCGAAACCTCGACTGGATATTGTATACAATGCAGTGCGCTGTCGAGGTCACGATCGTGACGAGACTCAATTGTCTTTTTCGGAAGGCGCTGCTGATGCTTTGTGCCGTTCTTGTGCCGCTCGCTTCCGCGCGCGCCCAAGAACGGGATGTGCCGGGCAAGCCCATCGGAAAAATTTCCGTCCTCGGAAGCCTGATCCTCTTGGAGTTGGACGAAGGCGCCCTCGGGCAGCAGAACCTTTTCGACCTCGGCCAGCACACGCTTCGCTTCACGCCCGGAAGTGCGGGATATCGCATCGAAAATCTTGCGCTGCGCTGGGATGGGGAGTTCGGACAGCAGTTAAGCGGTCATCAGGTCACGCTGCACAACTTCTCATTTCCTTTTTCCGGCAAAACCTGGAATTCATTTTCAGTCGGCGTTACCGGGTCGATTCGGTTCACACCGGAAAACGGCGCGCCCGCCGATGGGGCAGCCTCCGGCTTCGGGCCGCGCGATGATGGCGGAGTTTCCATCGGCCGCTTCGATCCGTTGACCGAAGGGGCCGCGACACTGGTTAACACCGTTCCAGCGATTTGCGTTTTTTTCAAGCCGCGCATGTCCGGCAATCGCTACGTGAAGGAACTCCAGGATCGCGTCGTGGTGACCTGGGATGCGAGCGAACCTTGGGGAAACATCCAGGACTTTACTTGGACCAAGACCATCAACCGGTTCCAAGCGGTGCTCCACAAGGATGGCACGATCGAAATGTCTTACCAACAGCTTGCAGCGAAGGACGCAATCATCGGTATCTATCCGCTTATCTCTGGCGGAGCAGAGCAACCTCTTGCCACGCTCACGGGCCAGAAAAACTCTTCCGTCGCCGCGCATCTGGACATCCAGAACCTCAAACTCTCGGTGGTTGACGGGTTATTTCTAAAGGTCACGTTCGAGACTGTCGGCCCCGTATTGTCTGAGGGGGATTCGGGAATCTCAGGTATCGCCTATCGCGTTTACTTTGGTTCCCACAATCCTTCCGCGCAGTCTAACGATACTGTCAATGCCCATGTCGTTTGGACAATTCGCGGCTTTGTGCCGCGGAACCGCGCGAACGCCAGCAAGTCGCGATACTTTGCGTTCGGTTCCGGCTTATCACACCGCGTGAAGACGAGCGGCAACACGATCTCGATTCAAGGAATCCTGCCGTCGGCGCTTCGTGGCGCGAAACAAATTGCTGTTTCTGCCGACGCCTCTGCTCCCGGCTCGGACGAGCCAGTGGCGCGGATTCCCGCGGGCCCGGTCGCGTTCAGCGGAATTCGTGACCCTGAAGTACAGTTATCTTCGCTCCAGCCGCAGGACGGTCCATTCTCCCTCGCCTACCAAGCCTTCCACTATTACGCTCTGCCGAATCCTCGCGATCTCACCTGCAGCGTGATCAAGAGCCTCGGCGACAAGTTCGATTTCCTCGCGTACTACTCCGACTTCCGCGTAGACAACCAGGAAGCGGGCACGCCGAGCAATGGCCCGCTGGGAGCGGTGGGGGGCGCCGTCTCGGGAATCGCCGTCACGCAGAGCGGCCTCGGATCCTACTGCACGCAGGGCAGGTTTCAGTGGCAGTTCATTCAACCGGTGTATTCCGGCTCGAACCAGATGCAGGAGCGGCCGCCCGAGGGCGCGCCGGTCGGCACGGATCATGACATTACGTTCTACCGGCAGCAACTCGCTGAGCCTTCGCAGGACGGCAAAATGCCTCCTTATACGTACGCGATCTCTCAAATCGCGCACGAAATGGGCCACCGCTGGGCGGCTTTCGTTTCGGCAAGGGTGGGCAGCGAAACAATTCCCCTCGGTCCCACGCATTGGGCGCGAGGTTTGCAGGCCCGCGTGGCATTCCCGTATCAGCGGCCTACCGAAGCGTCGATCATGGGCGGCGGCGTCTGGCAGGACAACTTCGACGGGACCTACACGCAACTCGACGACGACTACTACGTGCCCGCCACCGGATGGTCCTACCTCGACCTCTATCTCATGGGCCTGATTTCTCCCGCTGAAGTCCCCGACTTTTTCATTCTCCGCAACCTGCTTCCCGCTGGCAAAGACGCCAACGAGCACTCTATTTTCAAGGCGGACAGAACCAAGGTAACCATTCAGGACGTCACAGCCGCCGAAGGCGAGCGCCTTCCCGGCATCGACAAATCTCAACGCCAGTTCAACACTGGAATGGTCATCGTCGTTCAGCACGGCGTCAAACCGACTAGCGAATTGATCGAGCGAACGAACGGGATTCGCAAACAGTGGATTGACTATTTCTCCGTCACCACGGGACGTCGTGCGTCCATGACTGCAAACCCGCAATGAGGACTGCAACGATCCAAGGGGACCGAACATGACCAAGCAGTGGAATCGCCGCGAATTGCTGCTCAATTGGCCGGAGTTTCCGCGGGAATGCTTCTGCCGCTGGGAAGCACCATAGCAAGCGGAGCCGAAGGCATCGAATGGCGATGTTTTCTGAACTAACTTGGCAACGGTCAGGTACACAAAAATCAGCACTCATTCCGCGGCAGTTTCTTTCCGCCGCGGTAACAGAACGGCTGCGCGGGAAAATTCTGAGCGGGGGAGTTGCGAGAAGGCGAACAGCTACGGCCGGACGCCATTGCGCCCTCCCGAACATGAAGAAAGAGGATTTTCACAGCGTGGCCTGACAATTGTCTGGGCACGTCTTAGGAGGCTCTTGTGAGGAATTTCTTTGTTGTTTCATCGCTGATGATTTTGTCTTTGCCCGGGATCGCGCAGGCGCAAGCGCCCAACGCCGCACAAGTCGCGGAAGAAAAGATTATCAAAGTCCGGCCGCTGCCGTTGAACAGCGTGCGGCTCACCGGAGGGCCACTGAAAAATGCGCAAGAGCTTGATGCTAAATACTTGCTCGAGCTCGAACCGGATCGGATGCTGGCTTACCTGCGGCAACGCGCGGGACTGGAACCCAAGGGAAAGCCCTACGGAGGATGGGATGGGGCAGGACGACAATTAACCGGGCACATCGCCGGACACTATCTTTCGGCTGTGAGTCTCATGTGGGCGGCCACCGGCGACGGGCGCTTCAAGGAGCGCGCTGCCTACATCGTAAGCGAACTGAAAGCCATTCAACATGCGCAGGGAGATGGCTATCTCGGGGCTCTGATGGACAACCAAGGTGTCGATGGAAAGCTGCACTTCCAGGAACTGTGCAGAGGAATTATACGGTCAGGTGGATTCGACTTGAATGGCTTGTGGTCGCCGTGGTACGTGGAGCACAAGATTTTTGCCGGGTTGCGAGACGCCTACCGTTACACGGGCAACCGCACGGCGCTGGATGTGGAGATCAAGTTCGCGAGCTGGGCGGAAAGTATTGTTTCCAAGCTTGACGACGAGCAAACGCAGAAGATGCTGGCGACGGAGTTCGGAGGGATGAACGAGGTGACCGCCGATCTCTACGCCGACACAGGCGATCCGCGTTGGCTGGCGCTATCCGGGAAATTTGAGCACCGCGCGATGATCGATCCGCTTGCCGCGGGACAAGACATTCTTGGCGGCAAGCACGGGAACACGCAGGTACCCAAAATGATTGGGTCGCTTTCGAGGTACATCTACACCGGCGATGAAACCGACCACAAAGCTGCAACATTTTTCTGGGACGAGGTGGCAATGCATCACAGCTTTGCCACCGGCGGGCACGGCAAGAATGAGTACCTAAGCCAGCCCGACAAGCTGAACAACATGATCGATGGCCGCACGGCGGAAACCTGTGATGTCTATAACATGATCAAGATGTCGCGCACGCTTTTCTCCGTCGACCCAGAGATACGCTATGCGGACTTCCACGAGCGGGCGCTTTTTAATCACATTCTTGCGTCGCAAGATCCTAATGATGGCCGCGTGTGCTACATGGTGCCGGTCGGCCGCGGCGTACAGCACGAATATCAGGACAAGTTCGAGGACTTTACTTGCTGCGTGGGCAGCGGCATGGAGAGCCATGCGCTTCACGGATACGGCATCTACTATGAATCCGCGGACAAACTTTGGGTGAGCTTGTATGTGCCTACGCACGCGAATTGGGAAACTGAAGGCGTCCAAGTGGAAATGAACACCGATTTTCCCATGGGTGAAACCGCGTCCATAGAGGTCACGCCCAAATCAGCAAGAAAATTCACTTTGGCTTTGCGGCGGCCGTATTGGGCGGGGATGGGTTTCAGCGTCAAGGTGAATGGCCATGCGTTGAAGGATTTGCCCAAGGCGGATTCCTACGTGCAGATTACACGGACGTGGAAAAAAGGAGATACGGTGGAGTTGGCTCTGCCGAAGACGCTGCGCAAAGAACCGCTGCCGGACAATCTAGAGCGATTCGCGCTGATGTGGGGACCGCTGGTGCTGGCTGGGGATCTCGGTCCAGAACGGCAGGAACAAGAACGACGAGCGCGACGAACTGCAGCCGGGGAAGATTCGGCGCCAGTGCTTGTGGCCGCTGCGGAGCCCGTTGAGAACTTTCTGAAACCAGTGCCAGGCAAGCCGGGAACATTTGTCACCTCCGGCGTCGGTCTGACTTCGGACATCACATTTGTGCCGTTTTACCAATTGCCGCGGCGACGATACGCGATCTATTGGGACATGTGCACTCCCGAAGAGTGGAAGAAAAAGTCGGAGGCTATCGCCGCTGAACAAGAAAAACAAAAGAAACTTGAGGCGGCGACGGTGGCGTTTGCGCAACCGGGGCAAATGCAGACGGAACGCGACTTCAACCAGCAGGGTGAAGACAGCGCTCCTGTTCAGTTGATGGAGCGCTATGGGCGACGAGGGACGAAGTGGTTCTCGTTTGATCTGCCAGTCGACGCGGGTCGTCCGATGGGACTGGTAGTTACGTTTAGCAATGACGCGCGCCGGAAGGGATCTTTCGATATTTTGGTGGACGGAAAAAAAGTGGGAGAACAGGAGACGGAGAGGCGCAGCCCGGAGCAGGACGTGCGGTTCTTCGACGTTGAGTATTCAATTCCCGCCGAGTTAGTCGAAGGCAAGCAGAAAGTGACGGTGCGCTTCGAGGCTTCCAGCGGAAGCGATATTCCAGGCGTGTTTGGGATTCGAACAATCCGTACGGACGCGGCGCGCTGAAGGAATTCAGCGGCCGGATGCTCGTGCGCGGTCTTGGCCGGCGTCCGGATGTTGAGGTAAAGGCAATCTTCGCTCACTGCCGGAGGACATCCAAAGTGCCCAAAAAAAGTAAGATGAGTAACAATCATAAGATTGTTTAATCTGGGCAGCCGTACGTTTCGTGGCACAAACGAAGTGGAACCGTCGTCTATTCAAAAATTGCCTTCAATCCCGCCCGGCAGGTCTCGGTCAATGTTTTCAGGGCGGAGTTTCCTGCCGACCGCCATTTGCGCAGCTTCGCGAATCGTGTCGTCCACACCTCCAAACAGGGCGTCCGCGGCACTGCTCACTTCACGCGCCCTCTTCCCAAACAGTTTGGGCCGGAGTTCCTTCGCAAACAGTCCCCGCAGTTCCGCCAGATTCCCGGCGAATATTTCAATCGTGTCGTGAATGTAGAGAATATCCTTCACCTGTTCTTTGCGGGCGCGTGCATCTTGAATCAGAATCTTCTGAGTTACAAAACTTACTGGATTTGCTACCTGCACCTGCCTCGCCGATGCGAATGGGTATCCGTTGGTCTTGCTCAGACGTATGCGCCAAGGTGCGAGCAATAGAATCTCGATGTAACGCAACTGCTGCGAGGAAATTCCTCCCACTTCCCTGGTGGCCTTGCGTTCTCCCTTCCGTCCATACTCGCTTCCAACAAGTGGACTGAGAAATTCCGCATAGAATCCGCTCTGACCAACCAGGTGGTAGTGCGTCGCGGGAGGCCGGTCCTCCCCTATGAAGTCTTCCTGAAATCCTGCCGCCAGCAGGCAGTCCCGAATGCTGTTCTCTTTGGCTTTGATCTTCGACGGAACGGCGATATCGCTGTCGAGGGTTGTGAGCGGCGGATACCCCAGTCCCTGCGCCCAGGGGGCAAGGCGATAGAGCCTGTGTGCCCAGCCACCGATGAGAACCAGTTCCTCGAGCCAAGGTTCCAGCGCTTCGATGAGTCGTACAAACGGTTCTAGTTCCGCTTCCGCTTTCAACGTTTCTCCTTGGGCAGAAGAGCGGGGGCCAGAATCTTTTGCCAAATCACATCCCCTTGCTCCCTCCCTCGTGAGGGATGTTGCGCGACATCAAGCCACACCTGGAGTACGTCGCAAACAGGAACGCCGTCGTTCAGAACAACGGCGCGAAACACGGATTCGTCGTTCCGGGGAACACGGACATACACGTCCGGATCGACATCTACGGTGCTTGCCGAGAACCCGAGCTTCTCGAGAATCCTTGGATCCATGCGCTCTATATAAAGGTAGGGCTGTACCCCGTACACGAACCCGAGCTTGAGCGCTTCGGCGGCGGCAAACAACGCGAGACACGCCCGCGGCCGATGAACACGGGAGTCCTTGTCCCCTGCATGGCGGTGCTTCCTTTCTTCGGACCGGACATAAGAGCGGACCGCGTCCCGGAGCGCGTTTTCCCTTCCGCGAAGAACCCAGCGAACTCCCATTTCTGGCACGCTCCTCTGATTGGCCGCCAGCCAACGGTTCATCAGTTCTTCGACCCGCACGACGCGTAACCCTTCGTGCTCTTCCTCAAGAAATCCTGCTTTCGAAAACTGCTCGATGAAGCGGAATGCGCTCATTACGGAAACTGCGGACGCTTCCGCCAGTTGCGAAGCCCCGTGGTAGCGTCCACGCGGCGCAGAAAGATAAAGCTCCGGGATGTCTGGCGCCAGGAGAACCTTCAGCATCCACTGATTCAGGTCAGAAAAGAGCTGAGGAGAAGGCATGCGATTGGACGGCGATATGGCGCTTCTTGCTCTCGGCCTCTCGGAATTGAATTGCTCCAGTCCATGGCCATCGAATGACCTCATGCCCTCAAGGTCCATCACCCCGACGGCGATGTCCGGCGCATGCCGGCGTGCAAACTTCTTTACCTGCAGGGCAACGGACTCCGGAATGAGGTTGGCCACGACGATAGCCACGGCGACAGGGTGCCCCGGCAGGTGGCGCGCCCCTTCTTGCGCCTGGAGAATTGCCTGAGACACGAGCGGGATCAGGCGGTCTTTCCTTCCCTCGGACGAGCGTTTGATTTCTATGACGTATTTCTTGCCGCCGTGTTCAGCAATGAGATCTGGTTTTCCATCTCCGGCATCCGGTTCTTCCCGCACCTTCCACCCGCCGCGGCGAAACACCTCGGCCACCAGGCTCTCGACTTGAGCCTCTTTGTCGCGCGGGGAATTGGCAAAAAACCCTGGCATGGTCTTACCATGGCCATGGGATATATCATGGCCGTGTTAATTATCTTGGCCATGATAATAGGATCTGAGCCCCCTGTCAACCCAAATGGTTTTGTTAATTCGCCGTGAACCCATCAGCCAAGCGCTCTCTGGCACTCCGCGAGTTTGCTCTCGGAATTGAAGCTCTTGAGCGATTTGTGCGACAAGAACCTCTCCGCTGGGTACATGAATGCGTCTTCGGTGTGTTGGCCCTTGAAAGCGAACCAGTCGATCCTCGCCTCTAGCGGCGGTCGTTTACAAAGTTCCACAACACCGCCAAGAAGTTCCGCTCGATTGATGGCTGCATATATGGGCCAGGAATCGTCGTTGGCAGCTTGCACGTCCGCCCATTGTTCGTCGGTCAAGGAGTTACGCCAGCCGAGCTGCCTGGGCCTCTTGTTGTTCCCTCCCAAAAGCTCATTATTTGGTTCTTAAGGTTCTCAGTTCCTGGTTTTATAATCGGCAGTAAGTATGGCAATAGCAGCCGGAACGCGTTTCGGTGACTGCGAAGTTCTTGGTCCTCTCGGGGCTGGGGGCATGGGCGAGGTATATCGGGCTCGTGACCACAGCCTGGGTCGCGATGTAGCCGTCAAAGTGCTACCGGAAGAACTCGGCTCTGACCTAGAAAAACTGCACCGCTTCGAACAAGAGGCGAGAGCTGCCGCCGCGCTGAACCATCCCAATATTCTCATTGTTTACCGGTTCGGAACCACGGAGGCGGGAGCCCCATATCTTGTTACCGAACTCTTGCAGGGACAAACTTTGCGAGAGCGGCTGCTGCAAGGCGAAATTGCGGTGCGAAAAACTGTGGATTATAGCTCGCAAATAGCTCGGGGGTTGGCGGCGGCGCATGATCGCGGCGTCGTCCATCGCGATCTCAAGCCGGAAAACCTGTTTGTCACGCGCGACGGACTAGTGAAAATACTCGATTTCGGATTGGCCAAGCTGACCCGCCCCGATCCGGCGGGATGTGAAAGCACAGTCGCCGACTTGAATTCCACTCAGCCCGGCATGCTGCTCGGAACGCTAGGATACATGTCCCCGGAGCAGGTGCGCGGGCTCACTGCGGATGCTCGCTCCGACATTTTCTCCTTGGGCGCGACTTGCTACGAAATGATTTCGGGAAAGCGTGCCTTTCAGGGAGCAACGGCTGCCGACACAATGAGCGCGATCCTTAGGGAGGAACCCGAGCAGCTGTCTACCAGTGTTCGCACTCTTCCGCCGGCGTTGGGGCGCGTTGTCCACCGGTGCCTTGAAAAAGACCCTGGCGACAGATTTCAGTCGGCCCGCGACCTGGCATTCAGCCTGGAAATGCTTTCACGTGATGAAAGCGGTCCTGCCGTTCCTATATCGGTGGGCAGAGCTAGCCGAAGGTTGTCGTCGCTCATGGTCGCCGTTGCTGTTGTGCTGGCAGCAGCGGCAGGATTTGTCGCGTCTCGAATTATAGTGCCCACGGAGAATCGCCTGCCCGTTGGAGTGAGAAGACTGACCGACTTCGTGGGTATGGAGGAATTTCCAGCGCTTTCGCCCGACGGCAAATCGGTGGCGTTCACGGCCGACCTTGGCGGCCGGCGGCAAGTTTGGGTACGGCTGCTCTCCGCGGGAGCGCCGCTGCAAGTCACGCATGATGATGCCGACCATCAGTCGCCACGCTGGTCAGCCGATTCCAGTTTCCTGATTTATTTCTCGCCATCTCCGGAAGCCAATGGACAGGGTCAAGTCTGGGAGATTCCCGCGTTGGGCGGCACGGCGCGCCCGATTGTCAGCAGCCTGATTCCTGCTGATCTAAGCCATCACGATAAGCGGATCGCATACGTGCAAGAGAATCTAGGACAAATTGAGTTACTAGTCGCAGACGGGGATGGGTCGAATGCTCACCTGATCACCCGTCTTCCTGGAGATTACATTTATTCCAATTTGCGGTGGTCTCCTGACGACCGCATGCTGGGGTACCAGAGCGGCCGAACGTTTGACTATGACATCTTCTACGTGCCGATCAGCGGCGGTGAGCCGCATCGCATCACTCAGGACCGAAATCCGGAGGCAGGTTTTTCCTGGTTACCGGACAGCTCGGGCGTGATTTTCAGCTCTTCGCGCGGCGATACCGTCCTGTACATGCGAATCATGAACCTGTGGCTAGCTCGCCTAAGAAACAACACTCCGCAGCAGCTCACGTTTGGCGAAACATCCTACATATCGCCGGATGTGGACCGCGAGGGCAATGTGGTAGCCAGCCGCGATCGCGTGCAGTTCGACATCTGGAAGTATCCCGTGGACGGAACGCCGCAGGAAAATGTGCGGCGCGGTGTCCAGATCACGCATCAGACCGGAGCCGTACAAACACCTTCGGTTGCGCCGGATGATCGCGAGATTGTCTATCTCAGTGATAGTGGAGGCCACGGAAATCTCTGGATCTTGCAGCCAGAAACAGGAAAAACGCGGCAGCTCACGTTCGAGCAAGATCCGCGCATCGCTTTGGGAGTTCCTGTGTGGTCGCCAGACGGGCAGCACATTGCGTACGTCAATCGTGGCAGCTCGGCATGGAATGTAGACCAGTGGGTAGTCAACGGCGATGGCAGTAATGCCCATAAAGTCTCGGATGGCGGAGGATGGGCATGCTGGTCGCCCGACGGAAAGTGGCTTTACGTGTCACCCCCGACAGCGAAGGGTTTCCGCATCGATAAAGTTCGTCCGGATGGGACCGACCTTAAGCCAGTCCAACCGGATGGCCGCGGACCGGCCGCCGCGGCAGATGGAACGCTCTACTACGTCGTAACCCTGGCGGGTGTGAACGGTTTTTCGGATATGGAAATCCACGTGGCCAAGCCTGACAACGGTCCGAACAAAGTGTTGACCCGGCTCGCGGGCTCGCGACTGTCGTCGTCTCTGCTCATGCAACCCGTACTCTCTCCGGATGGAAGGTTCCTCGTCGTCCTGCTGATGGACGGACCGACCACGAACATGTGGACGGTGGCAACTGACAACGGCAGTCTGAGACCGGTGACCGATTTCGGTCACCAGGCCACGTTTATTGCGCGGCGAGTCTCATGGTCGTCGGACGGAAAATCTATCTACGCAGGAGTGGGCAAGGGCGAAGCGGACATCGTGCTGCTGACCCATCTAAGGCAATGAACTGATTCAAGTAGTGGCGACGGGTTAGCAGCTTAGACGACCAGCGATATGATCATTTGCCCCCCACGTACAGCGAATATTTCCGTCCGACTGAAAACTTGATGATAACGTCCTGCTCGGTGCCGTTGCATTCGTGCTTCTGATTGCCTGTGCCAACGTTGCAAATCTTCTGCTTGCGCGCGCTTCCGCACGCGAAAAGGAACTTGCCATTCGAGCGGCGTTGGGAGCGGGACGTCGCGGCTTGTGAGGCAGGTGCTCACCGAAAGCCTGATTCTGGCGCTCGCGGGCGGCTTGCTTGGGCTTGTACTCGCCTACTGGTGCGTAGATGTGCTTCGCGTGCTTGTTCCTGCCAACACTCCGCGCATGGACGAAGTCCATCTTGACGGTCTGGTGCTTGCGTTTACATTCGGTGTTTCGCTGCTGACAGGCCTGTTCTTTGGCCTTGCCCCGGCCTGGCATATCGCGCGAACCGATTTGCGTGAAACCCTTAAGGAAGCTGGCCGCGGCACTTCGGCCGCGCGAGGAAGCCTGCACTTGCGCGGTTGGCTTGTAATTTCAGAGCTTGCACTGGCGGTGCTTCTGCTCGTCGGGGCGGGCCTGTTGATCCGCAGCTGCGATATCGCGAGCACCCACTGGACCAGCGAGGTCAAAGACCCCCGACATGCATGGAACCTCCACGCGCGAGAACCGGGAGGCCCTACCAGCGCCCGACACGAAGCTGTGAGCGGGTCGGTCGAGGTAGCTGGAGAAGAAAGCTTGTCTACTCTACCGGAACCGGCGAATGACGAGTTTGTGGCGATCGGAGCGATAGAAGCCCAAGACGTACATAATTGCTTTGCCTTTGGTTGAATAAATGACCTGGCGAATACGCAGTAGTGGTTCGCGGCGCGGAATGGCGAGGAGCTCTGCGATTCTGGGATCGGCGGTTGTGGCGTCAATCTCTTCGTCGGCGTAGCCGAGTTCGACCTTGTAATTGCGTTCGAGGAGCGCGAACAGACTCTCGCGGCCGACGGGAGCATCCAGGAGTCCGGGAAACTCAGCGGCGCTAAGATAGCAAGTCTCCAGGGCGAACGGCTCGCCGGCAGCGTGGCGCAAACGCTCGAGCTTAATCAGGTTGCTCGTTGGGCGGAGGGAGAGCCGCGCCGCCGCTTCGTGTTCGCTGTCGAGTATTCTTAAGAAGAGGACTTTGGAGCCGGCCCTCAGGCTGCGGCTGGCCATCTGTTCGGTGTAGCTCATCAACTTATTCCGCGTGGGGCGGAAAGAAGACGCCAAGCGAGAAGCGGCTTTGCAGCGGGAAACTGCGGAGAAGATGGATCAGGAAAAAAAGAAAGCAACAGACGCGGTTCAGGGACAGTCTCCTAGCCCCGCAGGGCAAAAGCCCGAGCCTCCCAGATGATGGCTCGACACACTCCGGCTTTCACAGAGAAATGCATCGACCAAGATGCATAGGATGGGAGTGTGTGATTGGAGCAAAGACGAGTAACAGAGAAGGATCAACTGCTTTCGTTCACAAGTGCCCGCCTGACTGCCCCCTGGTATTGCGCGGTATCCCCATCAACCGTGAACTGCTCAGCCCGGCCGTCTACGTTGGATTATTCTTTGAAATTGAAAGAAGCTTAGTCTGGCTTGGGTTCCTTCGAGGGAAGGGATTGCAAAGCTTTGCGCGCATCTCTATCGTTCGGCTTAATCCTTAGTACCGTTTCGAGCTCTCGTTTCCCCTCTTCAAGGTCGCCTTTGAGGATATAGATCAACCCTAGATTGCGGTGCAGATCCACACTCGAAGCGCACCGTCCACACATCTCGATCGCCTCCTGGAAGTTTCGGACGGCTTGAGGCCAATCCTTGGCATTCGCCAGTTCCAGACCGTAACTGCCCAGATTTTGGATTCGGTCATTGATCTCACGCTGCTGCTTAAGGCTCCGGAATCGTTCCAAGAACACCTTTGCTTCAGGCTGTCCCGCGCTTCTGAGCGCCTGCGCGAGGCTGTAGAGAGCAGCTTCGTCATTAGGATCAGCTCCAACTGCAATTTGCAAGTGATGTATCGCTTCAGCGGTCTTACCGAGTAGGAGCAAGTTCTGGCCAAACAGGTGTTGTGCTTGCGAGTTGCCGGGTTCCAGTGTCACGAGATGATCAAGGACTTCGGCAGAGCGTTGAATGTTGCCGAGTTGTCTTTCCGCCAGGGCCAGCAAATACAGAACGTCAGGGTAGTCCGGCTGCAGCCCGCGGGCGGCCTCAAGATCTGTTCGAGCTTCGTCGCGACGGCTCAGGTCGAACAATACTCGCCCTTTGTTGTAGTGTGCCGCGGCGGACGCCGGGTCCAGGCGGATCGCTTCGGAAAATTGTTCCAGAGCCCCGGGCAAATCAAATCCGTCGCCTGCGAGGGCTATGCCTAGATTCAAATGTGCGGGAGCCGAATTGGGTTGGAGTCGTGTCACCTTCTGCAGGATCCCAACGGCCTCCTCCCCCCGGCCCAGCTTTGCCGTGACCATCCCAAGGGCGCTGTAGGCCGCGAGAGAGTTCGGGGAAGAACGGAGGGCGTTCCGGAATTCTTTTTCGGCTTCGGCGAGCTTTCGTTCTCCGGCAAGTACAAGACCCAAGTTCACATGGGCCTGCGCATATTGCGGACGCTCCTCAAGCGCCTTGCGAAGCAATTCAACCGCCTCGGAGCCTCTTCCTTCACGGCCGCATAAGACTCCCAGGTTATTTTTGGCCTCCACGAAGTGTGGGTCGGCCAAGATCGCAGCTTTGAATTCGTTCTCTGCCTTTGATGTTTCACCTTTCACCATGCACCAAATTCCCAGATGATTGCGCGCCTTTGCCAAGTTGGGGTCCAGCCGGACTGCACTCTCCAATTCCTCCTGTGCCACCGGTGCTTCACCAAGTTTCTCGAGAGCGAGAGATAGGTCGAAATGCAGTTCAGCGTTAGTGGGGTCAGTCTTCAACGCTTCTCGATATATTGCAGCCGCAGCCCGGACACGGCTCTGCTCCGCCAGCCCACTCGCCTGGCTGCCGACTTCTCCCGTTGTGATGCTGAATTCCTTGAGATTCCCACCCAGTGTGGCTTGTAGCTCCGCGGTCGCCGCTTCCTGCTGCATCTTCTTCGCCAATTCCAGGGCGGAAGCGGCATCTAGCCCGGTGACGCTCCCCTGGGCAAGACATGAGGCACCGGAAAACATCATCAGGAGCGCCAGCCGGCTACCGAAGGACCGCGCGCTGAGAGAACTTGAGTTCATATTCTTGCTGTTGACCAGATTCCGCCTCCGGCAGAGGCCGCCGCGACGAAAACCTGTGTGGAAGCAGAATCACATTATCAAAATTTGCTATCGATTATGCAACCTTGATGCGGATCTGTGCGGGCTAGCGGAATTTCAAGTATCCTCGGGAAGCACCGCCATGAGAAAAGAAACGACGCATTTTTCGATTGCCGCGTTCACGTTGGGGTGCTTGCTGTTGGGCTGCTTGACTTTTGCCCAACAGCCCGGCGAGAGTGCCGCTTCCCAGAGTTCCCTCCCCGCGCCTCCTAAAATCAATTTCGTCGACATTGCCGCGCGTGCCGGACTGGTTGCTAAGACCGTTGCTGGCAACGAGAAAATCAAAAGGTACATCATTGAGACCACCGGTAGCGGTGCCGCCTTCTTCGATTACGACAACGACGGATGGCCGGACATCTTCTTAGTAAACGGGAGCACCCTGGCAGGTTTTCCGAAGGGGCAGGAATCTACCAGTCACCTTTATCACAACAACGGGGATGGCACGTTCACTGACGTAACCAAAAAGGCTGGAGTCGCGCTGACAGGCTGGGGTCAGGGGGTCTGTGCGGGCGACTACGACAACGATGGTCGGGTAGATCTATTCGTTACTTTCTGGGGCCACAGCGTCCTGTTGCACAACAACGGGGATGGCACGTTCACTGATGTCACAAAAGAAGTTGGATTGTGGCACGACAAAGCGCGCTGGGGAACCGGATGCGCGTTCCTCGACTACGACCGCGATGGCCACCTAGACCTGTTTGTCTCGGAGTACGTGGATTTTGACCCCAGCCATACGCCGGAACCTGGGAGCAGCACGCTGTGTCAGTGGAAAGGTATCCCCGTGATGTGCGGCCCGCGGGGCCTGAAAGGCACGCGGAACGAGCTATATCACAACAACGGAAACGGCACATTCAGCGACGTCAGTGATAAATCAGGAGTGTCCAAGACAGACCCTTACTACTGCTTTACGGCACTCACAGGGGATTTCGACAACGATGGCTGGCCAGACATCTTCGTGGCCTGCGATTCAACACCCAGCCTCCTATTTCACAACAACCACGACGGGACGTTCGCGGAAATTGGTGTGAGCGCTGGAGTGGCGTATAACGAGGACGGCCATGAACGAGCCGGTATGGGCGCCCATGCTGCGGACTATGACGGCGACGGCTGGCTCGACATCGTCAGGACGAACTTTTCTGACGAGACATCCACGCTATATCACAACAATCGAGACGGTACCTTTACCGACGTTACGTACCTCGCGGGGCTCGGTGTCAATACGCAATTCCTAGGATGGGGGACACTCTTTGTCGACGTTGACAACGACGGCTGGCCGGACTTGTTTATGGCCAACGGTCATGTCTATCCCGAGATAGACAACAAGGGCTTGAGCAGTACATTCCGGGAGCGCAAACTGCTTTACTGGAACCAGCACAACGGGAAATTCACGGACATCTCGGTCAGTGCAGGGCCGGGCATTACGAAGCCTTTCAACAGCCATGGCGTGGCCGCCGCCGATTTCGATAACGACGGTGACGTGGAGATTCTCGTGAACAACAGCCATGACCCGCCCAGCCTGCTGAAGAACTACGGAGAGCACGGAAACTGGGTCATGCTGAAACTGGTAGGGACGAAGTCCAATCGCGATGGGATTGGCGCGCGGGTCACCGTACATGTCGATGGTCAGCAGCAGCTGCAGGAGGTGCACAGCGGCGGAGGTTACATTTCGCAGAGCGATTTCCGATTGCATTTTGGTTTGGGCAAAGCCACGCGGGCGGAAACCATTGAGGTCCAGTGGCTCAGCGGACAGCGGCAAGTCTTCCATGATGTGAGTGCCGGTAAGTTCTATCTGATCGAGGAAGGCCGGGACCAGTTGGATCTGCAGCGCATCGTTCGACATTCGTCCCCCGCACATACCGAAAAACGCTCGGGTTCTAAAGCTTCCAAGAAAGAGTCGTAACTTTAAGACTCATCAATCTCTCCGGATGCTGCAAATGTGAAAGGAATCTTCAGCAGAGCTAATCGGTGAGGTTCTTCCCCAGTGCTGAAGAGCCCGCATCTTTCCGTCTTGATCGAATGCTACAGTATGATGTTTCGTGCTCTGTGAAAAACTCTGCTCCGGGAGACCCGCAAGCTGCCGGATCTACATCGCAGCGGGAAAATTGCTGATGAACGGATGGACGCGACGACAGTTTGTCAGGGGACTAAGTTTGGCCTGCAGCGCTGGTATGGCCAAACTTCGCACCATGAATTCATGGCCGGGCTTTATCTCCATCTCTCCCGTCAGTCCAGCGCGAACACTTCTGAAGCCGCTCTTTGAAGAAATCCCTCCGGCCGCCAGCGGCATCACATGGCGGCACGAAAATGGCCGTTCCCCGGACTACTACCTGCCCGAAACTACTGGCGCCGGCTGCGCGTTTCTTGACTACGACAACGACGGGTGGATGGACATTTATCTGGTGAACAGTGGCAAATGCGATTTCCTCAAACCAAATCCTCCTTTGCGTAACGCGCTTTACCGTAACAATCGAGATGGAACTTTCACTGATGTGACGGAAACCGCTGGCGTTTCCGGCGGCGGCTACGGCATGGGTGTCGCCGTGGGAGACTACGATGCTGATGGCTGGCCCGATCTCTACGTCACCCAATACGGCCGGAGCCTCCTCTATCACAACAATGGGAATGGAACGTTTACAGACGTAACCGAAAAGGCCGGTTTGGGTGCCCCGGGCTGGGCCTCTAGCGCCGTGTGGTTCGACTATGATAATGACGGACGCCTAGATCTGTTCGTGTGCCGCTTCGTCGACTACGATAAATCCAAGAACAAATTCTGCGGCAACGAGAAAACCGGGGAACGCTTCTACTGCATTCCGCGTATCTACTCTCCGGCCGCGAGCTGGCTTTTCCACAACGACGGAGACGGCACCTTCACCGATGTCAGCAGGGAATCCGGCATCGCAAAAGTACTCGGAAAAGCCTGGGGCGTTGTTGCGACCGACATCAACAATGACGGTTGGATGGATCTCTTCGTGGCCAACGACACCGTGGCCAATTTTCTATTCCTAAACAAGGGCAATGCAAAATTCGAGGACATTGGGCTCGAAGCCGGCGTGGCCTACAGCCAGGAGGGCCGCGAACGATCCGGCATGGGGGTCGATTCGGGGGATTTCGATCAGGATGGCTGGCAAGATCTTTTCGTAACCAATGTGGATCAGGAAATGTATTCGATCTATCGCAACACTCACGACTTCAGCTTCGAGGACATGGCCGGAGCCATGGGCCTTGGGCGCTTGACGCGACTGATGAGCGGCTGGGGCGTGAAATTCTTCGACTACGACAACGACGGCAACACTGACCTGTTCATTGCCAATGGACACCCGGACGACAAAATCGAAGTACATTCGAGCCATGTCACATACAGGGAACCTCTGCTGCTCTTTCATAACAACGGGCGCACGCTCGAAAACGTGAGTGGTATAGCCGGTCCCGCGTTTGCGAAGAGCTTTGCAGCGCGCGGCATGGCCATCGGGGATTTCTACAATGACGGTGCGCTTGGTGTGCTGGTCGCCGTTAACGGCGGACCGCCAGTGCTTCTCAAAAATGTTTCAGCACCTGAAAACCACTGGCTCGGTGTGCGCCTCATCGGCAAAAAATCAAACCCGGATGCCATCGGAGCAAGCATCACCTGGCAGGCGGGCGATCTGAAACGCAGCAAGTTAAAGGTGGGCGGCGGCAGCTATCTTTCCTCACATGATCCCCGCGAGGTGCTGGGCATCGGCAAGCGCACGAAGATCGACAAACTGGAGGTTCGCTGGCCTCAACCCAGCGGACGCACCGAAACTTTCACCGATCTTCCGATCGACCGTTACATCACTATCGTCGAGGGATCATCAGGGAGTGATTCCCGGCGGCGGCCTTAGTAAGAATAGGGTTCCCGTTGCCGCGCGATTCGAATGCGGTGGTCGGTAAACTGAAAGGGTGCGCCCGATAACTCTTGCGGGACAATTAAAAATTGTCCGGGGGGCTCAAGCCGGTCGGCGCGGACGTCTCCTTGAATTTTCCGCCGCCCTCGTTGTGGAACAGTGTGTTGTGTTGTTTGTAGTGCGTTTCCGGAGAGACCTGCTCGATTTCGGGATAGACATGACCGTTGGCGATAAACAGATCGAGCCAGCCATCGTTGTCATAGTCGAAAAATCCGCCGCCGAAGCTCGGGACGTCGCGTGTTGGGACCGTAATTCCCGCTTCGTCGCTTACTTCGTCGAAGTAGCCCTTTCCGGGACACGGTAACATCCACGAACTGAGTGGGTGATGAGGTCTGACGTTGCGCGCTGGTCGTTCTTCGACTACGATAATGACGGCGACCTTGATCTATTCCTTGCGAATGGTAATGCGGATGACCTTAACCGGTCGCTCCACGGTGAAGTAGCGTACGAAGAGCCACTCTTGCTCTTTCACAAAGAGGGGAAATCGTTCGAAGACGTCAGCGCAAAGAGCGGGCCGGTTTTTGCGGCGAATGTCTCGTACCGCGGATTGGCGCCCGGCGACTTCAATAACCATGGCGCCGTGGACGTTCTGATCTCCGCGAACAACGGTGCGCCGGTCCTGCTTCGAAATAATACCGCTCGAAAGAACCACTGGCTGGGAATTCGATTGATCGGAAAGAAGGCGAATTCGGATGCCATTGGCGATGTCGTTACGTACAAGGCCGGTGATCTGGTTCGCCAGCGTCTAAAGGTCGGCGGAGGCAGCTATCTCTCGGCTCATGATCCGCGTATGGTTCTGGGATTGGGAAACGAACGCTAATCGATTCCCTCGAGGTGAAGTGGCCGCAGCCTGGGTGCGGAATCAGCGCTTCAGCGATCTTCCCATCGACCGGTACATCACAACTGGGAGGGTGAACAGAAATGGGAATAGTTGGACGCTCGATCGCACGTTTCGCCATTCTCTCAGCGGCGATATTCTGTCTTGCTGTGCAATCGCGTTCGCAGGAACCGACTAGTGCGCCCCCGACATTTACCAAGGACGTCGCGCCGATTCTGCAAAAGCATTGCCAGACCTGCCATCGGCCGGGCGAAGCAGCTCCCTTCTCGATGCTCACCTACGAAGATACGCTGCCTTGGGCCGCCGCGATGAGGATGGTGGTGACAAGAAAGATCATGCCGCCCTGGTTTGCCGATCCGCGTTACGGACATTTCGCGAACGAACGATCGTTGTCTGCGGATGAAATTCGAACTCTGGTGGCGTGGGTCAATGGAGGAGCGCGAAAAGGCGCCCCAGAGGACATGCCGCCTCCCGCGAAGGATTTTGTGCAGGGTTGGGGCATCCCCGCGCCAGATGTTGTATTTCAACTTCCCAAGCCTTTCTCGGTCCCCGCCGCTGGAGTCCTTGACTATCAGTATGTGATCGTTCCAACTGGTTTTACGGAAGACAAATGGGTGCAGGCACTCGAGGTACGGCCAACCGATCGCGCGGTAGTGCACCACATCATCGCGTATCTTCGCGAGCCCAGCTCCGATTATTTCAAGGACCAGAAGCCCGGCGTATTCTTCATCGCGCCTCCGAAAGCCGATGGTAAGACGGATACCAGCGCGTTGCCGAGCGATTTCCTCGTCGGATACGCACCGGGACAGCCCGCCGAAATTCTGCGCAGCGGTGAAGGCAAGCTCATCAAGGCGGGTTCTGACATCGTCTTTGAAGTTCACTACACGCCAAACGGAAAGCCGACGACGGACCAGACCAAGCTGGGGTTCGTTTTTTCGAAATCTGTGCCCAAAGAGCGCATCTTGACACTCTCCGCCTCAAACGGAACATTCAAGATTCCTCCGGGTGACCCGGACTACGAGGTGGATGCGTCGTTTGAGGTACAGAAGTCCGTAAAGCTGGTCGGACTGCACCCGCACATGCACTCACGCGGCAAGTCGTTCGAATATCGGCTGACATTTCCGGATGGTAAAACGGAAACGATTCTTAGCGTTCCGGTCTATAACTGGCATTGGCAGCTTTGGTACAACCTTGCCGATCCGATTGATCTGCCACAGGGCACAAAAATTGAGTGCACCGCCCATTTCGACAATTCGCCGAACAATCCGGAAAACCCGGATCCGACCAAGCCGGTCATTTGGGGACAGCAAAGCTGGGATGAAATGATGGTCGGCTTCTTCAATTTGAAATTTGACGCGGCGATGCCTGCGAAGGAAATCTCTTCACCAGGAGCCGTGCACGTTCACTGATATGTTCCGACTCGGCGGAAACTCGCATGCCAGGGCGCTTCGGCAATTGCTCGCGCTCGCTCTTGCGTCCTGGTTCGCCGTGTACCTCACGGCCGCGCAGGATAAGACCGTTCGATTCCATGTGGTCGCACTTGCCGAACACGGCGGCATCCACAAACCGTTCGTGGATGCGGCAAAGGCTTGGCTTGACAAGCTGTCGAGCGAAAACAATTTCACCGTGGACTACATCGAAGATACCCAACAAATCGACGACGCTTTCCTCGCACAATACAACCTGTTCATCCAGTTGAATTATCCTCCGTACAATTGGACCGATAAGGCGCAGACCGCGTTCATCAAGTACATCGAACAAGGCACAGGCGGTTGGATCGGATTTCATCACGCCACTCTGCTGGGAGAGTTTGACGGTTTCCAGATGTGGCCCTGGTTTCACCAGTTCATGGGAGGCATCCGCTTCAAGAATTACATCGCAAGCTTCGTCACGGGTGCGGTCGCTGTCGAGGACAGAAATCATCCCGTGATGAAAGGTGTTGCATCGCCCTTCGTGATCGAAAACGAAGAGTGGTACACCTACGACACCACGCCGCGGCCGAATGTTCACGTGCTCGCCAGCGTTGATGAAAAGACTTATACGCCGGCCAGCGATAAGAAGATGGGCGATCACCCGGTGATGTGGACAAACGAACACATGAAAGCAAGGAACGTTTACATTTTCATGGGTCATCGTCCTGAACACTTCAACAATCCATCGTTCACGCAGATTTTCACCAATGCCATTTTTTGGGCGGCCGGCCAGCAAGAGAGTTGCGAGAAATGAACCAGGTTCGTGTTCGAATGAAAGTTCGTCGTAGAAGACTTCTATCTGCCCTAATTCAAACGATGATGGCGGCCTGTCTTGCCCTGATTTTCTCGAGCAGGTTCGCCCGTGCGGAGGAGCTGACCTTCAAAGTCTTGGCGTTTTATTCAACCGGCGTCGAGCCGGATCACGTCAAGACCGCCAAAGATGCCCTCGCTTTCTACAACGATCTGGCGGCTAAACATAACTTTATATTGGATACCACCATCGACTGGAACAAGCTCAACGAAAGCGATTTGAAACCGTATCGTCTGATCCTGTGGCTCAACAACCTTTCCCAGACTCCCGAGCAGCGAGCGGCATTCGAAAAGTACATGGAACACGGCGGCGGATGGATTGGCTTCCATGTCGCTGCATACAATGACAAAGATACGCATTGGCCGTGGTTCGTCCAGTTTCTCGGCGGCGCCGTGTTTTACACGAACAATTGGCCCGTCCTGCCGGCGAAACTGACCATCGATGATCGAATGCATCCTGTGACCAAGGGATTGCCTGCAACTTACGAGGCCCCGGCAAATGAGTGGTATCTCTGGAAGCCCAGTCCTCGGCTCAATAAGGATGTCCACGTTCTCCTGACGCTCGATCCTTCCAACTATCCGATCGGAAAAAAGGACATCATCGCCGAAGGCGATCTTCCCGTTGTGTGGACGAATACAAAATACAGGATGCTTTACATCAACATGGGCCACGGACTCATGGTTTATGGCGACCCAACGCAAAACACACTTTTCGAAAATGCGATTCTCTGGCTCGGGACTGACAAGTAGCTGGCGTCGGTGGCCGGCATCGTGGAGGCTTCGAGTGACGGGTATTCGGATGGTTGCGATCGTTCTTTGCTTGGCGTTATGCGGCCGATGCCAGGCTCAAGCACGGGCCGTCGCTCAACCGATGAAGCATCTCCTTGTGCTTGGCGAAGAAAAAGGCTACCGGCATGAGTCGGTGTCGCACGCCATGGCTACGATTGAACGCCTGGGCCGTGAGTCCGGCCTGTGGACGACGACGATTCGAACGGACACCGAAGTACTCACAAAGAAAAAACTCGAATACAACGCCAGAAATCTGAATGATTTTGATGCGGTACTCTTCTACACGGGCGGCGAGCTCGAGATGAATCCAGAACAGAAGGTGGCGTTGCTCTCATTTGTGCACGACGACGGAAAGGGCTTTATCGGGGTGCACAGCGCGACCATCACATTCACCTCCTGGCCCGAATATGGAGAAATGATCGGCGGATATTTCGACGAGCATCCTTGGGTCACGTTTGATGCACCCATTATCGTCGAGGATCCAGACTTCCCTGGCATGCAGCCGTGGCCGAAGTCCTTCATTTTGAAGGACGAGATTTATCAGATGAAAGACTTCTCGCGAGACAAGGTTCGCGTCCTGATGCGGCTCGACACGAGCAAACTCGATCTGAATAATCCACGCGTTCACCGGAAAGACCGCGATTTCGCCATTACCTGGGCTAGGATGTATGGAAAAGGGCGCGTCTACTACTCCACACTTGGCCACGTCGAGCAAAATTGGGACGATCCTCGGCTTCAGAGAATGTACGTGGAAGCCATCAAGTGGGCGATGGGTCTTGTGAATGCCGATGTAACGCCAAGACCGCTCGCGACTCAATTAGGAAGGGCCGGGAATGAGCGGCCCGATATTCATTCGAGCACAGGGGGCCCGCATCTGAATCGCGGGAGTAAATGACGGGATCGACGAAAGATTTCGGTCAGGATTGTTGAAACGGAGGTTGAAGGGTTATGTGGCAACTGCTCTTCGCGTTATTGTTGGCGCTCCCAAAGGCACAAGCCGCTGGCGACGTCTCGACGGCGGCCTCACCGACTCCGATCGGTCATCGCATTCTGGCAATGGGCTCCTCCGCTCCTGACTTTTCCCTGCCTGGGTAGATGGAAGGAATCACACGCTTGCGGACTACGCGGCCGCTCCGATTTTGGTCATCGTCTTCACCTGCAATCACTGCCCGATAGCTCAAATGTATGAGCAGCGGATTCAGCAGCTAGAGACCGGAACAGTTCTCGCCGATCCTTCCCCAAAACTACAAGGAGAGCAGCTATCCGGTTGCGGTTTACCGATGGCACTCAGAAAACCCGACAAGCAAACTCGCCACCGTTTCGATTATGTTGTCATGGACGAATATGGGGGGATGGTTCCGAACGTACACGCACGATTTTGAGGCTGTGTTGAATCAGGGCAATCAAAATCATTTTCGTATGGAGACTGTGCCAGCAAGCGCAGCCGTGAAAGGTGTTGTGTTTGGCGGGAGTCGCGCGGACAACGTCGTAAACGAATGGGATGGCGAATTTACGATCGCTGCTCTCGAGTCGCCAGGCGTCGAGGTTTTCCACCATACAGAATTTCTCGCCGACGGTGACGGCAAGGCAGTGTGGGCTCCTTTCTCCAAACATGGAACACTTGCGAACAGCGATACGGAGTGGAGCAATTCCAGGCAAAAGCCTTACATACAGGATGAAAGCAAGCCCGCATGGTATCGCGGCATGCTATTCAACGAGCTTTATACGCTCAAAGATGGCGGAACGTTTTGGGGGCGTCAGCTGAATTCTGACCGCAATGCTCCCGCCACGCTTGCTCTGCTTGAGTGCTTTGGGTACAAGCTTCGCGCTAGCAGCTCTTCTCCTTAGCGAAGGACTAAAAGACGAGGCCTACCACACAGCGTGGGGCATTCATCATGTAATTTACGAGACCAAAGGCTACTGGTTTCGCACGCCGGAAGCCTGGAACGACTCAGGAAATCCCGTGCCTCCATGTATATGCGTCCTGCCGCGGTATGGGCAATGGAGATGACCAGTCCGCCTTCTCACTAGGCCACGGCGGTTTAGAGGTTAGAAGCTTGAATCAGAGTAAACATAGGAAAAGTAGTAGCACGGCGCAAATAGCCGCATGTTTACTGATGATTTGAGCTGTGGCGGAGAGGGGGGGATTGTAGCCCCAATTGGTGAGTAGGAGGTGAGGGGTTGGTGAGCGCTGGTATGTCTCTTGTTTTCAATGCGTTTTTCCATTTGAAAGAATCGCTAGCGTTTATGCGGGTTCCGAAAGAGTTCAAATGGACCAGAAGTAGTAGCAAAAGTAGTAGCAAAACAGACTGTTGCTGGGGGCTCGGTCCAGCATTCCACTGCCTTGTCGGAACCTGCCCTGAGCAATGGCGCCTCATTTGGCCTACGAAGAAAGCGAATCGGCGAAGGACCGAAGGCCATCAAAGCGCACTCTTAGGTCTCCATAGCTGCGGGTGAAGGCACGCTCCACATCGTGAGCGAGTACGAGGTTGTCGCCTTCCGGATGTTGGTATCGAAATGCAATAAGATTGGTGGGATCGAAATTGTTCGCGGACCATTTGCACTCGATGGCTGCCGGTCTCTTTCGGTGGGTCGCGATGACAAAGTCCACCTCGTGCCCGCGCTTGTCGCGCCAATAGAACACTTCCCGGCTCTGCGAGCGCGCCATAATTTCATTCAGTACGAAATGCTCCCACAACGTCCCAAGGTCATCATCACGCAAGTCCTGCCAGCCTCGGTAGTAGCAAATGAAACCGGTGTCGAAGCCATAGACTTTAGGCGCAGCGACTATCTCGGTGGGCCGACGAGTGCTGAAGGGGCGAATGACATGAGCGACGAAGGTTGCCTCAAGAACGCGGAGGTAGTTTGTGATGGTTGGCCGGCTTACCTCGCAAGGGCGGGCAAATCGAGTTGCGTCAAAGATGCCGCCGCTTTGTGCCATGACCAGTTCCGTGAATCGCTGGAACGAATCTCGCCGCTCCAGACGGAAGAGTTCCTGGATATCCTTAGCCCAGTAAGCATCCATCCATTCCTGAAAGTCCCGTTCTGGGTGTTTCTCCGGCAGAAAGAAGGGAGGAAGGCCGCCCCGCAGAAAACGGTGCTTTAGGTCCGTCTGGTTCGCGTCGACCATGTCGAGAAGACACATCGGCGCCAGCCAGAGGTCCCTCTTCCGTCCCGCCAACGTGTCTCTGAATTTTTTCGAAGCTCCCAGAGTCGAAGAACCAGTCGCCACAATGTGTGTGCGTGAATGATGGTCGGCTGCAATTTTGAGCAATTCTGACGGGTTCTGCAGCCTGTGGATTTCATCCAACACGATGCGCTTGCCGACCAGACCGTCGAGAAAGCTCTCTGGATCAAGCATCATGCGGCGAACCCGAGGGAGTTCACAGTCGAAATATTCAATTTCGGAGAGATCCTGACAAAGGCAGGTTTTTCCAACCCGCCGCACGCCAGCGAGCCAAACGACGGATCGCTCCTTCCATGCGCGTTCGAGCAGTTTCAGCCAGAATCGCCTGTGTACCATACGAAACTATACTTACATATAGTAGCACCAAACGTAACTGCATTTTCAAATCGAATCTCTTGCAATCTGTACCCACCCTCGGGACTGCGGCTCCTACAACAATTGAGACCGCCAAGAACAGGCGGAAGGCGTTTCCTCTAACTAAAATCCGATTCGGTTTTAGATTAGATTCCACGAAAAGTTAACTCGACATGAAGTACACGCTACAAAAAGTAGTAGCAAGGCGCGAATCGCCGCATGTTTACTGATGATTTTGGCTATGGCGGAGAGGGGGGGATTCGAACCCCCGGTAGAGGTTTTAGCCCCTACAACGGTTTAGCAAACGGGTGATTGCGCTCTGGCTCGCTGGTAAGTTGCTGAAAACTAAAGACGCCGTTCGGCTGACCCTGGACGGTTTGGGCACGGTTGGCAGGTTATTGGGATAAATTGGGATAAAGGCTATTGCACCGCACGCTGATCCAAAACTGCGAACTACTCGTACCGCAAGGCCACTATGGGATCGACGCGCATCGCACGCCGCGCCGGGATGTAGCACGCTGTTAGGGCAGCTAAGCAGAGCAACAGGGCGACAGCCATGAATGTCAGAGGATCCGTCGCGGTGATGCCGAACAGTTGGCTACTAAGAACTCGACTGACGGACAGCGCTCCGCCAAAGCCGATTACAGTGCCCAGGAGAGCTGCCTTTCCGCCTTGTCCCAAAACGAGTCGAATCACCTCAAGCGGCTGCGCACCGAATGCCATGCGAATGCCAATTTCGTGTGTACGTTGCGCCACCGAGTAGTGTATGAGGCCGTATATGCCAATCGCTGATAAGATGACCGCCAGAACCGCAAAAAGACTCAACAACAGGGTCTGGAAACGTCTTGGAGCCACCTGCTCGCGAAGTGCGTCCTCAAGCGTGCTCACATTAACGACAGGTGCTGTCTTATCCACAGACCAAATAGCACTGCGTACGGCGGCTGCGAAACTGCTCGGATCAGCTGAAGTTCTCACGACAAGGTCCATACCGCGCGCGGGATGCTGAGGGAGAGGCAAAAAAATCTCCGACACGGGATTCCGCGTAACGCCATCCCGATGCATGTCTCCGACTACACCAACAACTGTGGTCCATGGGTCTCCTGATTTTTGATAGGCGAACCTGAATCGCTTGCCTACGGCGTCTTCGCCCGGCCAGAAGCAGCGCGACATGGTTGCGTTGATGATAGCCGCTGGGGCAGAGGTCGGCCCGTCTTGTTCTGTGAAGAAACGTCCTCGCAGCAACGGCACTCCTAGAGCCTGAAAATATCCCGGGCTAATGCCATCATCAGTTACTTGAGAGAGGGAAGTGCCGGGAGGGAGCTGTGGACGCCCTTCCACAATAACCGCCTCATCTGGAAAGGATCCAAAGAAAAAGTTATCAATCGCGCCGACCGACTCGACGCCTGGAATCGCTCGGATGTTACGTAGAGCCTGCTCATAAAAATCTCTCCATTGTGTTTGAGACTTGAGCTTTGACTGCACAACGCGAGCCGTGATGACGTGGTCTGACCTGAAACCAGGATCAACATGCCGAACCCGCAGGAAGCTACGAATTAAGAGACCTGCGCCGACGAGCAAAATCACTGCCAGAGCAAACTGACCTGAGATAAGCAGTGAACGGAGTCGCACTACCGTAGCTGATTCGGAAAGTTCTCGTCCGGATCCCCTTAGCGACAAATGCGGATCAGTTCCCGACACTCTCAGGGCCGGGAAAAGACCAAAAACGAAAGCCGCTAAAAATGAAAGGGCTAGCGCGAAACAAAAAACTCTGGAGTCGATGCCAGCTTCGTGCAATCGTGGGATGTCGGTCGGAGCCAATCGGATGAGTAGCCGATCAACGGCTGCGCCTAGGGCGATTCCAAACACGCTGGAAGTCAAGTACAGCACGCAGCTTTCCGTAAGCAATTGGCGCACAACCCTCTTCTTTCCCGCGCCAAGAGCCATCCGCGTGGCGAATTCCCTGGCTCGGGCCGCGCCTCGTGAAAGCAGCAGGCTTGCCACGTTCGTGCATGCAATGAAGAGAACCAATACAACTGCGCCAAAAAGAAGCCACAGCGACGCGCGGACTTCCCGCCCCGTGACATAAATGCTGAACGGCATCACATTGACTCCGAAGCCGAAGAAGTCGAGGCTGGCCGCCAGGTCGGGATACTGTCGAGCGAGGTTTGCTCCAACCACGCTCATATCTGCTTGCGCCTGCGCGAAAGAAACGCCTGGCTTGAGCCTTGCAACGACAAAGCCTGACGGTGTGTTCCTCTTTACCTTGAGCGCATTCCAGTTCGGAAAGACTGTCAATGGCTCCCACAATTCAACGTTCCTGGCCGGGAACTGGAAGGCCGCAGGCATAACGCCCACAATCTCCATCTTTGTTCCGTCGACTTCGAGGGTCTTGCCAAGGATGTCTTGAGAGGAACCAAACGAACCTTGCCAAAGCCGATGACTTACAACGATTACGCGATCGGCGTGCCTTTCTTCCTCGCTGGAAAAAATGCGCCCTAAGATTGGCCTCACGCCCATAAGGGAGAAGAGGTTTGCCGATGTTCTTCCGGCTAGCAGACGCTCGGGCTCTTCGCCCCCGGTTAAGTTCACGGTGAATGCGCTGGCAAAGGCCATGTCTTCGAAAATTGAGTTTTGCTTCCGCCAGTCCTCGAAATTGGGATATGAGGTGCGCTCCTGATGGAGGTTTTGCCTCACGTTATCCGTCCAGAGGATCGCAAGTCGGCTCGATTGCTGGTAGGGCAGCGGCTTTAGCAGTACTGCTTCGACCATACTGAATAAGGCTGAGGTAGCGCCGATACCCAGAGTCAGCGTGAGAACCGCAACAACCGTAAATCCAGGATTTTTGCGCAGGTTCCGCAGCCCAAACCGCACATCCTGCCAGCACGTCTCAACAAAGGATTCCCAGCTGCCAGAGCGAACGACTTCCTTTGCAAGTTCAAGGCCGCCGCGCTCCAGGCGAACGGCGCGAAGGGCATCCCTGCGACTCATGCCTTGTTTCATCTTTTCAGCCGCTTCCATCTCCAAGTAGGCGCCCAGCTCCTCATTCAACTCCCGGTCGACCTGATCCTTTCGGAACAGTGACCGAAGGCCGCTCGTTATATTTCGCAGCAAGGACATGGCTCTTTACTCGTACCTCAAAGCAATCATAGGATCGACACGCATCGCACGCCGCGCCGGTATATAGCAGGCCGCGCCCGAAACAATCGCGAGCAGCGCGACGACACCGACAAATGTCAGCGGATCGTGCGGCGTCACACCATAGAGCAAGCTCGCGACCAATCGCGTGGCAACCAGTGCTGCGACGAGCCCGATCGCACCGCCACCCAGTGTCAGCCGCACGCCTTGCCCCACGACGAGCCCCAAGATGTCCGCCCGCTCTCCGCCGAGTGCTATGCGAATGCCGATTTCGCGCGTGCGCCGCGCGACTACATAGGCGAGCACGCCATAAAGCCCCAGCGCCGCGAGCAGCGCCGCCAGAAGCGCGAGCGAAACGGAAAGCCCGGTGACCAGCCTGTCGTTTAGCATCGAATTGCTGACCTGCTCCTCTAGCGTGCGCATATTGTTGACAGGCAAGTTCGGATCGAGCCGCTGAATCAGCGAACGCAGCGCCGCGGCTATTGGCGCCGGATCGCGTTCCGTGCGGACGTAGAACGCCAGATGGCCGAGATTCACGTCTTGTGAATAAGGCATATAGAGAAACGGGACGATATCGCTGCGCGCGTCATCCCATTTGCTGTTGGCAACCACGCCGACGATTTCCATGGGCGGGTTTGTATAGAGTCTGCCCGACCCCTGGGTCATGTGCAGGCCAATGGGATTGCGCCCCACGAAGAATCGCTGCGCCTGTTTTTCGTTGATGATGCAGACCTTTGGGCTGGTCGCTGTATCAGCCTCGCTGAATTCCCTCCCGGCGATGAGCGGAATGCCCATCGTCGAAAAGTAATTTGGGCCAATGTAGTCATACATGGCGTCGGTATCATCCCCAGGTCGCAAGGAATAGCCTTCCGGCATGAAGTTGGAACTCCGATCGTCGCCCGCAAAAATCTCAGTGGTAGAAATGCTCGCGGAGCGCACGCCGGGGAACGCGGCAATTTCATTCCGCGCACGGTCGGCGAACGCAAGCGTCTGCGCGGGTGTGCTGCCGTTCAAGCTTGGTGCCACCTTAAATTGCAGCACGTGGCTGGTCTTCACGCCGAGATTGGCGTGTTCGAGATTCGCAAGAGTTCGGGCGAAAAGCCCCGCGCCTGCGAGGAGCACTGCGGTGAGCGCCACTTGCGAAACAATCAATACTTTGTGGAGGGGAAGGTTTGAGCGGCCGGCAGAAAGGTTCGAACCCTGATCTTTCAATGTGCTTTGCAAGTCGAGGCGCGTGGCGCGCATGGCCGGAGCGAGGCCGAAAAAGATAGTGGTTGCGAGCGTTAAGACAATCGCAAACGACAGCAAGCGAAGATCGGGGCTTCTCACGAAACCGAGCATGCCTTGGCCTGGAGGAATGGCGGCCATGATGGCGTTCAAGCACCACCGGGCCAGCGCGATGCCCGCGGCGCCTCCCGCAATGGCGATGAGCAGACTTTCCGTAAGGAGTTGGCGAATCAGGCGCGCGCGTCTCGCGCCCATGGCCAAGCGCACGCCAATTTCCCGCCGCCGCGCTTCACCGCGCGCCACCAGCAGGCCGGCGAGGTTCGCGCAAGCAATCAGCAAGACCAAGCCGACCATGCTCATCAAAACCAGCAGCGGCTCTTGCGTGCCTTCCTGCAGAACCAACCGCCCATGCGCGCCGCTCATGAGCAGCAGCGGCTTCGAGATGAACCGCTTCAAGTCGTCCCCGGAGAGCTTGAGCAGCTTTGCATCCGATTCCAGAATCGGCTGATAAATCGGCTGCAGCTCTGCCTCGGCGCGAGCGACCGTGATTCCCGGCTTGAGCCGGCCCATGACTGGCAGCCAGTGGTCAGTGCGATCCTCAAGCGTTTGATTCGGGTTCGGCGCCATTTGCGCTTTCATGGTGACGGGGATAAAAATGTCCGGCGTCAAACCGATTTGCACGCCGAAGAATCCCTTGCGAGTCACGCCGACAACTGTCAGCGGGACGCCGTTCACGGTGAGCGGCTTGTTTAAGATGGCTGGGTCGGCGCCGAATTTCCGCGACCAGTAGGCATAGCTTAGTACCGCGACGGTATTCGCGCCGGAAGCTGTCTCATCGCCCGGCATCAACAGGCGGCCAAGAGCAGGCTGCACTTCTAGGGTCTCGAAGAAATTGCCGCTGACCAAGTCCGCGTGTGCAGCCTGCGTCTCCCCGTGGCCGGAAACATTCACCGTCGTCCCGCGGCACGCCAGCAGGCTGTAAAACACAGTCGAACGTTCGCGCAGATCTTTGTACATCAGATAGGAAAACGACTGCGCGCCTTGGTCCACATCGCCCCAAGTATGCCCATGATTCGGCCCGGGCGAGCGCAAGATGACGAGTTGCTCTGGATGCGGCACGGGCAATTCGCGCAGCAAGATTTGGTCCGTCAGCGAGAAGATGGCCGTGTTAGCGCCGATGCCGAGCGCGAGCGTGAGGACGGCCACGGCGGCAAAACCAGGAGACTTTCGGAGCATGCGAACGCTATAGTGCAAATCCTGCCAGCATGGCTCCACAAAACATTCCCAGCCGCCAGAGCGAACGAGTTCCTTGGTAACTTCGAGACTGCCGCGCTCTAGTCGCACTTCGCGAAGCGCATCCTTACGACTTACGCCTTGCCTCATCTTCTCCGCCGCTTCCATCTCCAAATAG
>Ga0209806_1000153_pt1 | contig 41924 bp, 41 predicted proteins | sample GraSoiAngelo_152_FD_186166 | JGI IMG/M metagenome (GOLD analysis project Ga0209806, IMG submission 186166) | Grasslands soil microbial communities from the Angelo Coastal Reserve, California, USA - 14_1009_12_30cm (SPAdes) (version 2) | ecosystem: Environmental > Terrestrial > Soil > Grasslands ... | reverse complement strand
GCGTCAGCGGACCATCCGGAGGACCACGCCTGCGCCGCTTACATGGACGCGCTCATCCGGGGTGAGACGCCCGACCTCGAGCGCCTGCTTCACCCGCTGCGCGAGACCGATCGCTATCGAACTGTGGCCGGCGGAGGCTGGCCCGGCTTCCCGGCCACCGACCTGGAGCTCTCCCTCCAGGCAGACGTGTTCGACTTCTCCATGCCAGTAACCCGCGACGAGGGCTACCTCACCCTGACCGCAAGCTTTTGAGGCCTCCGACCGTCCTCTTCTTTAGGGCTCGGGGATGCGCAGTCACTTCGCTGGTGGCGGAATCGTGTTGTTTTTCCTGGCGGCCTGCGGGTCACAGCCTCCAGCGTCGCCCCTTGGGGCAGCCACCCAGTGCACAAATGCAAGCGCGCCGCATCACGCCTACGTCGTGGTCCAGCACATGTCGGGCGCGTGGATGGAGCGATGCGTTGGCTTTTCCACCCCATCAATCGACGGCCAGACCGTGATGGATCAATCCGGCATCGAGTACCAGGCCGAGCCCGTGGGCTCAGGCAAGGTCGTGTGCCAGGTCGACCAGGAGCCTGCGCAGGTCAGCCAGTGCTTCCCGCAGCACAAGCCCTACTGGGCGCTGTTCATCGCGTCAGGCAGGGTCTGGTCGAGCGCCGGCGGCGGCTACACCGATGTCACCTTGCATGACGGTGAGGCGCTGGGATGGCGTTACGTGAATGCTTCCGATCCGAAGCCCGCGCCGCCACCGATGCCTCATCGTCTCGAGAGCTAACATCTCTCGCAGGGCACCAAGGGAATCCGGTGCGAAACCGGAGCTGTCGCGCAACTGTGAGCGAGGAGCCTCCGTCCGAAACAAGCCACTGAGGTAGACCACCTCGGGAAGGCGGACAGGGGCGGTGATCCGCGAGCCAGGAGACCTGAGCGCCCAAACGGCGAACCCGTCCGCGCGCAACGGCACGGAAGCTCCTGGCGGTCGGCTTTCAGCGGCGCGTTCGGAAAAGGCTGACCGCCTGGAGGTAAACGCGTGCGCAAGCACCTCATGTGGGCCAGCGCGACACTGGCTCTGACACTCGGCGGCGTCAACGCCTGCGGCGGTTCCCCATCGGCGAGTGCGTCGCCCGCAGCCGGCTCATGCGTGAACGCATCTGCACCGCACAAGGCATACGTCGTGGTCCAGCACATCGCCACCGCGCACCGATTGCAGAAATGCGTCGGCTTCTCCGGTGACACCATCGACGGTCAGACCCTGATGGACCAGTCGGGCATCGAGTACCAGACTCAGACTTTCAGCTTCGGCAAGGCAGTCTGCCAGGTCGACAACGAGCCGGCTCAATACAGCAAGTGCTTTGCCGACAGCGGACCCAACTGGACGCTGTTCGTCGAGACGAGCGGCGCCTGGGCCGAAGCGCAGACCGGATACACGCAAATCACCCTCCATGACAAAGACGCACTGGGCTGGACCTACACGGCAGACGCCTCGCCAGCGCCGCCGCCCCTGGCCAAGGAGTAAGTCACAAAAGCTTGAACGCGAGAGCGGTGGCGGCCTGGTCCGGCGCATGCATCTTCATCGCGCTGTTCACGACCAACCCGGCGTATAGAGCTCTCGTCCTGGCGGCGGCGTTCGCCACGCTCGCCGTCAGCGTCGGGCTCGCCCGCATGCGCCGGATGCTCATCGGCGGTGGCCTGATCGTGGCGGTGGACATCTTGCTCAACTTTGTCTCCGCCCACCTCGGCCGCACCGTCCTGTTCGCGCTGCCCGACGCGATCCCGGGGATCGGAGGCCCGTACACGCTCGAGGCTCTCGCCTTCGGCGTGTCGAACGCCCTGACCATCGCCGCGGCGATCTGCGCGGCGGCGCCCTTCTCCCTGCTGCTCGAGTCACACGACGTGATGGACGCGCTGCCCAACGCGCTTTCACGCACCGGTACGGCGATCGCGGCGTCGCTCAACCTCGTCCCGTCGATCGTCGCCTCTTTCGCCGAGGTCAGCGAGGCGCAGCGCTTCCGAGGCTGGAGGCCACGCGGGCCTCGCTCGTGGGCGGAGGTGGTTGTGCCTGTCGTGCTGACGAGCGCCGAATCCTCGATCCAGCTGGCCGAGTCGATGGAGGCGCGTGGCTTTGCGTCCACGCCGCGAACCTCCTACGAGCGGCCGCGACTCGATCGCTCCGACTGGCTCGTGGTCACAGTCTCGGGTCTGGCCGTGGTGGGATTCGTCGCCGCCCACGCCGCCGGTTGGGCGGCGGACTGGGACGCCTACCCCTCGCTCGTGGCGCCGCGGATCGACCTGCCTGCGCTGGTCTCCTGCCTCCTCTTGTTCGCGCCGGTGTTGGTTTGGCGACGGCGCGTCTGACCCACCTCACATATTGGTATCCAGGCGCCTCGATGCCTGCGCTGCATGACGTCAGCCTTGTCATCGGCGAGGGGGTGACCCTTGTCGCTGGACCATCGGGCGGCGGCAAGTCCACCCTGCTGCGCGTGCTGAACGGCCTCGTGCCTCACTTTCATGGCGGCCGCATCGCGGGCTCGGCCGAGGTCGCCGGCCTCGACATCATCGCCACGCCCACGCGCCTTCTCGCGCGTAGGGTCGGGTTTGTCTTCCAGGACCCTGAGCTCCAGGCCGTCTACGACACCGTCGAGCGCGAGGTGGCGTTTGGGCTGGAGAACATGGGCGTGCGCACCGACGAGATGCACGCGCGCGTCGATGAGGCCCTCGTCGAGGCAGGCGCCGAGCAGCTTGCCCGCCGACGCATCCGGACCTTGAGCGGCGGCGAGCGCCAGCGTGTCGCGCTGGCCTCGGTGCTCTCCATGCAGCCGGGCCTGGTCGTGCTCGACGAGCCCACCTCGCAGCTCGATCCGGAGGGTGCTTCGCTCGTCCTGTCGGCGGTATCGCGGCTGGCTGAGACGGGGCACGCGGTGGTGATCTCCGAGCACCGTCTGGAGCGTCTGAGACGGATGGCAGACACGCTGGTCGCAGTCGATGGGGGCAGCGTCGCGTCGCACGAACCTGCCGCGTGGCGGCCGCCACAGATCGACGCCCCGGTGCCACGAACGGCGCCAGCCGGTCCGGAGGCGTGGTCGCTCAGCGGGGTCCGAGTGGGGTTTGCGGGCCACACGGTGCTCGACCGCGTCGACATCGCCGGTCACCGAGGCGAAGTCGTCGCCTTGAGCGGGCCGAACGGCGGCGGCAAGACCACCTTGCTGCGCACGATCGCAGGGACCCTGGCGCCACTCGCGGGCAAGGTGGAGCGCAGACCCGGGCGCATCGCTTACCTGCCCCAGAACCCCACTGCGCTGCTCCACAGGCCAACCGTCCGCTCCGAGGTCGAGCTGACCCTCGGCCGTTCGGGCGCGGTGGACAACCCCGAGCAGATCCTGGCGGCGCTTGGTCTGCTTCCCGTGGCGGGACGCTACCCGCGCGACCTCTCGACTGGCGAGCGCCAGCGCGCCGCCCTGGCCGCCGTCCTCCCGGGACGCCCAGACCTCGTCCTCCTCGACGAGCCGACGCGCGGCATGGACCCTGCCGCTCGGGACGCCCTGATGCGGCTCGTCGTCGCGTTGCGCGAGGCAGGCTCCGCGGTGGTCCTGGCCACGCATGACACCGACCTTCGGAACGCGCTGGCAGATCGCGTCGCGACGGTCGACGGCGGCACCGTGACCGAGCTGCATGCGGTGCGGGCATGAGGAGGGCGCTCCCTGTCGGCCTGGTCTCGCTGGTCGGAGTCGCGCTGTTTGCCTGGCCCTTCTCTGGCAGCGGGCTGCCCGCCGACACCCCCGCCTGGACCCTGATGCTCGCCGGCATCGCCGCGCTCGTGCTGGTCGAGGCCGGGACACGCCAGCTCGACTCGCGCGCCGTAGCGCTCCTCGCGGCTATCGCGGCCATGGATTCGGCCCTTCGCCTCACCGTCATCGTGGGGATCGGCGGGTTCAACCCGATCTTCTTTCTCGTCCTCTGCGCCGGTTATGTCTTCGGCACGTCGTTTGGTTTTTTGGTGGGCGCGCTGTCGATCCTCGTCTCGGCGCTGATCAGTGGCGGAGTTGGCCCATGGGTGCCCTACCAGGTCTTTGCGCTCGGTTGGGTGGGCGTGGCCGCGGGAATCGCCGGACACTGGCGCGCTCCGTCGCCGGGCGTTCGCGACGTCCTGCTGCTGGCGGCGGCGGGGGGCGTGATGGGTTACGTCTTCGGCATGCTGATGGACGTGACGGTCTGGATACCTGCGTTTCGCGGCAACCCCAGCCTCGGTTGGTTTCCCGGCCTGACGCCCGCCAACGCTCTCGTCCACTACGCGCGCTTCTACGTCCTCACGTCGTTTGCCTATGACACGTTTCGCGCGGCAGGCAACGTGGTCATGGTGCTGGCTCTAGGTGCCCCCGTTCTGGCCGCACTCGCCCGATTCCGCGCCCGCCTCACATTCGAGGTCGTGCGCGCGTGAAGTTCGAACAGTTCAGGCGCCTGTGCCTGTCCCTGCCGGAGGCCGAAGAGATCGAGACCTGGGGCGAGTCGACCTTTCGCGTGCATGGCCGGATCTTCGCCATGGGCTCGCCCGAAGGCAAATCGGTATCGGTCAAGGCCACGCTCGACGACCAGGCCGGCCTCGTCGCGATGGATCCGAAGACCTTTTCCGTCTCCGCGTACACGGGTCGATTCGGCTGGGTCAGCGTGAGGCTCGCCGGTCTCGCCCCACAGCTGGGCGACCGGCTGGTGAAGAACGCCTGGGAGCGAACTGCCCCCAGGGATACCCCGCGTCCACAGCGCGGGGACCCCAGGAGGAAGACGACGTCAAATCAGAACGCCCGGCGCCGGTAGCCCCGACCGCCCGCGAAGAGCCGCACGATGATCAAGAGGATCGCGGCCCCGATGAAGGCCATGATCATCGCGCTGATGATCGGGTGGCCGGCGACCGCGATGTTGAAGTGGAGGATGCCGGCGAGCACGATCCCGCCGAACAGCCCCCCGACGATGCCGACGATGATGTCCCAGAAGAGCCCGAGGCCGTGGCCCAGAGCCAGATGGCTTGCCAGGAACCCTGCCACGAGCCCGACCAGCATCCACACCAGGATTGAGTCCAGGTCGAGCGTGATCGGCGTGCCGTTGACACTTATGACCATTACAAATAGGCCCCCTTTACAAAACTAGACGCGCACAACTAGAACGCGCCGGGTCCCAGGGGTCCCCGCGAAATCACGGCGCAGCCTCTGATTTCGTGGGGATTGATCAGGTCACCTTGGAAGCCAGTTCGCCGAGGGCTGCCCCCAGGACGCGGTTGAACGCAGGGAACGGGTGGATGACGTCCGCCAGGTCCCGCAGCGGGGTGCCGAGCTTGACGGCCATGACAAGCTCGCCCAGGATCTCGCCGGCGCGGGGCGTGACCAGGGTCGCCCCCACCAGGGCGCGACGGGTCCGGTCCGCGACAAGCTTCAGCGTCCCGCCGTGAAAGTCGTGGATGTAGCCGCGCGCGGTCTCGGCCGGGTCGATGGTGGTCACCACGATGTCGAGGCCGCGCTCGCGCGCCGTCTGCTCCGACCAGCCGACCGAAGCCACCTCGGGGTCGGTGAACGTGACCCGCGGCACCGCGGTGTGGTCGGCGCGGGCGTCCTCGCCGCGCAGCCGGCGAGCCACGATCTGGCCGTGGTAGTAAGCCAGGTGGGTGAAGCCGCCGATCCCGGTGATGTCGCCGGCGCCGAAGATGCCGGTGCGCGCCTCGAGCGTCTGGGGATCGACCTTGAGCCAGCCGCGCTCGGTCTGGGTCAGGCCGGCCGCGCGCCAGGCCTCGAAGTTGGGCCGCCGGCCTGTGGCGACCAGGAGGCGGTCGCCTGAGACGATCGCGCCTGACTTGAGGTGGAGCACCACGTCGGATGCCTGCTTCTCGACCGCGACGGCCGGGTCGCCGACCATGACTTCGATCCCATCGGCCTGCAGGTGGGGCAGCAGCGCCGCGCCCGCCTCCGGCTCTTCGAGGCCCAGAAACCGAGGCCCGGCCTCGACGATGGTGACTTTCGAACCAAGCCGGGCAAAAGCCTGGGCGAGCTCGACCCCCACCGCACCGCCACCCAGCACCACGAGCCTCGCCGGCAGCTCGCGCGGTATCGCGGCCTGCCGGTTGGTCCAGTACTCGATCTTGTTCAGGCCTTCGATCGGCGGGATCGCCGCGGTGCCGCCGTTGGCGATGACGACCGCCTTGCGCGCCACCAGCTGATCGCCTCCGACCTTGACCGTCCGCAGGTCGATCAGCTCGCCGGCGCCCCGGACGAGCTTGGCTCCGGTCGCTTCCAGGGCCGCCGCCGGCCGCCCGTCATCGAGGTCGCGTGCCATCCAGAGCACGCGCTTGGAGACCTTCGGGAAGTCGACGTCCCACTCGACGCGAGAGGCGGCCAGGGTGCGCGCGCGAAGCGCCTCCTCGAGGGTCTCGCCGGACCGAAGCAGCGTTTTGGAGGGCACGCAGCCCCAGTAGGGACATTCGCCGCCGACGAGCTCCCTCTCGACGACCGCGAGCGAGATCCCGCTGCCCTCCAGGCCGCCTGCGATGGCTTCTCCGGCGACCCCGCCGCCGAGACAGACGACATCAAACTCCTGCGGCAACTTGTCCTCCTCCTTCGGCGCTTGCGCGCCGCAGCGACTCGAGAAGCGAGGTGGCGGTGAACTCTCCTAGGTAGCGGTCGCCGTCGAAGACCGCGGCCCGCTCGGTAGGGCTGGCCACCGCGGCGGCAAACGCGTCGGTCAGCGTGGTCGTGATGGCTACGCGTGGCGCATCGGGGCGAGGCACGCCATCGGAATGTTCGAGCGTCTGCGGGTCGATGGGCACGACCAGCATGCGGCGGACCAGGCGCTCGCGTCCCAGAAACTCCGAGACGTACTCGCTAGCCGGGCGCGTAAGGATCCTTTCGGGCGTGTCGTACTGTGCGATCGCGGCCTGCATCTTCAACAGACAGATTCGATCCCCGACCATCACCGCCTCGTCGATATCGTGCGTGACGAAGACGACCGTCTTGCGCATCGACCGCTGGATGCTGATGAACTCCTGCTGCAGGCGCTCGCGCGTGATCCGGTCGACCGCACCGAACGGTTCATCCATCAACAGGACGGGAGGATCCGCGGCCAGCGCGCGCGCGAAACCGACACGCTGCCGCTGCCCGCCGGAAAGCTGGTGCGGGTAACGGTCGCGATACTCGTCGGGCGGCAGGCCGACAAGCTCGAGCAGCTCCTCGGTCCGGTCGTGGATCCGCTTTTTGTCCCACCTCCACAACCTCGGAACGGTGCCGACGTTTTCGCCGACGGTCATGTGAGGAAAGAGACCGGTCTGCTGGATGACGTAACCCATCTTCAAGCGCAGGGCCGCGGGATCTTCGCCGCGAGTGTCGACGCCGTCGACCAGGATGCGTCCGCCGTCCGGGTCGATCAGCCGGTTGATCATGCGGAGCGTCGTCGTCTTGCCGCATCCCGAGGGTCCGATCAGGACGCACGTCTGGCCGTCAGGGATGTCGAGCGTGAGGCCGAGCACCGCGTTCGACCCGCCGGTGAAGTGCTTGCTCACGTTCTCCAGTCGGATCACGGCTCGTTTACCGTAATCGAATGCCGAACGGGCTATTCCTCGACTACGTCGACCCGTGGATCAACTGGGCCTGGCTCGTGAGCCACGTCGCGGTGTTCTCCGACGCCCTCCTGCAGCACATCACGCTGACCCTCATCGCGATCGGCGTCGGGCTTGTCATCTCGCTCCCGATGGGGATCGTCGCCCATCGGTGGCGCGCCCTGCGCAATCCGGTTCTGACGCTGTTCGGCATCTTCTACACGATTCCGTCGATCGCGCTCTTCGCAATCCTGATTCCCTACACAGGCCTCAGCACGCTGACCGCCGAGATCGGACTCGTCGGCTATGCGGTGCTGATCCTCACACGCAACGTCGTCGTGGGCCTGGAGGCCGTGCCCAGAGACGTCCTCGACGCGGCCGATGGAATGGGATATCGTCCGCTGGCCCGCCTCGTACGAGTTGAGCTGCCGCTTGCGCTCCCAGCCATCTTCGCCGGCATCCGAATCGCGACGGTCACAACGATTGGTTTGGTCACCATCACTGCCGTGATCGGGCTCGGCGGCCTCGGCCAGCTCATCCTCCAGGGCCTTGTCGAGAACTTTCACACGCCCCTGCTCGTGGCCACGCTTCTCTCCATCGTCCTGGCGCTGGTCGCCGACCTCGCGCTGGCGGGGACGCAGCGATTCGCTCTTCCCTGGTCCAGGACCGCGTAGATGTCAACCCTCGGTCGCGTCCTGCAGTGGTTCGCAGATCCAGCCCACTGGTCGGGCTCCGACGGAATCCCCACCCGTCTCGTCCAGCACCTCCAGCTTTCAGCGGAATCAGTCCTCATCGGAGCCGTGATCGCTCTACCGGTCGGCATCGTGCTTGGTCACTACGGACGATTTGGCAATCTCGCCATCAACGTGTCGAACGTCGGACGCGCGGTGCCATCGTTCGCGCTGCTCGTCCTCGCGTTCCAGGTGTTCGGGCTCGGTGACCTGCCGATCATCATCTCTTTAACCGCACTGGCGATTCCGCCGATGGTCACCAACAGCTACGTCGCCATGCGTGAGGTGGACCCGGATGTCAAGGACGCGGCTCGCGGCATGGGGTATAGGGAGCTGGCCCAGGTCCTGAGGGTCGAGTTACCCCTCGCGGTACCTCTGTTGATGGCGGGCATCCGCACCTCCGCTGTCCAGGTCGTGGCCACGGCCACGCTTGCCGCGTTGATCGCGGGAGGAGGCTTCGGCCGCTACATCATCGACGGCCTGGACGGCTACGACTACACGAAGCTGGTCGCGGGCGCGATCCTGGTCGCGCTGCTTGCGCTCGCCACGGAGCTCAGCCTGGCCGGCGTCGAGCGCCTGCTCGTGCCGCGAGGCATCAGGCTCCTCAGGGCGCCGACGGCCGCCCGCGCCCAGGTGTTCAAGGCGGCCTGACGCGGTTGGTGGAAGAATCTGTACTGGCACGGGGTTCGAACCGGAGACCGTCCGCGTCAAGGAGGAACTTTTGATGTACCGCATACCCAGGTTTGGGTGGTTGTTAGCCGTGCTGGTCGCGGCCCTGACTGTGGCCGTGGCATGTGGCGGCAACAGCCCGACCACGCCTGCCAAAGGGACGATCACGATCGCGGGCTTCAAGTTCTCCGAGGGCAGCGTCCTGGCTGAGCTCTACGGTCAGGCCCTGCAGCACGATGGCTACACGGTCAACTTCAAGCTGAATCTTGGCTCGCGCGAGGTCGTCGGGCCCGCGATCAAGTCAAAGCAGGTCGACCTCTACATCGGGTACGCCGCGACGGACCTCGAGTACTACAACAACGCCGCCGGCGAAGCGAGCGGCGACGTGACCGCAACCACCGCCAAGCTCAACAGCCGCCTCCAGCCTCTGGGCCTGCAGGCGCTGACGCCCTCAGCCGCCGTCGACCAGAACGCGTTCGCCGTGACGAAGGCGACCTCTGACAAGTACAACCTGAAGAAGCTTTCAGACGTCGCAGCGGTAGGTGGCCAGCTCGTCCTGGGCGCCGGACCGGAATGCCCGCAGAGACCGTTCTGCCAGCCAGGCCTGGAACGCGTCTACGGGATTCACTTCAAGAGCTTCAAGGCGCTCGACACCGACGGGCCCCTAACCCGGGCCGCGCTCAAGAACAACGACATCCAGGTGGGACTGGTCTTCAGCAGCGACGCCGACCTCCAGAGCCTCGGGTTGGTCGTGCTCCAGGACGACAAGCACCTGGAGAACGCCGACAACGTGGTCCCGATCGTCCGGACTCCGGTGGCCACATCCGAGGTCAAGAAGGTGCTCAACGCCGTGAGCGCAGGCCTGACCACGATCGACCTGGTCACGCTGAACTCTCAGGTCGAGCTGCAGCACATGGACCCTGACGTGGTCACGAAGACCTACCTGACCCAGCACAACTACTTCAGCTAAGGTTCGCGGCGGATGGAGCGGGAAGCGGCGCTCGCCGACTTCGAGGCTGCCCGCAAGGAGTGGGAGGAGGCGTTTTCTCGCGTCCCCGACGATGCGTTGACCTACCTGAAGCCAGGTGATGACTACGCGCTCGGTGGGCTGCAGGTTCATGTGAACTGGGTGCTCGTCCACTACAGGCGCGTGCTCGAGGGCATCGTGGCGTGCGGGTTCAAGGACCTTGGGCCGCAGGATCCTCCAGGCGCGGAGCCGCGGGCGCGCGAAGAGGCCAAGCGTGGCCTGAGCCCGGGCGAGCGGCGCAAGTCGCTCGACGAGATGGGGCGTCTGCACGACGCGGTACGAGCCGGGGTCAAGCGGCTCCCGGAATCAGACTGGACGCGCAAAGCGCCCGTCGTCTACGGCGCAGGACAGGATCCGTACCCAACCAGTCCTGAGGACATCCTGGATTGGCTGCGCGACCACTATCGGGAGCATGTCGAGCAGAGCGCCGACCTGATCCAAGACTGGAGGACCGCTACGGCAGCCGGTTGATCCATTCGGCGGTGGCGTACTTCGACTCCACCAAACGCTGCGCGTCCGCCAGCTCGTCCTCCGTCAGTGCGCTGATGCGTGCATCGAACGTGCGCTCAAAGCACGCGCACAGGTCTAGCTCCATCTCGCTGCACGACAGCGAGGTGAACCAGGAGAGCGGCGAGACAGCTTTCTCCGCGCTGCGAATGCCTTTCTCTGCGATTCGCTCGCGGCCGACGCGAATCAGCCGCGGCAGCAGCTCGACGTCCATCGTGTGCGCGATGGTGGTGTGATGCAGGACGAAACCGCGCCGCCGCGCCTGGGCGGCGCCGCCGATCTTGCCGCGCGGCGAGATGATGTCGTTGATCTCGCGATATGAGGCGGGCACGCCCAGCTCTTTGAATCTTTCGACCGCCCAATCGTCGAGCAGCGCATAGGACCGCCGGAAGCTGACGCCCGCCACCATCGCGGCCGGCAGGTACAGCGAGTAGGTGATTGTGCGGTCCGGCTCGCAGAGCATCGTGCCGCCGCCGCTCATACGGCGCGTGATGACGAACCCCAGCTCTTTCGCGGGCCGCTGGTCGACCTCGTTGAGGACCGACTGGTGGGAGCCGATGACAAGCGCTCGCTCGATCCAGCGCCACAGGCGCATGGTCGGCGGCCGCCGCCCGCTGATCACCTGCTCGAGGAGCACCTCGTCGAGCGCCATGTGCATGTGCGCGCCGCGGCCGGACGGCGGGATCACCTCCCAGCTCACCTCGCGCATCAGGTCACGCATCAACCCTCTGCCAGTATTCCTGATGACGATGGAGGGGCGGCAGACGCTGTGGACGCTCTACGCGATCAACTTCCTGAACGCGGTCGGGATGTGGTTCTTCTTGCCCCTGCTTCCGATCTTTCTCGGCCGCAGGGGCGGCTCGGCCGCGCTGGTCGGTGTCGTGTTTGCCGTGGGTCTGCTCGCCAACGCGGTGATCCGATATCCGGCGGGCTGGGCCTCCGATCGGTTCGGCACCAGGTCGGTCCTGATCGCCGCCATGCTCGCGACCGCCGTTTTGTTCCTCGCGTACCTGCTGCCGCTGCCGCTGTGGGCCTTCGTCGGCGTCCGTCTGCTCCACGGCGCCGCGCAGGGGGCGTACTGGCCGGCGGCGAACGGGCTGCTGGCCGAGACCACCGCTCCAGCGAACCGCGGCCGTGCATTCGGTTACATGCAGTCGACCAACATGGCCGGAATGCTGATCGGGCCTGCGATCGGCGGCTTCATCGCACTCTTCAACCTTGGCGTCGTGTTTGGAGTCGCGGCCGTGCTGTCGGCCCTTACCGTTGTGGCGCTCGCGACGCTGCCCAACGTCCGCGCCCAACCCACGATCGAGATCCCGGCTCGCGCGCTGCACATCGCACGCATGCTCCTTCCGCTGATCCTTCTCGGCGCCGGAACGTCGTACATGATCGGGGCGTTCGACACCATCTGGTCGCTCTACCTGACCTCTCGCGGTGCGACGACATTCGCGGTTGGCCTTTCCTTTGTCGCATTTGCCCTACCGGCCATGTTGCTCAGCGGATACGCGGGGTCGCTCGGGGATCGCTTCGGACCGCGACGTTTCATCGTCGTCGCGCTGTTCTGCACCGCATTCTTCGCCGGCCTTTATCCGTTCATCTCTTCGGTGCCATGGCTGATCGGCCTTGGGCTGATCGAAGGCATGTTCACCATCTCGGGCCTGCCCAGCACGATGGCAGAGGTCAGCCGCCTCTCGGAGCCGGGTCAGTATGCGCGGACGCAGGCCGTCTTCCAGACGGTCCAGACTGCGGTTCAAATCGCAGGCGCGATCGCGGGCGGAGCTCTTTTCACCGTGAGCCCGACCTACGCGTTCCTCGCGATCACGCTCGTATGTCTGCTCAGCGCCGCCACGGCATTCGTGCCTACGACGCACGCAAGAACTGCAGGCGAAAGCACGTCGTATTAAGTTGGGGGCATGGCTGCAAACCCGATTCAGATCGTTCCCTTACGCACGGATGCGCTCGCGCCGGTCGGCACGCCTCAGCTCACGTATCGCGGCGGTCCACTGCTGACGTCGGTCCAGGTCTTTCTTTTCTTCTGGGGCGATGCGTGGCAGCAGGATCCCCAGGCAGGGCTCGTCCAGCAGTTGAACGGTTTCTACGACTTCGTCCTTACGAGCCCGCTGATGGACGAGCTGTCCGAATACAGCGTGCAGGGCATGGCAATCGGCCAGGGAGCGCGCATCGGCAGCACGGTGATCGCGGGCGCTCCGCCGGCGAGCGTCGCCGACGGCGATGTCCAGCAGCTCATCCAGCAGGAGATCGCGTCCGACCCTGCGGTGCCGCAGCCCACTCCCAGCTCGCTCTACTACGTCTACCTCCCACCCGGCGTGACCGTTGGGCTTGACGGTCAAGCCTCCTGCGTCAACTTCTGCGGCTATCACAGCAACACCGGAAACATCTTCTATGCGGTGATGCCATACCCCGACTGCAGTGGGTGTATGGGCGGCCTGTCGGTCTTCGACGCGCTCACCTCAACCAGCTCCCACGAGCTCTGTGAGGCGGTGACGGATCCGATTCCCGGTCAGGGCTGGTACGACGACCAGAATGGCGAGATCGGCGACATCTGTGCGTGGCAGACCAAGCAGCTGAACGTCTATACGGTGCAGCTCGAGTGGTCGAACCAGCAGGGCCAGTGCATGTGAGCACCCTCCCGAGCCCGATCAAGCATGTCGTGATCGTCGTCAAGGAGAACCATGGCTACGACAACTATTTCGGCCGGTTCCCCGGCGGCAACGGCGTAGCGCTGCCCGGAAGCCCCAACCCGCCGCCGAAAGATCCGAACCACCGTCACGCGGCCTGGCTGACGCGCGACAAGACCGCTCCACGCGTCGCCTTTCCGCAGGCCGACATCCCTCACTACTGGAGCTACGCGAACCAGTTCACGCTCTGCGACAACTACTACACCGACGTGGCGGGCCCTTCTACGCCCAACCACCTGATGCTGATCATGGCCGACTCGAAGCTGATCGACAACCCGTCCAGCGGCTACCGCAAGCACCCGGGTCCACCGCTCTACGACCAGCCCTCGCTGCCTTCGCAGCTCGACGCTGCGAAGCAGTCATGGGCCAACTACAACGGCTACGCGTTCGAGTTCATCAAGTACACAGCGGGCAAGAAGCACACCTGGCAGCAATTCGCGGCGGACGCGGCCGCAAAGAAGCTGCCCGCGGTCTCGTGGCTCTACGCGGACGATGCGATGAGCGAACATCCTGCGGACACCGCGGCGCAGCGGGCTGCGAGTGCCGGCGACGTCAGCAAAGGCAGCCAGTGGACTGTGAGCCAGGTCCAGTCGGTCGTCGCGGCCGGACTGTGGCCGGACGTTGCGATCTTCATCACCTGGGACGATTGGGGCGGTTGGTGGGATCACGTCACTCCACCTGGGATAGAAAAGTGGACCGACGGCACGCAGTTTCGATACGGCGGTCGAGTCGGCTGCCTGGTGGTCAGTCCCTACGCACGCAAGGGCTACATCTCCAAGGCGCTGCATTCGCACGTCAGCCTGATCAAGTTTTGCGAGAACAACTTCGGCCTTCCGTCGCTCAACGCGCGGACGAAAACGTCAGATGGGATGGAGGACTGCTTCGATTTCACACAGGCGCCGTTGCCCCCGCCTCAGTAGGTGATCGCGTCGAGACTCTTCCAGCCGTATGAAACTTCCTGCAGCAGCGTCGACCCGATCGTGATCGGCTGCATGCGGACGTAGACGCCCCCCAGCCTCTCGTAAAAGCTCCGCGCGGGATGGTTGTCGCGCAGGACCCAGACGATCATGTCGCCCAGGTGCATCTCGCGAAGACCGCCTACGACGGCCTGGACCAGCCGGCGGCCGTGGCCGCGCCCCTGCGCCTCATCCAGGACGTAGATGGCGTAGAGCTCGCCCTCATAGCCGTCCTCGCCCGCGCGTTCGCGGCCCCCCGAGGCAAAGCCGACGACGCCTTCGCCGCCCTGGGCGACGTAAACGTGGCTCGATGCTTCGCGCAGCGTCCGCCTCCAGCGCTCGGCGTACCCGGCCTCGTCAAGCGATGCCAGGAAGTCGTCGGGCAGCATTCCGCGGTACGCGGTTCGCCACGTGGCGACGTGGATTCTCGCGATCGCGGCCGCGTCATCGATCTCAGCCGGCCGCACAAGCCCGACCACGACTCAAATCTATCCTGCCTCTTCCATGGCGCGAGTGCATGCACTCGTGTGTATCTCAACGTGCCGCATCCGGCCTAAGCTGCGAGTAGCTGTATGGAAGCTGTCGAGTCGGAGACTGACTTCGACCTCGCATCGCCTTACGCGCGTGTGCGCCGCGCGCTGGCGCTGATGGTGGCATCCATCGTCACCATCACGCTGACGGGCGTGCTCTACCTGCACCCTGAGCTACCCGAATTTGGCCGAAGCGCGACCACCACCATCTCGGCTCTGCAGTCGGCCTACCACGTCACGGCCGTGGACTTCGTCGACCCGGCCACAGGCTGGGTTGCGGTCGATTTCAGCTCAGGCGACTTCGCTGTCCTGCACACGACCGACGGAGGTGTGAGCTGGACCAGCCAGCTCATCGGTGCGAGCGACGGCCATCCTCAGTTCATGAAGTTCTTTGACGACGGTGTTGGCGTCTTCGCCCTCACCGGCACTGTCCCCTTGCTTCACCGCACCTCGGACGGCGGGCGGACATGGGTTTCGCGTCCGGCGCCAAATGTGACGGGCACGGTCCTGTCGTGGTCGTTCGTCGACTCCTATCAGGGTTGGATGCTGGTACTGGGGACTGGCCTGACCCAGCATCTCCCGACGACCCTCTTTCACACCAATGACGGGGGCTTCTCGTGGGTCGACCTGGGTCATCCCGTGGCCGCGCCCGACCAGGCCTTCCAGGTGAGCTTCTCGTACTTCACGACCGGCTGGCTGACCAGCGCCAGCTCGGGTCCCTACGCGTACAAGACCGGCGACTTCGGCGCGACGTGGACGCGGATCCCGCTGCCTGCGCCCGCGGGTGGCTGGCCTCGTGGCGGCCAGTTCCTGGTTGCCGTGCAGCCGACCTCAGGCGGCGGAGCGGTCGCCTCCGTCGTGTACTTTCCGGTGATCAGAGGCCGCACCGGCGTCGGCGGGGATATCAAGTCGTTTCCTCCGCTCACGGTCCGTGGATTCGATGGCGGCCGGCCGCATACGTACACGTACACGACGGTGATCGATCAGGTGGCGGGCGGGCCTTTCGCGCAGGATCAAGCCCCCAATCAAGTCCAGCTCAGCACGATCGACAACGGCTCGAGCTGGAACGCGATCGACCCGCCATCCACGAGCGGCGCGATCGGCTACTTCGACGCTCTGCACTGGTGGTGGGTCGGCTCCGGGCGCTGGGCGCGGAGTGGCGACGGCGGCGCGACCTGGACGACCTCTCAAGGCATCGGCGTCATCGAGCCGCTGCCCGGCTCGCTGCATGTCCTCGACCGCGACCACGCGTGGTTCGCGGCCTCGGCGGGCCCTCGTCCCGTCCTTCAGACCACGGACGATGGAGGCGTGCACTGGCGAATGGTGCTCCTCCCCCCGGTCGCCGACCTGCCTACGCCTTGACGTAGGCGATGACAGCTCGTGCTTCGGCGACGACCTCGCCGTGGCTTTGCTCCACAGTCGCCTCGCAGAAGGCAAGCCTTCTGGTCCGGTGGCGGACACCGGCCCTGGCGACCAGCCGTCCTGGCTTGGCCGGCCGCAGGAAGTCGATCTTCAGGTCGGCGGTCACAGTCGTCTCGCCCTCCTCCGCGACAGTGAATGCCACCGACGCCAGTGCCTCGTCGGCAAGGGTGGCGATGGCTCCACCGTGGACGATCGGGCCGCGGGAGGTCGGAAAGCCGTGCGCCTCGGCCGTCAGGTTGCCTTCGAGGACGAGCTTGCCGTAGCCGACCTCCACGATCCTGGTCCCGATGTTGGCCACCATCCCGGTGGTCGACCATTCCTTGTAGAGCTCAGGCAGAGCTCTGACGCCGTACGGTTGGTCCTTCCCGTCTATGGGGAGGTCGGCCGCAGGGCCGGAGGGGCTGCTCACGCGCTGATCGGTCGATGCAGCTCGATCACCGGAGCGATCAGCCGGTAGCCCATCTCGGCATTGATGCGAAGGATCGGGGGGTTGTCGGCGTCGTTGTTCGTGCGCACGCGCGTGTAGCCGGCATCGATCGCCTGTCCCATGGATTCGTACTTGAGCGCGCGAGCGATCCCGCGGCCGCGCACGCGGCGCGCTGTGCCGGTGTACGCGGTCCACGGAATCCCGCGCACTACGGGGCAGTCGAGGACAGAGGTGCCCACAATCGCATCTCCGTCGCGCGCGACCCAGTACCTGTCCACACGGATGGCGGGGTTGTCGAACCAAAAGCGCCTCCACTCGTCGAAGGTCAGCTCGCGCCATGGAACCGTGGTCGGGATGTCCTTCTCGGACTCGATCATCATCTCGTAGAGCTTTTGGAACTTCTCGGGATCGGAGTCTTGGCTGATCGGATGCAGCTCAAGGCCCTGCCCCTCCATCTGCTTCCTGCATTCCTCGCGCGTGGCCAGGATCCGCTCCCGGTTGGCGACCAGGTCCAGCTCGGACATGCGCATCCGCCGGTCTTCGCGATAACCGATGTGGTCGAGCACCCCGAGCTCCCTTTTGAAGTCCTCGCGCACTCGAGCCACCGCAGTCACAGCGCCCTCGCTGCGCAGCCAGTCCTCGCCAACCCCGACCAGGTCGACATAAGACGAGTCATCCCACAGGTCATAGCGCAGGACCGGCCGGATGGTCCCGAACCGTTTCTCATCGTGGTCCCAATGCTCGTGTGAGGCGCCGACGAAGGCGACCGCCGCGCCATCGCGGACGGCGATGCGACGCATCGAACGCTCCAGCTCGTCGCCCATCCTCCACCAATGAGTGAGAAGGACCGGGTCGCGTGGTTCGGTCGGGTCGCGGAGGGACTCGAGGTCGGCCACCAGGGGCGCGTCGTCAGGTGTGGCCGGCCGAAGCTCTGGCTTGAAGTTGATCGCGGGCATGCGTTGACTAGAAGGTTAATCTTCGCGGGTTGATTGCACGGAGGGTGCGGGAGCTGAGGGGAAAGGGGGTGCGTTCAGTGCACCGGATCGCGCTCTCCCCTGAGTGTTGGGGGATCAGCGAATTCCACGACTGGGGCCACCAGATCGACCCGGAGAGAGTCCTTTCGGAGGCGGCGGCGGTCGGGGAGGGCGCGATCACCGCCGGTCCCCCCGGATTCCTGCCCGATCGAAGCGACCTGGCCAGGCCGCTGCTCCGCCGTCACCGGCTGCACGTCGTGTCGGGACAGGTGCACGCCATCCTTCATCACCACGAGACGCGCGGCCCGGAGCTCGCCCACATCGACGGCCATGCCCACTGGCTCGCGGCGATCGGCGCCGACACGCTTGTCCTTTCCGCGATACCCGAGCGCAGTCGGGACGCCCCGCGGGCGGAATCGCTGTCCAACGCGGAATGGGCGCACCTTCTTCACCTCATCGGTTCGGTCCAGCACGTGTGCGCGCGCCACAAGCTGAGGCTGGCGGTGCAGCCCAGGTTCGGCAGCACGATCCAGGGACCGGAGGAGATCGAGCGGCTTCTGGTCGGCTCCGAAGCCGGACTGTGCCTCGACATCGCACACCTCCTCATCGCAGGTGCGGACCCCGTCGAGGTGATCGAGCTTGCGGCGGGTCGCATCAGCCACGTCCACCTCAACGACATCGACCTCGATCTGGCCCGGCGCGTGCGCGAGCGGTCTCTCGACTACAAGGAAGCTGTCGCGCGCAACCTGTACCGGCCGGTTGGCGAAGGCGGTGCGAACGTGAAGCGAGTGACCGAGGCGCTCCAGGCAGTGCGCTTCCGCGGCTGGTACACGCTCGAGCAGGAGACGCGCCTCGCCTCCCGCGACGACAGGCCACTCGGGCGGATCAGCCGGTCGCTCGAGTTCCTGCTGCCCCTGCTGGCCTGAGGCTCGAGCCTCTAGATTTTCCGGCCCGCGCCGGCCCAGTACACGTCACGCAGCTTGCGCTTCAGCAGCTTGCCCGCGGCGTCGCGCGGTAGCTCGTCGACGAAGTCGATCGACCGCGGTTTCTTATAACCCGCGAGGCGCTGTCCGCAGAAAACGATCAGGTCCTCGCGCATGACTGCCGCGCCAGGCCTCAGCTGGACCACGGCCTTCACCGACTCGCCCCACTGATCGTCAGGGATGCCGATCACGGCGGCGTCGACCACCGCAGGGTGCGCGTGAAGCACGGCCTCCACCTCGGCCGGGTAGATGTTGACTCCGCCCGAGATGATCATGTCGGCGCGGCGGTCGCAGATGTAGTAGTAGCCCTCTTCATCGCGATATGCGACGTCGCCGACCGTGAAGAAGCCGTCGTGCGTGCTGCCGTTCGTCGCGTCGGGGCGGTTGAAGTACTCGGCCTGCCAGGCGCTACGGACCATCAGCTCGCCCGGCTCGCCGACGGCCGCCTCCGCGCCGCCGTCACGAACGAGCCTGATCTCCTGTCCCGGCACGAGCGTCCCACAGGAGCCGGGTTTGCGCAGCTGGTCCTCCGGCCGCAGCACAGTGTTGATGCCGGTCTCGGTGGCGCCGTAAAACTCCCACAACACCTGTCCGAAGGCCGCCTCCGCGCGCACCTTCAGCGCGTAGGGACAGGGGGCCGCGCCGAGGATCAGCGCGCGCAGCGACGAGGTGTCTCGCGGTCGGGCCTGCTGCGCATCGACGAGCCGTTGCAAAAGGGTCGGCGCCATGAACGTGGTGGTCACGCGATGCCGCTCGATGAGGTCCAACGCGTCATCGGCTTCGAATTTGGGCTGGACCACGATCGTCGCGCCGAGAACGTGGTGCAGGACCGAGAAAAAAGAAACGGCACTGTGATATCCGGGGCCGCACATCAGATGGACGTCCGGCTGGCTCAGGTCGAAGATCGAGATGATCTGCAGCACGTTGGCGATGTCCACGCCGTGGGGCCGCCACGCTCCCTTGGGATTGCCGGTCGTACCCGACGTGTAGATCATCGATGCGCCGAGTCCGTCACCGACGGAGTCGAACTGCTGGGCGGCGTTGCGCATGAGCTCGCCAAATCCGAGCCAGCCCTGGGGCACGTGATCTCCCACGGCGACAAATCTCACATCGTGGTTCAGGTGCGGTCCGGCTTCCGCCATCGCGTCGACGTGATCGGGTCCAGCGAAGGCTACCTTCGCACCCGAGTCGTTGAGCACGTAAGCGATCTCCGCACCACGCAGCCGGTAGTTGACCGGCACGATGACCAGTCCCGCGCGCCGGCAGCCGTGGGCGATCTCGGAGCCCTCGATCGAGTTGAAGGTCATCAACGCTACGCGGTCTTCCTCGTGGCAGCCGAGCCCGATCAAAACGTTCGCGGCGCGATTTGCCTGCCGCAGCACCGCCGCATAGTCGAGCACCCGGTCACCGCAGATCAGCGCCGGCTTATCCGGCAGCGCTTCGGCATGCGCCGCCAGGAAATCGAAGTCCACTCTCCGATGCTAAGTGTGTTGGGGAACTAAGAGTGCGAGGGGCTTGGTGTAGGCGAAGGCGTGGGAGAAGGCTTCGCCGAGCACAGGGTGTTGGTCTCAATCCCCAGCGTCGAGGCGGACGGCGCGACGCTGCCCGTGATCACCACCCGATAGCGATTGCATCCGCCCAGCAGCGCCCACGTGTCGGTCGCGGCCCAGTGATGGAACACGACGCCGGCGTTCAGCGGGGGATACTTCGCCAGCACCGCCGGGGTGGCATCAGCGATCGACTCGATCGGCGACGTTTTCGTCGAATCGAACTGCCAGACGTAGATCCTGGTCAGCGGCCGCCCCGCGGCGGTGTCCGCCTGCGCGGGCAGCTTGGTCGCGTTGAGCAGCCCGTCCACGAGGGGCTGTGGCCCGGCGCTCGCCTTCGCCCCCGAAAACGTCATGTCGGCGATGGGGTTTGACCACGCCACACCCGCCACGTTGGTTCCGCTCAAATACCTGGTCGCGGGCGGCGTGCCGTCTGCTGCGGAGGCGTTGTAGACCTCGATTTCGCCGTTGACCGCCACCGCGAGCTGCTTGCCGTCAGGGCTCCACGCCAATCCATCCGGGTGCGGCAGCTTCGAGTTGACGCGCTTCGGCGCCGAGACTGTTGGGATCGGGTGGGCAGACGCGGTCGCGGTCGGAGGCGCGCTCACGCCTGCGCTGGGCGTGGCGACGGGAAGCGCGCTGTTGATCGGTTCGATCACCGGGCCGTGGTCCGGCATCGCCACCGCCGCCATCGTTCCGTCCGCGGTGATCGCGATCGGCCCGTCATCCGGACCGAGGTTCAGCGGAAACGGGTTGAGCACTCCGGCTTCGGCGTTGAGCCAGTACCACGCGCCGGTGCCGAATGCGCGCACGGCAAGCAGGCCTGAATTTCCGGGGACGGCCCCTTCGGTGAAGAATGCGGCCTGCGTCGGGGGCTTGGCCAGGGTCTTGAGTGCGCCGGCGGTCTGCGTGAGGTCGAGCGCATCAACTTCGTACGTCGCGCAGCACCCGACCGTCAGGCCGAGGTAATGCGAGTTGGCGACGAGGCCGATCGGACCTTCGCTCTGGGAGTCCTGCGAGGCTGCGATCGCATCGAGCGTTCCGGCAAACGGATCAACGCGAAAGAGCCAGTCGTACGGGACGACGCCCGCCGCGGCCCGGCTCTCGGCCGGTCGGTCGTCGTGCACGGTGAAGTACAGCACCGGGTGGTTCACGTTGGGCGCGGGCGCCCACACCGGCCCGGCGACACGGAACGCGCCCGGTGAGAGCGGCGCCACGATCGTGGACTTGCCCGTGGCCGGGTCCAGCACTCCGATCCCCTGGTCCGCCGCATAGGCGATCAGCCCTTGCGTGAGGCCCCCGGTGCGCGGCGAAGGTGAATGAACGCTGGCAGCGCTGGAGCTGCTGCACGCGGCCAGCAGAAGGAGGGCCGCGAGCGCGGCGACAGGCTTGAGCATTCCTACTTGTTACCCGAACGGCCGATGGCGCGTTTCGGTACCGGATATGAAGAAATTGGTATTTCTGGCTGCGATCGCGCTTTTTGCGGTCGCATGCGGTGCAACGGGCACCGGTTCAGGCTCCGGCTCGTCGCCCACCCCAGGCGGCGGAATGAGCTTCGATGTCGCCGCCACCAACACCGACCATGCCCTCACGATGCATGTGGGCCAGAAGCTGGAGGTCGTCCTGCGCGCAGCGCCGGGGATGGCCAGCTGGTCGCACCCTGTGGCCAGCGACCAGTCGGCCCTCGCGCCGATCGTCGACCCGGCGGCCACGGCTGCCCGCGGCGTGACGCTGGCCGCGTTTGAGGCGCGAAAGGCAGGAGATGTCACCGTGTCAGCGAACGCCGGCGCTTCCTGCTCGCCTGGCCAGGCCTGTCCGATGTTCCTGGCCGTTTACTCCCTGAAGGTCACGATCACGCCGTAGTTGCGGCGCCAGCGGCCCGAATTGCTGCAGCGATCGCGTCGAGCTGGGCCCGGGCGGGCGGCCGGTCGTAGGTCGGCGGAAACGTCAGGCCGAAGCCGTCCTTCGGGTAGCGCGGGATCACATGGACGTGGAAGTGGGGGACGTCCTGGAAAGCGACCTCGCCGTCGGCGACGAACAGGTTGATGCCGCTTGCACCGAGCGTCTGGCGCGCGATCGCCGCCAGGCGGCGCGCGATACGGAACGTGCGCATCGCGGCGGTCTCATCGAGGTCTGCCATCAAGACCGCGTGCTCGCGCGGGGCGACCAGCATATGGCCGTGCGTGATCGGCTGGACGTCCATGAAGGCCACGACGGTGTCGTCCTGGTGCGTGAAGCTGGCGGGCGATTCGCCGCGGATGATCTCGCAGAAGATGCACTGATCGCTCAAAGCGTGCTGAAGCTTAAACGGACGAGTCGCCGGCGACTCCCAGTTATCCGGGGTCGGTTTGGGTCTCCACCGATGCCGGCTCAGGCGGCATCTCGATTGTTCCATTCGCGGCGTCGCCGGCGGGCACGGGCCCGGAACCGTTCGGCGAGACGGCTGTTTCCCCGTCGAGCACTCCCTCGATTGCCGGGCGCTGACCGCGCCGGCGTCGCCGTGCGCGCCGGTCGCCACGATGCGGACGCGAGAGGCGCTGCACCTGGGAGCGGATGCCGACCCGCTGACACGCCGTGACCACTGCGCCTACGCCGGCCACCAGCCCGTCATCCTTGCAGTGCTCGAAGAGCGGTCCGAACAGCTCAGGCGCGCCGCCGATGACCGTCTTCGAGTCGCCGACGATCACGAGCAGCTTCTTGGCCCGAGAGATGGCGACGTTGACCCGGTTTGGGTCGTTGAGGAATCCGATCGCTGCGCGGTCGTTCGACCGCACGAGCGACAGGATCACGCCGTCCGATTCGCGGCCCTCGAAGGCGTCGACCGACTCGATGTCGTCCGGCGGCACGATGCCCTTGAGCGCGCCCTGCAGGCGGTTGACCTGCGAGTTGTACATGGCGATCACCGCGAGCTTCGCCTTGCGCACGCGCCGGCGGATGATCGAGGTGATGTCCTTGCATAGCGCGACCTCGAATTCGTTCGCCACCGAGCGCTGCGCGTCGCGGTACTCGTCCTGAGCCCCGGTGTCGACCCAGACCAGCTCGCGGTCGAAAGGCCATGGGAGCGGCATGCGTGGGTGCGGCGCTTCGTGGATGAGCTTGCCTTCATAGAAGAGGTCGGAGACGACCCGGCCGATCGGCTCACGCATCCGGTACTGGCGCGGCAGCATGATCTTGGAGCCCGCCGGCACCTTGTCCCATATCCAGCCGTAGAAGCTGTCGTCGCGCACCACCTCGTCGAGGGGCGTCTGGACGGTGAAGGTGGACGCGGCCTCCTCCATCACGGGCGGCAGCTGGTTCAGGTCGCCGATCATGACCCAGCGCTTGGCCAGCGGCATCAGCGCCAGCGCCTCGTTGGCGCGCACCTTGTTCGCCTCATCAAGAATCAGCCAGTCGAAGACCTTGAACCGGAGCCGGGAGTCGATGGTGAGCCGGTTGCAGGTTCCCGCGACAAGGTTGTACGGCTCGAGGTCGTCGCTCTCGACCAGCGTGGGACGAAGCCGGCGCGGCACCTTCCCGGGTTCGGCGATGCGGGCCTGTCGCACGTGCGAGAAGCCGAGCAGCCGCTCCTGGCCTGTGTCGACCGCATCGTTCGAGTGCGATGACATGAGAATCGACGCGTTCGGGTTGCGCGCGAGAATGCGGCGGATCGACTCCACGATGGCCGTCGTCTTGCCTGTCCCGGGCGGTCCCTGGATCAGGTACAGCTGCCCCGGTCGCATGCCCATGACGCGCGCCACGGCTTCCGCCTGCTCCTCGTTGGGGTCGGGCAGGTGATGGGCCTTCTTGCCATCCAGGGGCACCCGAGGCGGGCTGCCCAGCCAGCCCGTGTCGGCCAGCTCCGCGGCCAGCGCGCCCGTGCGCGGGCTGCCGATCTGGAGCTGGCGGATGACCGAGCGCTGGGCCTCGAACATTTCCACGCTTGCTGTCGGGAGGACGATGCCTTCGTCCGGCAGCGGGTCGTAGCGGCGGAAGCTCACCCACAGGTTTGAGCCCTGGATCCGGTCCAGCGACATGCCGCGGTACTCCGGGAAGCCCGCTGAGCGGACGGTCAGGGAGTCGATGCCGCGGTAGATCCGTCCGTCAGCGTCGTCGACCAGGTGCAGGATGGCCCGCACGTACTCGCCGCCGCGCATGTCCTCTCCGCAGTTCGGGCAGTGGATGCCGTTCGAGGTGGGCACCTCGGTCTCGCATTTCGGGCACTCGATCCACTGCTCGGTCGCCTCGTACCGGCGCACAGCCGCCTCGGCGAGCTTCTCGCGGTAGTCGCGCAGGTGCTCGATGAACCGCATGGTCGAATCGAGCATCGGGTGCGCCTTCGCCTGCTCGCGCAGGGTGATCGCGGTGAAGCCCTCCAGGTCGCCATCCCACTCCTTGACGACGTGGAGCTCATGGAAACGCAGCCTGAGGCGGTTCTTCTCCATCTCGTAGGCGCCTTCCAGCTCCTGCCAGTCGGTGATCTCCAGGGCGAGCCCCATGGGCGTTCGCCCGAGCTTGCCTGTCAGCAGCGTGGTGCTCACCTGGCCGATGAACTCGAGCGGCTTCTCCGGCTTGACCACGTTGTAGGTGCCGTCGATGAGCTTCTGCTCCTCGAGCACCTGGCGCAGCAGCTCGGCTCCGCCGTGGGCCTCGAGGGCGGTGACCTTGGCGGCCGCGGGCGTGCCCGGGCGGACACGGATGCCGAGGCGACCAGCCTGGATCTCCTCCCCCGGGATCTCGGGGTTCCAGAGCGGCAGCACATCGCCGGGGATGGGCGTGCTCATACCAGGCGAGCCTTGGCTGTAGTACGGGCAGAACGCGTGATTAGGATCAAGTCAATAAAAGAGGTCCCCGGGCGGGACCAAGCACCCCAATGGGCAGCGCCTACGTTACCACACCCCGCTTTGGATCAAGATTTGGGCTGAGTGTCACGCCCCCGATGGCCGCGACAGATTTGCGAGATCGGCGGCCGGAGCCAAGGAAAGGGTGGCGCGACGAGGAGTGCATTGAAAATGCATGACGACGAAGCGCCGGGCCCCTTGACGCGGGCTTCAGCGCCCATTCCCGGGGTCCCCGCGAAATCGCAGATTTCGTGGGGTGGGTCGGCGCCCGGCCGCCTAGCGCGCAAAGATGCGCGGAGCACCGGGGGCGGGACACTCTGATGTGGAAGAACCGGCTTCAACCGTATGACCTCCTCAGCAAGGACGAGGTGAACACCATCCACGGGCAGGCCATGACCATCCTCGAGGAGATCGGGATCGACTTCCTGCACGACGGTGCCCGTGAGCTGTTCCAGAAGTCAGGCATGCGCATCGAGGACAACCGCGTCCGATTCGAGCGTGCTTTCGTCATGGAGCAGGTCGCGAAGACGCCGGCGACGTTCGAGTTTCAAGCCCGGAACAGCGCCCACACGGTGACGCTCGGCGGCGACAACGTAGTGACGGCGCCTGTCTACGGACCGCCGTTCGTGACCGACCTGGAGCGCGGCCGGCGCGGAGCGACCCTCGAGGACTTCAGCAACTTCGACAAGCTGTCCCAGGCGGTGGACCAGATCCACTGCGCCGGCGGGACGACCGTTGAGCCCGAGGACCTGCCGCTGGGGTCGCGGCACCTGGACATGGTTTATTCCCACATCCGGTGGACGGACAAACCGTTCATGGGCAGCGTCATCTCGACCGAGAACGCGCGCGACACGATCGAGATGGCGTCGATCGTCTTCGGCGGCCGCGACAAGATCGAGAAGACCCCGGCGGTGCTCAGCCTGATCAACGTCAACAGCCCGCTGCGCTACGACGACCGCATGCTCGGCGCGCTGATGGAGTACTCGGCGGCCGGCCAGCCGGTCATCGTCACGCCGTTCCTCATGGCGGGTGCGATGTCGCCGATGGGTCTTGCAGGCACGGTCGCGCAGCAGACGGCCGAGGCCCTGGCCGGGATTGCTTTGGTCCAGCTGATCCGCCCCGGCACGCCGAGCGTGTACGGATCGTTTCTCACCAACACCGATATGCAGTCGGGCAGCCCGGCGTTCGGCACGCCGGAATCGGCCATGGGCATCCTGGCCAGCGCGCAGATGGCGCGCCACTACAAGCTTCCGTTCCGCGGCGGCGGCGCGCTGACATCGTCGAAGGCCCCCGATGCCCAGGCGGCTTACGAGTCGATGATGTGCATGTGGCCGACCATCCTGGGCCGCGTCAACTTCGTACTCCATGCGGCCGGCTGGTTGGAGAGCGCGCTGCTCGCGTCATACGAGAAGTTCATCATCGATGTCGAGCAGCTGCGCATGTTCGAGTGGATCCTCGGTCATGGGCTGCCGGTCGACGACGAAGGCCTGGCGATGGACGCGCTGCGCGAGGTCGGCCCCGGTGGCCACTTCCTCGGTGCCGAGCACACGCTGCGCAACTACCGCACCGGTTTCTACCGGCCGTGGATCTCGTCGACCGAGAACTACGACCGCTGGCAGCGATTCGGCGCGCGCACGGCGGACGTGGTGGCCGCCGAGCGGTGGAAGCAGGTGCTGGCCGAGTATCCCGACCCGGGCATCGACCCGGCGATCGACCAGGAGCTCAAAGAGTTCATCGCGAAACGAAAGCGCGAGCTTGGCGACGACTGATTCTCAGGCGCGCAAGCGTTTCGCTTACCTCTTGAAAAAGATCGCTTCGGAAGCGCCCGCGCCGGCCAGCGGGTCCGCCGCCGCCGCGGTGGTCGCCACCTCGGCGGCGCTGCTGCAGAAGGTGGCGCTGCGCTCAGAGGAGCTGTGGAGCGGCGCGGCCGGCGCCCACGTGCGCGCGGCGGCCATTCGAGCGCGAGCGGAGGAGCTCGTCGAGCTCGACTCGCTCGCCTACCTGGAGTTCATGGAGGCGATGCGGGCGGGCCACAACGTCGAGACTGCGCGACAGAAGACGATCGATATCCCCATGGAGATCGCGAGCCTGGCAGCCGAGGTCGTCGCCCTCGCGCATGTCCTGGAAAGCAACGGCAACCCGAACCTGAAGGCTGACGCTGCCGCGGCGGCGATCCTTGCTCAGGCTGCGGCCACGACGGCCGCGATGCTGGTCACGGTCAACGTGTCCGCTGGCCGGCCAGGTTTTCCAGGCCCCGGAGGTGGTCGCGGTCGTGCTCCAGCGCGATCTCCAGGTACCGATCGACCGTCACCTCTCCATACCGCTCGTGGCGACCAGTCAAAGCCCGTTGCTCGCCGTCCAGGGTCTTCACGTAGCCGATCAGCATCATCCGGGTCGCAGTCCATTCGTCGAGCGCGTCGTCGAGGTGAATCCCGCTGAAGTCCGTTCCGTCGTTGGTGAAGAAGTCGAACGTCGGATTCTCGCCCGCTGCGATCGAGCGGATTCTCGGCACGTAGCAGTCACGCTCTGTCGCCGCCAGGTGGGCGGCTATATCGCGCAGGTCCCACGCACCGACCCTCGCCGACGAGTCATCGGCCGCCAGCCGCAGCATCGCGATCACGAGCTGCTGGCTCGAGGCGAGCCGCTCGAAGATCTCTTCGCTCACTCCGGATTCAACAGCCGCGACCGCGGGTTGGATTCCGTCAGCTCAGCGATCAGCGCGCTCACGACCTCATCGGGCGTGCCGGCGCGCTCCTCGACCGGGCCCCATCGCCAGGCGTCGAGGTATGCGTCCATGTCGGTCGAGCCGTCCTTCATCGCGTAGGCATCGATCGCCGCCTGGAAGTAGTCGGGCAACATGCGCTTCGCCTCGACGCCGCCCTCCCAGGCCTTCACCTGCGAGGGGATGTGCTTCCAGAACATGACCTGATACTTAGCCATAGAGCGTGATCGGGAGGTCCGCCGAAGGCCGGGTGGGGGGATTCGCACTCTCCACTAACGCAGCAAGTCGCTCCTCGAGTTCCCCGAGCCCGACGTCGTTGATCTCGAGTGGCAACCCCAGATATTCGGCGATCGCACTCGCCTTCTCGGCCAGGCGCGGGTTGGGCATCTGGCGCAGGTAGAGCACGGCCTCATAGTTGCCGAAGAGCATCGACTTCAGCTCCGGGTCGCGGTTGAGGCCGAGCCCTTTCACCACCGCCCGCTCGAAGTTGCGGACGAGCCAATCGGTCAGGAAGAACGTGCCGGGTCTGCGGTCGGCAACTTCGTTGAATCGCGTCTCGCCCGCGTACATCTCGTAGCAGTGCGGGCCACGCAGGCGGGCCGCCCCAACCTCTTCCAGCAGAGAGTCGAGCTCGCCGTTCATCCCGCACTCCCCGTAGACGACGACGAGCTTGTCGTAGCTCGGGCGAAGTGTATGCAGCTTCTCCCGGAGCTCGTCGACGATTCGCGACGGGTAGAGATGGAGCAGCGCGGACACGCCGTAGATGTCGACTTCCCAACCACGCCGGTCGACGATGTCCTTCACCTCGCGGCCAAGGGCGCCGCAGATGACCAGCGCAGTCGTGTTCACCGCACGGCTGCCAATTGGGGGAATCCGAGCACTCCGATGAACGAGTCGTTGAAATCCGGGCGCCCCGACAGCTCGACGTATTCGATGCGCGACCGCAGCTCGAACGCGACCTGGCGCTCGCGATAAGACAGCAGCGCGATCTTGGCGCCTTCGCCGGCCGAGTTCCCGACGGCGATGATGCGGTCCACGTCGACCGGCGGGACGAGGCCGATGATCTTCGCGCTCTCGGGATTCAGGTAAGAGCCGAATGAGCCTCCGAGCAGCACCTGGTCGAGATCCTGCGGTCCGACGCCGAGGATGTCCATCAGGACCTTGATCCCAGCTGCGATTGATCCCTTGGCGAACTGGAGCTCGCGGATGTCCTTCTGGGTGAGGTAGACCCCGTCCGCGAGAAGGAAGGCACGCACGCCGTCTATGTCGATCAGCCGGTCGCGCAGCGGATGGTCGGGCACGTCCTCGCGCAGCCTCAACCGTCCGGAGTGATCGAGCAGGCCGGCGAGGAGAAGCTGAGCGACGGCGTCCACAAGGCCTGAGCCGCAGATCCCTTGTGCCGGCACGTCGCCGCCGATGACCTGCAGCTCGATAACGTCGGTGATCTGCACACCTTCGATCGCGCCTGTGGTGGCGCGCATGCCGCACCTGATCTGGCTGCCCTCGAACGCAGGTCCGGCGGGCGCCGCGGTGGCGAGGGCGCGCTGCGCGCTGCCGAGCACGATCTCACCGTTGGTCCCGACGTCCACGAAAACGCGAAGCCTGTCCTCGCGCACGACGCCGGTCGCCAGGACTCCGGCGACGATGTCCGCCCCCACGTAGGCGCCCAGCGCCGGCAGCGTCTGCACATAACCGTGCGGGTGGATGTGCAGGCCGACCTCGCGCGCCTCCACGTTGAGCTGGTCCATGAACGCGGGGGTGAACGGAGACATCGAGAGCGGCGTCGGGTCCACGCCGAGCAGCAGATGCAGCATCGTCACGTTGCCGACCACCACAGCTTCATACGTCTGCTGCGGCGAGACACCGGCCTCTCGATAGAGATCGTCGAGGACGGAGTTCATCGTCGTCACCACGGCATCCTGCAGCTCGCGGATTGCCTCCGGGCCGTTCATGCCGTGGCTGATCCGCGAGATGACGTCCGCGCCGAACGGAGCCTGGCCGTTGAGCGTCGACAGAACTGAGGCCGCCATCCCTGTGCGCAGGTTCATCAGTGTGCCGACTAGCGTCGTTGTGCCGACGTCGAAGGCGACGCCATAGCAGTCGCCTGTCGTGTCCCCAGGCTCGACCGCCACCAGGTGCTCGCCCGCGAGGACGGCCGTGATGCGAAATCCCGCCTCGCGGAACACCGGCGGCAGAGTGCGCAAGACCGCGACGCCCGCCTCCATGTCGTGTCCTTCCTCCGTCAGCGCGTCCTTGAGCCGGGCGAGATCGCTGCGCTGATCCTCCATCGACGGTTCGGCGAGCTCGAGGTAGACCTTGCGCACGTTGGGGTCGAGGATGACGAGGCGGCCGAGACCCATCGTCGCCGCCTTCGGCACGCGCAGCAGCGCCGGCACCTCGCACGTCATGTCCTCGTAGATATGCGTCTGGCACGAGAGGCGCCACCCATCGGCGATCTCGGACGGGCGCAGCTGGCGATGGTCGGCCGATGACGCTTCGATTTGTGCGCCCTGCGCGCGCCCGCCCGCATCCCGCCGTCCGTTGATCACACGCACTTTGCACTTGCCGCACGTGCCGCGGCCGCCACATGTGGAGTCGATCGGCAGGCCGATCCAGTGGGCGGCGCTGAAAAGCGTGGTCCCCGGCGGCACGCGTGTCGTGCGGTCGTATGGGAGATAGGTCACCTCGAGCTTGCGTGCGATCACGTTGTGACTCGCGCGGCCTGTTCGGCACGGAAGTGCGCGATCCAGCGCATCGCGTATTCGTCGTGGCCGAGCAACAGGTCTCCGGCCAGGATCGCGCGGCGCACCTGAGACTCGAGCGGGTTCGTGATGGCGCAGGTCAGTCCCGCGTGCATCGCGAGTGGCAAGAACGCGGCGTTCACGGTCGGACGGTCAGGCAGGCCGAAAGAGACGTTGGAGGCACCGCACGTCATGTTGTTGCCGAGCTGGTCGCGGATCAACCGCATCGTCTCGAGGGTGATGAGACCGCATGTGGGATCCGCGGCCACGGTCATCGCGATGGGATCGATGATCACGTCGTGCTGCGGGATGCCGTGGTCTGCCGCCCGCTCGACGATGCGGCGCGCGAGGGCGAGCCGCTCCTCGGGCACCATCGTGATCCCGTTCTCGTCGTTCGCCATGCCGATCACAGCAGCGCCGTGCTTTTTGACCAGCGGGAGGATCCGTTCCATGCGGTCCTCCTCGGCGGTGACCGAGTTGACGAGCGCCTTGCCCTGGTAAGCCGACAGACCCGCTTCGAGCGCCTCGATGATCGACGAGTCGATGCAGATGGGAAGGTCGGTGACGGCCATGACCGCGGTGATCGCTGCGACCAGCAGCGCCGGCTCGTCGATCGCCGGGATGCCCGCGTTGACGTCGAGCATCTGAGCGCCCGCGGCGGCCTGCGCCTGCGCGTCGGCGCGCACACGATTCATGACGCCTTCCTTCATCTCGGCGGCGAGCACCTTGCGGCCGGTCGGGTTGATGCGCTCGCCGATGATCACGAAAGGGCTGTCGCCCGAGATGACCACCTCGCGACCGCGCGAGGAGAGACGGGTCTCCACTAGGGGTGTCTGGGCCCCGAGGGCCGCCGCAGATTTCGCGGCATCGGCAGCCGGAGCCAAGGAGACGACGAGCACGCGAGGGAGCGCATCGTGTAGATGCGTGACCGAGCGCGCGCAGGAGTCGACGCGGGCTTCAGCGCCGCAGGCGCCCGGCTGCCTAGGACGCGAAGCTGCGCGGACCCTCGGGGACCGGACACCCTAACCCTTGCGGAGGGTCTCGTCGATCTTCATCACGGCCTGCTCGAGCGCCTGCGCGCCCGGCGAACTGCCACTTCGATCGCCGACCAGCTCCTTGGCCATCCGGGTCGCCATCGATGCATCCGGCGCGTAGCTGTCCGCGCCCACGTGCTTGGCGTATTCCAGGGTCACCGGCGCCCCGCCGACGGCGATGTGAACCTTGTCTCGCAATCCCGCTTTGGTCAGCGCCTCGATGTTGGCCTTGAACATGGGCATCGTCGTGGTCAGGAATGCGGAGAAACCGACGACGTCGGGCTGGTGCTTTTCCACCGCCTCGACAAACTTTTCCGGTGGAGTGTTCACCCCCAGGTCGAAGACCTCGAAACCGGCGCCCTCGAGCATGATCACGCAGAGGTTCTTGCCGATGTCGTGGATATCGCCCTTCACCGTGCCGATCACGTAGCGGCCGACGGGTTTGGCGCCCGTCTCCGCGATCAATGGGCGCAGGATCACGAGCGCGCCCTGCATCGCTCGTGCGGCGATGAGCATCTCGGGGACGAAGAAGTCGCCCTTCTCGAAGCGTCGCCCGACTTCTTCCAACGAGGGGATCAGGGCCTTGAACAGGATGTCCATCGGGTCCATCCCGAGCTTCAAGCCTTCCTCTGTGAGGGCCTTTACCTCGGGAGCATGTCCGTTCAGGGTGTGTTCGAACAGCCCAGCCCGAATCTCTTCTTCACGGCCCATATTTGTTGCGCACCGTCCAACAGATGCTCAGGGCTCAACAGTTTACGTGGCAGGGCCCATTCCGGCAACGCTAATGTTGCGCAATGAGCAACGAAGCCCCCAGGGACGTTGGGGTTCGTTCGGTCGAGCGGGCGATCGCCATCCTCGACCTCCTCGCCCAGGGCGAATGGCGGACCGGGGCCGAGGTCGCCCGCGGCCTCCACGTCCACCGCTCCACCGCCCTTCGTCTCCTGGCCACCCTGGAGCGCCACGCGCTCGTCGAGCGCGACCAGAGGACAGCCCGCTATCGCCTCGGCCGGCGCCTGCCGCAGCTGGCCAGCGTGGTCAGCGGGGAGTTCGACCTTCGTTATGTCGCGCGGCCGGTCTGCGAGCAGGTCGCCGGCGCGACCGGCGAGACTGCCACTTTCGAGCTGCTCATCGGGGACGACATCGTTCCGATCGAGCAGGCCACTGCGTCTACCTCAGTCGTCACCGTCAACTGGCTCGGCCGCCGCTACCCGGTCCACTGCACGGCCAGCGGCAAGGCGATCCTTGCCTTCAGCCCCCAGGCGGTACGCGAGCGTGTCCTGTCGGGAGACCTCGAGCGGGTGACGTCGCGAACCATCACCGACCGCGCCGAGCTCGAGGCGCAGCTGGAGGGGGCCCGTCAGTCAGGGGTGGCCCGGACCCATGAGGAGCTGGAGCTCGGCCTGGACGCGATCGCCGCCCCTGTCTTCGGCGCGAACGGCGAGGTGGTGGCGGCGCTGGATGTCTCCGGGCCTTCACACCGGCTCGGCCGGCCCGACCTCGAGCGGCTGACCATCGAGGGCGCCGCCGATCTGTCGCGCCGGCTGGGCTTTCGCGGACGGCGCTCCGAAACGTAAGCCACAGGGCACCTTAACCGCGCCCTTACTGAAATCAATGACACGCCCGAAGGGTGTCCTTGCATCGCAGGCGCCGGGCAGCCATCATTGGCCCTGCCTATCTGGTTGGGGAGCAACCGGGCCCGGTTTTGGAGGGGAACGAAGCATGAAGTTGGGTAGTTTGACGCGCCGCCTGGGCCTGGCCGCGGTGGCATTTCTCGTGGTCGCAGCATGCGGCAGCTCGCCGAGCAACGGGTCGGCGTCCTGCAGTGAATCCACCGCCAAGACGGCAAGCTCGGCCACAGCGTGCGGCGGCATGGACGCGTTGGTTGCGGCCGCCAAGGCCGAGGGCAAGCTAAGCGTCATCGCGCTGCCTCCCGACTGGGCGAACTACGGCGCGATCATCAGCGCGTTCTCCGCCAAGTACAACATCACGATCAACTCCATCAACCCGAACGGCAGCAGCCAGGACGAGGTCAACGCGTTCGACGGCACGAGCCGTGCCCCAGACGTCGTCGACGTCGGCCAGTCGGTCGCGCTCGCCAACACCGCCAAGTTCACCCCGTACAAGGTGGCGACGTGGAGCGACATCCCCGCCGGCGCCAAGGAACCGACCGGCCTCTGGTTCAACGACTACGGCGGCTACATGGGCATCGGCTATGACTCGAGCAAGGTGCCGGCGATCACGTCGGTCTCAGACCTGCTCGGCTCGGCCTTCAAGAGCAAAGTCGCCCTGGCGGGCGACCCGACCAAGTCCAACCAGGGACTCAATGGCGTGATCATGGCGTCGGTCGCCAACGGCGGCTCGCTCGATGATGTGAGCAAGGGCGTCGACTTCTTCAAGCAGCTGAAGCAGAAGGGCAACTATGTGCCCGTCGTCGGAACGGCCGCGACCGTCAAGGCAGGCCAGACTCCAGTCCTGTTCGAGTGGGACTACCTCTCGACCTCGCACGGCAAAGACGTGTCGACCTGGAAAATCTACGTGCCGACCAACGCCATCATCGGTGGCTACTACAACCAGGCGATCAACAAGGACGCACCCCACCCCGCGGCCGCGCGGCTGTGGGAGGAGTACCTCTACTCGGACGAGGGCCAGAACCTCTGGCTCAAGGGTGGAGCGAGGCCGGTTCGGCAGGCAGCGATGACCACCGCGGGAACCGTTGACAAGACCGCGGCCGCAGCACTTCCGGCAGTGCCAGGGGCGCCCCAGGTTCCGACAGGTGACCAGACGTCGAAGGCCAGCCAGTACGTCGTCGCCAACTGGTCCCAGGCCGTTTCTTGACCGCAGCCGGTAGTCCGGCGCTCAGCACCGCCGCTCGCCCCGTCCGGGGTGGGCGGCGGTTGCCTTTATCGTCGATAGGGGTCGTTCCGTTCTTCGTTTACATCGCCGTGTTCCTCTTGCTGCCCACAGCCATCATCCTGGGTGGGTCGCTGGTTGCGCCCGACGGCAGCATCTCGTTCGCCAACTTCGCCGGAATCGCCAAGCCGTACATGGCCAAGTCGTTTGCGAACAGCATCGCGATCTCCGCGGTGAGCGCGGTGGTGGGAGCGTTCGCGGGCGCGCTCCTCGCGTACGCGGTCGTCACGGGCAAGCCCAATGGCGTCCTGCGCCGGAGTGTGACGTCAGCGTCAGGGGTCGTGGCGCAGTTCGGCGGCGTCACGCTCGCCTTCGCCTTCGTCGCCACGCTGGGCACCACAGGTTTTGTCTACGAGTTTCTACTGCAGCGCGGCATCGACATCTACACCAACGGAATCTGGTTGTACGACCTGAGCGGCCTGACGCTCATTTACCTGTACTTCCAGATTCCGCTGATGGTTCTCGTCTTCCTCCCTGCGCTGGACGGCATCCGTCCCCAGTGGCGCGAGGCGACCGAGAGTCTGGGTGGCGGGACCTGGCACTACTGGCGCTATGTCGCCGGCCCACTCTTGTTCCCGTCGTTTCTAGGATGCACGCTGCTTCTGTTCGCCAACTCGTTTTCCGCGTACGCCACGGCTGCGGCCCTCATTACCCAGGGCGGAGTAATCGTGCCCCTGCAGATCCAGGCCCTGCTCACCAGTGAGACAGGGTCGAGCCAGCCTGGTTTCGCCAAAGCGCTGGCACTGGCCATGATCGTGATCGTCCTCGTCGTGATGGTCCTTTACACGCTGCTCCAGCGGCGCACAGCGCACTGGCTGCGGTGAGCCGGCGTTGAACCGCTCGCGTCGGCGCAGGCTCCAGATCTTCCGCATCGTCGTCTTCGTGGTCCTCGGTGCTTTCTTCCTTGGCCCGATCGGCGCCATGTTCGAGTTCTCGACACGCGGCAACAGCGTCAACGCGCCGCGAACTCTGAGCGCCTGGACGGCGATTGGCACGACGCCGGGCCTTGGTGACGCGATCATCGCGTCGCTGGAGCTCGCCGCGATCACCTCCGTGGTCATGCTCGTGCTGGTGCTGCCGACCATGGTCTGGGTCCGGCTGCGCCTCCCTGGTCTCAGCCGTGTCATCGAGTTCATCTGCTTGATGCCACTCACAGTGCCGGCCATCGCCCTGGTCGTGGGCATGCGGCCCATCTACATATGGATCAGCATCAACGTGACCGATTCGATCCTGGCCCTTGCCGTCGCCTACGTCATCCTCGTCCTGCCCTACAGCTATCGCGCCCTCGACGCTGGCCTCGCGGCCCTCGACCTCAAGACGCTGACGGAAGCCGCGCGCAGCCTCGGCGCCGGGTGGGGCACGATCATGTGGCGGGTGGTGGTTCCGAACATGCCAAGCGCAATCCTCAACGCGAGCTTGCTATCGGTCGCGCTCGTCCTTGGCGAGTACACGTTCGCGAACTTGCTCAACTACGAGAACCTCCAGGTCGCCATTGCCTACGTCGGCCTGACGAGCGCCGGCACGTCGGTCGCGGTGGCCGTGGCCTCCCTGGTTTTTGCATTCGCGCTGCTCTTGATCCTGTCCTTCGTCGGCCGGCCGCCCGTGCCAGTGTCGAAGGCGGATGAGGCTGATTTGCAGACCGGGCGGATGGTGAGCCTGAGCGGCGGATTGATCGGGAGGACAGGCAGATGACAGCTGGCGGTAGCGCCGGTCGATCGCGCGTCGAGGTCCGGCTCGAAGACCTCACGCGCAAGTACGCGACGACGACAGCCCTCGATCGATTGACACTGACCCTCGCGCCAGGTGAGCTCGTGGCACTCCTGGGACCGTCGGGCTGCGGCAAAACCACAGCTCTGCGGCTGCTCGCAGGACTCGAAGAGGCGGACAGCGGCCGTGTGGTCATCGACGGCGAGGACGTCACCAACGTGCCGGCGAACCGCCGCAACATCGGCATGGTGTTTCAGGCTTACTCCCTCTTCCCGCACATGACCGCGCGCAAGAACGTCGAGTTCGGCCTGCAGATGCAGCATGTCGGCCTGGCGGAGCGTCGAGATCGCGCGACCGAGGTGCTCGAGCTGGTCGGCCTGTCGATGCACGCCAACAAGTTCGCTCACCAGATGTCCGGCGGACAGCAGCAGCGCGTGGCGCTGGCCAGGGCGCTCGCCATCCGGCCTCGGGTACTGCTCCTCGATGAGCCCCTGTCCGCACTGGACGCGAAGGTGCGCGCCCGCCTGCGCGACGAGATCCGCCGCGTCCAGATGGAGGTCGGGATCACGACGCTCTTCGTCACCCACGACCAGGAAGAGGCCCTTGCCATCGCGGACCGCGTCGGCGTCATGCAGTCGGGGCACCTCGAGCAGCTTGGCCCGCCGACCGAGGTCTACTCCCGGCCGGCCACTCCTTTCGTGGCCGACTTCGTGGGTCTCACCAACCGCATCAAAGGCGTTGTCCGGGACGGTTCGGTGGACGTGCGCGGGGAATCGATTCCGCTCGTTCATCCCGACGTCGCGGACGGCCCCGCGACAGCATTGATCCGCCCCGAGGCGGTCAGCCTTGCGACCAACGGGGACCTCGCGGATGGGCCACTCGTCGGCATCGTGATCGCGGTCGCGTTCCTCGGCGCGACGAGCCGTGTCACAGTCGACCTCGGCGACACCACCGTCCTCGCGCAGATGCCAACCTCGGCGGCCACGCTGCTCAAGGCCGGAACGAAGGTGCGCCTCGCCATGCGCACGGACCCCGTGCTCGTACAGAGGGAAGAGCCCGCCACCACCGCTCCGTGACGCTGACCACCGAGCGGCGGCTCGGTGCCGGGGCGGCGCTCGGCACAGGTACGGAGGCTGCGTATCGAGCTGTGGCGGAAGCGACGGGCGAGCCGCATCTGGTGCGCACCGACCTCGCCGCAGGCGATGCAGTGCCTCTGGGTCCAGCGATCGCGTGTTTCGCTCACCTCACAGACCTTCACGTCACCGACGCCCAGTCGCCGGCTCGCTTCGAGTTCATCAACCAGGAGTGGCGAGACCCGCGCTTCAGGGAGCTGCTCCCGATGCAGCGGCCACAGGAGATGCTCAACGCGCACGCGATCGGAGCAATGGTGCGCGCCATCAACTCAATCGGGGCCGGAGCCATGACGGGCAGCCCACTGCAGATGGCGGTCATGACGGGCGACGCCATCGACAACACGCAGCGCAACGAGCTGACCAACTTCCTCGCTCTCCTCAGTGGAGGCACGGTGCGTCCGGATTCGGGGGCGCCCGGTTACGACGGAGTGCAGCGGGCCGATTGGCGGAGTGACATCTACTGGAAACCTGATGGCCCGCCCGACGGTGACACCTTTCAGAACGCACTCGGATTTCCTCGACATCCAGGCCTGCTCGACGAGGTGGTGCAGCCATTTCACGCGGAAGGACTGCGTGTGCCCTGGGTCGCCTGTCGCGGCAATCACGAAGAGGTATGCCAGGGCGTCGGCATAGTCACGCCTGCACTGGCCAGGGCGATGACGGGCTCGCGCAAGCCGATCGGGCTGCCGCAGGCGTTCGACCCCGGCACTGCGGTGGAAACGTTCGTCCACCAGCCCGAGCAATTCATGTCCGGCCCATTCCTCGAGGTCGAGGCGGACCCAGCGCGGCGGCCGATCGAGCGCGAGGAATTCATGCCGGAGGCCTACTACGCGCAAGACGTCGGCGACGTGCGATTCATCACGCTCGACACCGTATGCACCGAAGGCGGGGCCGACGGCAGCATCGATGCGGACCAGCTGTACTGGCTCGAACGAAAGCTCGAGGAGGTGCACTCGTTGTTTCGCTCTCGCGACGGCTCGCGCGTCCGGACGCGAAATCAGGACCGTTACGTCGTGCTGCTCTCGCACCACGGTTATGACTCGCTGACGAACCCGCGAGCGGAGCGCCGGGCGGATCTGCTGCTCGCCCTGCTCTTGCGGTTCCCCAACGTGGTGCTGTGGCTGAACGGCCACATCCACGCGAACCGGATCACAGCGCGCAAGGAGGCGGGTCTCGGGCACGGCTTCTGGGAAGTGACGACGAGCTCCCTGGTCGATTGGCCGTGCCAGGCGCGCCTGGTCGAGATCTACCGGACGAGGGCCGGCGTGGCGATCAGCTGCACCATGCTCGACCACGAAGGGGGAGGGCTGGCCGGCCTGCACCGCGAGCTCGCCGGCAACGTTCCCCGATCCGGTTTCGACTCGTGGCGTCCAGGTTCGCAGTCCGACCGCAACGCCATCCTTCTTCTGCCATCACCCTTCTGATTTGTTGCGCAGAGCGCGACAGTGGCGTATAGTGCGACAGCGCACGTGGTGAGGGCGGTGGGCACGCAGAGTGAAGGTCGATCGTTGGCCGCCTTGCTTCGCAATCCGCGCTACGAGATCTTTCCGACTGATGACGTGCTCGATGTCGTCGCACGCCACGTGCCGAAGGAAGTGACGATCACCGTCACCGCCTCGCCCCGCCGCGGCCTCCCGGCGACCGTGCAGCTCGCCATCCGGCTCGCTCGGCTCGGCTACACGGTCATCCCTCACCTGTCCGCGAGGCTGATCCGCGACCGCGCCGAGCTGGGCCAGATCCTGGATGCGATCCGGCCGGCCGGAATTCGCGGCATCTTCGTCGTGGCAGGCGACGCTCGCGAGCCCGCCGGTGAATTCCCCGACACGCTCTCGCTGTTGAGCGCTCTGCCGCCGGATCATGGCCTCGCCGAGATCGGCGTCACGGGCTACCCGGAGAGCCATCCGTTCATTCACGACGACGTCACGATCCAGGCGATGTGGGACAAGCGCCGGTTCGCGACCTACATCGTCAGCAACATGAGCTTCGATCCGGAGACCGTCAAGCGCTGGGTGGAAAGAGTTCGGCGGCGCGGCGTCGAGCTGCCGATCTACGTCGGAATGGCCGGTGTGGCCGATCCCGCGCGGCTGCTCCGCCTATCGACGAAGATCGGCGTTGCCGACTCGGCTCGATTTCTGCGCGGTCATCCCAGCTGGTTGGCGCGCATGTTTCGTCCTGGTGGTTATGAGCCGGGACGATTCGTCAATGCGCTGATGCCCGACCTCACGCATGCGGGCCGGCACATGGCCGGCCTGCACGTGTTCACGTTCAACGAGATCGAGCCGACGGAGAGGTGGCGCCAGGAGATGCTGGCGCGCCTCCAATAGATGAAGGAGAGGGTGCGATGAAGGTTGAGTTTCCAACCGACCTCGAGATCGCGCGCAAAGCGCGAATGCTTCCGATGCCGGAGATCGCTGCCAAGATGGGCATCGGCCCTCACCTGCTCGAGCCGTACGGCCACGACGTGGCGAAGATCAAGCTCGACGCGATCGAGGAGCTGCGTTCAAAGCCCAAGGCGAAGTACGTCGTGGTCTCGGCCATCACGCCCACCCCGCTCGGCGAAGGCAAGACCACGACCACAGTCGGTCTCGGTGACGCGCTGGGCCGCATCGGCAAACGCGCGGTCATCGCGATCCGCCAGCCCTCGATGGGGCCGACCTTCGGCATCAAGGGCGGCGCGGCGGGCGGTGGATACAGCCAGGTCGTGCCGATGGAACGCCTCAACCTGCACCTCACGGGAGACTTCCACGCCGTCACCTCGGCCCACAACCTCCTCGCGGCGATGATCGACAACTACATCCACCACAGCCTGCGCGAGTTCCCGATCGACCTTCACAGCATCACGTGGCGCCGCGTGCTGGATGTCAGCGACAGGGTGCTGCGCAACGTAGTGGTGGGTCTCGGCGCGCCGGAAGACGGTGTCGTGCGCCAGACGGGCTTCGACATCACGGCCGCCTCCGAGGTGATGGCCGTGCTCGCGCTGTCCACCTCGCTCCAGGACATGAGGCAGCGACTCGGTCGCATGGTGATCGGCCTGGCCAGGGACGGGCGTCCGATCTCCGCGGACTCGCTCCACGCGGGCGGCGCGATGACCGTGATCATGCTCGACGCGATCAAGCCAAACCTCCTCCAGACGCTGGAGAACACGCCGGTGCTCGTCCACGCCGGCCCGTTCGGCAACATCGCCAACGGCGCGTCGTCGGTCCTGGCCGACATGGTGGGGATTCACTGCGGCGACTTCGTCGTCACCGAGGCGGGCTTCGGCGCGGACATGGGGGCGGAGCGGTTCTTCAACATCAAATGCCGGACGTCGGGCCTCGCCCCAGACGCGGCGGTGATCGTGGCCACGGTGCGGGCGCTGAAAGTTCACTCGGGCAAGTACAGGGTCGTCGCGGGCAAGCCGCTGCCGCCTGATCTGCTGAAGGAGAACCCCGACGACGTGCTTGCCGGCGCGGCCAACCTGCGCAAGCAGGTGGAGAACATCCAGATCCACGGCGTGACCCCGGTGGTCGCCATCAACTCATTTCCGGGCGACCATCCCTCCGAGCATCGCGCCATCCGCGAGCTTGCGGAGCACCTCGGCGTCCGGTCGGCGGTGTGCAGCAACTTCGTCGAAGGGGGCAGGGGCGCCACCGAGCTGGCGGAGATGGTGGCAGCGGCGGCCGATGAGCCGAGCACGTTTCAGCTGCTCTACCCCGACGCCGCGACGCTGCGCGAGAAGATCGAGACCATCGCCCTCCGTATCTACGGTGCCCGCGGCGTCGAGTACGACGCGTTGGCTTCGCGCCAGCTGGACGCCTACGAGGCCAGCGGGTTCGGGCGCCTGCCGGTTTGCATCGCCAAGACGCACCTGTCGATCTCGTCCGATCCGAAGCTCAAGGGCGCGCCGACAGGCTGGGTGCTGCCGGTGCGCGAGGTCCGGGCGTCGGTAGGGGCGGGTTTCATCTACCCGATCTGCGGCGAGATGCGCACCATGCCGGGCCTGCCGACCACGCCCATCGCGGCGAGCATCGACATCGACGTGAAGGGAAACATCCTGGGCCTGAGCTAGGGGGTTCCCCTCCCCATTCATGGGGAGGTGGCTCTTCCCCACGCAGTGGGGAAGTACCGCCGCTTGCGGCGGGGATGGGGCAGCGCCGGAGGGGCTCGCCCGAATAGGAAGACCCCTTTGCGGGTAGGAATAGCCGACATGAAGACGCAGTCGATCGCGGCGAAGACCGGGATGGGCGCGGTCGACCTCGCCGTCACCGACGGCGACACCGCGCTGCGCTTTTACCGCGACTACGTCGGGCTGACCCCGCTTCCCTCCGACGGAAACCAGATCCCAATGGGCGCCGGAGGGCGCGAGCTCGTGGTCCTGCATCCTGATGCAGAGCGGGCTGTCGTACCCAAGACCTCCGGCCTCTATCACCTCGCGATCGTCCTGCCCGATCGCCGCGAGCTTGCCCGGGTGATCGCCCGGCTTGGCCGCCTGCGTTGGGACCAGTACCCGACCGACCACGTGATGACCAAGGCGAACTACCTGTGGGACCCCGATGGCAACGGGACCGAGATCTATGTCGAATCGCCTGAGGACGGGACCATGGGGATGGTCAACGGCACATATGGTGCCTGGGACAAGGACGGCCGCCCGCGCTCGGGCCGGGACCCGATCGATTTGGAGGAGATGTTCAGCCACTTGAAACCGGACGACCGGCTCGACGAGCCGATGCCGGCCGGGACGAAGATGGGTCACATTCACCTCCACGTCGCCGACGTCGACGAGGCACTTCGCTTCTACGTCGACCTGGTCGGCTTCGACGTGATGGGTCAGATGCCAGGCGTGGG